>C688J18823_10002885_pt1 | contig 10822 bp, 8 predicted proteins | sample HopSoiMetagenom1_FD_18823 | JGI IMG/M metagenome (IMG submission 18823) | reverse complement strand
CTTCGTTAACAAGGTCCGACAATCGCCGGAAAATTCCCGTCCGCCCATATCTGAAATAATGCATGCGACACAGCCCAAAAAAAAGCCCCGACCAGGGTCGAGGCTTTTGGAAACGTATCCGCGCTCAGTAGCGGTAATGATCGCTCTTGAACGGGCCTTCCGGCTTGACGCCGATGTAGTCGGCCTGGTCCTTACGAAGTTCAGTCAGCTTGACACCGATCTTGGCGAGATGCAGCCGCGCGACCTTCTCGTCCAGCGACTTCGGCAGCACGTAGACTTCCTTCTTGTACTTGCCGTCCTTGTTGTTGGCCCACAATTCGATCTGCGCCAGAGTCTGGTTGGTGAAGGAGGCCGACATCACGAAAGACGGATGGCCCATGGCGTTGCCGAGGTTCACCAGGCGGCCTTCCGACAGCAGGATGATGCGATGCTTGTCGGGGAATTCGATCTCGTCGACCTGCGGCTTGATATTGTTCCACTTCAGGTTCTTGAGGCCCGCGATCTGGATTTCGTTGTCGAAATGGCCGATGTTGCAGACGATTGCACGATCCTTCATCGCGCGCATGTGCTCGATGGTGATGATGTCCTTGTTGCCGGTGGCGGTGACAAAGATGTCGGCGCGCGGCGCNGCGTCTTCCATCGTCACGACCTCGTAGCCTTCCATCGCCGCCTGCAGCGCGCAGATCGGATCGACTTCGGAGACCATGACGCGGCAGCCGGCCTGGCGGAGCGAGGCGGCCGAGCCCTTGCCAACGTCGCCGAAGCCGGCGACCATCGCGATCTTGCCCGACATCATCACGTCGGTGCCGCGGCGGATACCGTCGACCAGCGATTCACGGCAGCCATAGAGGTTGTCGAATTTCGACTTGGTGACGCTGTCGTTGACGTTGATCGCCGGGAACAGCAGCTTGCCGCTCTTCTGCATNTCATAGAGACGATGCACGCCCGTGGTGGTCTCTTCGGAAACNCCCTTGATGCTCNTGGCGATCTCGGCGAAGTAGCCCTTCGGCTTNTCCTTGAGCTGCTTCTTCANAAGCGCGAAGAAGACTTCCTCTTCTTCCGAACCCGGCTNGTCCAGGAACTTGGTGTCGCCGTTCTCGGCNCGCANACCGAGATGGACGTACATGGTGGCGTCGCCGCCGTCGTCGAGGATCATGTTCGGGTGACCGCCGCCGTGCCAGTCGAACAGCTTGGCGGTGTAGTCCCAGTACTCGGTAAGGCTCTCACCCTTGACGGCGAACACCGGAATGCCGGCGGCTGCGATCGCCGCCGCGGCGTGGTCCTGCGTCGAATAGATGTTGCAGGAGACCCAGCGGATGTCGGCGCCGAGCGCGGCCAGCGTCTCGATCAGCACGCCGGTCTGGATTGTCATGTGCAGCGAGCCGGCGATGCGCGCGCCCTTCAGCGGCTGCTTCGGGCCATACTCTTCGCGGGTGGCCATCAGGCCGGGCATCTCGGTCTCGGCGAGGGAGAGCTCCTTGCGGCCGAAATCGGCGAGCGAAATGTCCTTGACGATGTAATCGGTGAAGCCGGGCTTCGCGTTCATTGCGGGCGTCCTGTTGTTGAATTGGTCATTCCGGGCCGCCCTGGAGAGGCGAGCCCGGAATCTCGATACGATGGAAGAACCGGGTTCGCCGCCGTGGCGGCGTCCCGGGAATCAGACCGCGCGCTTGAGCGCTTCAACGAGATCGGTCTTCTCCCAGGAGAAGCCGCCCTCGTTGTCGGGGGTACGGCCGAAATGGCCATAGGCGGAGGTGCGCGCGTAGATCGGGCGGTTGAGATCGAGATGGCTGCGGATGCCACGCGGGGTGAGATCCATCGCCTTGGCGGCGGCCTTCTCGAGCTGATCCTCCGACACCTTACCGGTGCCGTGGGTGTCGATGTAGATCGACAGCGGACGCGCCACGCCGATGGCGTAGGCGAGCTGCAATGTGCAGCGATCCGCAAGACCGGCCGCGACGATGTTCTTGGCGACATAGCGTGCCGCATAGGCGGCCGAGCGGTCGACCTTGGTCGGATCCTTGCCGGAGAACGCGCCGCCACCGTGCGGAGCCGCACCACCATAGGTGTCGACGATGATCTTGCGGCCGGTCAGGCCGGAATCGCCGTCGGGACCGCCGATGTAGAACTTGCCGGTCGGGTTGATGTGCCAGATGGTCTTCGCCGTGATCCAGTCCTTCGGCAGCGCCTCGCGCACATAGGGCTCGACGATGTCGCGAATTTGCTTGGACGAGATGTCCTCGACCAGATGCTGATGCGACACCACGATCTCGCGCACGCCGACCGGCTTGCCGTTCTCGTACTGCACGGTGACCTGGCTCTTGGAGTCCGGGCCCAACACCTTCTCGCGGCCGGAGTGGCGCGCTTCGGAGATGAGACGGAGGATCTTGTGGGCGTAGAAGATCGGCGCCGGCATCAGATCCGGCGTCTCGTTGGTGGCGTAGCCGAACATGATGCCCTGGTCGCCCGCGCCCTCTTCCTTGACTTCGCCCGGCTGCAGCGCATCCACGCCCTGCGCGATGTCGGCGGACTGCGGATGCAGCAGGATCTCGATGTCGGCCTTCTGCCAGTGGAAACCTTCCTGCTCGTAGCCGATGTCCTTGATCGCGGCGCGCACGACGCCTTCGATCTGCTCGTTGGTGACGGATGCGGGACCGCGGGTCTCACCGGCGATCACGACCTTGTTGGTGGTCGCGAGCGTTTCGCAGGCGGCGCGAATTTGCCAGGGATCGATGCCGGCTTTCGGTCCTTCGCGGTAGAACAGATCGACGATCTCGTCGGAGATCCGGTCGCACACCTTGTCCGGATGGCCTTCGGACACGGACTCGCTGGTGAAGAGATAGGACGCGCGCATCAGTAACCCCTTGTTCCGCCGCTAGCTGGCGGGCGTTTGCGATGTTTAGCTTTGAATGATGTCAATCACGCCGGCGCGAGATGACGTAGGATTCGTCGAGAAACCAGAGCCCATTGTACTTTCGCAGCACGTCCCTGGCGGCATCCAGAGTGCGGCCGTTTTGAGTCATTTCCGTCAACCGGTCGTCCTCAATCTGAGCGACATACACCGCCGCATTCCAGGCTGCAAAGGCCGTCGAGGTTCCGATAGTGCCTGTCACCTCGTTGGGCAGCGCTTCCATATCATACCTGAAGATCGAGCGGTTATCTGCGTAAGCATTAAAATTTAGGTCGCGGCCCACCGAGCCGAGCTCATACTTCACCGCGCGCAATAGCTCATGACGGCTCACCGAGAAAGGATTTTCTCCGGGCCAGATCGCCTGGATCATCTCCATGCCCGGATCCTGCCCGTGGGAGTGAATTCCGATCAGGCGGCCGCCTGCCCGCAAGGCCCGCGCCAGGGGCGCAATGATCCGTTTTGCCCGGAAATTGACCGAGGACAGCGCGCGGTATGGCTGGGATGCAATAACGAGGTCAAAATTGGCCTCGGCCTGGCCCGGCCGTGGAATGGTCGAATCGAGCAGAAACCGCTGATCTTCACGGTAGAGCACCAGCACGACAGGCCGCTCATAGAGCGGCATCCCCGTGCGCGGGCTGACCGCCGCGCGCCAGTTCTGCTCCAAAAACGGCTTCAACTCCGCGATTTGCGTCTCGAACTCGCCCGAGGAAGCCCCCCGCAGGGGAACCTCGTGCCAGACGGTCGCGGCGGCCGCCGCGGGCGATGCCGGCGTGAGCCAGGGCGCCTCCGCGTAAAGCATGTTGGTAAAAACGAACACCGAGGCCGGATGCTCGAAAATGCGATCCGGCACCTTGTCCAGCGTCAGGCGGAGGTCCTCGAGACTGAGCTCCTTGCCGGCGACATAGAACGGCATGTGCGGAAAGCGCTGGTGCATCGCGCGCAGCACGCGCGCCAGTACCGTGCCGTCGCCAACGCCGGCATCGAACACGCGCAGCGCCGGCGGCCGGGGATGAATGCTGGCAAGCTCCAGCGCCACGCGCTCGGCGACCACCCGCTTCTCACTGCAAGTGTGGACGAACAGCAGGTATTTCTGGCGGTTCTCGAAGAAGCGGAAATTGCCGCGCGGATCGCGCTTTTCCGGCGGCACCTGAAGTCCCCGCGGGGGAGGCACGCCGCCGGCCATCGATGCGGCCATATAAGCCTGGATCCGGTCCAGCGTGTCGATCGTGATGCGCTTGCCCTCGCGCAGGCGATGCACAAGCTTCCCATCGTTCACCGCGCGCCGGCCAAACGTCGATTCCGCCATGTCGGCCTTGCGGCAGAACTCGGTGATTTGGCTCAGGATTTCGTCATTCTTCATGAAGTGGGACGCAGTGGGCAGAAGGATTGGGTAGCGCCTCCTAGCAAAATCTGCCCACTGAGGGAAGAGGGGATAGAGCCGCCCCCGTTGCCGTGTGCACAGCAGCGAGGCCATGAACCACCTTCCCCTGCCGGGCAACAAACAGACGCCTCTCCTCAACGGGACCACCACCGATGCGTCGCCTCCTCGTCGCGCTTTGCCTGCTCGCCGCAACGCTGTGGTCGGCGCCCGCTTTTTCGCAGGCGCGCAACCAGCTTGGGCCGCTCTGCACCACCGACACCACGCCGGCGGACCAGATGATCGACGCCTGCAGCAAGATCATCGCGCTGAAGGTGTTCAGAGGCGAGCAGCTCGCAACGGTCTACTTCTGGCGCGCGGTGGGCTGGAACAAGAAGGGCGAATACCTAAAGGTCATCACCGACGCCACGGAAGCGATCCGGCTCCAGCCGAGCCAGGCAGTCTATAATCTCAGGGGATCGGCCTACTACGACAGAGGCGAGTACGAAATCGCGATTGCCGATTTCGACGACGCGCTGAAGCTTGGCCCGCCGAGCGGTACCATATTCCACAATCGCGGCAATGCCTGGCGCGGCAAGGGCGACTACGCCAAGGCGATCGTCGACTACGACATGTCGATTAAAGCCGACCCGAGATCGGCGTTCTCGTTCCAGAACCGCGGCATCGCGAAGGAGGCGCTCGGCGACCTCGACGGCGCGCTGGCCGACATTAACCAAGCGATCCGGCTCGACCCGACACTGCCGCAGCCGCTGATCAACCGGACCGCGATCTGGCGCGTCAGAGGCGATTACGATCGCGCGATTGCCGACGGCAGCGAAGCGATTCGGCTCGCGAAAGAGAAGCCGCCCGTCAACATCATGACGCCGCCGAACAGCGTGCTGATCTCGGGCTACACCCATCGCGCGCTGGCCTATGAGGCGAAAGGCGATTACGCGCACGCGAGGGACGACTACAAGGCGACGCTTGCAATCACGGCTTCCGATGCCGGCAGCAAGGCCAATCAGGCCACGGCAAAGGTGCGGCTGTCGCTGGTCACCGACGCTAGCGTGCCGATCCCGCGGGATGGGCCGTCACCGACGACCGAGCAGGCACAGGCACCGGCTCCCCAGCAGACGGGTGCCGCGCCGTCCCCCTCGCCTGCTCCGGCCGCGCGCGGCACGCGCATGGCGCTGATCATTGGCAATGGCGCCTATGCGCATGTCAAGGCACTGCCCAATCCGCCCAATGACGCGCGCGCCGTTGCGAAGAGCCTGCGCAACATCGGCTTCACTGTGTCAGAAGGCGTCGATCTCGACCGCGCGGCGATGCAAAAGATGACGCGTGACTTCTTGCGGGAGGCGGCGCGGGCGCAAATCGTGGTGGTCTACTATGCCGGCCACGGCGTGCAGGTCGAGGGTCGCAACTATCTCATTCCCGTCGACGTCGAGCTCAAGCCGGGCGCGAGGATGACGGACGCGATGATCGACATGGATACGATCATGGCCGGCCTCGACGACCAGGTCCGCACCAACATTTTGATCTTCGATGCCTGCCGCAATAATCCGATGGCACAGCAGGTTGCATCAGCTGGCACCAACCGCGCCATCGAAGCTGCCTCGGGCCTCGCAGCGCCAACGAGCCTGGGCGCCGGCGCGACGCTCGGCGCCGGCACGCTGATCGCTTTCGCCACTGCGCCGGGCCAGGTCGCGCTCGACGGTGAAGGCGCCAACTCGCCGTTCTCCGCCGCGCTCTCCCGCCATCTCGGCACGCCTGGCCTGGAAGTGCAGCAGATGCTGACGCGGGTGCGGGCCGAGGTGGTCTCGACCACGAAGAACAAGCAGGTGCCGTGGTCGAACTCGTCGCTGCTGGGCGAGGTTTATCTGGCGGAGAAATGAAGGGCGTGTGCCTCACCCTCAGCTGTCATCGCCCGGCTTGACCGGGCGATCCAGTACGCCGAGAAGTCAGCGATTCTCCGAGAAGCCGCGGCGTACTGGATTCCCCGCCTTCGCGGGGAATGACAGTGAGCGAGTGGAGCCCTATTGGCCCCACACTTCCTTGCGATCTCCACGGCGAGGCTGAGCTTGGCCCACTGTTCCTCTTCGGAGAGGACGTTGCCCTCCTCCGTCGACGCAAAACCGCACTGCGGCGATAGTGCGAGCTGCTCCAGCGGGGCGAACTTGGCGGCTTCCTCGAGACGGCGCTTGATGTCATCCCTCTTCTCGAGCTCACCGAATTTCGAGGTGATGACGCCGACCACGACGACCTTGTTGCCCTTGGGCAGGAAGCGCAGCGGCTCGAAGCCACCCGCGCGGTCGCTGTCGTATTCGAGGAAATAGCCGTCGTAATTGGTGCCGGCGAGCATGGTCTCGGCAACCGGCTCGTAGCCGCCTGAAGAAATCCAGGTCGAACGGAAATTGCCGCGGCAGACATGCGTCGTCACCACCATGTCGGCGGGCTTCTCCGCCAGCGCGTAGTTGATGACGCGCGCATAGATCTGCTGGAGACCCTCGGGATTGTCGCCCCGCTCGCGCGCCTTCTGCAATTCGTCCGGCGAGCAGAGATAGGCCCACACGGTGTCGTCGAACTGGAGATAGCGGCAGCCGGCGTCATAGAACGCCTTCACGGCCTTGCGATAAGTCTTGCCGAGGTCTTCGTAGAAGGCGTCGAGATCGGGATACACGTCCTTGGAGATCGCCTTGCGGCCGCCACGGAAGTGCAGCACCGCCGGCGACGGGATCGTCATCTTCGCGGTGACGTGGGCCTGGTCGGCGACCTTCTTCAGGAAGCGGAAGTGATCCAGCATCGGATGGTCATCGGGGAAATCGAGCTTGCCGATCACCCGCACCGCGTCATGCCGCGTCTCGACGCCCGCGAACTGGATGCCGGTGTCGGGGTGGAACATTTCGCAGCCGGTGAGCTTGGCCAGGAAGTCGAAATGCCACCAGGAGCGGCGGAATTCGCCGTCGGTTGCGAGCTTCAGGCCGAGCGAGGCCTGCTTATGCACGACCTTCTCGATCTCCATGTCCTCGATCTTGCGCAGATCGTCGGCCGAGATCTCGCCCTTCTCCAGCCTGGCGCGGGCTTCCTTGATCTTCGCGGGGCGCAGGAGGCTGCCGACCTCGTCGGCGCGGAAGGGGGCTTTGGTTCGCTGCATTTCTTACTCCCAGTTATTTTTAGTGGGCCGCCGCCCCTGCGACGCCGAGGTGGCGCTCGAGGACCGACGGGTCGGCCTTCAGCGCGGCGCTCGGGGCGTCGTGGACGATCGTTCCGCGCTCCAATATCACAACACGGTCGGCCAGCCCCAGAATCTTTTGGGCATTCTGCTCGACGATGATCGAGCAGATGCCGCCCGCCCGGGTGATGGTCCCGATCGCCTTCAAAAGCTCCTCGACGATGATGGGGGCAAGGCCCTCGGTCGGCTCGTCCAGGAGAAGCACTTTCGGATTGAGGGTCAGCGCGCGACCGATCGCCAGCATCTGCTGCTCGCCGCCGGAGAGCTGGTTGCCAAAATTGCTCCGCCGCTCCTTCAGCCGCGGAAACATCTCGTAGACCCTCTCGACCGTCCAGGGGCCGGGCTGGGCCACTGCGGACATGTTCTCCTCCACCGTGAGCGAGCGGAAGATGTTGCGCTCCTGCGGCACCCAGCCGATCCCGGCGCGCGCCCGCTGGTCCGGCCGCAAAGTCGTGACGTCGCTACCGGCCAGCCGGACATTGCCGGAGAAGCGACGGGTGACGCCGACGATCGAATTGATCAGCGTGGTCTTGCCGGTGCCGTTGCGCCCCAACAGTGCCAGCACCTGGCCTTCGGAGAGACGCAGGGACATGTTCGGCAGCACCACGGCCTCGCCGTAGCCGGCGCGAAGCGAGTCGATCGCGAGCAGGTCAGACATTGACCGCCTCCTCGCCGAGATAGACCGCCTTGACCTGCGGGTCGCGCGCGACCTGCTCGGGCGGTCCTTCGGTGAGCAGCGCACCGGAGACCAGGACAGAGATGCGGTCGGCGAAGGAGAACACGAGGTCCATGTCGTGCTCGATCAGCAGCACCGTGACGTCGCGCGGCAGGCTGCCAACGACGGCGAGAATGTCATGGCGCTCGCTCTCGGGCACGCCGGCGGCGGGCTCATCCAGCAGCAGCACGCGCGGCTTGGCGGCGATCGCGACCGCGATCTCGAGCAGGCGCTGCTTGCCGTAAGGCAGCGTCACGGTCTGCTCGTTCATGACGTCAAGCAGGTGGAAGCGTGTCAGGAGGTCGGCGATCTCGCCGTTGACGTCGCTGCGCGTACCCATCCGCCGCCACCAGTCACCGCCATGGCCGAGGCGCTCGGAGACAGCGAGACCGATGGTCTCGAGCGGGGTCAGGTCGGGATAGAGCTGGTTGATCTGGAAGGTACGCGACAAGCCGCGCAACACGCGCTTGTGCACGGGCAGATCGGTGATGTCCTGGCCTTCGAGCAGGATGCGGCCCGAGTTCGGCTTGAGCACGCCGGTGAGCTGGTTGATGACCGTGGTCTTGCCGGCGCCGTTCGGGCCGATCAGCGCGTGGCGGGCGCCTTGTTCGATTTTTAGCGACAAGTCGCGAGTGACGCGCAGACCACCGAACTGCTTTTCGAGATTCTGGGTTTCGAGCGCGATGGTCATGCGTCGCTCTCCGGCACGGCGACGACGGCCTTGCGCCCGGCTATCTGCTTGATGACCAGATTGGGCACATACAGCATCCAGCGATGCAGGCGCTGCCGGCCGACCAGGACGATCACGACCAGCACGAGCCCGATCCAGAACTGCCAGTATTGCGGGGTGATGGTGGAGAACAACTCCTGCAGCATGCGGAACAGCACCGCGCCGATCAGGCCGCCATAGAGATAGCCGGTGCCGCCGATCACGAGCACCAGCATCAGGTCCGCCGAGCGCTCGAAGGCGAACACGTCGAGCGAGGCGATCGCGGTGGTCTGGGTGAACAGTGCGCCTGCGATGCCGGCATAGAACGCCGCGAGTGTGTAGATCGCAATCAGGCGGCGGTTGACGGGAATGCCGATCGCGGCCGCGCGCAGCGGATTGTTCTTGATCGCCCGCAACGACAGCCCGAACGGCGAATGCACGACGCGGCGGGCGAACAGGAACAACAGGAACAGAACGGCGAGCGAATAGAAGAAGCCGGTCTTGCCGAACATGTCGAACGGGATCTCGCCGAAGATCGGCTGCATCTCGATACCCTGCAAACCGTCGGTGCCGCCGGTGATGTTGGAGAAGCGTTCGGCCAATGCCTCGAGCAGCAACGCGATGCCGAGTGTCACCATCAGCCGCGTCAGGTCGACGCCTCGGATCACCAGGAAGCTGGTGGCGAAGCCGAGCACCATCGCGACAAGGCCTGCGACGACAAGCGCAAGCACGGGCTCGTTGATGATCCCATGCAGCGCGAGAAGCCCCGCCGCGTAAGCACCGGCGCCGAAGAAGGCTGCATGGCCGAGCGAGACGATGCCGGCGTAACCGAGGATCAGATCGAGCGACATCGCAAACAGCGCGAGCCGCAGGATGTCCGTCATGATCAAATAACGCGTGGGAAATACGAAGCCGCAGCCCAGCACGATCAGCCAGAAAGCGGCCTCGCCATAATGCCAGCGTGCCTGGCGCTGGGCGTGATAGCCGACGTCGGAGGAGGCGCTCATCGGCGAACTCAACGCGCGGCCGTGCGGCCGAACAGGCCGTTCGGGCGCCAGATCAGGATCACGATCATCATGGTGTAGATCACGAAAGGTCCCATCTTCGGGACGTAATATTTGCCGGCGACGTCGCCGATGCCGAGCAGCAGCGAGGCCAGAAACGGGCCGGTGATCGAGGACGAGCCGCCGACGGTGACCACGATCAGGAAGTAGATCATGAACTTCAGCGGAAAATACGGGTCGAGGCCGAGGATCTCGGCGCTCAGCGCGCCGCCGAGACCAGCCAGGCCGCAACCAAAAGCAAATGTGAAGGCGAACACCTGCGGCACGTTGATGCCGAGGCCGCTCGCGGCGCGGGGATCATCGACCGCGGCGCGTAGACGGCTGCCGAACCGCGTCTTCGCGAGCACCATCTGGAGAGCAATGGTGAGCAGCCCGCAGATCACGATGATCATCAGCCGGTAGCGGCCGACGCCGACGCCGAACACGTCGAACTGGCCCTGGAGCGCCGCCGGCAAATTGATGAAGACCCGCGACGAGCCCTGGATGTAGTCGACGGCCGCGACCGACATGAACGTGAGGCCGATCGTGAACAGCACCTGGTCGAGATGGCTGCGCGCATAGAGGTGTCGGTACAGCGTGCGCTCGAGCACAATGCCGATCGCAGCAGAGGAGACGAAGGCAAGCGGCAATGCAGCGAAGAATGGCCAGCCCATCCGGTTGACCAGCACCATGCAGACATAGCCGCCGGCCATGGCGAAGGCGCCATGGGCGAGGTTGACGAAGTTCATCAAGCCGAGCGTGACCGCGAGCCCGCAAGCCAGCACGAACAGCAGCATGCCGTAGGCAACGCCATCGAACAGGTTGGTGAGGATTGAGGTCATCGTCTCAGCTTGG
>C688J18823_10002884_pt1 | contig 10826 bp, 12 predicted proteins | sample HopSoiMetagenom1_FD_18823 | JGI IMG/M metagenome (IMG submission 18823) | reverse complement strand
CGATGGCTGCCGCGGCGGCTCTGCACGTCGCGGACGTGCGCGACCTGCTGCGCCAGTCGGGCACGTCGTCGACGACGGGCCAGCCGGTCTAGACGGGCGGGAAGTCCGACGGCGTCACGTCGCCGGCGACCTCGTAGATCCCTTCGACACGGTGTTCACCGAGCTGCTCGGCGTGCCGGCGGATCGTATCCTCGTCGGGCGCGGCGTAAAGGCAGAACGTCTTGACCGTTCCCTCGTCGTCCACGACCACGTGGCTGTGCTCCCAGGTGATCTCCGGGAACTTCTCCTCCGCGATCGCGCGGGAGCGTCGCCCTACGTGCTGCATCTCTTCCTCGCTGACGGAGAAGGTCCGCTCCACCAGATACCGAGCCATGAGTTTCCCCTCTGCCGTCCCTTTGGGCACCTTAGCGTCCGCGTCCACGTCCCGCTGTCGTGTTGCCGACGTCTTGGTCGTGCCGGCGTGGCCGCAACGCGCAGGTCAGCGGCCTGGCGGCGGACGAGTCGGCCTGTAAGCCGGGCGTAATTCGGACATTGGGTTCGCCCGAGTGAGAGGGCGCTCACATCGCTCATGGATGGCAACGACTCGCCCGCGACTGATAGTGACGGTTAGCGCTTGTCAGCTCAACGTCGAGGTCCTGCGTGCCAGGCTTGTACTGGACACTCGCGTGGTCTCTCAGCAAACCAGGGCTTGTGAGGCACGGGACGCGGGTGACTCTCGGCCTTTCACGGATGAACAGGCGGTCCAGTGCGCAACCGACCGCGCCGTGATGATCGCCATGAGCACTGTCGGCTGCTTCGGCAGCTGCTTCTCACCTAGACGGCAAGACGTCGTCATAGACGCGAACTGCAGCCAGCATTCCGTCGGGGGTGCGTTGATAGACGCCCAGTCCTGCCTGCGGAGTCAGATCGTNACCGCCCCGTCGGATGCAGTTGTACTCCAGGGCGCAGCTCACCCCGTCGTCGGTCACCGCACAGTGCTCTAAACCGATACCGCCGCCACTGAGCTGCGCGGTGAAGAACGAGTGAAGCTCCGCGGTGCCGCGGTGGACGAGGTGCGGACCGATCGGCTCGCGGTAGTACCCGTCCGGTGCGAACGTGTTCACGATGGCGTCGACGTCCCCACCGCTCAACCCTGCCTGGTAACAGGCGACGACATCACCAGGGTGTGCGTCCCCCGGAGGCAGAATCGCAGGCCGGAGGGGCCGCCGGCGCTCGACTGGCCACTGGCTGCAGTACGTGCGGAACACCACCGATAACTCGTCTGGAGATTCGGCGACGACAGCGACAGGCCACGAAATCTCCTGACCGTCCTCGCCGGTCAGATGCGCCACCAGCTCCAAGACCGCCCGCCCCCCGGCGGCTGTTGACGCCACCCTCTCGATCCGGGCGTTACGTGCGGCGAACCAGGAATGATTGTCCCTGATGAAACGGTGCAGCTGCCGATGACTGCGGATCTCGCCCGCGCGCGGGTCATAGACCACCACCTTGCCCGGCCACACGGTCTCCAGAAGGTGGATCTGACCCCTGTTCAGCGCGTCGAAGTATTGCGCGGCCGGATCAGCGAGACCGGCATCGCGCGTGTGCTTGCGCGCCAACTCCACCGCACTGACGAACTCCGGAAACCACGGCATATCAGGCGTTCACGAGTTGCTGGCCGCCGTCTATGTCGTATGTCGCGCCGGTGACGGCGGTGTTCGCCATGAGGTGGACTGCCAGGGCGGCGATGTCGTCAGGCCCGACGACGCGCCCGATCGGCAGACTAGTGCGCAGTTGTTCACGGCGCTCGTCGATTCGGTCGCCGAGTAGCGACGCCGACAACGGCGTGTCTACGAAGCCGGCCGCGATGACATTGACGCGGACCGGCGCGATCTCGAACGCGAGGTTCCTCGCCAACGCGGGAAGTGCGGCCGTCAACGCCGAGATGAGTGTGAACCCAACCTCCTGGCGCCGGCCACCCGTGCCACCGATGAAGAGGAGACTCCCGCCGGGGCGAACCTTGCTCGCAGCGTGTTGCGCGACATGCACCTGCAACCAAAGGTGAGCATCGACGTCGTGGCCGCCCGCCTTGTAGTCGAACTCCGCGAGCGGCGCGTAGTAGGGGCCACTGCCAGAAACAAGCACATGGTCGATCGGCGTCGGNAACTCGGCGAAGAATTGGCCGAGCCGGTNGAAGTCGAGAGCGTCGAAGGGCACCGTGCTGGCGCCGACCTCACGGCCGGCCTGAGCCAGCCGGTCCGGGTTGCGTCCCGTGATGATCACGGCCGCTCCCTCAGCGCGGGCACGCCCGGCGGTCGCCAGGCCGATTCCGGAGCTACCGCCGATCACCACAACTGTTTGGCCCTGGAGGTGTCCCTCCGGAAGGGGGTTCATCCCGGTACCGCGCCGACCGGCTGACGGATGGACGTCCGAAGTGTGCTGAGCGCCGTCGCGTAGATCTCCGAGAACGTGGGGAAGGGCTGGATCGTGTCTCGAAGTACCTCGAGCGGGACGTGCGCGCGAACCGCCAGCGTCGCCTGCTGCAACCACTCGCCTGCCTCCGGGCCGAGTGCGTAGGCACCGGTCAGACGCTCTCCATCGCTGAGCAGTGTGAGGAACCCGTTGCTGTCGGCATACGCGCGCGTGTAGGTCTCCATCTTCGGGACCTCGCGGATCTGAGCGGTTGCGCTCCACTGGGCGTCGGTGGCACCGACCGCAGCGGCCTGCGGGTCGGTGAAGACGACTCGCGGCACGGCGTCGTAGTCCGCAGTTCGGGGCTCGCCAAGGATGTTGGCGGCGACAACGTCGCCCTGGTACTTGCCGACATGAGTCAGCTGCCAGAGGCCCGTCGCGTCGCCGATCGCCCAAAGGCGGTCAGCGACCTGAAGGCGTTGATCGACCGGGATGCCATGGCCGTCGGCCACGACACCAACCGTTTCCAGACCCAAATCCAGGACCCGCGGCCTTCGGCCGGTGGCGACCAGAAGCTTGTCACCGCGCAGCTCTTGTCCGTTGTCGAGCTCAAGGACGTACTCAGCGCCCGCCTGCCGCGCCGCCGTTGCGCCCGCGCCGAGATGAAGCTCGATGCCGTCGCGCAACAGCACGTCGCCGAGCGCACTACCGAGTGGTGCTGCCTCGCGCGACAATAAGTGCGCAGCGGACTCTACGACCGCGACCTCGCCGCCGAACCGGCGTACGGCCTGCGCCATCTCAACGCCGACCGGGCCGCCGCCAAGGACGAGCAGACGACGTGGGATGGACTTCATGCTGGTAACTTCGCGGTTCGTCCAGACGCCGTCGAGCTCACGCAGCCCGGGCACCGGCGGCACAACTGGGTCGGCACCGGTGGCCAGGACCACGTGCTGCGCCGTGTAGCGAGTGGTGTCCACTTCGACGATCCCCGTACCCGCCAGGCGTCCATGGCCGCGGATCAGGTCGATGCCTTGATCGGTGAGCCACCGCTGCTGCCCGGCGTCGGAGTAGTCCGACACCATAAAGTTTCGCCACGCGAGCGCCGCCTCCACGTCGACCCGCGCTACTACCGCAGCTTCATTCGCGGAATGGGCGGCCTCGCCAGGTCGAAGCAGCGTCTTGGACGGAATGCACGCCCAGTACGAACACTCACCGCCGACCAGCTCGCGCTCAACCAGCGCGACGCGCAGACCGCCCGCAGCGAGGGCTCCGGCGCAGTGCTCCCCGGGCGAGCCGCCACCGACGACGATGACGTCATAGTCGGTCATGCCGGCAGTGCCGCGCCCGTCTGCTCCGCCGCCATGTACGCGGCGTACCAGTCCGGCCAATTCTCGTCGCGCTCCCCCGTGCGCTTCTCGTGTTCGCCGTGGGCAGCCTCCGCACGGCGCATCGCGTTCGCCAGGTCGGCCGTGGATGCGAATGCCGTTTCAGCAGCATCGACGCGACCTGGCAGCCGCGTCGTAACCTGCTGCAGCAGCCAGCGGTTGCCATCTGGGTCATTGAAGGTGGCAAAGGTGCTGTAACTCTCGTGATTCGCTGCGGGTTCGTTGATGCGATCACTAGTGTCGTCGGGCTGGAACTGAGCGCCCGGCGTCCCGGGATGAAACGCCTCACTGATCTTGACGCCGTGGGCGCCAAGCTCGTCGCGCGCGGCATCGATGTCGGAGACGATCAGATAGAGGCCCTGGGCCGAACCGGGCGAAGCGGACGTAATCTTCGTGCCGAATTGGACCGAACACGCAGAGCCTGGCGGCGTCACCTGAACGACGCGAAAGCCGTTGTCGAAGGGGAAGTCTGCGTCGAGCCGCCACCCGAGGCTCGTATAGAAGCCCTTCGCGCGGTCGACATCCGACACCGGGATGACGACGGCTTCGAGTTTCAGGTCGATGGTTGCTTCGGCTGGTGCACCAATCGTGGGATCGATCGCGTGGGTGCTGCTCATTTCCTGCCTCCAAGCGTGGAGTTGGTCGCCACAGTCACACTGGGCCACCGTGGCGGCAGTACTCCCCTCGACGCCGCGGCTTGCGGCGAATGCACCCACGCAGACCTATTGCCGTCTTACTCCTCGCCGACGCTGACAGCAACCCGGACGACCAGAATTCATGCTCGGGCAGCGGTCGGTCACGGTGAATGAGCGAGCTTTCGCAACCCTGAGACTCAGTGGCCGGCTATCTGCCCGCCGTCAATGTGGAGGATCTCTCCGGTGACGAACGGTGCCGACTCCAGGTAGAGGATTCCGTCGACGATGTCGCTGACTTGACCCACGTGCCCGAGCGGGGGCAGGCGTCCGGCCAGCACGCCGGCGTCGTAACTCTCCGGCGGATGTACCGGTGTCTGGATTGTGCCGGGTGCGACCGCGTTTACCCGGATGCCGCGTGACGCGTACTCAATGGCCAGCGATCTCGTTGCTGCGGCGATGCCACCCTTGGTGAGTGCCGCCAGGACGGAAGGCTCGCGCGAGTTCGCGTAGTCCGCGAGAGTGGCCGTGATGTTCACGACGTGGCCGCCACTGCCGTGCTTAAGCATCTCGTTGATCGCGCGCTGGGTCAGCCTGAAGAACCCGGTCAGGTTGACGCCGACCATCGTTGCGTAGTCATCGGCTGTGTAGTCGGTAAACGGCTTGCCGATGAAGACCCCGGCGTTGTTGATGAGGGTGTCGATCCCTCCGAAGCGCTGGAGTGTCTCGTCGATGATTCGATCCGCGGCGACGGGCTCAGTTAGGTCGACACCCACAGCTAGGACGTCCGGGTCTCCGGAAGGCTGAATTGTGCGGGAGGCAGCCACCACCGCGCATCCCTGCCGGCGGTACGCCGCGACAAGGCTGGCACCGATGCCCTGAGAGGCCCCCGTGATGACGGCGACCTTCTGCCCGTTGCCGATCATGACTGTCGCGTCGTCACATGCTGATGATTGCCGGGTCGTTGGGGTGAAGAGTCAGCGGGGTGGTCTCCAGAGTTATCCAGTCAGACAGCGGCAGCGATTCGAGGATCGTCTGTAGCTCGGCCGCGTCCTGCGCTCGCCACAAGCCCAGCGCCCGCCCCAGTCCGCGCATCGTCCACAGCCGCAAGACGTGGCCCTGCCCAGCCAGCTCTCGCACGCGCCGCCCCTCGCCTGCCGTCTTGTCTTCAACTGTCTGTGCAGGTGTGCCTTCCGGTACGGCGAGAGTGAATGTTGTCAGGAACTCCGCGGCTATGTCCCTGTCTCTGGATGCGGGTGCTTGGGGCCGCTCGGTCTGCCGGGCCGGGTCATTCGGGTGTGGCCCTAGCGGGATGACCTCATCGCTGCGCCATACCCGCAGCGGCATCGAGCCGAGGACTTCTTCCAGTTGCCCGCCGTCCGCGGCGGCGAATAGCCCGAGCGTGCGCCATTCGCCGGGCTGCAAGGGTGGGCGCCACAGCCGAAGCAGGTGTCCCTGCGCCGCGAGTTCACACGAACGTGCCGCCTCTCGCGTGCGGATGTCGTCGACGGCTTCTGCCGGCGTTCTCTCCGGAACGCGGGTCGTCATCTCGACAAGAAACTCCATTGTGGGCGCAGCCTAGGCCGAGAACCAAGCCGTCGTCCCAATGCTCAAGCGTGCGGCTCGTCCCGTTCGGCGGCCGCTCGGATCAAGTTCCATCCGGCAGCGCCACATTTGCACAGGGAGACATGAACCCATCGCGAGCGTGATGATGTTCATCCGCGCCGATGCTGGGAGATGCAAGAAAATGAGCTCGCAAACGCCCCGAGCTACGGCGGTCCAGACCGAAGCGCGGCCCGTGGGCACATTGGTGTCTGTCAACGTCGGCATGCCGAGGAACGTGACGTGGCGGGGGAAAACCGTGTTCACCGGCGTCTTCAAGGATTCCGTCGCCGGCGCTCGCCGGGTGAGCAAGCTCAACATCGACGGCGACGGCCAAGGAGATCTGGCCGGGCACGGCGGCGAACAGCGGGCCGTGTTCGTCTACCAGATCGACTCGTACCGCTATTGGGAGCGCGAGCTGGATCGAAATGACTTCGTTTACGGACAGTTCGGCGAAAACTTCACCGTTGACGGACCCGGCGATGGTGAGGTCTGCATCGGCGACCGCTACCGGATTGGCAGTGCCGTCTTTGAAGTCACCCAGCCCCGCGTCACCTGCTACCGCGTCGGTATCCGCATGAAGGATCCACGAATCCCCGCCTTGCTTGTCTCACACCACCGCCCCGGCTTCTATTTCCGAGTCCTCGAAGAAGGCGACGTCCAAGCGGGGGACGAGATCCTCAAGCTCGCCTCTGGCCCAGAGCAGATGACGGTTGCCGAGGTCGACGCGCTCCTCTACCTCCCCCTGCACCCGCGACAGCAGCTCCGGCGAGCGCTGCGAATACCCGCGCTGAGCGCTGGCTGGCAGGCGTCGTTTAGGACTCTCCTTGAAAGCGAACCGGGCACCGGCAACGCCGGTCTGGCAGCCGCCAGTCCGCCGCCGTCCTGGTCCGGCTTCCGCCGACTAACCGTCACCGGAATCGAGCGACAGAGTGACTCCGTGATCTCCATCCGCCTGGAGAATCCGGGCGGCGGGCATCTCCCCGCCGCCCGCCCCGGGCAGTACCTCACGCTTCGCATCCAGCCTGCAAACGAGCAGCGCGCGCTGCTCCGCAACTACTCCCTGTCGGGACCGCCCGATGCCGGCCATTACCGGATCGCTGTCAAGCGGGAACACGACGGCGCTGCCAGTGGATACCTGCACACCCGCCTGAGGCCGGGTGACCAAGTCGACGTCGCAGCACCACGTGGAACGTTCATCCTCGACCGGACGGATGCACCCGTACTGCTGATCAGCGCCGGGATCGGGGTCACCCCGGTTCTCGCCATGCTCCACGCATTGGCCCAGCAGCGTTCTGATCGGGAGATCTGGTGGCTGTGCGGCGCGCGCAGCAGCCGCGACCATCCCTTCGCCGCCGAGGCACGGACACTCCTCGCGTCCCTTCCGAACGCACGCAGCTACGTGTACTACAGCCGCCCCAATCCGACGGAACTCGAAGGCCGCGACTTCGATACGACGGGCCGCCTCACACCTTCACGACTCGCCGAACTCGAGCTACCGCGCGATGCCCAGTCGTATCTGTGCGGGCCGACACCTTTCATGGAAGAGATCAGCGCTGGTCTCGCGGCGATGGGGATCGACGCCGCACGCATCCACACCGAACCTTTTGGCCCCGCACCGGGTCTGACGCCCGGTATCGCCGCAACACCTTCTCGCTCGCCGCACCCACCCACCGGTCAACCTGGAAACGGCCCCAGGATCGAGTTCGCCCGCAGCGACCTCGCCATTCCGTGGAGCAGCGACTACACGAGCTTGCTTGAATTCGCCGAGGCATGCGATGTGCCCGTTCGTTGGTCATGCCGTACGGGCGTCTGCCACACCTGCGAGACCACGCTCATCGCGGGCCAGGTCCAATACAGCCCCGATCCGGTCGAGCCTCCCGCCAACGGAAGCGCGCTGATCTGCTGCTCACAGCCTCGAGACGACGTAGTGCTCGATCTCTGACCGCGCATCCGGTCATGGGCGACTTCCCACCGCCCCCGGCCACTAAGACGACTTATGACGACGTGGATCGTGAGTCCCTGGTTCGCTATCGCCATCAGAGACGTCTGGGGGTCTGGAAGCAATGCGATTCACGCATTCCGGTAAGCCACGGCGCGGCGATCTGCCCAGAGGCGGACCAGCGCTTCGTTCACGGATGCAGGTACTGGACCCAGTCGGCCGGTACCGCCCCGGCAGGCCCTGGGACAGGTTGCTCAGGTGGGTGGTCAACCGGAGGGGCTAGCGGGGCGCCCGCGGCATATTTGTTGGTCTCGAAGTTCCAGAACCAATCCTCATCCGGTTCGTAGCTCTGGATGTAGTGATGGCCGGTGTCCTTCCAGTGCGCTCGAGCGTGCTGGCTGGGTGACGAGTCGCAGCAGCCGATGTGGCCGCATGCCGCACAGCGGCGCAGATGGAACCACCAACCAGGCGGGTTCGCGGCGAGGCACTCGACACAACCCGTACCTGACGGTGCGATGTCAGGGTTGAGCTGACGGGTCTCCGTCATCCGAACACCTCCATAGGATGCGGTGCATCAACTGACGGGTGCAAGGGCGAGGTGCACCGATCGGATCGCACTGGCTCCTTCGCCGACGGCCGCCGCGACGCGCTTCATCGATCCGGATCGCACGTCACCGACTGCGAACACGCCCGGCACGTTTGTCTCGTAGGTCAGCGGCGCGCGGCCGAGCAGATCCCAGGTAGCGCAAGATGGGTCCGCGGGCAGATCTCGATCGGTGAGGATGAAGCCGTCCTCGTCGACTGCGATGCCCTCGAGCCATCCCGTCGCCGGCTCGGCGCCGATGAAGCAGAACAGCCCAACGCACTCGGCGGTCACGCTCTCGCCTTCGACCGACGTCAATGTCACGCCGCGTAGAGCCTCGTCACCGTGCAGCGCTGTCACCTGGGTAAGCAAGTGGACGCTCACCGACGGGTGGGCGAGCACTCGGTCGACGAGGTAGTGCGACATGCCGGCGGCGAGGTCGGGGCCGCGCACGACAAGGTCGACCGTGGATCCCAAGTCGGCAAGGAACAACGCCGCCTGCCCCGCGGAATTGGCGCCGCCGACGACCGCCACCGGTCCGGCCGCGCATGCTCGCGCTTCGATCTCGGTGGCGGCGTAGTAGACGCCTGCGGCCTCGAACTCCGGCCAGCGGTCCAGCGGAAGGGTACGGTACTGCGCGCCTGTCGCGATGACGACGGCGCGGGCTTCGATTGTCTGCCCATTCGAAAGTGCCAGGTGCAGATGCCCGTCGTGGCAGTCGAGGGCGACAACGTCACATGGGCTCGACACGCTGGCGCCGAACTTGTTCGCCTGGACGAGCGCGCGAGCGGTCAACTCACCGCCGCTGATACCGGTCGGGAACCCGAGATAGTTCTCGATCCGCGAGCTCGCCGCTGCTTGCCCGCCCACGGCGATGCTGTCAAGCAGCATCGTGCGCAACCCTTCCGACGCACCGTACACAGCCGCAGCAAGTCCTGCTGGGCCACCGCCGACAACCACGAGGTCGAACTCGTGGTTGTCCTCGGCACGCAACGCGAGCCCGAGATGGTCGGCGACGTCACCGGCGGTGGCGCGGCGCAGCATCGCGGTCGGGGTGATCACGACGGGGAGGTCGATGACGTCGATGCCCGCGGCGCGCGCGAGTGCTTGGCCGGCGGGGTCGTCGATGTCAAGCCACGTATGTGGCAGCTCCTGCCTGGCCGCCCATATGCGCAGGGCGTGGGTCGCCGGTGAGATCTGGCTACCGAGGATCTCCAGCACACGCGCGCCATCACCCCGTCGCAATGACTCACGCCTTGCGAGCAACACCCGCAGGATGAGATCTGACAGGTCGCCGTCTGCCGCCATCAGCTCGCGAAACTGCTGCGGCGCGACCCGATGCACGAGTCCAGGCGTCCGCACTCGGGCAGTCGCCACTGCGGTCTGTCCAGTGATCAGGTTGAGCTCGCCGAGAAAGCGTCCGGCACCCCACGTCGCGATCAGCGTCTCGGCTGCGTCGGGCATCGCGGGGCGCACGACGTCCACCTCGCCCGCCTCGATGACGATGAAGTCGTAGCCCCGGTCGCCCGCCCGGTACAGAACCTCGCCCGCTCGTGTCTCGTGCCGGGTGCCGCGCCGCGCAACTGCGGAAATCTGCTCGTCGCTGAGCACCGGGAAGTCGGCGGTGAAGCCCTCCGCGACGCTCACAGTGACCCCCCGAGCGGAACCGAGAGAGTCAGGGTGCCGCGGAGATCCAGTATCGCGGCGGTCGGCGTCCGCGCGAACCGGGCCACGGGGTCCTGACAGCCAGGACAACGGGCGACCATGCCAGGACCGGCGGCGTAGACGTGGAGCTCCGCGACCCGCGACTGACGGCCACAGGCGACGCAAGTCGTCGTGGCCGCCGTGACGTCGACCGCGAACACGTCGGACAACGGGCCGGCGAGGGCGTTGCCGTCGAGGTGCCGCGCGCTGACGTCGTCGTCGTTCATGTCACTCTCCGGTTGGACCGAAACGCTCGGTGCGGATCTGCACGGGATCGTGGCCGAGATCGATGAGCAGAGTTGCGACAGACTCGACGAACGGCGTGGGGCCGCAGACGTAGACGCGCGGCGAGTCGTCGGGAGACGGCAAATCTGCCTTGGTGAGCCGGTGGGGTGGTCGGCGCCATCCGTCGGGAGCCTTTCGGGTGTACACGATGGTCACCTCGATCCCGTCGCCCGACTTTGCCTCGAGCTCGGCGCGGTAGTACGCGTCGTCCGGGCGGCGTACCGAATAGACGAGCCGGAACGGCGACCCGTTCCCACTGTCTCGGCGGTGCCGCAGCATCGCCATCAGGGGTACGACGCCCGACC
>C688J18823_10002883_pt1 | contig 10827 bp, 8 predicted proteins | sample HopSoiMetagenom1_FD_18823 | JGI IMG/M metagenome (IMG submission 18823) | reverse complement strand
CCAGGGCAATCGCCGCAACCGCGGCAATACGTGTTCGTACCCCCACCGTCAAACCCCCTGAAGCTACGCCTCCCCAGGCGCGGAACCTGCTCCGCAGGCCCCCTCATCGGAACACGAGGTCACGGTTTGGTCAACGGGAGGACTCCTTGCGCAGGAGGGGCAACGCTCAGTGCAGAAGCGGATCCACCGCCGCGGCGATGAACAGCAAAGCCAGGTAGATGTTCGAGAAATGGAAGAGCCGCATCGGCCGCAGCGCCGCGCCTTCCGCGCCGGTGTGGGCCCTGAGCAACAAACTGCGCGCCTCGCGGAGGAACATGAAACCGAGTACGACCGCGGCCAGCGGGTAGACGAATCCGGTGCCCGCGACCGGCCAGAGCGCGATCGACGTCACGACCATGACCACGGAGTACGCCATGATCTGCCGTGCGGTGGCGACCGGGGTGGCGACCACCGGCAGCATCGGCACGTCGACCGACGCGTAGTCCTCGCGGTAGCGCATCGCCAGCGACCAGGTGTGCGGCGGCGTCCAGAAGAACACCACACCGAACAGCACAATTGGCGTCCAGGCGAGCTCGCCGGTCACTGCGGTCCAGCCGATCAGGGTCGGGAAGCAGCCGGCGATCCCGCCCCAGACGATGTTCTGCACGGTCCGGCGCTTCAACACCATCGTGTAGCCGAACACGTAGAACAGGTTCGCCGCCAGCGCGAGGCCGGACGACAGCCAGTTGACGAAGAATCCGAGCTCGAGGGTGGCCAGTACGCCGAGCACCACGCCGAAGGCTGTCGCGGACCGCGGACTGACCGCGTGCCGCGGCAACGGGCGGCGCCGGGTCCGGCGCATCTGCTCGTCGATGTCGCGGTCGAGCACGCAGTTGATCGTGTTCGCACTGCCCGAGGCGAGCACACCGCCGACCAGGGTGGCCAGCACGACACCGAGGCCGGGCACTCCGCCGGCCGCCAGGAACATCACCGGGACGGTGGTGATCAGCAGCAGCTCGATGATGCGCGGCTTGGTCAGACCGACGTACGCCTTCACCACGTCGCGCACCGACGGACTCACCACAGCGGTAGCGTCCGGCAGCGGCGTCGGGTACGACGTCGTCGCGGCGGGACGCGGGTCGACGGCCGTCACGAACACCTCGAACATCAGTGGGTTGACACCGGAGCTCCGGTGCTGACGATTCAGCAGTCTACGACGCCTCGTAGGAGGGTTCTCGCACCCCCCTCCGATCAGCCGGGCGCGATCCGGGTACGGCGCGGGTGTGGCCCGGGTGTGGCCCGTGTGTGACATCGCGGACGTCAGGGAACAGGGACGGTCGTGTTCCGGTTGGCAATCGGTGGAAGGCGCCGGGCGCCTGGGCGAGTAGGCTCGCTCACGGTGATGCGCGGGGGCCTGGAACGGCACGAGCTTGCGGGCTGGGGCGTTCCCCTCGACGCTGACCGGAGGAAGTGTTGCAGCCATCGAGAGGAGCGCCGCCGGCGTGACGGAAAAGACCAGCCCCAAGCTTGAATGGACCGAGCTCGACCAGCGCGCGGTCGACACCGTACGGGTGCTCGCGATGGACGCGGTCGAGAAGGTCGGGAACGGACATCCGGGGACGGCGATGAGCCTGGCCCCGGCGGCGTACCTGCTCTTCCAGAAGGTCATGCGGCACAACCCGGCCGACCCGCACTGGGCCGGGCGCGACCGTTTCGTCCTGTCCGCCGGCCACTCGAGCCTGACCCTGTACATCCAGCTGTACCTGGCCGGCTTCGGCCTCGAGCTGGACGACCTGAAGGCGCTGCGGACCTGGGGCAGCCAGACCCCCGGCCACCCGGAGTACCGGCACACCGCCGGCGTCGAGACCACCACCGGCCCGCTCGGCCAGGGCGTCGGCAACGCGGTCGGCATGGCGATGGCTTCCCGCCGCGAGCGCGGCCTGCTGGACCCGGACGCGCCGAAGGGCGAGGGCCTGTTCGACCACCAGATCTATGTGATCGCCTCCGACGGCGACCTCGAGGAAGGCGTCTCCTCCGAGGCCTCCTCGCTGGCCGGGCACCAGAAGCTTGGCAACCTGACGGTGATCTACGACGCGAACAAGATCTCGATCGAGGACGACACCAACATCGCCTTCTCCGAGGACGTGGCCGCGCGCTACGCGGCGTACGGCTGGCACGTCCAGGACGTCGACTGGACCAACGGCGGCACCGGCTACGAGGAGAACGTCCAGGCGCTGTACGACGCCCTCGAGGCGGCCCGCGCGGTGACCGACAAGCCGAGCTTCATCCGGCTGCACACGATCATCGGCTGGCCGGCCCCGAACAAGCAGAACACNGGCAAGATCCACGGCTCGGCGCTCGGCGCCGACGAGGTGGCCGCGACCAAGAAGGTCCTCGGCTGGGACCCGGAGCAGTCGTTCCAGGTCGCCGACGACGTCATCGCGCACACCCGCAAGGCACTGGACCGCGGCAAGGACCTCCAGGCCGAGTGGAGCACCAGGTACGACGCCTGGAAGGCCGCGAACCCGGAGCGCGCCGAGCTGCTGGACCGGCTGTCGAAGCGTGAGCTGCCGGCGGGCTGGAAGGACGCGCTGCCGAGCTGGGAGGCCGACGCCAAGGGTGTCGCCACCCGCGCCGCGTCCGGCGACGTGCTGACCAAGCTGACGGCCGAGCTTCCCGAGCTCTGGGGTGGTTCGGCCGACCTGGCCGGGTCGAACAACACGACTCCGAAGGGCCAGCCCTCGTTCATCCCGCCGGAGTACTCCACGAAGGAGTTCCAGGGCGACGAGTACGGCCGCGTCCTGCACTTCGGCATCCGCGAGCACGGCATGGGCTCGGTGCTGAACGGCATCGCCCTGCACGGCCTGACCCGACCGTACGGCGGAACCTTCCTGGTGTTCTCCGACTACATGCGCCCGTCGGTCCGGCTGGCCGCCCTGATGCAGCTGCCCGTGACCTATGTCTGGACCCACGACTCGATCGGCCTCGGCGAGGACGGACCGACCCACCAGCCGGTCGAGCACCTCTCGGCGCTGCGGGCCATCCCCGGCCTGGACGTCGTACGGCCCGGTGACGCCAACGAGACCGCGGCGGCCTGGGCCACCATTCTCGAGCACACCGACCGCCCGGCCGGCCTGGCGCTGACACGGCAGAACGTGCCGACGTTCCCGCGCGGTACCGACGGGTTCGCCACCACAGAGAACGTCCACAAGGGCGGCTACGTGCTGCTGGACACGGAAGGCACCCCCGACGTGGTGCTGATCGGCACCGGTTCGGAGCTGCAGATCGCCGTCGAGGCCCGCAACGTGCTGGCCGAGGCCGGTGTGCAGGCCCGAGTCGTGTCGATGGTGTCCCGCGAGTGGTTCGACGAGCAGGACGACGCCTACCGCGAGTCGGTCATCCCGGCCGCGGTCCGGGCCCGGGTCTCGGTCGAGGCCGGGATCGCGCAGAGCTGGCACGACATCGTCGGTGACGCCGGCCGCTGCGTGAGCCTCGAGCACTACGGCGCCTCGGCCGCGTACCAGACGCTGTACGACGAGTTCGGCATCACCACCGACGCGGTCGTCCAGGCCGCGAAGGACAGCATCGACGCGGCCGCGCAGATCAGCGGCCCCGGAGTGCCCCCCAAGCGGGCCGCGGCCGGACCGGTCGGACCCGCCGACGCCACTGGCACCGGACAGGCCAACTGACACACCTGACAACAGAAGATTTCGGAAGAAGGCATCGGACATGAACGATCGCTTGAAAGCACTCGCCGACGCGGGTGTCTCCATCTGGCTCGACGACCTGTCCCGGCAGCGGCTGGTCAGCGGAAACCTGGCCCAGCTGATCGACGAGAAGCACGTCGTCGGCGAGACGACGAACCCGACCATCTTCGCCAAGGCCATCTCGGACGCGAACGCGTACGCCGAGCAGGTCTCGCGGCTCGCCAAGGAGGGTGTCTCCACCGACCAGGCGATCCGGGTCATCACCACTGACGACGTCCGGTCCGCGGCCGACCTGTTCAAGCCGATCTACGACGACACCGACGGCCAGGACGGCCGGGTGTCGATCGAGGTCGAGCCGAGCCTCGCGCACGACACCGCCGGAACGATCGAGCAGGCCAGGCTGCTCTGGAACGTCGTCGGCCGGGAGAACATCTTCGTGAAGATCCCGGCCACCAAGGCGGGGCTGCCGGCGATCACGGCGGCACTGGCGGAGGGGATCAGCATCAACGTCACGCTGATCTTCTCGCTGGAGCGCTACAAGGCCGTCGTGGACGCGTTCCTGACCGGTCTGGAGAAGGCCGTCGAGAACGGGCACGACGTGACCAAGCTGGCCAGCGTCGCGTCGTTCTTCGTCAGCCGGGTCGACACCGAGGTGGACAAGCGGCTCGACGCGATCGGCACCGACGAGGCGAAGGCGCTGAAGGGCAAGGCGGCGATCGCCAACGCCCGGCTCGCCTTCGAGGCGTACGAGGAGATCTTCGACACCGACCGCTGGCGCGAGCTCGAGACCGTCGGGGCCAAGCCGCAGCGCCCGCTCTGGGCGTCGACGGGCACCAAGGACCCGTCGTACTCCCCCACCCTGTACGTCGACAACCTGGTCACCAGGGGTGTTGTGAACACGATGCCCGAGGCAACCATCAAGGCGGTCGAGGAGCACAGCGAGTTCAGTGGCGACACGGTCCGCGGCACCTACGACGACGCCCGCAAGGTGCTGGCCGATCTGGAGAAGCTGGGCATCTCGTACGACAAGGTCGTGCAGGTGCTCGAGGACGAGGGCGTGGCGAAGTTCGACGCGTCCTGGTCGGAGCTGCAGGACACCGTCACCGCGGCCCTGAAGGGTGCTGCCAAGTGACCGAGAAGCTGACCGTCAACGCGTACGGCGAGGGCTGGCGCGAGGTCGTCGAGCGGCTCGTCGACGAGAAGATCGCCTCCCGGATCGCGGCCAAGGACGCCGGCACGTGGGGTCCGGAGGCCGAGTCCGAGGCGTCCATCCGGCTCAGCTGGGTCGACCTGTACGAGTCGTCCCGGCCGCTGCTCGCCGAGATCGAGGCGCTGCAGGCCGACCTGCGGGCCGAAGGGCTGGACCGGATCGTCCTGTCCGGCATGGGCGGTTCGTCGCTCGCGCCGGAGGTCATCACCCGGACCGCCGGCGTCGAGCTCGTCGTCCTCGACTCGACCGACCCGAGCGTGGTGAAGCGGGCGCTGGACGGCGACCTGCAGAAGACGGTCATCGTCGTGTCGAGCAAGTCCGGCGGCACGGTCGAGACCGACAGCCACCGCCGGGCGTTCGTGAAGGCGTTCCAGGACGCCGGGATCGACCCGGCCGGACGCGTCGTGGTGGTGACCGACCCGGGTTCGCCGTTCGAGAAGCTGGCGGCCGACGAGGGCTACCGCAAGACGTTCCTCGCCGACCCGAACGTCGGTGGCCGCTACAGCGCGCTGACGGCGTTCGGTCTGGTGCCGTCGGCGCTCGCGGGCGCTGACGTCGCCGAGCTGCTCGACCAGGCCGCCGAGGTGGCCCCGTCGCTGCAGGCCGACGACGCGCAGAACCCGGCCCTGATCCTGGGCGCCGTGCTGGCCGCCAGCCCGGGCCGGGACAAGGTGGTGATCGCGGCCGGCGGTTCCTCGATCGTCGGCTTCCCCGACTGGGCCGAGCAGCTGATCGCCGAGAGCACCGGCAAGCAGGGCACCGGCATCCTGCCGATCGCCGTCGAGAGCCTGGACGCTCCCGAGCTGCACAGTGGTGCGGGCGACCTGGTGCACGCGGTGCTCGCCGCGGACACGAGCTCGGCCAGCACGGCGTCCGGCACGCCGACGGTCGTCACGACCGGCTCGCTCGGCGGCCAGTTCCTGCTCTGGGAGACGGCGACCGCGGTGGCGGGTTACCTGCTCGGGATCAACCCGTTCGACCAGCCGGACGTGGAGAGTGCGAAGAAGGCAGCCCGGGGTCTGCTCGACGCACAGCCGGAGCCGGAGGCGGCCGCCTTCACCGACGGCGCTGTCGAGGTGCGCGGTTCCGAGGGCCTGCTGGACGGCGTGGACTCGCTGCAGGGCGCTGTCGATGCGCTGCTGGGCAAGCTGGACGAGAAGGGGTATCTGGCCGTCATGGCGTACCTCGACTCCGAGCGCGACGCGGACCTGATCGGGATCCGGCCGGCGCTGGCGACCAGGACTGGTCGTCCGGTGACCTTCGGCTGGGGACCGCGGTTCCTGCATTCGACCGGCCAGTACCACAAGGGTGGCCACCCGGAGGGCGTGTTCCTGCAGATCACCGGGGCCCACCCGACGGACGTGGAGATCCCGGACCGGCCGTTCACCTTCGGCACGCTGATCTCGGCACAGGCCGCCGGTGACGCGAACGTGCTGGCCGAGCGCGGGCGTCCGGTGCTGCGGCTGCACCTGACCGATCCCGCGAACGGCGTACAGCAGCTCTTGTCCTTGTTCGGCAACTAGACACCCGGAGGGACGCGGCGATGACCGCTGAGCTCGACGAAGGGCCGGTCGGCACCACGAAGCCACGGAACCCGCTGCGCGATCCGCAGGATCGGCGGCTGCCGCGGATTGCCGGACCGTGCAGCCTGGTGATCTTCGGTGTCACCGGTGACCTGGCCCGCAAGAAGCTGATGCCGGCGGTCTACGACCTGGCGAACCGGGGGCTGCTGCCCCCGGGCTTCGCCCTGGTCGGGTTCGCCCGTCGCGACTACACCAACCAGGACTTCGCCCAGATCGTGCACGACTCGGTGAAGGAACACGCCCGGACGCCGTTCCGGGAGGAGGTCTGGCAGCAGCTCTCCGAGGGGTTCCGGTTCGTGCCGGGTGACCTGACCGACGACCAGGCGTTCAAACGGCTGCGGGAGACGGTGGACGAGCTGGATGTCACCCGCGGTACCGGTGGCAACCACGCGTTCTACCTGTCGATCCCGCCGGGCCTGTTCCCGGAGGTCGTGCGGCAGTTGTCCGAGCACGGGCTGACAAACGAGAACCCGGGCTCGTGGCGGCGGGTCGTGATCGAGAAGCCGTTCGGTCACGACCTGAAAAGTGCCCGGGAGCTCAACCAGGTGGTCGAGTCGGTGTTCCCGCCCGAGGCGGTGTTCCGGATCGACCACTACCTGGGCAAGGAAACCGTCCAGAACATCCTGGCCCTGCGGTTCGCGAACGCGATGTTCGAACCGATCTGGAACAGCAACTACGTCGACCACGTGCAGATCACGATGGCCGAGGACATCGGCATCGGCGGCCGCGCCGGCTACTACGACGGCATCGGTGCCGCCCGCGACGTGATCCAGAACCACCTGCTCCAACTGCTCGCGCTGATCGCGATGGAGGAGCCGGTCAGCTTCGACGCCTGGTCGCTGCGCCAGGAGAAGAAGAAGGTGCTCAACGCGGTCCAACTGCCCGAGCGTCTCGACCTGCACACCGCCCGCGGTCAGTACGCGGCCGGCTGGGCCGGCGGCGCGAAGGTCAAGGGGTACCTCCAGGAGGACGGCATCCCGAAGGACTCGGCCACCGAGACCTTCGCCGCGCTGCGGGTCGACGTGGACACCCGTCGCTGGGCGGGTGTCCCGTTCTACCTGCGCACCGGCAAGCGGCTCGGCCGCCGGGTGACCGAGGTCGCGGTGATGTTCAAGCGCGCCCCGCACCTGCCCTTCAGCAAGACCGAGACCGAAGAGCTCGGCCAGAACGCCCTGGTGCTGCGGATCCAGCCTGACGAAGGCATCACGATCCGCTTCGGCGCCAAGGTGCCGGGGACGACGATGGAGATCCGCGACGTGAACATGGACTTCCAGTACGGCGGTTCGTTCACCGAGTCCTCCCCCGAGGCGTACGAGCGGCTGATCCTCGACGTACTGCTCGGTGACCCGCCGTTGTTCCCGCAGCACACCGAGGTCGAGCTGGGCTGGAAGATCCTGGACCCGGTGATCGACTACTGGGCGAAGCACGGCCAGCCGGAGCAGTACGAGCCCGGTGCCTGGGGGCCGCCGAACGCCCACGAGATGCTCGCCCGCGACGGACGCGCCTGGAGGCGGCCATGATCATCGACCTGACCGGGACCACGTCGAGCGAGATCGCCTCGGCGCTGCTGCAGGCGCGGCGGCACGCGGGTTCGCCGGCCATGGGCATGGTCGGCACCATCGTGGTGGTTGTCGACGAGGCGTCCCACCACGACGCGATGAAGGCCGCGAACGAGGCCGGGCGGGAGCACCCGTCCCGGGTTCTGGTCGCGATCCTGCGGCCCGGCCGGGGCGCACCGAACCTCGACGCCGAGGTGCGGATCGGCGAGGGCATCCCCGGTGAGGCCGTGCTGCTGCGGTTGCACGGTGACCTGGCCAAGGTGCCGGAGTCGGTGATCACGCCGCTGCTGCTGCCGGACTCCCCGGTCATCGTGTGGTGGCCTGGCGGCGGTCCGAAGGTGCCGGCCGATGATCCGCTGGGTCGGCTGGGTCGGCGCCGCGTAACCGATGCGGCCGCGACGCGGCGTGCGTCGGTGGACTTCACCGCGCGGGCCGAGGGGTATCAGCCGGGCGACACGGACTTCGCGTGGGCGCGGCTGACGCCGTGGCGGGCGCTGATGGCCGCGGCCCTGGATCAGTACCCGACGAAGGTGACGGCCGCGGAGGTCGCTGCGGCCAAGGGCAATCCGAGTGCGGAGCTGATGGCCGCGTGGCTGCAGTGCCGGCTCGGCGTCCCGGTCGAGCTGCGGAACTCGCGTGGCCCAGGGGTCACCGCCGTACGGTTGTTCACGCCCACCGGGCCGATTGCGTTGACGCGGCCGGATGGTGCGGTGGCGACGTTCAGTGTGCCCGGGCAGCCGGATCGGCCGGTGGCGTTGAAACGTCGTACGACGTCTGAGCTGCTCAGCGAGGAGCTGCGCCGACTCGACCCGGACGACGTGTACGCGAAGACGCTCGAGTGCATGGTCGAGCGGGACAGGATGCCCGCGGACGCGAAGACGCTCGACGCGACCGACCGCAAGTCCACAGCGGCGAAGGTGAGCGTGGCGGGGCAGAAGGTCGCGGCGAAGGAGTCCACGCAGCAGACGGCTCCGACGAAGCAGGCTGCAGGCAAGAAGGCTGCTACGAAGAAGGCGCCGGGCAAGAAGGCGCCGGCCAAGACGAGCGCAGCGAAGACTGCTGCGAAGAAGAGCACCAGCAAGCGGGTGGCGAAGCGCTCATGACCGAACCGACCATCCTGCTGCATCCTGATGCCGACGGACTGGCGCACGCGGTCGCCTCGCGCTTCATCACCCGGGTGATCGATGCCCAGAGCAACGGTGGCGTCGCGCAGGTCGTGCTGACCGGCGGTCGGGTCGCCGCGGTCGTCTACCGGACGGTGGCGGAGTCCCCGGCGGGGCGGGCTGTCGACTGGCGCCGGGTCGAGTTCTGGTGGGGCGACGAGCGCTTCGTGCCCGCCGGCGACCCGGAGCGCAACGAGACCCAGGCGCGCGAGGTCTTGTTGTCCCACGTGGACGTCGATCCCGCCCGGGTACACCCGATGCCGGCCGACACCGGCCAGGGCGCGGAGGCCGCGGCCGAGGCGTACGCGGAGGAGTTGGCGAAGGCCGGTTCGCCGACGTTCGACGTACTGATGCTCGGTGTGGGTCCCGACGGTCATGTGGCGTCGCTGTTCCCCGGATATCCGCAGCTCGAGGTCACGGATGTCGCCGCGGTGGCGGTGCACGACTCGCCCAAGCCGCCGCCGACGCGGGTCTCGCTCACCTTTCCGCAGCTCGACAACGCCCGTGAGGTGTGGTTCGTGGTGTCAGGCGAGGACAAGGCCGAGGCGGTCGGCAAGGCGCTGAACGGCGGCGACGTGCCCGCGGCTCACCCGCATGGCCTCGACCGCACGCTGTGGTTGCTCGACGAGGCGGCTGCCCAGGAATTGAAGGGAAACTAGAGCAGCCCCAGACTTCGGTGCCTGCCGAAGTGTCGCGATGACAGACTCGGCAGCATGACGACGTTCCGCGAGTTGCACGCCGGCCACTTCGTGATGCCGAACGCCTGGGACGCCGGCAGCGCGGTGATCCTCGCCGCGGCCGGCTTCCCGGCAATCGCCACCACCTCCGCCGGCATCGCGTTCTCCTTGGCCAAGGGCGACCACACGTTGCCGGACGGCGCGCCGGCGGTGTCGCGGGACGAGATGTTCGACCGGGTCCGGGAGATCACCGCGGCAAGCGCCGTACCGGTGAACGGCGACCTCGAGGACGGGTACGGCGCTCCACCCGAGCGCGTCGCGGAGACGATCACCCTGGCCCGCGAGGCCGGACTGGCCGGCGGCAACATCGAGGACTACGACGGACACCAGCTGTACGACGTCGAGCTCGCCGTCGAGCGCGTCGTCGCGGCACGGGAGGCCGCCGGAGCCGATTTCGTCCTGACCGCTCGCACCGATGGCCAGCTGCTGCGCACGCCTGCCTCCCTCGCGGACTCGATCGAGCGAGCCAACCGCTTCCGCGCGGCCGGCGCCGACTGTCTGTATGTCCCCGGAGTGAACGACCTGGACACGATCAGCACGCTGGTGGCGGAGATCGACGGCCCGCTCAACGTCGTCATGGGACTTGGTACGTCGAGCCTGACAGTTGCCGAGCTGCAGTCCGCGGGAGTCGCGCGGATCAGCCTAGGCGGCAGTATCGCGCGGGCGGCGCTCGGGTTCGTCCGTCGCAGCGCCGAGGAACTGGCAACCAAGGGCACGATCACCTTCGCCGCCGACCAGATCCCCCAAGCCGAACTGAATCAGCTCTTTGCCAAGTCGTCCAAGGGCTAGCCCGCCGCAGCCCACCCGCGTTCACGGGCACGCAACCCACGTCCCGCACCAACTCGGCGACGTACTTCAGCCGATGATGCCCTTGTAGACCCCGGGCATC
>C688J18823_10002881_pt1 | contig 10830 bp, 11 predicted proteins | sample HopSoiMetagenom1_FD_18823 | JGI IMG/M metagenome (IMG submission 18823) | reverse complement strand
GGTCGCCTGCGCGACATCGAATACGGAAGCCGCCGATGCAGGAGGTGAAGTGAGGCCGATGACAAGCCCAACGCATACGCCAAAGGACTTCATTGTGGTCCGTCCCGATTACGCCATCCAGCCTATACTTAACCGCAAAAGGCGCAAGCTGGCTAGGCCGAGCGTATTGCGCGGCGGTCTAAAATGCACCGCACACCTTTCCCGTACGCGCTATTTCAACCGAACCGGTAGTCCGGCGGCAATAAAATCGACGCGGTCGGCGCGCGCGGCGAGCATCTGGTTGGCAACACCGGCGGCATCGCGAAAGCGGCGGGCAAGCGCATTGTCCGGCACGATGCCCAATCCGACTTCATTCGACACGATGACCGTGACGGAATTGCGCACCACCACAGCCCCGACAATCGCCTCGATTTCGGCGCTGATGTCGGCATCGGCGAGCAGCCGGTTGCTGAGCCACAGCGTCAGGCAATCGATGAGCAGCGGACGATCGGCTAGCGCCTGTCGTAAGGCGTCCGCGAGCGCGTGCGGCGCTTCGATCGTTTGCCAACGCTCGTCGCGCCCTGCGCGATGCTGCGCGATGCGCTGGTCCATTTCGGAATCGAACGCTTCCGCCGTCGCGAGATAAATCCACGGCGGCTTGTATTCGGCGATCAGCCGCTCGGCATGCCGGCTTTTGCCCGAACGCGCGCCACCGAGAACGAGGATCAGGGGCGCCATTCTGTTAATCTGCGAACACGACCGACTTCGCGCCGTTCACGATAACGCGGTCGTCGAGATGATAGCGCACCGCGCGTGCCAGCACGCGCCGCTCGATGTCGCGGCCCTTACGTACCAGGTCCTCCGGCGAGTCGGCGTGGGTGATGCGCTCGACATCCTGCTCGATGATCGGACCTTCATCGAGCGCGGCGGTGACGTAATGCGCAGTGGCTCCGATGAGCTTCACGCCGCGATCGTGCGCCTGATGGTAGGGCTTGGCGCCCCTAAATCCCGGCAGGAAGGAGTGATGGATATTAATGCAGCGGCCGGCAAGTTCGCCGGCCAGGGTGTCCGACAGGATTTGCATGTAGCGCGCGAGCACGACTACTTCGGTTTCGGTCGCGCGGACAAGCGTCAGAATCTTGTCTTCCTGCTCGCGCCTTCCCTCCTTCGTGACTGGCAAGTAGTGGAACGGAATTCCCTGCAGGTCGACATGCGCATAGACATCGAGCGGGTGATTGGCGACGACCGCCGTGATCTCCATTGCCAGCTCGTCGATTCGGCGCCGATAGAGCAGATCGACAAGGCAATGATCGAAGCGCGAGACGAGGATCATGACGCGCCGGGGCTGCTGACGCGGGCGGATCGACCATGCCATGCCGAATTTTTGCGCCACTTCGGCAAAGTCGCCAAGCAAATTGGCCGGACGCGCACCCTCGACCGCATTGAAAACAACGCGCATGAAGAAGCTGCCACCGATCGTATCGTCGAATTGACGGGATTCCAGAATGTTGTAGCCGTGCCGGAAGAGGAAATCCGAGACGCCGGCAACGATCCCCGGCCGGTTCCGGCAGGACAGCTTCATCACGTAGCATTGATCCATCGAGCGTGCGTGCCAAAGCTGCGCCGAAGCGTCAAGGCGCATTGGACGGCACGAATGCGGGCTTCACGTCCGTTCGGGCGAGGAGTGCGCCCTCTCGATCGAAAATCGCGATGTCGAGCAGGATATTCTCGCGCTGCAATACGCTTGCGGCAGTACTCCATGCGGCCTCTGCCACGCCCGCCGCGACATCGATGCCTGCCGCGCAACAGCGCTCCAGAACTTCATGCGCGGTATTCGCGGTTGCAACGGCCTCAATCATCGGATCGTCGCCACCCGCCGCTGCAACGAAATGTGCAAGCCGGACGCGATCGACCTCGCCGCGTTTTGAATGCAGGTCGAGCAGGCCTTGCGCGAGCTTGGTCATCTTGGCGAATCCGCCGGCGATCGTGACGCGGCGCACCGGATGCGAGCGCACGTATTTCAGCATCCCGCCGACGAAATCGCCCATGTCGATCAGCGCGACCTCGGAAAGATTATCCAGTTTGCGCACCGCCTCTTCGGATGTCGCGCCGGTCGCCCCCGCAATGTGATCGAGCCCCTCGGCGCGCGCGACATCGATGCCGCGCTGGATCGTTGCTATCCAGGCGGCGCAGGAGAAGGGCACGACAATGCCCGTCGTGCCGAGAATCGATAGGCCGCCAACGATTCCCAGGCGAGCGTTGAGCGTGCGCTTTGCCAGCTCCTCGCCGCCGGGAATGGAGATTTCGATCTCGGCGTCCGCGGCGACGCCAAGCGCCGTCGCCGCCTCGGCGATCGCCTGCCGCATCATCGCGCGCGGTACCGGATTTATCGCCGGCTGGCCCGGCGGGATCGGCAAGCCCGCGCGGGTGACCGTGCCGACGCCTTCGCCGGCCTTNAACGAAATGCCGCTCGCGGGGCGCGAAAGCCGCACCGTCGCAACGATCAGCGCGCCGTGCGTCACGTCGGGATCGTCGCCCGCATCCTTGATGATGCCCGCGCGCGTGAAGCCCTCGCCGCGCTCGTGCATAGCGAGGGCGAATGCGGGCCGGCCGCCCCGCGGCAAAGCGACGGCCACGGGGTCCGGAAAACGCCCGGTGACCAGCGCCTCGAAGGCGGCGCGTGCCGCTGCCGTGGCGCAGGTCCCGGTCGTCCAGCCGCGGCGCAGATTTGGTCCGCTCGGCTCCTTCATAGAAAGAGATTAGCCGCCACGCCAGCACAAATCAGCTTCCGATCAGGTTACGGGTGCCGTCGAAGATCAGCTTCAGGCCGACGAGAATCGTGAACACATAGATGATCCGGTAAAACAGCCGGCCCGAAACGCGCCGCACCAGCCAAATGCCGGCCATAGTGGCAACGATCGCCAGCGGGAACAGCGTCGCGGAAATCCGGAAATTTTCGAACGAGACCTGCCCGATCGCAAAGAAGGCGGCGACCTTCATCCAGTTGATTGCCGCAAACACCATGGTCATCGTGCCGGCATAAACGGGGGGCGAGAGCCGCTGCGGCAGGACATGGACCTGAAACGGCGGGCCACCGGCATTGGCGATGAAGCTGGTGAAGCCTGAGCAGGCGCCCCAGAATACGCCGCTCGAAACCGAGCCGGTGCGTGGCGTCTCGCGCGAGCCGCTTGGGCGTAGCCAGGTATAGAGCACGAAGCCCGAGGCGATGACGCCGACGCCGAGCACGACGATCGCGTCGGTCACATAGGCCGCGGTAATCGCAGCCAGCGCAATTCCCAAAATGCCGCCGGGGATCATGATCGCGACGATGCGGCCGTTGAACGAGCGCCGATAAGCCCAGACGCTGACGACATCCTGCACGATGAGGATCGGCAGCATGATCGCCGCGGCGCGGATCGGTGATGTGACGAGGGCAAGCAAGGGAATCGAAAGCAGGCTCAACCCCGAGAAGCCACCCTTCGACAGGCCGACCAGGATCACGGCCGGCACGGCGGCGAGATAGAAGTACCAGGGCATGAGCCGCCGCTGGTATCGGCAGCGGCGCCGCGCGTCCATGCCGTCTTGCATACCGCGCCCGCTGACGTATCAGTGCGCGTCGGAGGAGAGGCGATGGCGAGCAGATATCCGGAGGTCTATGCAGCCTGGCAGCGCGATCCGCAGGCCTTTTGGGCCGAGGCGGCTGAGGAGATCGACTGGATCGAGAAGCCGAAGACCATTTTTGATCCGACGGCCGGCGTTTACGGCCGCTGGTTTCCGGATGCGGTCTGCAACACCTGCTGGAACGCTGTCGATCGGCACGTCCAGGGCGGCCGCGCTCAGCAGTCGGCATTGATCTATGACAGCCCGATGGCCGGTGCGAAGCGCGTCTATACCTACGCGCAATTGCTCGAAGAGGTGCGCACGCTTGCCGGGGTGCTCGAGGAATTCGGCGTCACAAAAGGCGATCGCGTCGTCATCTACATGCCGATGGTGCCGGAGGCGCTATTCGCAATGCTCGCCTGCGCGCGTATCGGCGCGATTCATTCCGTCGTGTTCGGCGGTTTTGCGGCGAAGGAGTTGGCCACCCGCTTGAACGATGCGAAGCCGAAAATGGTGCTCAGCGCCTCCTGCGGATTGGAGCCGGGACGCACCGTCCCCTACAAGCCGCTGCTCAATTCTGCGATTGAACTCGCGCACGCCAAACCGAATGCGGTCATGGTCCTGCAGCGGTCGCAGCTCGAGGCCCCGCTCGTCGACGGCCGCGATCACGATTGGCGCGAGCGTGTAAAGGCCGCGCGGCGCAATGGCCGTGCCGCCGATTGCGTCCCGCTTCTTGCGACGGACCCGCTCTACATCCTCTATACGTCCGGCACGACCGGCGTCCCGAAGGGCGTCGTGCGCGACAATGGCGGCCACATGGTCGCGCTGAAATGGTCGATGTGGAATCTCTACGGGACCAAGCCTGGAGAGGTTTACTGGTCGGGTTCGGATATTGGCTGGGTCGTCGGTCATTCCTATGTCGTGTACGCGCCGCTGCTGCATGGCGCGACCTCGATCATGTACGAGGGTAAACCCGTCGGCACGCCGGATGCCGGCGCCTATTGGCGCGTCATCTCCGAACACAAATGCGTCGCGCTATTCACTGCGCCGACGGCGTTTCGTGCGATCAAGAAGGAAGATCCGAAGGGCGAGCACGTAGAGCGATACGATCTTTCGCATATGCGCACGCTATTTCTGGCCGGCGAGCGCGCCGATCCCGACACGGTGAAATGGGCGCAGACGGTCCTGCAGAAGCCGGTTGTCGACCATTGGTGGCAGACGGAGACCGCCTGGTGCATCGTCGGCAATCCGGTCGGCTTGGGGATGATGCCGGTGAAACTCGGCTCGCCCAGCGTGCCGATGCCGGGCTACGCGCTCGATGTGCTGGATGAAGGCTGCAAGCCGATGAAGCGCGGCGAGATGGGTTCGATTGTCGTGAAGCTGCCGCTGCCGCCGGGTTGCCTGCCGACTCTGTGGAACCAGGACGAGCGCATGCGCGAGAGCTATCTCGCGGAATTTCCTGGTTACTACAAAACGGCGGACGCGGGCTACATCGATGAAGACGGTTACGTCTACATCATGGGCCGCACCGACGACATCATCAACGTCGCCGGTCACCGGCTGTCGACGGGCGGCATGGAGGAAGTGCTCGCGTCGCATCCCGATGTCGCGGAATGCGCTGTGATTGGCGTCAAGGACGAACTCAAAGGCGAAGTGCCGTGCGGTTTCATCGTGCTGAAGGCAGGGGTGAACCGGCCCCGGGCGGAGATCGAGACGGAGGTGGTCTCGCTGGTGCGCGACAAGATCGGTCCCGTCGCCGCGTTCAAGCGCGCCATCGCAATCGACCGATTGCCGAAGACGCGTTCCGGCAAGATTTTGCGCGCGACGATGAAGAAGATCGCGGACAAGGATGGGTGGTCAATGCCCGCGACGATCGAGGATCCGGCGATTTTGGACGAGATTGCGGACGCGCTGAAGCGCAAGGCGGGATGAGCGCTCCCTCATCCTGCGGAGGCCCGCAGGCCGTCTCGAAGGATGGGCAAACGCGCTTACCCTCTGTCCATCCTTCGAGACGCCGCTGCGCGGATCCTCAGGATGAGGGGTGGACTTCATTCTCCGATCGGCAGGAAGGCGATGCGGCGCGGCGCGACATCGAGCTTGCGGGCGATCTCCTGATGTAGCTCGGCAAGGGACGTATCGGAACGCGAATTGATTGCCGAGAGGCCGCCCTCGAACTCTTCGAACCAAGTAACGCTCATGCCGTCCGCATCGCGCGAGAGCGTGCCGACGGCGTGATCGTTGACGACGATGATCCAACGCTCCGTCCAAGCGCTGGCGAACAGCCAGCAGAAGATCTCTCGCAGCTTCCCCCCAGACATTGCGAGCGCGCCGTTCGCGTCAGCGGCAAGATTCGCCGCATTCGGAATGAGCGTCATATGCCGCCTCCATCGAGCCCCGTCTCGTGCGCGTCGCCCGGCACGCCGCGTGGCGAGATGCGCAGCCACGGCCGCGGGCCGGGCGCCGCTTCCTCGTCTTCCCGAGCTGCAGCCTGATAATGCTTGTGGACGAGCTTGATCTTGCCGTCACGCAAAGCCGCGATCGTGCCTTCATGCGTGACATCGAACGCGTCGAAGCCGACGCGATGCAAGAACATGATCTGGTCGCGCAGAACGTCGCCGCTGGCGCGCAACTCGCCGGCATATTTGTAGCGCTCGCGCAGGATACGCGCCGTCGAATAGGAACGGCCATCGGTATATTTCGGGATGTCGAGAACGATCAACTGAAAGCGATCGAGGTCGTCTTCCAGGCCATCGAGTGTTTCGCCGGAGCGTAAGATCAGACCGAGCGGCGCGTTGCGTGCACTGAGTGTATCTTGCTCTGCAAGAAAGCGTGCCTTGGAGACGACAGCACGACCGGCCGGCAGCGGGACGCCCTCCGCCGCAACCGCCCACTCGTCCTCGACAAAGGCGTGGCCTTTGAAAATCGCCATCTCAGCGCGTCCTATGCTGCATGCGCATAGAGGGCTTCCTGGAACGGCTCCTCGCCGACTCGTCGATACGCGCTGAGGAAATTCTCGCGTGGCGACTCGCGTAGCTTCAAATACGTATCGACGATGGTCTCGACGGCATCGATGACGCCATCGGACGAAAATCCCTTGCCGACGATTTCGCCGATCGAGCAGGTCTCGTCGCCCGAGCCGCCGAGCGTGATCTGGTAAAATTCTTCGCCTTTCCGGTCGACGCCCAGAATGCCGATGTGCCCGACGTGGTGATGGCCGCAGGCATTGATGCAGCCGGAGATCTTGATCTTGAGCTCGCCGATGTCGCTTTGGCGTACGGGATCGGCGAACCGTTCTGACAGGCGCTGCGCGATCGGAATCGAACGCGCATTGGCAAGCGAGCAATAATCGAGGCCAGGGCAGCATATGATATCGGTAATGAGACCGAAGTTAGCGGTCGCAAGTCCCGTGGCGCGCAGCCGCGCATAGACGGCCGGCAGGTCCTCAAGCTTCACATGCGGCAGGACCAGGTTCTGCTCATGGCTGACGCGGACCTCATCGAACGAATATTGCTCGGCGATACCAGCGACCGCGTCCATTTGCGCCGAGGTCATATCGCCGGGCGTGCCGCCGATCGGCTTCAATGAAACCGTAGCGATCGCGTAACCCGGCATTTTGTGCGGGTGGACGTTGCGCTCGACGAAGCTTGCAAATTCACTGTCGGTCTCGCGCGCGCGATCGAATGCGGGCGCGCCGTTGAAGCGCGTGTCGAAGGGCGGCGGCGCGAAATAGCGCTCGATCCGCTCGACTGCGTCGCGCGGCAATACCATGTTCGTTTTGTCGATCGCCGCGAACTCTTTCTCGATCGCCGCCTTGACCTCTTCCTCACCCATTTCATGGACGAGAATTTTGATGCGCGCCTTGAACTTGTTGTCGCGGCGGCCGAACAGATTGTAGATGCGCAGGATCGCTTCCATGTAGGCGATGAGATCGGACTCGGGCAGGAAGTCGCGCACCTTCTTGGCGATCATCGGCGTGCGGCCCTGGCCGCCGCCGACCCACACCGCGAAGCCGAGTTTGCCCGAATCGTTCCGCTTCACTTCAAGCCCAATGTCGTGCGTCTGAATCGCGGCGCGATCTTTAGGTGCGCCGATCACGGCAAGCTTGAACTTGCGCGGCAGCAGCGAGAATTCCGGATGCAGCGACGACCATTGCCGCAAGATTTCGGCGTAAGGTCGGGGATCCGCGATCTCGTCCGCGCTGGCGCCGGCAAAATGATCGGCGGTGACGTTGCGAATGCAATTGCCCGACGTTTGGATGCAATGCATCTCGACGTCGGCGAGCTCGGCGAGCATTTTCGGCGCTTCTTCGAGCTTCGTCCAATGGAATTGCAGATTCTGCCGGGTGGTGAAGTGGCCGTAATCGCGATCATAGGTGCGCGCGAGATGCGCGAGCGTGCGCATCTGTCGCGACGACAGCGTGCCGTATGGCACGGCAATGCGCAGCATGTAGGCGTGCAGCTGCAGATAGACGCCGTTCATCAGGCGCAGCGGTTTGAACTGATCTTCAGTCAGCTCGCCGGACAAGCGCCGCGCCACCTGATCGCTGAACTCGGCGACGCGTTCGCGGACGAGGTCATGGTCGAATTCGTCGTAGCGATACATGCCGCAATATCCTACGCGCGCGGTTGCCACGCGGGCAGCTCGATCGTCGGCCCAGTCGAGCGGATGATTTCGCGCAATGCAGCCGGCCGTAGGAAAGCGCCTTCGCGGATGATGGGAATGAGCGCAAGATCGGCAACGCCCACCGCAAGATCGGCTTCGGCGCGGCGCAGCAGATCGTCGGCGGCGCTCTTGCCCTCGGCGATTTCTGCCCGAGCGATATCGCGCTGCCAGGCGCCGTCGGCGCTCCGATAGACGACCGCGCCGGTACGCAAATCGTTGGCGGTCGCAATCAGCGGCAGATCGGAATCTTTGGATTTGGCGCTCATGCCGGACGGCCTGGGGCTGATGAAGCAACGCTTTGATAAGGCGACTTCCTCCGCGCTTTCAACGGCGCTCGGCAAGAAAAGTCAGGCTTGCTCCGGCACGCGTAACCGGCAGGGGATTTTCTCCCTTTTCCGTTTGAACCGCAGTGGGAATTTTTCCTGCGCCTCAGACCTGCTTTGCCTGGAATCGCACGGCGAGGCGCAGGTCCTTGACAAAGTCCTGATACGCCTCGTGCCGCTCGTCGTCGCCCTGCAGCCGCAAGAGATAAGAGGGATGCACGGTCACAAGCCCGTGCCGGCCGCCGCGCAGATCTAAGACGCGGCCGCGCTGCTTCATCACCGATGCCGAGCGCCCGAGCATCGCCTGCGCCGCGCTGGCGCCCAGCATAACGACGATTTTCGGCGCGACCAGCGCGAGCTCGCCCTCAAGCCAGGGTGCGCAGGCGCGAATTTCGCCGACATTGGGTTTCTTGTGCAGCCGGCGCTTGCCGCGTGGCTCGAATTTAAAATGCTTCACCGCATTGGTGACGTAGGCGCGGCTGCGGTCGAGGCCGGCATCGGCAAGGGCGCGATCCAGTATTTTGCCCGCGGGCCCGACAAACGGCCGCCCCGCCAAGTCCTCCTGGTCCCCGGGTTGCTCGCCGATGAGCAGCACGGGCGCGCTTTTCGGTCCTTCGCCGAAGACGGTCTGCGTCGCCGGCGCCCAAAGCGGGCAGGCGCGGCATTCCAGCGCCTCGCGCTTTAGCTGCAGAAGATCGTCCGCGGCTTCGGCGCGCTGTTCCGCCGCGGCGGGATCGGGATGTTTGGCGCCACGTCGTACCGCAGGGCGTGTCGGAGCTCTGGCGATCATCTCCGCATAAGAACTCGGCCAAATCGCTTCGAGTTCACCCGAGGGCGGCCCTCAGCGGAGCGCCCCGCCCTAGCTTCCATCGCGGCCGTGAATTTCGGGAAACCACAGGTCGCGCCAATCCGCGGGTTTCGCCTTGATGGTACCGATGGCGTGCATGAATTCGGCAGTGCGCATGATCCGGTGCGGCGTGGTGGTCATCTCGACATTGGGATCGGCGAGCATCGCGACAAGCTCATCGACGGTCTCCTTCGTTCCGGTCATGCGAATATAGGCTTCCGCAGCCGCGCGCTTGTCGCGGCGGATCGACTCGGTTGCGCTTTCAAGGGCAGATAAGAACGCCGCATAGAGTTTCGGATTTGCGTCATGGAAGGCGCGCGTCGTCCACACGACATTGAACGTCGCCTTGCCGCCGAGAATGTCATAGTTGCTCAGAATGCGGCGTATGCCCGGCCGCTTTACCTCCTGATATTGGAAAGGCGGCGAAGAGAAATGCGCGGTGATGGCGCCGGCATAGAGCGCATTCATGGCTTCCGGATGCGGCATCGACACGGTCAGCGTGTCGAGCTTGCCGAAATTCGGCTGCCCCCATTCCGTGGCGGCCGCCATCTGCAGGAGCAGAGCCTGCGTCGAAATCTTGATCGCCGTGACGGCGATCTTGTCCTTCTCGGTGAAGTCACGGATCGTTTTCACCGCCGGATTGCTGGTGACGAGCTCGACCGGCATGTCGTTGAGCGCGGCGACGCCGCGCACTTCATTCGGCGTCTTACGGGTCTTGGCCCAGAGCGTTACCAGATTGGGCACCCCGCCAGAGGCAAAATCAAGCCCACCGGAGAGCAGCGCGTCGTTCATGGCATTAGGGTTGCCGAGCTTGGCCCACGAAACTTTGACAGGGCCGATGCCGGCGCGCTCCGCCTCTTTCTCGACGAGCTTGCCGTCCTCCATCATCATCAGGGCGAGATAGCTCAGGCCATATTGCTGGGCGGCGCGAATTTCAGAAACTTCGGCCAGCGCAACCGAGCTGGCGAGCGACACAACAGCCGCAATAGCAATGCGCATCATTATCGGTCCCTCCAATCCTCACATGTTGTCGCCGGCGAGCGCGGCGCAAACGGCATCCGTCACCTGTTCCGTCGTCGCCTTGCCGCCGAGGTCCGGCGTATGCAGCGATGGGTCGGCTGTCACCCGCTCGATCGCGCGCATCAGGCGATCCGCCGCCGATTGCTGGCCGAGATGTTCGAGCATCATGCTGCCCGACCAGAACGTCGCGACCGGGTTGGCAATGCCTTTGCCGACGATATCGAATGCCGATCCGTGGATGGGCTCGAACATCGAAGGATAGGTGCGTTCGGGATTGAGATTGGCCGTCGGCGCAACGCCGATCGAACCGGCGAGGGCGGCGGCGAGATCGGACAGGATGTCGGCGTGCAGATTGGTGGCGACAATTGTATCCAGCGATTGCGGCTGCATCGTCATGCG
>C688J18823_10002880_pt1 | contig 10832 bp, 10 predicted proteins | sample HopSoiMetagenom1_FD_18823 | JGI IMG/M metagenome (IMG submission 18823) | reverse complement strand
ACGTCGGACGGAAGCTCCCCGAGGAGCTCCGCCGTCACGATGCCTGCAGCGACGAGCAGTGGTTGAGCGACCGCGGTATCGACGACATCGAAGGCTGGGTCGGTGCCGGCTTGCACCAGGTCGAAGCCGGCGGCGTCAGAAAGCTGGGCGAGGCGCGGCTGGACGTCGTACGACGTCAACCACGGCGAAAGAAATGCGGCGGACTGCGAACCTTGTCCGGGGCAAAGAATGGCGAGCACGTGCTCCACCCTCGCTGACCGGATGCTGATGAGGTGACGTCGTGACCCGCTGAGAATTCATGATCGCATTTGTAGGGTTCCTACAAGATCACGCTCGGGCCGTCCAACCGTCCCACGGCGACCGCGAGCTGCACGACGTACTGCCCGCGCGCGTCGAGCAGGTTGAGTCCGCACAACTGGCCAGCTCGCTGGAGCCGGTAGCGAACGGTGTTCGGATGCACGAACAGCTCCCGTGCGGCCCCCTCCACGGACCCACCGCAGGAGACGAACGTCGCCACGGTGTCGAGCAGGTCGTCGTCGCGTTCGGCGAGCGGTCGGTAGACCTCGTCGATCAGCTGGCGACGAGCGTCGTCGTCGCCGCTCAGTGAACGCTCGACGAGGAGCGCGTCGCTGGCGACCGGCCTGGGCGCCGCCGGCCAGGCCGCCGCTGCGCGCAACCCAGCGAAGGCCGCGCGCGCCGACCCGGTTGCCTCCGCCAGCGTGGCGACGTACGGACCGGTCACGACCGGGCCGGGCGCGAAGGCGGGCAGGACCGAGCGGACGGCCCGGGTCATCCGGCCAGTGCTACCGAGGACTACGACCAGGCGTTGTGACTGAACGCCTGCAAGGGCGTCCACACCGACGGCTGAACCGCGGCCGTGCACCTCCTCGACGAGCTGCTCCGGATCGTGCCCGGGCTTGGCCCGACCGGCGATGACGGTCACCGCGTTGGGCTGTGACCAGCCGAGCGCGGCCGCGCGCGACAGCGTCTCGTCGTCAACCTCTCCGCGGACGACGGCGTCGACCACGGAAGCCTCGAGGCGAGCATCCCAGGCGCCACGTTGCTCCGCGGCGCGGGCGTAGACGAGCGCGGCGGCGAACGCCACCTCGCGGGAGAAGCGCAGTGTCGCCTCGCGCAGCCACACCTCTTCTCCTTCGGTCGCGAGATCGCCGACCGACTCCTCGGTGATCTCGACGGCGACCCGCACCAGCTCAACGGTCTGCTCGAGGGTTACGACCCGGGCCATGTCGCGCGGTGCCGAGGCGAAGACCTCACCGGTGAGTCGCGCAGACTCCCCCGGCGCCCGAAGCCACTGTGCGAAAGCGACAATTCCGGACTGGACGAGCAGGCCGACAAGCGAGCGCACGTCCGCCGACATCGCGTCGAACCACGGCAACGTCTCCTGCATACGTTGCAGCGAGAGCGTCGACAGACGCGGCGAGGCGCGTTCGACCCGGCGGGCAATCGCCGTGACCTTCGCCTCGCGCACGCTCACAGTCAACCGCACATCTGCGACTTGTCAGCGCCGGCCGTTGCCATAGCAGCGGCAGCGGCTGACAAGTCGTCAGTCGTCGATGACGGCGCGGTGCTCCGGTGGAGGCTTGACCACACCCAGCTCGCGGGGGAAGCCCGCGGGCATCACGACGTCGTCCGGAGTGAGGTCGTGCACCGACGCCTTGCCGAGACCGAGCACTGCGGAGTCGATGCCGTTGCGCAGGATGTCGAGGACGTTCTCGACACCGGCCTGCCCGTTCGCCGCGAGCCCCCAGAGATAGGCGCGGCCGATCATCACCGCGCGCGCCCCGAGAGCGACTGCCTTGACGACATCGCTCCCCCGGCGGATGCCGCCGTCGAGCACGACCTCGATCTGGTCACCGACGGCGTCGACGATCGACGGCAGCGCGCGGATCGACGCCGGCGTGCCGTCGAGGTTGTTGCCACCGTGGTTCGACACGGAGATCGCCGTGACACCGGCGTCGACGGCCGCCCGGGCGTCGTCGACGCGCATCACACCCTTGAGCATGAACGGCCCACCCCACTCCTGGCGGAGCCAGGCAACGTCCTCCCAGGTGGCCGGTGGCGTCTGCATCCACTCGCCGTAGGCACCGAAGAACGTCGGCGGGGCCTGACCCGGCTCGGTCAGGTTGGGCACCGTCAGGTCCGGCACCTTCTTGTCCGAGCGCAGGTAGCGCATCAGGTAGGCCGGCCGGGTGATGACCTCCGGCGCGAACCGCAATGCCTCGCGCGCGGTCATCCGATCGGGGATGCGCGGGCTGCCCCAGTCGCGACCGTGCGAGAACGACCAGTCGAGGGTGAGGATCAGACCCACCGCACCAGCAGTGCGGGCCCGGTCGAGCCGTCGTCTGATCTGCTCGCGGCTGCCGTTCCAGTAGACCTGGAAGAAGGTCTGCGGGTTGGCGGCGACGACCTCCTCGATCGGCTTGCTCGCGAACGAGCTCAGCCCTATCGCGACTCCGCGCGCGGCGCCGGCTCGGGCGACGGCGACCTCGCCGTCCGGGTGCACCGCTTGCACGCCTGTCGGCGACAGCAGCACCGGCATNGAGAGCGGTTGNCCCATGACGGTCGTGCNCAGTTCCCGGCCGGCGAACAGACCGCCGACATGTGGGGCGAAGCCGAGCTCGGTGAATGCGCGCAGGTTGTCGCGATAGGTGACGCCTGCTTCGCAGCCCGCGAGCAGGGCGGAGGTCACGGACTTGGGCAGCTGCCGCTTGGCGCGGCGCTCCGCCTCGGCGACGGTCTCGAACCAGGCGTTCCTCGCCATGCCTACCTGAGCCTCCACTCGACCCGCTCNCCCGANGTGAACCGTCGCTGGCCTTCGGCGAGCGACTCGTCGGTCATGCCCATCGCGACGAACGCGTAGCCGAGGTCGAGCGCCTGTCGGCGACCGAGCTCGGCCGCGGTCCACACCGCCTTCAGTGTCGCCTGTACCGCCAGGGTGGGCGACGCCGCGATCACGTCCGCGAGTCGGCGCGCAGCCGCCGCGAGCTCAGCGAGCGGCACGACCTCCGACACCAGTCCGACGTCGTACGCGCGTTGCGCCGAGATCCGCTCCGCGGCGCCGGTGAGCTGCATGCGCAGGACCTCGCCCAGCGGCATCCGGCCCACCATGAGCATCGACTCGTACGACGCCGGCATGCCATACGTCACGTGCGGATCGAAGAAGGTCGCGCTGTCCGCCGCGATCAGGATGTCGCACTCGCCGAGAAGGTAGAAGGCGCCGCCGCAGGCGATGCCGTTGACCGCGCCGATGACCGGCTTCCAGAAGTCGTTGCTCTTGGGCCCGAGCTTGGCGCCTGGATCGTCGAGGTGGAACGGCGACCCGGCGAAGCCGACGCCGCCTTCGGCAGTGCCGTCGCCGGCGATGCCCGAGCGGTCGATGCCGGTGCAGAAGGCGCGGTCGCCAGCGCCGGTGAGGACGACGACGCGCACGTCGTCATCTGCCCGCAGCTGTCGCCAGGTCTGCGCCAGCTCCTCCTGCATCCGGGCATCGAACGCGTTCATGACCTCGGGCCGGTCGAGCGTCAGCCACGCGACGCCGTCCTTGACCTCCAAGGTCACGGTCTCCATGGCGGGCAACGCTATCCAAGCGTCGTCAGCGACCGGCCACCCATGCGCGCACCGACCGCGACAGCTGTGCGGCGAGGGCGGCGAGGGTCACGGCCTGGAAGCCCCACGACACGGTCTCGTGGACCCACGCGATCTTGTAGACACCGAAGGCCGTCATGGCGAGCAGCATGCCCACCCCGACCAGATGCCCGCGACGCGATCCGCGCAGCGTGCCGATGCCGCCGTAGAGCCACAGCGGCACCGCGACCGCGAACATCGGCGCACCGACAGTGGCCCAGCCGCCACCTTCGGCCAGCGAGAAGAAGAACCCGGCCGGTGCGGTGACGAGACCGAACAGGATCTGCACGATCGCGGCGAACACCGCCGCGTTCGGCCGCTTCACCCCGTGAGCCGTCGCGTCCACCGTCGGCGCAGGTGGTGTCGTCAGTGTTGACATCGTTGCTCCCTTTATGTCGGGACGAGGCGGGTCCTCGCCGCACGACAGGACCGTGCCGTTCCCGGCGACCCGGGCGGATCGGCCGTCGCGTCCCGATCTGGACCGGGACATCAAGACCCATGACGCCGGGACGTCTCTTCCGCGACGATGACCACGTGCAGGCGACAGTGACGTTGAGCGACGGCGGGTCCGCCCGGCGCAGCACCGACGCACGCTCTCGCCTGCGCGCCGCCGACGCGCTCCTCCTGCTGCTCCTGCTCTGCGTCGTCGCAGCGCTGCTGCTTCCCTGCCTCGGTCGCGACGGACTGTCCGTCTGGACGGATGGCTGGGAGTGGTGGGTGCAACCCGTCATCGGCGCGGCTGCGTTCGGTGCACCGGCTGTCCTTCTGCTGCGGCGCGACAACCGATCGGTCCTCGGACGGTGGCTGGCGGTCGTTGCGCTGCTCGCCGCGTCCGCCGGAGCCCTCGCGGCCTGGGCCTGGCTCGCTCTCGTAGGCCGGCCCGACACGCTGCCCGGTGGCGAAGCGACGTTGTGGTTCGCGTCATGGCTGTGGTTCCCCGGCTACTTCCTGCTCCCGACCGTGCTGCTGATGCTGGCCCCAGACGGCCGGCTCCCATCGCCTCGATGGCGGCCGGCGCTGTGGGCGACGGTGTTCGCGATCGCCGCGTCGACGGTCGAGATCGCGGTGACGCCGTACCCGACGAGCGGCGACCTCGTCATCCCCCAACAGCCGCGCACAGTGCTCAACCCGATGCACACGGCCGCGCTCCATGACGGCCTGGGCTGGACGGTCTTCCTGCTGCCACTGGCCGTCGCTTCCGCGCTGCTCGCCATTGTCCTGCGCTGGCGGCGAGCGCGAGGAGTCGAGCGTCAACAGCTCAAGGTGGTGACAGCCGGTGCACTGACGACTGTCGTCTTGATGGTGGCGGCTTTCTCGACCCCCGCACCGTGGTTCCTGGCCGTTGCCTCGGCCGCGCTGGTGCCTTACCCGCTCGCGCTCGGCGTCGCCGCCCTGCGCTATCGGCTGTGGGACGTGGACGTCGTCCTGCGGCGTTCACTCGTCTACGCAGTCGTCATGCTCGCCATCGTCGCGGCCTACGTCGTCGTGATCGTCACGCTCGGCGGACTCATCGGGCGCACGACCGGTGCACCGCTTGTCGCCACCACGATCGTCGCGCTCGGCACGGCGCCGTTCGCCAGCCGGCTCCAGCGCGTCGCGGACCGCCGGCTGTTCGGTGACCGTGCCGATCCGAGCGCGACAGTTGCTCGGCTGGCCGAACGTTGGCAGACCGAGGGCGGAGCCGCTCCGGTCGTGTCTCTCGATGACATCGCGGCGGACATCTCGCGCAGTCTGCGACTTCCGCACGTCCGCGTCGCGACGGCGGGCGGGGCCGCGGGTGAGTGGGGGGTGGCACGAGAGCCGCTGAGCCGCGTGCCGCTGCGGCACGGCGACGCCGTGCTCGGTGAGCTCATCGCAAGCGCTCGCGAGCCCGGTCGGGCGCTGACCCGACGCGACGAGGCCGCGCTGGCGGACCTCGCGCGTTACGTCGCCGTCGTCGCGCAGACGCTCGTGCTGAGTGCTGACCTGCGTCTGTCGCGCGAGCGAATCGTCGTCGCTCGCGAGGAGGAGCGGCGTCGACTGCGACGCGACCTGCACGACGGTCTCGGGCCGCAGCTCGCCGCGATCGCCCTTCAGCTCGAGAGCGTGCGTGACCTCGCCGACGGACCGGATACGCCGGCGGGAGAGCTGGCGGAGCGACTGCGGGAACAGGTGCAGGGCGCGGTAGGCGACGTACGACGCATCGTGGACGACCTGCGCCCCGCGGCACTCGACGACCTGGGCCTGCCCGAGGCGCTTGCCCAGCTGGCCCAGCGCATGTCGAGTGAGCGGTTCGCCGTCAGTGTCGAGATCGGCGACCTGCCGGCGCTTTCCGCTGCGTCCGAGGTTGCGGTGCTGCGCATCGTCAGCGAGGCAGTCACCAATGCGGCCCGCCATTCGCGCGGCACGCGGTGCACCGTGGTCGTGCGCGCACACAACGGCCTCGTGGACGCGAGCGTCGTCGACAACGGGATCGGCATCGGCGGCGTCCCGCAGCAGGGATCACGGCTCGGCGGCCGGGTCGGTCTCGGCCTCGCCTCGATGCGTGAGCGAGCGGCGGAGCTGGGTGGTTCCTGCACCTTCGACAGCGCCCCCCACGGCGGAGTCGTGGTGCGGGTGCTGCTTCCGGCAGACGTGCGACCGGTGATGCAGTGAGCACCGGTGCGCTGCAGCGCATCGTCGTCGTCGACGACCATCCCCTCTACCGCGACGGCATCGTCGGGGCGTTGGCCGCGATCGACGGGTGCGAGGTCGTCGGCACGGCGAGTGACGGGGAGGAGGCGATCTCCGTCGTCGAATCGGCGGCACCGGACGTCGTACTGATGGACGTCGCCATGCCCGGCCTCAACGGTGTGGAGGCGACCCGCCGGATTGTCGCGGCGCATCCGGACGTCGCAGTGGTGATGCTGACGATGCTCGAGACCGACGACTCGGTCGTCGCCGCGGTGAAGGCGGGAGCGCGCGGTTACCTGCTCAAGGGCGCGGACCGGGCGGAGATCGCCTCCGCGCTTCGCGCGGTTGCCGCCGGCCAGGCTGTGTTCGGCAGTGGTGTCGCGGACCGCATGCTGGGCCGGCTCGCCGACCCGCCGCGCGCCCGCGCGAACGGCTCGACGGTCTTCTCGCAGCTGACCGACCGTGAGTTGGAGGTGCTGACGCTCCTCGGCCAAGGCCTGTCCAACGGCGCGATTGCGCGGCGACTGTTCCTGTCGGACAAGACAGTGCGCAACCACGTCAGCAACGTGTTGATGAAGCTGCCGGCGACTGACCGGGCCGACGCGGGCGAGCAGGCGCGGGCCGCCGGCCTCACCTGACCCGTCAGCTGTCCCGCGACCACTCGTCGCGCAGGAGCGCGTAGACATACCCGTCGAGCCATCGGCCGCTGCGGTGCAGCGAGTCGCGGACCGCGTGGCTCTCGCGGCGCATGCCGAGACGCTCCATCAGCTGCCACGACGGCACGTTGTCGACGAAGCAGCCCGCGACGACCCGGCGCAGGCCGAGGTCGTCGAAGCAGAGCCGGAACATCCCGCGGGCAGCCTCTTTCGCGTAGCCCTTGCCGGTGTGGTCCGGCGCGATGCACCACCCCAGCTCGGCCTGCGTGGCGGCGGCCTGGTCCGCGACCTCGGCCTGGGCATAGGGATCGACGGTCGCGATCATCAGGTCGCCGATGATGACGCCGTCCAGCTCGATCACCAGCGTCTTGGCCAACCGGTCGGGCACGTCGAAGTAGCGACGAAAGTCCTCGAGCGTCTGCGGCGCCGCGGTCAGCCACTCGCTGACCTCGGGCACCTGGCGGTAGCTCCACACCGACTCCACGTCGGACGACAGCGCCGGCCGGAGCAGAAGGCGCTCCGTGCGCACTGGCCAGTGGACGTCCGCCAGGTCTCGGCTCATGCGTTCATCTTGCGTGACATAGCGTCGCGCGGATGCGGATCGGCGTGTGCATCCTCCCGGAGGTCTCGTGGCCGGAGTTCCGGCGGCGAGTGCAGCTGCTGGAGGAGATCGGCGTCGACCACGTCTGGACCTACGACCATCTGGCCTGGCGAGATCTGCGCGACGGGCCGTGGCTGACCGCCGTGCCCCTGCTCGCCGCGGCCGCGACCGCAACCAGCCGGATCCGGCTGGGCACGCTGGTCGCGTCGCCCAACTTCCGTCATCCGGTCGTGTTCGCCAAAGAGCTCGTGGCTCTCGACCGGATCAGCGGCGGTCGCGTGATCGGCGGCATCGGCGCGGGTGCCGTGACCGGATGGGACACCCACATGCTCGGGCAGGACGAGCTCACCGCGCGGCAGCGCGCCGATCGCTTCCGTGAGTTCGTGGACGTCCTCTCTCTGCTGCTGCGCGACGGGTCGGCGTCGTACGACGGGCAGTGGTACGTCGCCGACGAGGCGCGCAGCCTTCCCGGTCCGGTGCAGCAACCGGGACTGCCGCTCGCGGTCGCGGCGAGCGGGCCGAAGGGCATGCGGCTCGCGGTCGAGCACGGCGCCGCCTGGATCACGACCGGCGACCTGAAGCAGCCCAGCCCGCTCGACCTCGAGACGAGCGTGCGTCTGGTCGCCGAGCAGGTCCGGCGGCTCGACGAGACGTGCAGCAACGCCGGCCGCGACCCCGCGACGCTGCAGCGGATCGTCTCGACCGGGGGCCAGCTCGCGAGCGGCCTCGACTCGAAAGCGGCATTCGAGGACGCACTCGGGGCATATCAGGCGGCAGGCGTCACGGACGTCGTCGTGCACTGGCCGCGACCGACCCCGCCCTACCAGGGTGACGACACCCGGCTCGCCGAGATCCTCCGGAAATAAGATCTTTGCGCTAGTCAACTGGTTGCATGCGTCAAGCATCTGTGGCAGACTGGACCACATCATGGCCATCCCCACCGACGACACCACGACGATCGCCGACCAGGTCGGTCGTCTGTTCCGCCTGACGAAGGCGTGGCGCAGCCTGCACGCGGACCCGAAGCGTCATCCGCAGGGAGCGGCGCACATGCTGCTGATCCCGCTGCACCTACGCGGCGCGATGCGAAGCCAGGCGCTTGCCGACCTCACCCACACCGACCCGTCGACGATCAGCCGTCATGTCTCGCTGCTCCTCAACGAAGGGCTCATCGCACGTCAGGCCGACCAGACCGACGGCCGGGCCAGCCTGCTCGTCCTCACCGACAAGGGCAGCAAGCGAGTGGGCGAGATGCGTCAGGGCCGCGACGAGATGGTCGCCGGCCTGCTCAGCGGGTGGAGCCAGACCGACGTCGAGCGGCTGGCCAAGCTGCTCGGCCGCTTCAACGACTCGTTCGAAACCGCGCTCGACGACGAGCGCGCAGACTTGGAGACCGCGTGACCACCGCCTCGCCCCCTGCCCCCGGCGCAGCGCTCAGCCATCGTCAGATCCTGACGATCCTGTCCGGGCTGCTGCTCGGCATGTTCCTCGCCGCCCTCGACCAGACCGTCGTCGCGACCGGCATCCGCACGATCGCCGACAACCTGCACGGCTACAGCCTGCAGGCGTGGGCGACGACCGCATTCCTCATCACCTCGACGATCACGACGCCGCTCTACGGCAAGCTGTCAGATCAGTACGGCCGCAAGCCGTTCTTCATGTTCGCGATCAGCGTCTTCGTCGCCGGGTCCATGCTCTGCGGGCTGTCGCAGTCGATGTACGAGCTAGCCGCGTTCCGCGCGATCCAAGGCATCGGCGCCGGCGGTCTGTTCACCCTCGCGCTCGCGATCATCGGTGACCTCGTCGGCCCCCGCGAGCGTGCGCGCTACCAGGGCTACTTCCTCGCCGTCTTCGGTACGGCGTCCGTCCTCGGACCGGTCGTAGGTGGCTTCCTCGCCGGTCAGGAGTCGTTCCTCGGCATCACCGGTTGGCGCTGGATCTTCTACATCAACGTGCCGATCGGCCTTGTCGCGCTGATCGTCGTGTCCAAGGTGCTGCAGGTCAGCCACACGCCGCACAAGCACCGCATCGACTGGCCGGGCGCACTCTCGCTGGTGATCGCGCTCGTTCCGATCCTCACGGTCGCCGAGCAGGGCCGCACGTGGGGCTGGGACTCGAGCCGGGCCTTGATCTGCTACTTCCTCGGTGTCCTCGGCATCGTTCTCTTCTTCTTCGCCGAGCGGGCCTTCGGTGAGGACGCGCTCCTGCCGCTGCGCATGTTCAAGAACAAGACGTTCCGCATCGGTGGGATGTCCAGCATCGTCATCGGCATGGGCATGTTCGGTGGTCTGCTGATGCTGCCGCAGTACCTCCAGGTCGTGAAGGGCATGTCCCCGACGCAGGCCGGCCTCGCGACGTTGCCGATGACGCTCGGCATGATGGGCGGCTCGATCATCTCCGGCCAGACCATCGCCCGGACCGGTCGCTACAAGGTGTTCCCGGTCGTCGGCACCGTGCTGCTCGTGGTCGCGATGGTTCTCTTCCACTTCGTCACCGCGACGACGCCGCTGGGCCTCGTCATGGCGGTCATGGTGATCTTCGGTCTCGGCCTCGGCGGCAACATGCAGCCGATCATCCTTGCCGTGCAGAACGCCGTTGCTCCGCGCGAGATCGGCGTGGCCACGTCGTCNGTGACCTTCTCCCGTCAGATGGGNGGNACGCTCGGCGCAGCGGTGTTCCTGTCGATTCTGTTCAGCGCGCTCACTGGGTACATCACCAGCGCCGTGCAGGCCGCGTCACAGACCGGCGCCTGGAAGGCCGCAGCCGCGGCCAACCCCGATCAGATCCGCTCGCTGCGTTCGGGTGCCGGCAAGGCGCTGACCGACACGTCGTTCATCCAGAAGCTCGACCCGGTGCTGGCGGCGCCGTTCAAGACCGGCTTCGCCGACGCGATGGATCTCGTGTTCCTGGTCGCCGCGATCGTCGTCGCCGTCGGCCTGGTCATCATCTGGCGGCTGCCCGAGCTGGCGCTGCGCATGGAGAGCGGCGACGCCGCGAAGATGGCCGAGCGCAAGGCCGCCGCAGCGCAGGAGGGCTTGCCCGTGCCGGCGACGGACGCCGTACCCGTGTCGTCCGACGAGGACATCATGGGCATCCCGTCCGCGGTCGCGCCCGACGCCGTCGCGCCCGGCTCGACGCCGCGAGAACCCGCGACCAAATAGCTGTTCACGCCTCCGGCGGGGCGGCCATGACGCTCCGCCGGCTGCGCCAGGACATCACGGTGAGGACCGACAGCCCGGACATGACCGAGGCGGCGGACAGCACCGAGCCGATCGACA
>C688J18823_10002879_pt1 | contig 10837 bp, 12 predicted proteins | sample HopSoiMetagenom1_FD_18823 | JGI IMG/M metagenome (IMG submission 18823) | reverse complement strand
ATAGAACCAATGAAATACATAATTTTGTGGTTGAACCAATTTATAATAAGGCCCCCATGCAACAAAGCCCTCCGAAAAATTAGGAATGCCTGGATAAACCCATTCTAATTTTTGGCAATACACAGGAGTTTGATCGGTAACGCCTCCCATAAATTGGGTTTGGGTAAAATTACTTCCTGGTTTTGGATGGAAGTTATTACTACTTAAAGAACCAGATAGTTGAAATCTGTTCATGATAGGTGTATTTGAGTCGATAGTGCCAGCATTCTTGTGTCCATCATATGTTCTTTCAGCTTCTACAACATACCAAATACTTCCATGCCCATGAGCACGAATTGGATCCGGTAGCCAAGTGCCACTGTTAGGATCAATCTTCGCATTCATGGCTTTAATTTTTTCCTGAACTTCCGCTAGTGAGTGCGCGTGTTTTTCGTCCACTTTGCTTGATACTACATAGTCTTCCATATCTTTTAAAATTGGTTAGGTTGTAATAATACAAAAATTTAAGAAATAGAACTAGTTAGTGGTCATAAGTAAAAACCTTGTCCGAGATTGTTTAATGGAAGAGTAAAACGACCGCTAATAGCTTGCTTACTCAATGATATGAATCTCACCTTAAACGTTAGTTCCTATCGACATTCATTTACATTTAAAAATTATTTTTTCTAGTTCTGTAACATTTTAGACAATCTCGTATCTAAAAGATGAACACTTAAAAAGATAAATAAAGAGAAATTCTTTGGAAGCATTACACCTTGTTATCTAAGAGCAGGATAAAATTTTGAAATACGAACTTGCAATATTCAACTAAAGGCTTACATTTTATTATGCATAACGATAAAGAATGGTATTTTAACCAATTGAATAATTTTGTAACTATTGAATGATATGGTGTTTGAAGATATATATAAAGAATATTGGCAAAAAATATATCGCTTGTGTATGGGATATACCAATGATTATGACCTCGCACAGGATATGGCACAAGAAACATTCATTACTGTGTGGCAACTCTTACCAACATTTAGAAACGAATCAAGCATTGGGACCTGGATTTTTAGAATTGCGACAAATAATTGTTTGCGGCAGATTGAGAAACAAAATCGTTTTCCGAAAGCAGAACTGCCCATAAATTTAGTGGATGAAAAACAAGCTAGTTTGGAGCCAGATATTCAACTTCTATATAGGTTTATTTCTGAACTTCCGGAAACAGATCGCATCATCATATCATTAGAATTGGAAAATATTAGGCAAGTAGAAATAGCAACTATTGTTGGATTGTCAGAAACCAATATCAGAGTAAGAATTCATAGAATAAAGGAAAAACTAATTCAAAAATTTAAAGAAAATGGACACAAATAATATAAATTTAAATGAATTGTGGGCTGGACAAAAGGCAGAACAACCAACCACAACAGACTTGCTTTTGAAAGTGGATGTTTTCAAAAAATCAAATAGAAGAAGAATCATTCTAACTAATTTAATTTTAGTTAGTACCGCCTTATTCATATTATTTGTTTGGCTCTACTTTAAACCACAATTGGCAACAACTAAAATTGGAATTATATTAACCATTTTGGCTATGGTGATTTTTGTTGTTTCCACTAATAAAAGTTTAGGACTTTTGAAAAAAACAAGTGAAGCAGAAAGCAATCAGCACTATTTAAGAAATCTTTTAGCCCTAAAGGAAAAACAGCAATTTATGCAAACAACAGTTTTGAATTTGTACTTCATTTTTCTTTCAACAGGTATTGCCCTTTATATGTATGAATATACCTCTCTGATGACAGCCTTTTGGGCATTATTTACTTACGGAATTACAGGATGTTGGATTTTATTTAATTGGTTTTATTTGAGACCAAGACAGATTAAAAAGGAACAGTCAAAACTTAATGAAATAATTAGCAAATTCGAAAATATACAAGTACAATTAAGCCAAGAGTAAAAGAATAGTTGGTCCTTACTAAAGATTACCTTCGCAATAAATAAAATTTTAGCAACACTCTTATTAATTCTATTATTTTTGCAGCGTGAAAGAATTCTTAGGAAAAGTAGGACGGTTTTTATGGAAAACCACCCTTTGGTTTTTTATTTTAAGTATTGCCACTGTTATTATTTACCGATGGGTACCTATACCGGTAACACCACTCATGATCATTCGTTGTGTAGAACAAAAAATGGATGGTAAAGATTTAAGATTAAAAAAGGACTGGGAATCACTGGAGAACATCAGTAAAAATTTGCAGTTAGCAGTTGTTTGTTCGGAAGATCAGCATTTTGTTGATCATAGCGGTTTTGATTTTGATGCGATTAATAAAGCCGTGAAATACAATGAGCACCATCGCAGAAAGCATGGAGCAAGTACGATTAGCCAACAAACGGCGAAAAATGTTTTTTTATGGTCAGGAAGAAGCTGGGTTCGTAAGGGTTTCGAAGTTTATTTTACTTTTTTAATCGAATGCTTGTGGAGCAAAGAACGCATAATGGAAGTATACCTGAATGTGATCGAAATGGGTGATGGTATTTACGGAGCTCAAGCCACAGCAACTCACTTTTTTCATAAAGATGCATCTAATTTATCCAAAGGTGAAGCAGCGTTAATAGCAGCAGTACTTCCCAATCCCATTCGTTTTTCAATTGCGAGGCCTAGGGGATATATACTAAAAAGACAAGGTTGGATTATCCACCAAATGGCACTTTGGGGAGGGCCCATTCAATACGACGAAGCGCAAGATTCACCTAAAGGGAAATAACTAATATAAGATTTTACACCTTGGTAATAATGCTTTTAATATGGCAATATCGTATTCCTTAAATCCATTTCCTCTCAAATCCAGTAATTCCAGGTTTTTTAGGAGTGCAATGTAATCAGGCACTGCTGTTAGTTTATTGCTTTGTAAAGAAAGATATTTTAATCCGGTAAGTTTAAAAAGGCTTTTTGGTATGACTTGTATTTGATTTTTATCGAGTACCAATAATTCCAGTGTGCTTATTTTTCCAATGACAGAAGGGATTTTTTTTAGACCACACATCACTAAGGTTAAGCTCTTGAGCTTTTTAAATTCTTTAAAGGATGCAGGTAAGGTATCCAACCGTGTATTGTAAAGCAATAATGTATTTAAGTTGGATAAGTAGCCAAAAGAATTTGGAAAATGAAATGTATCAGCCTTATTATTCTGAATTGTTATGGTTCTTAACCTGCTTAGGTAGGCAATATCAGTTGGTAGTGAATCGAGTTTGGAGCCGTGAATATTTAGTTCAGCTAACTCTGAAAGGTTGCCAAAATTTTTTGGTAAGGATACAATAGGATTGGAAATACATGAAAAGTAAACCAAATTTTTTAATTCTGAAATCTCCGAAGGCAGCTCTGTGAGGCTATTGTCTGTTAATTGAAGCGCAGCCAAATTAGTTAGCTTGCCAATTTTTGGAAATGTTTTTGGATCAAGGATTTGATAATCAAATTTTACTCTATATACTTGTTTCGCATCTTTCAGCGCTAATTTTAAATCTGTATACGTTTCACCCGGAGGAGCATATTTATCAAAAGGATCGACCTCATCTTCTTGAGCAAAACAACACGTAAAAGAGAGCACAAATAGGATAAATAAGCTTTTTCTCATAGGCAATTTGATTTCAATTAATTTTCTTCAAGGATATCAACGATCTTTTCCAATTTTTTATCATCGTATTTACCAGATGTAGCGTACACAATTTTTCCGGTCTTGTCCAATACATAAAAATAAGGAACATCTTTTTTCTCGAAATTTAATTCTTCCTTGTATGTTTTATCCCCTTGATAAAAAAGAAGATAATCGTACATTTCCTTATCAGTATGCGATTTTATTTTTTCTTTGGATTGTTTACTTGTCAATTGATTCAAGCCCGTAAACATAGGGATAAAATAAAGGTTAACATCGTAATCAACATGCACATCAAAGGCATCGGCTTGGGATGCATCTACTTTTGCAATAAACTTATTGTAAATGGGATTGATCCAGGTTTTTAAATCCTCTTCTGCGCCATTGCTAAATGCCATACCCAATAAGGTATATTTTCCTTTTGTATCAGCTGGAAGGTTAATTTTTTTACCATTGTAGTTTTCACATACCATAGCTGGGAACAATTTCCCTTCAACGCCTACCACAGGTTTAAAGGCTAAACCAATAAGTGAAAGGAAGAGGATACATGCTGCAAATCGTTTCATGATTTTCAAATTTAAGAATTAATAATTCAATTATTCGTTCTTCAGTATGGTTGGTAATTTTTCCTTGCTTAATTCTCCTGGTCCAATTTTTACTAAGAAAACACATTTACTATTTTCAAGATCCTGCTGCATTTCTTTTTTTAGAAGTGACATCAGTACGTCGTAATCACCAAACAATTGAGTAGACAACCCATTTACCTCAACGCGTATATTTTTGTTTTGTTTTACACGCTGAATAAATCCAATGACGCGTTCGGCGTAATCATCGCTCAAGGCATACATACTTATTTCTATGGTTGCTAACATTCGTTGGTGGATTGGTTAACTAGTTAAGGCACAATTTATTTATTTAATTCAGCAAACACTTTATCTGCTTTAAATTTTTTAGCAGGTTTTCCTTTTCGAATAATTTTAATGTGCACAATAACATCATCCTGAATAATTGCATTCACCACATCTTGTCCAGTAATAACATGACCAAAAATGGTATGGTGCTGATTCAACCAAGGTGTAGCAACATGTGTGATAAAGAATTGTGAACCATTTGTTCCAGGCCCTGCATTGGCCATGGCTAAAATGCCGGGCCCTGTAAAATTTAAATCGGGTATAAATTCATCTTTAAAAGAATATCCGGGCCCACCTGAACCATTTCCTTGTGGATCACCTCCTTGAATCATAAAATTTGGAATCACTCTGTGGAATTTTAATCCATCATAAAATGGAACTTTTTCGGCTTTTGCTGTGTTTTTGATTTTACCTTCTACTAGGCCTACAAAATTGGCGACTGTTAAAGGTGTTTTTTCAAATTCCAATTGCAAGAGTATTTTCCCCTTGTTGGTTTCAATTTCGGCATATAAGCCATTTTCAAGTTTTGGTTTTTTGTCTTTTGCTGCGTAACTACTAAAAGCACTAATTAAAAGTGAGCATGCTAAAATGATGTTCTTCATACGTATTATATTTTTTTGTAAAAATAGCATTAGAAAAGAGAAATGAAAACGGATGTTGATAAAACATAACATCATTTTTAACAGTCTCCCAACGGCATTGCTATTTTTACATACCCAAACGGCACCATTATGAAAGTTTGTATTGCAGAGAAACCAAGTGTAGCGAAGGAAATTGCAGAAATTGTTGGAGCAAAACAACGGAAAGAAGGATATTTTGAAGGAAATGGCTACCAGGTTACCTGGAGCTTCGGGCATTTATGTGAGTTAAAAGAGCCTCATGAGTACGATTCTGCCTATAGGGAGTGGAACCTCAACATGCTCCCTATTGTTCCTCAAAAATTCGGGATTAAATTAAAAAACGACAAAGGAATAGAAAAACAGTTCCATATCATTTCCACTTTATTTGAACATGCAGAAGAGGTTATAAACTGCGGTGATGCTGGACAGGAAGGAGAGTTGATTCAACGCTGGATATTTTCGAAAGCGAATTGTAAGAAACCCTTAAAACGGCTGTGGATTTCTTCGCTTACAGAGGAAGCAATCCGGGAAGGTTTCAAGAATTTAAAAGAAGGGAAAGCGTATGAAAGCCTTTACTATGCAGGTTATTCAAGAGCTGCAGCAGATTGGCTGTTGGGAATGAATGCTACCCGTTTATTTACCATTAAGTATGGTAACGGAAAGCAAGTGTTGTCGATTGGCAGGGTGCAAACACCAACATTGGCAATGATTGTAAAGCGTCAGGTAGAAATCAATGAATTTAAATCGGCTGTATTTTTTGAATTAAAAACCAACTACAGAGATGTTATATTTAATGCCACAAGGGATCGGTTTAGCGAAAAGGAAAAAGAAACGGCGGAAAGTATTGTATCTACACTTAAAGATAATCCATTTACGATTACCAGTGTTGATCAGAAAAAGGCAAAAGAAACAGCTCCCCGCTTATTTGATTTAACCTCTTTGCAAGTGGAATGCAATAAAAAATTTGGATATTCTGCAGATGACACCTTGAAGGTAATTCAAAATTTATATGAAAAAAAATTAGTAACCTATCCGCGTGTAGATACCACTTATCTACCGAATGATATATATCCTAAAATTGCCGGAATTATAGGAAACATGCGTAATTATGAAGCGTTGATTAAGCCATTGTTACAAATGCCTATACGAAAATCAACAAAAGTATTTGATGATAAAAAAGTGACGGATCACCATGCTATTATTCCAACTGGTGTAAATGCACAAGGGTTATCAGGGAATGAAGCACTGGTGTATGATACGATTGCCAAGCGGTTTTTAGCGGCTTTTTATCCTGACTGTGAGGTTATGAATACTGTTGTTTTAGGAGCAGTTAAAGAAATTGAATTCAAAGCAAATGGAAAACAAATATTGGATCCTGGTTGGCGATTGGTGTATAATAAAGAGGCAGTAGATGAGGATGAGAAAGAAGAAACACAAATTTTGCCTGCCTTTGTAAAAGGTGAATCTGGTGTGCACGAAGCTTTTCTGGTAGAAGGAAAAACATCAGCACCGAAAGCGTATACCGAAGCTACATTACTGCGAGCAATGGAAACAGCCGGTAAGCAAGTGGATGATGAAGAGTTGCGGGATATGATGAAAGACAATGGGATTGGACGGCCCTCTACACGTGCAGCCATTATTGAAACGCTTTTTAGAAGAAATTATGTACGACGTGAGCGAAAAAATTTAGTGCCCACCATTACAGGAATGGAGTTGATACGTGTCATTAATAACGAACTGCTGAAGTCGGCTGAGATGACAGGCAAATGGGAATATAAATTAAGACAGATTGAAAAAGGCGATTATCAGGCCGAAGCATTTTTGCAAGAAATGAAAGCGATGGTAAGTGAACTGGTTGTTCAGGTCAAAAGTGAAAGTGCACAACGTATTCAGATTGCAAGTCATGCACCGGAAGTAAAAAAAGATAATGAGCTTCTGAAATGTCCAAAGTGTAAAAACGGAAACATGCTGAAAGGTAAGACTGCCATGGGGTGTAGTGAATTTAAAAACGGTTGTACATTTAAAGTTCCATTTGAATATCAAGGAAAAAAATTAAGTGAGAGCCAGTTAACGAGCTTACTAAAGAAAAGAAAAACAGCTACGATAAAAGGATTGAATACAGCAGATGGTAAGAAAGATGGTGTGCTCGAATTAACTGAACAATTTGAAATTGTATTTAAAGAAGTTGTACAACGAGAAAAAGAGGTGAAAGAAAACCGTTCGGGACTTTGTCCGAAATGCAATACCGCGGCTATTATCAAAGGAGGAAGTGCCTATGGTTGTGCTGCCTGGAAAAACGGTTGTGACTTTCGCCTACCATTTGAGTTTATGGGTAAGGCGTTGACTGAGGCGCATATTCAAAGTCTGCTCAAAAAAGGAGAAACACCTGTTATAAAAGGATTGTTAAAAGGAAATCTGAAAGTAAATGCGAAGCTGAAATTGACGGATGAAAATGTGTTGGAGTTGGTAGAGTAATGTTTTGATGAAAGGATCATGTGCAAGTGTCGTTTCGAATTACTTTTTTGTAGCCGTTGAATTCAAGTAATTATACAAGTCCTGCAATTCCTTTGGCGGTGTATACGATGGATCCCCCCAGGTAGCTTTTACAGTATCAATTTGAATAAAGTAATACATATTGTAAGGGCGATTAATTTTTGTTAAAGAGTCTTTGCTAACATGAGCTAATTTTTCATGAACGATTTTCAATTCTTCAGCAGTGATTGATTTTAATAAGTGTGCTTCCCCTTCCATAGAATCAAATTTATAGACATCTCCGTTTTCTTTTAAACGATACTCGGTAACAGCGCCGGTAAAGCCACCACCATAACCAAACTTAATTTCTTTGAAATGTTGATCCGAAGCGCAATTGGTAGCATTTAAGAAAATGAAAATAAGAGAACCCAAAAATAATTTCATAACGTAGTTAGATTAATAAGCAGATGGAAACATACCATTTGAATAGGTATTGAATGATCGTTGTTGCATGCCATTAAAAGGCATTGAATTAGGACCTAATGGATTGCTGTAATAAAGCGAATTCATATTAGTTCCCTGAAGAACATTTGCTTTAAAGCTAAGTGTAGTACGTGGAGTAACTTTGTAATCCAAGCCCAAGGAAGTAATATTAAAGTTTGCTTGTGTATAATTCGTGGATGGATTTACCTGATACAATACACTTCCGGACACGGTTACGCGCTCGTTCAATTGATACAATCCACCGACTTGTATAATGTTGCCTGAATATGTTTTGTTCTTGTTTAAATACTTATTATCAGCAATGCCTTTGGTAATAAAGGGTGTTCCGGTAACGTTATAATGTATAAGTCCGGCACTCAGTTTGAATTTTGGAGTTAACTGATACTGGAAAACAGGAGCAATAAATGTAAATGTTGAAGAAGAGCCCGAATTTAAAAAGCTCAGTCCTGCACCCATAGAAAGCGAAGTCTGAACACGATTCATGCGGGTTTCCGACAACTCATTTTTTTTAATATAGCTTGTATCGCTTTGTGCAATGGAACAAGCAGCAATAAAAAGGGTAAAAATGGAGGTTATTAACTTCTTCATGTTGGAATATAAAGTAGATCAAAGTTAAATAAAAAGAATTAAAAAAATACTTTTGTAAGAGTTAAAGATAACTGAATAAGATGTAAGTGGCTAATTCCCGCTTTATTGTCAAAATAAACACGATAGGGTATGAAATTATTTGTTAAAAATATTGAATCATCAATCAATGAAATGCAGCTAGAAGGATTGTTTGCCCAATTTGGAAAAGTAGCGTCTATAAAAATCGTCTATGATACGATAACTTGGGAGTCTAAAGGATTTGCATTTTTGGAAATGGTAAAAAAAGAAGATGCATTAAAAGCAATCGATGCTTTAAACGGTAAAGAGATAAAGGGCCGTGAATTAATTGTTCAGGAAGCGGTTGAAAAACGCAGATAGTGTCTTCGCTTTTTATCATCCGTAGCTTTAGCAAAGGATGAAAAGCTAGGCAACACAGTAGTATTTTTTATTAAAGCTTATTTCATGATGTGCAGACTGGTTTTCCTTTTTCTTTTTTTAATATGTATACAATTTTCTTGCTCTGATACGAAGTCTAGTGCTCCCGTAAATGAAGTGTTATCGCAAGCTGTAGCAAATGATAGCATTAATAAAATCTTAAAAGAAATTCATGCCTCTGAAAAAGCAAAGCTACTTGCAGCTCTATTCAAGCAAAAATCAAAAAAAGGGCGTTTCAATGGATGTGTGCTTATAGCACAACAGGGCCAAATTATTTATCAATCGGCTTACGGATATTCCAACGTAAAAAAGAAGGAAACCCTCAACATCAATTCCGCATTTCAACTTGCATCTACTTCAAAAACATTTACAGCAACTGCCATTTTGATGTTAAAAGATGAAGGTAAATTGAAATTAACAGACACATTACAAAAATATTTTCCTTATTTACCCTATAAAAATATTACGATTCATGATTTGCTGACCCATCGCTCTGGACTTGGAAACTACCTGTATTTTGGAGAACCACTTTGTGATCAACAGAATTGTTATGATGGGCGTATTCTAAACAACGAAAATTTGTTGAATATGATGATGAAAGAAAGGCCGGCGACATATTTCATTCCAGCCCGAAAATTTGCCTATTGCAATACGAATTATGCACTACTTGCCTCAATTATAGAGCAAGTTTCAGGAATGAGGTATGCTGATTTTATGGAAAAAAGGGTGTTTGAGCCCTTGGGAATGACAAATACTTGGGTCCATTCGGCAATAAATGATGCAAAGCATAAAAATAAAACGGTTGGACATACTGCCTTTGGCAAATTGGAAGAATCTGATTATGGAGATGAAGTTTTGGGCGATAAAGGAATTTATTCCACTGTGAATGATTTATTAGTATGGGATCAGGCTTTCTATGGGGAAAAATTGCTAAAGGCCGAAACATTAAAGGAAGCATTTACCGGCTATAGCAATGAACACAGGGGAAAGCGCAATTATGGATATGGTTGGAGAATAATTGATAACGGCAAAAATAACAAGGCAATTTATCACAATGGATGGTGGCATGGCTATAATGCTGTATTCTTTCGCCGTCCTGCGGATAAAACCACTGTAATTATCCTTTCTAACCGGGATAATCATACGTTATATCAAATACAGGACATTCTAGAGATCCTGGATCCCCATATTTATACAGAAGATGCAGAAGAATGAGCAAAAAAATCTACACATTTTGTCATAAATATTCGTAATTTTGACCCCGAATTAATGCTACAAACTATCTGTTAGTGATACTTACATAAGCCAATTGGATTTAGAAAATTTGTTTGGTATAGTTATTAATAATAGGAGACAAATGAAAAAAACAAAATCATTTATAAAACAAAATCGTATGAAAAAACTAATTTATTTGATCGCTTTTTTACCATTAGCATTCGGCTGTGGAAATGAGAAACATGAAAATGTATTATCTGCAGAAGATAGTTTAAGGGCGGTAAGTGGAGGGTATCAAGTAAGAATTCAAGACCAGGATTCTAGTATACAAACCTTCATTCAGGGATATAATGAGATCCAATCAAATTTAGATGCTATTAAAGAAAAAGAAAAAATAGTTTCTAATAACAGTAAGACTGCTGAAACGCGTAAAGCAAAGGCGGATCAGATTGTT
>C688J18823_10002878_pt1 | contig 10838 bp, 13 predicted proteins | sample HopSoiMetagenom1_FD_18823 | JGI IMG/M metagenome (IMG submission 18823) | reverse complement strand
GGCTTGTGCAGTAAGTGCAGGAGCAGAGATCGTATTTGCTTCAACAGAATGTTTCGTTTGAACAGCTGCAGGTGCTATGGATCTGGAGATCCAAAAAAGAGTTAAAGATACAGTTGATAAATTAGGTGCAGAAAATGTAGTTGTAATCCTTGGTGGAGCAGAAGCTGAATCAGCAGGACTTTCCGCTGAAACTGTAACAGCAGGAGACCCAACTTATGCAGGGCCTTTAGCAGGTGTTGAGCTAGGGCTTAGAGTATATCATGTAGTTGAAGATGAGCTTAAGGCTGAATTTGATGAAGCAGTTTATGAAGAACAATGTGGAATGATGGAAATGGTTCTTGAACTAGATGCAATCAAAGAAGAAGTAGGAAACGTCAGAAAACAATATACAAAGTTTAACGACTAATCCGCCAGAAGGAGGAAAGAACAAATGATTCGTGTCGTACATTATATAAATCAGTTCTTCGGCCAAATTGGTGGTGAAGAAATGGCTCACATTGCTCCTGAAAAAAGAGAAGGTATTGTAGGGCCAGGAGCAGCAATAAAAGCTAGTTTCAAAGGTGAAGCAGAAATCGTTGGAACGATCATTTGCGGTGACTCATACTTTGCTGAAAACCAAGAAAAAGCTGAAAAAGAAATACTTGAAATGGTTAAATCATTTAACCCAGACTTATTTATAGCAGGACCTGCATTTAACGCAGGAAGATACGGTGTGGCTTGCGGTGCTGTAGCTAAATTAGTTCAGGATGCGCTTAACATACCAGTAGTAACAGGGATGTACATTGAAAACCCAGGTGCTGATATGTACAAGAAGGAAGTTTATATCGTTTCAACAAAGAACAATGCAGCTGGTATCAGAGATGCAGCTCCAAAGATGGCAGCTCTTGCTTTAAAGCTTTCTAAGGGTGAAGCATTAGGAGCACCAGAAGAAGAAGGATACATCGAAAGAGGTATCAGAAAGAACTACTTCGCAACTGAAAGAGGATCAACGAGAGCGGTTGAGATGCTTGTTAAGAAGATAAAGGGCGAAGCTTTCGTAACAGAATTCAAGATGCCTGACTTCGATAGAGTAGCTCCAGCAGCACCAGTTGCTGATATCACAAAAGCTAAAATAGCTATCGTTACATCAGGTGGAATCGTTCCAAAGGGTAACCCTGATAGAATCGAAGCTTCTAACGCTCAAAAATACGGTGAATATAATATCGAGGGCTTAATGGATCTTACTAGTGAAACTCATGAAACCGCTCACGGTGGACATGACCCAGTTTACGCTAATGAAGACCCAGATAGAGTAATTCCTGTTGATGTATTAAGAGATATGGAGAAGGAAGGAAAGATCGGTAGTCTTCATAACCTCTTCTATTCAACAACTGGTAACGGAACAGCTGTTTTAAGCTCAAAGAAATATGGTCAAGAAATTGCTGCTAAATTAATAGCTGACGGAGTTCAAGCTGTAATCATGACCTCCACCTGAGGTACTTGTACAAGATGCGGTGCATCTATTCTAAAAGAAATTGAAAGAGCTGGACTTCCTATCGTTCACATGTGTACAATCGTTCCAATTTCAATAACAGTTGGAGCAAACAGAATAGTTCCTACAATAGCTATTCCACATCCACTTGGTAACCCAAATCTAACAATGGAAGATGAGAAGGCATTAAGAAGAAAGCTTACTGAAGTGGCTCTTAAGGCTCTTGAAACTCCAATAGAAGATCAAACAGTATTTGAAGTAAAATAGTTTAACCCAAAGGGGGGTGGAGAGCTCCACCCCCTTTAATATTTTGGAGGTGCAAATATGTTTCCAGTAATAAAAGGAGCAAGTTATGTGCTTGTTAATTCTCCTGATATGATCATTCATAACGGAACAACTCAAACTCTTGAAAGAGAGACAAACCCAGAATCAGAATACTTAAAGAAATTACCAGAGTATATTAGATCATTTGAAGATTGCGTAGCGTATCCAGTTAATCAAGCTTATATAGGTAATGTTACTCCTTTAGAGCTTGGGGATATGGCAAAGCCATGGTTTGAAAAGAAGGTTGAAAACGCTTCAAGATTTGGAAAATATGGTGAAATCATGCCACAAGAAGAGTTTTATGGTCTTCTAAAAGTATCAGATGCATTTGACCTAGTTTTAATTGAAAAAGGATTAATGGCTAGCATTAAGACTCAATTTGAAGCACACCCACTTTTAAAGGACTATACATCAAAACTTGGTGAAGGTTATGAAATGACTGAAATTGAAGTGGCAGTAAATACTCACCATGCTGAGCCACTTTATATAAATGGCGAGCTAGTAGGATGTGTAAAGAGAGCGCATGAGCACGATAAGAACCTAACTTCACATATCATGACAGAAAACCTTGTTGTTAAGGCGTCAGGTATCCTTGCAGGATTGCACCTAATCGATAAGTATGGAATAAACAAGGATGAGATCGATTATATAATAGAGTGTTCAGAAGAAGCTTGTGGAGATATGAACCAAAGAGGTGGAGGTAACTTCGCAAAAGCTATCGGAGAAACACTTGGATTAAATAATGCTACTGGTTCAGACCTTAGAGGTTTCTGTGCTGCGCCATCACACTCCCTTGTAAGCGCTGCAGGACTTGTAAAGTCTGGAATATACAAGAATGTCCTTGTTATAGCAGGTGGAGCTTCAGCTAAACTTGCAATGAACGGTAAGGACCACGTAAAGAAGAACATGCCAATAATCGAAGACGTAATTGGTGGATTCGCAGTTCTTGTTTCAGAAAACGATGGAGTGAACCCAATAATTAGAACAGACGCTATTGGAAAACATACAGTAGGTGCTGGTGCATCACCACAGGCTGTTATGCAGGCTCTTGTTGCTTCACCACTTGAGGCAGCTGGACTTTCATTTACAGATATTGATGTATATAGTTCAGAAATGCAAAACCCTGAAGCTACAGAACCAGCTGGTGCTGGGGACGTTCCAACAGCTAACTACAAGATGATCGGTGCTCTTGCAGTTAAGAAGGGACAATTAGAAAAAGCAAAGCTTCCTGAATTCTTTAAGCAAGCTGGATACGTTGGATTTGCGCCAACACAAGGCCACATTCCATCAGGTGTTCCATCAATTGGGTTTGCTAGAGAGCAAATTCTTGAAGGAGCAATAAATAGACTCATGGTTATCGGAAAAGGAAGCTTATTCCTTGGAAGAATGACAAATCTATTTGATGGTTGCTCATTAATAGTTGAAAAGAATACTGGATTAGTAGAAGAGGCCGGTGCAGTTTCCAAAGAAGAAGTAAAGAGCATGGTTGCAGAGGCTATGAAAGATTTTGCTTCCCACCTACTTCAGAAGTAAGGAGCGATAGCATGTCAAACGAAAACGTTAAAAATATTATAGGTCAAGTATTTAATGAAATAGCAGATGCTATGGAAAGCGGAAGCTTTGGTAACAGAGTTAGAGTAGGTTTAACAACTCTTGGAAGTGAGCATGGAGTTGAGGAACTTGTAAAGGCTGCTGAAATGGCATCAAGAAAATACAGTGACTTCGAAGTAGTATTAATTGGACCTAAGGTTGATACTAAGCTTAATGTTTACGAAGTAAGCTGTGAAGACGAAGCTCAAAAGGTAATGGAAAAGCTTCTTGATTCAAATGAAATTCAAGGATGCGTTACATTACACTATAACTTCCCAATAGGTGTTTCAACAGTTGGTAGAGTAGTAACTCCAGCAAGTGGCAAGGAAATGATTATTGCTACAACTACTGGAACTTCATCAACTCATAGAGTTGAAGGAATGGTTAAGAATGCCATTTATGGTATCATTACTGCAAAAGCTTGCGGAATTGAAAAACCTACAGTAGGTATTCTTAATGTGGATGGAGCAAGACAGGTTGAAAGAGCACTTAAAGACCTTATAGCTAAGGGATATGAATTAAACTTTACTGAATCAGTTAGAGCTGATGGTGGAGCTGTAATGAGAGGAAATGACCTTCTTACAGGAACACCTGATGTTATGGTTACTGACTCATTAACAGGAAACATTCTTATGAAGATGTTCTCATCCTTTACTACAGGAGGGAACTATGAAGCTTCAGGCTATGGGTATGGCCCGGGAGTTGGCGAAGGATATGGAAGACTGATCAATATTATATCAAGAGCTTCAGGTGCGCCAGTTATTTCTGAAGCATTAAGATACTGTGCAACATGTGCTCAAAATGATATAGCTGAGATTACAAAGAATGAATTCGCTAAGGTTAACAAGGTTGGACTTAAGGATGTTCTTTCAAAGCTAACTCAAGCAAGTGAAAAGAAGGAATCTAATTCGGAAGAAGTAGTTGCGCCTCCGAAGAAGGTTGTAACATACTCAATTCCTGGTATTGATATTCTTGAGCTTGAAGATGCAGTAACAGAACTTTGGAGAAAAGGCGTTTACGCAGAAAGCGGTATGGGATGTACTGGTCCTATCGTTCTTGTATCTGATGATGAAGCTGACAAAGCTAAAGAAATATTAACTGCAACAGGTTTTATGTCATAGTTTTACATATCTATATGTGTCATTTTTTTAAAATCTCTTATTTAGACAAAGGCAATGAGTACTAAACATTGCCTTTTTTCTATGCTTAAAAATTGGATTGTTGTGTTTAATAATTTCATCATAGTCCGCTTTCGATATTTACTCATCGTCAACATATCCGTGTACTTCTTTTTCCGTTTAGTGCATCCAAAAAACCGATAAATGGTCATCTTGATTATTGATTATACAAATTGATTATAGGTCGATCGCCATATAAAATTAGTTATAGAAATTAACTTTCTAGTTAAAACAAGGAGGCTTCAATATGAAGATTAGTAAAATTAAATCTACTTTATTACTATTAATAATTGCCTTATCTATGATGGCAATAGCTGCATGTTCTCAGGATGAAACGAAACCAGCAGAAACTTCAACAACAACGGAGACCACTACCGAAACAGCAGAAACTAAAACGGAGGCCGCTGTCGAAACTGTTGAAATTAAAGCGATGACGGGCGAGGAACTAGTTGATCAAAACTCAGATAAGAAAAAAGATGAAGTTATCATCATTGATGTTCGTTCATCAGAAGAGTACAAGGCTGGTCATATTCCTAATGCCATTAATATCAATGTTGATGAATTAGAAGGTAGATTGAACGAAATTGAAGATTATAAAAATAAACCTATTATCACTTACTGTAATTCAGGTAAGAAAAGCGGTAAAGCTGCTGAGACTCTTGTTAACAACGAATTTCAAGATGTGACCAATGCTCAAGGTGTGAAAGAATTTCAATACGATTTAGTCCATTATGAAGATGTGAGGGGCGAAGCCTTCCAAACTTTAATTGATGAGAACAAAGATATCGTTTTAGTAGATGTACGCCCTGCAAAACAAGTGCAAGAAGAAGGTATGATAGAAGGAGCAATTAATGTTCCTTTCGATGAAGTTGAAGACCATTTAGACCAATTACCAAAGGACAAAACTATCGCTTTATATTGCAATACAGGTACAAAAAGTGCTGAAGTCGCCAAGCGATTAGAAGGTCTTGGTTATGAAAAGATCATTAATTCCATTGAAGGTGCTAAAGAATACGAATACTCATGCTGCTGAGATTCTCGTTAACAACGGATTTCAAGATGTAACTAATGCTCAAGGTGTTAAAGAATACTCATTTACACTAGTAAAATAATGAGAAAAAAGTGGAAGGAGTGAGCTCCTTCCACTTTTCAGATTGTCGAGAAATTCCTTTAGGTTCCCGGAAACTTAAACTTCATTGATAGAGAACCTCTAGTGTTGCAAAAATATTAACAAAATTTTCCCCATTTAGAGTCAAAAAAGTAAATACCTAATTGAGTGTTTTTAATAATTAATTTTAATTAACGCAACGCTAGTAAAAAGTAACAACTAATATAAGTTTACAGGACGATTGAACTATAATCAATTTCTTTAATCAATAATAACGATGGGAATCTATTGATTTTTAAGATTGAAATGAACAGCAGAACCATAACCAAAAGAGCTATTCCAAAAGTGGGATGACTCTTATCCGTATGAAGATGAAGGAATAGGCATACGGTGACGCTCTAATGAAGAACTTTAGCATTAGAAGGGGTTGAAGGATATATGAAAGTTTTGTGAATAGGGGAACTTTCCCGTTATTGTAAATGCGATGAAATTAGGGTTATGCACTTTATATCAATAAAAACGATATGTTTTAAATGCCGTTATCGATAAAATGAATTTATAATCCTATTTTATTTAACTATAATGAAGTTGCACTATACTATTATAGTAGAATAATATTTAAAAAATCAGAAAATTTAAAGCGTAAATTTTCCAATGTTAACATCCCGTTATAGTAATGGGAAAATAAGGAGGAATAGGTAATGAAATTTAACAAAAAAGCAATTATTGCAGCAGTACTATTTGTAATTATGATGGTATTTGTTGGATGTAGTTCTAACGATGGAGGGAATTCAGCTGATTCTCAAAAACAGGAAGAGAAAGCAAAAACACCTGATCAAGTAGGCGGCGTATCACTAGAAAATCCTATAAAGGTTGACAAAGAGGCTGGTACTGTAACTGTTCTTTCTCAAGTGAATGGGAAGTATTTTACAGAAGGAACACGTCACGCTTCAGTATTCAAGGATGGATCTAATGGAGCTAAATCTGTATTTACAGCATATGGAAATCATGTAGACTTCTATAATGCACTTGTAGAGATAGGAGCTGAGCCTGGAAACAACATGACTCCTGATAATGCTTCAACTACTAAAGTTGAAGGTACACCAATTGATTTAAAGGTTACTTGGAATGGTGCTGATAAGGAATATGATGTTAATGAAGTTATTAAAGATAGTACCGGAACCGAAATTGCCTTCAAATTTGGTGGAAATTTAGAAAGAGCTAAAGCTAAGAATACTGGATGCCTATCTTGTCTTGACAGCTGCCCAGTTGGTATAATATCCAACTCTGCCTATTCTAATGGTGCAGTGGAACAAACTAAAGAAGTTAAATTCACTGGAAATCAAGATTTGCTTCCAGAAGACGGAACTTATGTAGCTACAGTATATTCAATTGCAAAATAATTTAGCTTAAGTTAACCATCAGTGGGGGATGAGGAAGACCCCTACTGATGGAACTTTTACTTTATTTTTGTATGGGTTGAATAATTCAGGAGGTGAAGTCTTGTTAAAATTAAGGCTAATTTTTTACTATACTACTGCAGGTATAGCACTAGGCTTTCTTTTCTGTATGCTGCTGTTTTTTAACGTAGCACTTGAAATGATGGTAGGACTAGGATTAGTAATGTATATTTTTACAGGCTTTGGACTAATGGTCGCTATTGCTAAGACAAGATTAGATTGGAAGTATTCATTTTTTTATATTGAGCTGGCGGTTATACTGATCGCTTTATTATCAGGAAGATTACAACAATTCTTTTATATTACAAAAGAAACACTGGCACTCACAAATCCTGTATCAGAGATACGACCTATTTTTATTGTAAGTACAATAATAATAAATCTAGTGAACCTATATATTGTTCGTACTATAGGAAAGTACCAAAAGGAATATACTAAGGAAGAAAGAAAAGCTTTAAAAGAAAAACAGCTAAAGCTAAGTGAATTAAGGGAAAGGTTAGATGAAGAGCAAATTGCAAAGGTTAAGAAAAGTAGAAAACGTGGAAGAATTATTGCAATTGTTGGTATAGCCATTTTTATGATTTGTTACTTTACCATTCCTTCTCTTAATAATGGATTAAATAATGCTTTTAGTACGATATCTAAGCTAGATACAGCAATCGTAATTGAATATTTGAGATCATATGGTAACTTAGCTATAGTAGTGTCATTTACTCTCATGGTTCTTCAATCAATTGCTGCACCAATTCCAGCGTTCCTAATTACTCTTTCAAATGCAGCTATATTTGGATGGTGGCAAGGAGCAATACTATCTTGGTCATCTGCCATGGCGGGGGCTGCACTTTGCTTCTTTATAGCGAGAGTACTTGGTAGAGATGCTGTAGAAAAGCTTACTAGTAAAGGTGCAATGGAAAGTGTAGATGTTTTCTTCGAAAAGTATGGAAACCGTACAATAGTAGTATGTAGACTTTTACCATTTGTTTCCTTTGACTTTGTAAGTTATGCTGCTGGTCTTACGAATATGAGATTTTGGTCATTCTTCATAGCAACAGGTATAGGTCAATTACCTGCGACAATCGTGTATTCATACGTTGGAGGAACACTTACAGGTGGAGCTCAGAAATTGTTTGTTGGATTATTAACATTGTTTGCATTATCGATTCTAATAGGTGTTGCAAAGAGAGTGTATAATGATAAACGTAAAGGTAAGATAAATGAAGAAATAGTTTAATAACTAAAACGAAGGTGGTGTGACAAAAGTATGTAAATACTTTTGTCACACCATTAATAATTTGTACCATAATATTTTAATAGTAAAATTAATGCTCCTAATTGCACTACTTCAACATCTTGTTAAAGTAACTGAACAAAATATTTTAAATGAAAAGGTGAGGTAGGTGGAAAAATCTAAAGAGAACAAAGTAAAGTCATATTTACAGCTTCTCACCAAATTTATAGTCAGTGTTGGTTTAATGGTCTGGCTAGTTACGATGATTGATTGGGATGAGGCTTTCCATATAATGAAGGAGGGCTCTCCTTTTTATTTTGTCCTTGCCTTTTTGGCGATTCAGATTACCGTCGCAACAAGTATTTGGAAATGGAGAATGCTTATCCAATCCTCTGAAAAAAGGCTCAGCAACGATCGAATATCTCCAACTTACTTAGGTAAATTGTATTACATTGGGTTATTCTTTAATAATTTTATGCTTGGTAGTGTTGGTGGAGATGTTGTTCGGGTTTTTTATTTAGGTAAAAGAACAAGCGTCGCATCAGCAACTACATCGGTTTTATTTGAACGGCTGACAGCTGGATTCGCTCTTGTTGGGATCGTATTGATCTCTGCCTTATTTATGGACCAATCAAGACCGTATTTGATAACATTAGTGGTCCTAATGGGTATTTCGATAGTGGGTTATATTTTCATGAAGCGATTTGTAAAAAAAGCAAATCAGGCTGAAACCCATTCACCATCACAGGGAAAACTAGGGAACTTAATGATGAAAGCTAAAAAAGTGATTGTTGGAATTGGAGAGACAGCGAAAAATTATAAAAACGAAAGCTGGCAATGGTGGGGAATGATCATGCTTTTATCTCTTCTTTTCCAAGTTGGGATGGCGTGGATTAACGATTTATTATTCCGAAGCTTTGGGATCGAAGTTTCTTTTCTTCACCTGCTAGTGATTATTACATTAATTTCAGTTATTACGATGATTCCTGTTTCCTTAAATGGACTGGGTGTTCGTGAGGCTAGTTATGTTTTATTTTTCCAAAGTATTGGCGTTCCAGAAGGAATTGCCTTATCCGTTTCATTATTATTTTTCATTCTTGTCACAATCTCAAGTTTAATAGGTGGCTTATTTTGGCTAATGGAAAGGAGGGAAACAACCCATGAAGCTATCCGGCAATAAAATAATTGAATCTCTTATGGAAGTAAAAGCGAAAAATATGGTTGATTCAATTATAGGGGATATCCCGGTTACTCCATTTAAAAAAGAAACAAGTGATTCCGTCATTGCTCTAGTCACAACGGCTGGTGTCCTTTTAAAAACACAAGAGGTTTTTAATGTGGTAGACGGGGATCCTACTGTCCGATTTATTCCGTCTACCTCTGTAGAAGATGACTTAATGATTAGTCATGAACATTTTGACCGCAGTGATGCCGACCAAGATGTAAACAGTGTTTTTCCGCTTACGAGACTGAAGGAGTTAGTGGATGAAGGTGTTATTGGTGGTGTGGCCGATACCCATTACGGATTAATGGGATATATACCAGATACAATACCGTTGATTGAAGAAACGATTCCGAAAATTGTTCAACAACTGATAACAGATCGAGTCGATGCTGTCATCTTGAACCCTGGCTGATATATATGTCATCAATCCGTGGGGTTGATTCAATATGGAATTGAAAAAGCAGGCATTCCAGCAATTTCAATTACTCATTTAGCTCATTTAACAAAAAAGGTTCGTGTTTCCCGTGCGCTACAGACTAAATTTCCATTAGGGCGTAGTTTTGGAAAAGCGGGTGAAGTTGATATGCAAAGACAAGTATTATTAGATTGCTTGCATTATTTAAAGGAAATAAAGGAACCTGAGACCATCATCAAACTTCCGTATAAATGGAAAGGAAAGTTAAGAGTAAAATGAACCAACCTATTCAAAAAGTTGGACAAGCAAAAAGTATTCAACGTCAAAAAGCCCATACCGTGCAGAAAGTCCTTTGGCATGTAAGATGGATAGTCCTAAGTCTATTAATCATCTTCAATGCAATAGGTTTAATAATGAACAGTCTTCTTGTTTCATTTTTTCTAACTACCAACGGAATAGGTTTCAGTCTTTATTTTCTGTTAAGGCAGCTTGAGGGTTATTTTGAATGCAAGTCAAATTGTAGGATTTAAGATTTTGGTCAAGATTATATAAAAGAGGATGTTGAATAATTTTGAATAAGAAAAAAATATGGTTTGTAGTATTGCTGTGCTTTATGCTGATTGCAGCAGGATGTACTTCTAAGGAAAACACAAATGAAAATGAAAATACTCCGGAAGAAAATAAACAAGGGGATGTACTGGATAAGGATTTTGAACAGATTCTTGAAGCTGCTAAAGGGACCACTGTAAGATTCTACGGGTATGGCGGTAACCCAAAAACAAATGCATGGATTGACAACTACCTGACGGAAAATGTAAAGAAAGACTATGATATCAAGG
>C688J18823_10002877_pt1 | contig 10839 bp, 9 predicted proteins | sample HopSoiMetagenom1_FD_18823 | JGI IMG/M metagenome (IMG submission 18823) | reverse complement strand
GCATACCTGTTTCGCCAGGGCGTCGCGAGTCGTCGAGCACGAGGGCGGCTCGCGTCGCCCGCCGTGCGCGACGACGCTCACCTGACGTTTTGCCCTAGCCCGAAGGCTGCCGACTATGCCGAAGCTCGAGCCCCGCCCCGAATTCGACTACGAAGGACCGTCGGCGCTGCTTCCGGCGGTGGCCTACGCGGCCGTGCGCACCCTCGCCAAGCTGCTGACGCAGCTCATGCCCATGAGCGCGCTCACCGCGCTGCTCACGACGCTCTTCTGGCTCGCCGCGGCGATCTATTTGTTCGGGATTCTGACCTGGCAGCGCGACGACAACTGGCTCGGCGCGGGCATCATCTTCGCCACGACCCTGTTCGTGGGCGGCGCGATTGCGGAGCTCATCGGCCACGTGACGCAGCCAGGCGGCTTTGGCGTCGCCATCGTCGCGATTGGCTCAGGTCTGGTCGCGCTCCTCATCCGGGCACTGATCCTCGTGCCGCTCGCCGGGCTGGCCGTCTTCGGTGCGCGCTGGCTCACCCACGAGCTTCGCAGCAGCGGCGTCCTGGACTCCTGACGCGATTGCCCGCGCGTCGCGGGCGAGACAAGTTGGGGGATGGCGACACACGATGTCTCGCCGCCGGAGCCCAAAGCACCGACGGCGTATAGCTGCGAGAGCGGACGCACGTACCACCTGCACCAGCTCATCGGAAAGGGTGGATTCGGTGAGGTTTACCTCGCGACGGTGACGCCGGCGCAGGGACTGCCGCCGAAGGTCTGCGTCAAGATCAGCGAGCGCATCTCGGCCTGGCTTCGCGAGGCGTACTTCTCCGAGCTCCTCGACCGCGAGCCGCGCGCGCTCCAGGTCTACGACAAGTTCCCGATCGTCGACGGACTGCGCACGCGATACTGCCTCGCGATGGAATACGCCGAGCACGGCGACGTTGGCGCGTGGCTCAAGACGAAAGGTCCCCAGCCGGAGCGATTCGTCAGGCGCGAGATTGCGGCAATCCTCCGCGCGCTCGACGCACTGCATCGTGGCCAGGCCCTCCACCGCGACCTCACGCCATTCAACGTCTTCGTCTGCAAGGACGAGCAGCTCAAGCTCGGCGACTTCGGCATCGCGACGCACCAGTTGAGTCGGCGTGGCGTCACGGCGGACGCTTTCAACGTGCTCAACGCGCCGACGGAGATCGCGTGGGGGAAGATTCGTCGCTGGCAACAGCGCGACGACATCTACCAGGTGGGACTCATCGCGGCGATGCTCCTCCGCGGCGACATCACGAGCTCGATGCGGAGCAAGGACGTCCGCGGCCTGCCCTGCAGCGATCACCTGAAGGAGGTGATCCACCGTTGTCTCGGCTCGCGCGGCAAGCGCTACGAGGCCGCGGGTGAGCTGATCGACGCGCTGCGGCAACGAGTCCCCTCGCCGGCGCCAACGGGGCGCATCAAGAGCCTAACGGGGCTCAGACTCTCCTTCACCGGCTTTCTCAGTCGGCCGCGCAGCGAGGCGATTCTCGCGGCGAAGAAGGCAGGTGCGATCGTGCACTCCAAGCCAGGGCAGATGACGGACGTGCTCGTGCGCGGCCGGCCGAACGTACTTCAGGTCGCGGGCGCGGTCGGTGGAACGAAGCTGATGGAGGTGCGCCGACTCGCCGCGCAGGGCCACTCGGTCACCGTGATCGGCGACAAGCAGTTCTGGAAGCTCGTCGAGGGTTCGGCTCCGGCCCGCAAGAACGGCGTGACCAAGAAGCCGCGCGCGTCCACCCGTGCGGCGAAGGCGCGGCCGCGCCAGCTTGCACATTGAGCATATGCGCAACATTCGCGTCGCGGCAGTCCAGTTCCAGCACGCGCCAGGCGACAAGACGTACAACCTCGGCCGCGTGCGACATTATGTAGAGGAGGCGGCGCGCGCCCGCGCGGAGATCATCTGCTTTCCCGAGATGTGCCTCACGGGATACTGGCACACGCGGAAGCTGTCCCGCGCGGAGATGGAGGCACTCGCCGAGCCCGTACCCGATGGCCCGTCCACGCAAGCGCTACTCGCCCTGTCCCGCGAGCACGGGATGACGATCGGTGCAGGCCTCATCGAGCGCGCGGCGGACGGTCGGATGTACAACGGCTTCGTCGTCGCCATGCCTAACGGCGAGTCGGCTTGCCATCGCAAGCTGCACGAGTTCGTGAGCGAATTCCTGGCGAACGGTGACGGGTACACTGTTTTCGACACCCCTCACGGCTGTCGCGTCGGTGTGCTCACCTGCTACGACAACAACATCGTCGAGAACGCGCGAGCAACGGCGCTCGCCGGCGCCGAGGTCCTGCTCTCGCCGCATCAGACGGGCGGCTGCAATTCGGTGAGCCCGAAGGCGATGAAGCCGGTCGATCCGGCGATCTGGGCGCGGCGGCACGAGGATCCTGCGGCGATCCACGCCGAGCTGTGTGGGACGAAAGGGCGCGGCTGGCTGATGCGGTGGCTCCCGAGTCGTGCGCACGACAATGGGATGTTCCTCGTCTTCGCCAACGGTGTCGGTCCCGACGACGACGAGATCCGGACCGGCAACGCGATGGTGCTCGACCCCTACGGCGAGATCATCGCCGAGACGGCCCGCGCGGGTGACGACATGGTGCTGGCAGACCTCGACGCGTCGTTGCTTCCGACGTCCTCAGGGCGTCGATGGATGCGGGCACGCCGGCCCGAGCTATACGAGAGCCTAACGAAGCGCACCGGCAACGAAGTCGAGACACGACGCGTACGCTTTGGGACGGAAGGCTCGTAGATTCAGACAAGACATCCAACAGCGAGTCGTACCATGTGGCGTCGCGCGAGTATTTGTTCCGTTCTGATTCTGTGCAGCGTCGCCGCGTGCGACAACGCCCCAACCCTCGTCGCCCACAGCGGCGGCGAGCCGGCGCTCCGGATCATCAACGCGTTCACCGCACCAGTCGACGTGCTCGTCGACGGACAGGTCGCCGTGTCGGGGCTAGCCGCTGGAGCGATCGACACGATCGGGCCCTCGTTAGGCGCGCACACGATCACCCTGCGCGCCAGCGGCAAGTCGAGCTCACAGTCGATCACGACGGCTGCGGGCGCGCTCAACACCGTGGCCGTGGTGCGGTCTGCCTCCGGCGCGGTGGGCAGTGCCATCCTCGACGACACCAACAGCGTCGTTCCCGCGGGCGCAACGAAGCTCCGCGTCATTCACCTCGCGGCGAATGCGGGCACGCTCCAGGTGTATCGCACCCAGCCCGATTTCGGGACGCCGATCTCCTGGCAGTTCCCCTTCAACTACCAGCCGGATCCGACCAGCCTCAGCGCCCCGTTCTACCAGAGCACCGTCGGCGCATGGGAGGTGCGCATCTGGCAGACTCCGACTGACGCATCCGGCTGGTCGACGGCGCCGGTGAAGGTGATCATTCCGCTCTCGAGTGGCGAGAAGCGAACGATACTGATGCTCGACAAGCCCGGTGGTGGGGTGCGGGTCGAGATCATTTGATCTTCCTCGGCCGATCGAGATCGCGACCATTCAAAAACAAAAGCAAAACCTGATCACGAATTACGCGAATGAGACGAATTACACGAATCGCTCCACGGGATTGAAAGCTCCTTGCGCTACGAGCCGGGACTGTTTTGTGGCGACCTCGGGACGTTTCTACGCGAACTCGATGGGTGTGCCGTTGACAAAAACTCCCTGACGCTACGGAGGCCGCTGGAGCCGTCCCTGCTGTCAGGATAATTCGCGTTCATTCGCGTAATTCGGATCAGGTTTGGTTTTCCGGCAGCGTAAAGTAGAAGCGGCTCCCCTCCCCAACAGCACTCTCGACCCAGATACTGCCGCCATGCGCTTCGACGATCCCTTTCGCGATCGCTAAACCAAGGCCGATGCCGCGGCGGTCGCCGCGAGCGCCCTGCCAGAACTGACCGAAGACATGCGGCAGCTGCTCGGCGGGGATTCCGGGACCCGTGTCGGCGATTTCAAAGCGGACCTCGTCGTCGATGCGCGTCGCGCTGATCGTTATGCGGCCACCGGGCGGAGTGAACTTGATCGCGTTGCCGACGAGGTTCGAGAACACCTGCAGAATGCGGCCGCTGTCGGCGCGGACACGAGGAAGCTCCGCGGCCAGATCCGTGAGGAGCTCCAGCGAGGACGTCGCCGCGAGCGGACGGAGCATCTCCAGCGTCTCGTCGACGAGCAGCGCGACCGCGACCGGACGTGGATCGATAGTGAGTCGGCCCGATTCGATCCGTCTCACCTCGAGCAGATCCTGAATGAGCCGATTCATCCTGTCCGCGGCGCGGCGGACGATCTGTGCGTGATTCCTGAGCAGTGGCGGGTTCGTCGGCAGCAGCTCGAGCATTGTGCTCGCGCCCATGACGATCGTGTTCAGCGGATTGCGCAGATCGTGCGCGACGACGCCGAGCATCTCGTCGCGAGCGCGCGTCGCGTGCTGCGCCTCATGGAAAAGCCGCGCGTTGTCGACGGCGAGAGCCGCGCGCCGCGCGAGCTCCTCGACGAGCACGAGGTCTTCGGGTTCGTAGCGGCGATCGCTTTCCGACCAGTAGAGGGCGAGCACGCCTAACGAGCGCTCGCCGACGCGCAGCGGCACCGCGACCATCGACCGCGGCACGAGCGGCATCGCCACCCGCGCGTGCTCCTCGCTCACGAACGAGCGCGCGATCATGTCGTCTGTCACCTCGCGGACGAGCAGCGGCTCGCCCGTATTCACGCTTCCGAAATGATAGAGCCGCTCGGAGCCGTCGCGATTCCAGAAGCGCATCAGCTCGCGCAGGAGCGGCTCCTTCTCCGGATCGGCGTGCGCGGCGCCGATGCGGCGAATGCCGCTCCCATCCTCGGCGGTGATGTCGACGATGCAGTAGTCCGCGAAAGCGGGCACCGCGAGACGCGAGAGCGTGGAGAGCGTCGTCTCGTAGTCGAACGACGTCCCGAGCACGCGGCTCGCTTCGGCGAGGAATGCCGTGCGGCGCTGCGCCTCCTCGGCCGCGGCGCGCCGAATCTCTTCTTCAACGAGACGACGCGCGTTCTCCTCGGCGCGCTTCCGCTCCGTGACGTCGTGCAACGTCGCGACGCGCACCGGACGTCCACGGTAGAGCATCGTCCGGCCGGTGATCTCGGCGACGAAGGTCGAGCCGTCCTTCCGTCGACCCGCGACCTCGTACCGCGCTGTCGAACCAGAGCGGACGTGGCCCATGATCGTGGGGAGCGACTCGGGCGTCGGCAGATCGTAGACGTTGGTGCCGAGCAGCTCGCCGAGCTCGTAGCCGAACATCTCGCAGAGCCGCCGATTCGCGTCGATGATGATTCCGTTGTCGTGAATGACGACACCTTCGACCGCGGCGTCCGAGAGCAGCCGGAAGCGCTCCTCGCTCTCGCGGAGGCGCTCCTCGCTACGACGGCGGAAGAGCGCGCCGCCAAGGGTGACGGCGGCGACGCCTAACGCGTCGACGTCGGCGTCCTCCCACTCGCGATCGGCAGACTGATCGGCAACGCCGAGCGCGCCCCACCACGTCTGCTCGACGAAAACGGGAACCATCGCGACTGAGGCGACGCCGATTCCAGCGAAGAAGTCGCGCTCCGCCGGTGGCAGGCTATCGACGAGACCTTTGAGCGGCTGGCCTCGGGCAAGCATCTGCCAGCGCTCGAGCGCCCCGGGGAGCACGGCGATGCGGCCACGCGTGGCGTCGCAGAGCGGTGGCGCGTTCGGATCCGAGGTCCACTCCTGCCGCCAGATCGCCTGCAGCGCGCCATCCGGCGCGGGCTCGATCTCGAGGAGAAAGGCGCGGCAGGCCGGAACCGCCGCCCCGAGCCGGCCGAGGACCGCGACGATGTCAGTCTCCCAGGAGGTGGAGTGCAGGAGAACCGATGCCGCCTCGTGCACGGCCTGGAGGATGACATCATGTCGGTGCGCGGGGCGTGCGGCAACACCCGTCGCGGGCAGCATCACGGCGGACTCCATGACGCAACTTGCCGAGGGCCCGTGCGGGCGTCAACTCCCGCCTAACGGCGTACGGCCGGGGCCGGCTGCGGTTAGCGTTGCGCCAGCAGCTTTTGGAGGTCGCGCCACCTAACGAGGATCACCTTGTGGTCGCGCAGCGCCTGCCTGAACTCCGCGCTCGTCACCACGTCGTAGTCGCGCTGCCGCCACGCCGACCCGTACGGCTCGTGATTGACCGTCACCGCCTGGAGCTCGGCGTCGTCGTGGCCGAGGTGGACGATGATTTCGGTGAGCCCGGGCTTCAGCGTCGCGATCGCGTCGAGGTAGAATTGCTTCCACCGGTCGCGCGGCACCTCGGGCCCGGCGATGATGACGTTGTCGAGAACGACGTCGTTAGGCGCGAGCGGCACGCCGGTAACGCCGGGCGGCAGGTCGCGCACGGCGAGAAATGGCAAGTGGTAGTCGTGCGCGACCTTGATGTACACGCCAATGAGATCGCCATTGGCGAAGAGAGTGCCCATGTGGCTGTCGAGATGGGTTGGATGAATCCCCATCGCCAGCGCTCGCTCGACCTGTGCCCGCAGTTCCCGCTCCACCTCATCGAGCCGCGCGCGCGCCACAACCGGCGGCACGTCGCTCGGGAAGGTGCCGTCGGCGTCGAGCAGGCTCGGCACCTTGTCTCTCGATTCGACGCTGCCCCAGCGAAACGTCTCCCACTCGCTCGTTAGGGTGAGGTGCAATCCGAGATCGGCGTCAGGGTGTGCCTTCGCCCAGGCCGCGACCTCAGTCACCCACGGCGTCGGCATCATGACACTCGCCGACGTGATTGCACCGCGAGCGAGCGCGTCGAGACTCGCTGCATTCACGGAATGCGCGACACCGAGATCGTCTCCGTGGAGAATCAGGAGCTTCGCGTCAGCCGGATATCCCAGCCGCGATGCGATGGTCATCGTCTGCGCCGCGCCTGTAGAGATCGCGAGGAGCAGTGGCAGCAAAGACCAACGGAGCATCGACATCGGGGGCCTCTCGTCGGATGGGCGTGCGATATCATCGCAGGTTGCGGAAGGTTACGGAATACCGCAGCGCGTCGACGGGCGGGATGCTGTGCTCCCACTCGCTCCGCGCCGCACCGCTCAGCAAGTATGCCGACCGTGGCTCGGCGGTGACGTTGACGCGCTCCCATCCTTCGCCGACGCTCCGGCGCAGCCGGAAGACGCACGGCGCCAGCAGCGACACGCCGACGATCTCGTTGAAGACGTTCTTGTCGCGGTGCCATCCAATGCCCGCGCCGGCCGAGTACTCGGTGACGAGGACGTGCTGCAGTGCCTCGGGGTCGAGCCCGGCGAACCGGGCTGCGGGAACACGGAGCTCGCGGAGAAATGCGGGCATGTCGTCGACCTTCTGAAGGTGCCGTGCGCTGAAGTCGTACTGCCACCCGAAGGACACGACACGCCGCTTGCCGGTGTAGCCATGGAACTCGAAGTCCCGAAACGGCAGCTCGCGGATGTGCGCGAGGAGCTCGCTCTCCTCCGCGGCCGTGATGATGTCGCGCTGGTATCGGAAGCCTGACGGAAGCTCGACGCGTGCCTCGCCTGGATCAGGTTCACCAAAAAGATCAAATTGTGGGATAGGCATGAAAATCGAGGATCTGAGACTGAGTCGTCAGCGGTGAGAAAAGAGATCGATCCTTCACAGACTGGCAGGCGAGCATCTCACCCACGACAGCGAGTCCAGCCTCGAGACGGCAGCTAGGAGAGGGCAGACGTGAGAAACAACCTCTCAGTCTCACGTCTCAGCTCTCGAGGCCGAGGTCTCGATTCTGGACTCGCCATACCCGGGTGAGATGCCGATGCGGCGCAGTGAAGAAGACTGATCTCAGCTCTCGGGTCAGACACCTGAGTCTCAACACAACAAACCTATGGCTACGATCCAGAAGGAAATCTCAATCGCCGCGCCAGTGGAGCACGTGTGGGCGGCAGTGCGCGACGTCGGCGCCATCCATGAGCGGCTCGTCCCAGGTCTCGTCGCGGACACGGAGCTCGAGGAGGACGCGCGCGTCGTCACGTTCGCCAACGGGCTCGTCATTCGTGAGCGTTTCGTCACGATCGACGACGAGAATCGCCGCTTGGCCTATTCCGCGACCGGCGGCAACGCGACCCACCACAACTCGTCAATGCAGGTCTTCGCCGACGGCTCCGGATCGCGGCTCGTCTGGATCACCGACCTGCTCCCCGACAGCGTCGCGCCGCTGGTCAACGGGCTCGTCGAGCAGGGATCGAAAATCATGAAGGAGACGCTGGAGCGGACGAAAAAGAAGTGATTGGTGATTGGTGGCTGGTGGTTGGTGTCACCAATCACCAGCCACCAGCCACCAGCCCTACTGCCTAACGAATCGGAACGGCCCGCCTCCGAATCGAAAGACGCCGACTAGCGTATCGCCGAAGAGTTGGCCGTCGAACACCTCGACCGTGTCCGCGCCCGACCAATCCTTCAGCAACGCCAGCTCCACGCGCCCGTCGCGCGTGGTGCCGAGGAAGCCACAGACGGGGCAGTCCGTGGAGCCGAGTCGCGGCCGCGGAACGTAGCGTCCGCTCAACGCGTCCGATTGACCACTGCGTGCCGCCGGCGACTCCACGTAGATGTCGAAGCTCAGGTAGCGAGTGCCGAGCGCCTCGGCCTGAGTGCCGTAGAACTGGAAGTTCCCCTCGAAGGGGCGCGTCTGCGGCGCCGCGATCGTGATGCTGTCGAAGCGCAGCCTAACGAGCGAGCCGAAGACGCCGAGTCCGCCGCTCACGCGGTTGATCAGCCCCTCGCCCGAGAGCTCGTCGTTATGCGTGCGGTACCAATCGTAGAAGTTGGAGTCGACGGCGGAGACGGTCACCGCCTGCGCGAACCCTGGGAAGAAGACATGCGGCAGTTCCTCGCGCTCGGTGTTGCGAAGGAGTCCGGGGAGTCGGACCTCCGTGCTCTCCGTGAAGAAGGATCGCGGCCCAAGCGGCGTCTCGATGCGGACGAAATAGCTGCGCGCGCCCGGCGTCGCGGGCCACGAGAGTACGAGTGTGTCACGCGACCGATCCATCGTGCCTAACGCCGCGGCCGTCGCGGGACTGCCTTCCGGCACCGACGTTTCGGCGGAGAGCACCTCACCTTTCACCGTCCGCACCGTCAGCCGGTATGTGGCGCTCCGTTGGAGCTGGCTGCCTGGAATCGAAAAGCGGTAAATCCCCTGCCCTTTCCCATCGACGCGCGTCAAGTTGTCCTCCCGCGCGAGGGAAGTGGTGCCGTCCGGCAGGAGGAGCATCACCTGCGCACCCGATTCCGCGATCCCTTCGTCGCTCACCACCGGATCACCAAGATCGAACGGCGGTGCGAAGACCTGCACGCGCCCCGTGCGCGTCCGCTCGAGCAGCACCACCTGTGACGGAGCCGTCGCGCTCAACACGCCATGCAGCGCGAGCTGCGGATCGGTGCGCGGGATGGCCGTGCGGTCGATCTCGCACGCCGCGCAAAGCGCCGCGAGCGAGACGAGGACCAAGCGATCAGAACGCAATTCGCACCCCCACGCTCGGCAGAATGGGAAATTGCGTGTACCCGCGGCGGGTCGGATGATCGTTCGAGTAATCGTAGAGGTACACGAACACGTTGCGTGCGTTGTACGCGTTCACGACGCTCAGATACGGCGCGATCGTCGCGCCACGATAGATGAGCTCCCGCGAGACGTCGAGGTCGAGCCGCTGCGTCGCGGGAAAGCGCGCCGAGTTCTTGACGCTGCCTAACGGCTCGAGGTAGAGCGGTGGGTTGCCCGTTCCCCAGGTATCATTGGTCGGATCATATGCGCGGCGCGTGATCTCACCGATGATCGGCGTGTACGGGTTCCCCGTCGCGTAGCCGAAGCGCGCGCCGACGCGGTAGCGCGCCAGCCGCCACGTCGCGACTACGTTCAGATCGTGCCGCCGATCGTTGCCCGGCGCCCAGCGCACGCCGTCCCGCTCGTGCGACGCGAGCCCGTACGAGTACGCGATCCACCCAGACGGGCCGTGCACCGGCTGCCAACGGGCGAGCAGATCGACGCCATACGCGAGCCCGGTAGCGACGATAAACTCGTCGCCGCGCCGGCTCGGATCGTCGGAGACATTGGCGTCGAAGACGCGGTCGTACTTCTTCACGTACGTCTCGACGCGCACCGACGAATGCTCGACGCGCCGCTCGGCGCCGAGCACGTACTGCCACGCCGTCTCGACAGGGATGTACTGGTCGCTCGCGAGCCAGACGTCGAAGAAGCGGAGCGGTCCGTCGCCGGCGAGGGAGTGCATCGTTTGTGACACGCGCCCGGCCGCGGCGGTGAGCGCCACGGCAGGCGTGAGGAAGTATTTGACCGCCAACCGCGGCGACAGCGCACTCCAGTCCCGTCCTCCCGTTAGGCGCTCGGCGCGCAGTCCCGTCTCGAGGAGCCACTTCGGCGATAGCCGCCAGAGGTCGTCAATCCAGCCGCTCACCGACACCGGCCGCTGAACGATGTCGAAGTCGGTCGTCCCGGTCTGGGACGAGCTCGACTCGTAGCGGAGGCGCGTCCACGTGGCATCCCAGCCTAACGAGCGATCGTTCGACGCGTAGTGGGACGTCACCGACCCGTCGACGCGGAGGTCGCGCACCTCACTGCGCTGGGCAATGGCACCGTCGGCGACGTCGAGCCGAGTGCGAAAGCCGGACGTCGACACGCGCTGCTCGACGGCCGTGCTGCCGCCGAACAGCCATCCCCATCCTGGCGCCGTGCCGATGTCCTTCGAGATCGCGGCGCCGAGCACGCGGTTGCCCCAATCGACGTTCCACGTACCGTCGCCCGCGTGCGACACGGTCGAATCGCCGGCGAGGTTCGCGAGGTTGAGATCCAGAACGTCCTTC
>C688J18823_10002876_pt1 | contig 10840 bp, 11 predicted proteins | sample HopSoiMetagenom1_FD_18823 | JGI IMG/M metagenome (IMG submission 18823) | reverse complement strand
GTCCTAAGATTGAGCACGAGCTCCAGGTGTGTCGGCTGCTCAACCGGAAGGTCGGCGGGTGCCGCTCCACTCAAGATTTTGGCGGCGTAGCCTGCGGCGCGACGGAACTGCGCTCCCAGGTTTGGTCCGTAGGAAAGCAGCGCGCCAGCCTCCGCGTTCTCTCGGCGAGAAAAGGCGCTCGGCAAACGGTGCGTTAATGCAAGTTCGGCAAGACGTGCTCGTTCAGCGGCGAAGAGCGGGTCCGCGAGGACGACCAGGGCCGACGCGCGCTCCGCGACAAGCCTCTCTACCGCTGTGCCGAGATCGCTAGCCGTGGCCGCATGCGCCACACGGAGCTCGAGCCCAAGCGCATGCGCCGCGACCTCCGTGTCTCTGAGCTGGAGAGACGCCGCCTCGTTTGAGGGGTTCAGAAGGATGCCTAAGCGACGCACCTGCGGCACGATCTGAAGCAGGAAATCGAGAATTTTGCCGCCGAGATCCCTAGAAAGGTTGGTCGTGCCGGTGACGTTGCCGCCGGGACGCGCCAGGCTCTCAACAAGCCTCGCGCCGATCGGGTCGGCTATACCGACCATCACGATCGGGATCGTGACTGTAGCACGCTTGGCGGCGGCAACAGCCGGGGTGCTCCAGGCAATGATGAGGCTCACGTTCGAGCGAACGAGCTGGACGGCGAGGAAATCGAGCGCCTGATGCGTCTCGCCGAAGGCCGGCTCGAGACGCACATTCTCACCGTCGACCAAGCCCTGCTCCCGCAGCCCGGCCTTAAGCTCCTGAACGAACTCGGCTGTGGTGGCGGACGAGCCCGGCGCCAGAAGGCCGATCCGCTGCGCTCTCGCCTGGGCGGAAGCAAGACCCGGCCTAGCCACCGTTGCGAGCGAGGCCAAGGAGCCAAGTCCCGCGATGACCTCCCGCCGTCTCATTCAATCACCTCGTCAGCACGAGCGAGGAGCGTCGGCGGGATCGTCAGGCCGAGCGCTTTGGCGGTCTTGAGGTTGAAAAATAACTCATACGTGGTCGGCTGTATGACCGGCAAATCAGCCGGTTTTTCGCCCTTCAGGATACGGGCGACATAGATGCCAGCATGGCGAAATGTTTCCGCCTGATTGGGGCCGTAGCTCATGAACAAGCCGGCAGCGACGCCCTCCCGAGATTCAGAGATCGTCGGCAGTGAGTGGTGAAGCGCAAACAGAGCAACCTGCTCGCTGCGCGAACTAAGATACGCGTCATTGCCGATAATCAGAGCGTTGGCGTGCTGTTCGACGGCAGCTCGAACGGCGCGTTCAATTGCGTTCTCGCTTCCGGCCTCAACAAGCACCATCTCGATCCCGAGCTGGCGCACCGCGTCTTTCGACAGGCGGATATTATCCTGCATGAGGCCAGGGTTGTTAGGGTTGACAAGCAGTGCGATGCGAGTGGCGCTGGGAAGTAGCTCGTTCAACAGCTCGAGCCGTTTGGCGACAAGCTCGACGCCCATAAAAGTGGCGCCTGTAACGTTTCTGCCCGGACGGTGGAGAGTGTGTACGAAGCCCGCGCGGACCGGATCGGAAGCGGTTGTGAAAACAATTGGGATCGTGCTGGTCGCCTCGATCGCTGCGCGGATGGCGATATCACTGGCCCCCGCACAGATAACCGCAACGTTGCGGCCGACGAGGTCGGCGGCCATGGTGGGTAGCCGCTCAAATTGGCCTTCCGCCCAGCGATACTCAATGCTGATGGTCTGGCCCTCTGCGAACCCCGCCTCGCCTAAGCCTCGATGAAATCCGACCATGCGGTCCTTCCACTGCGCCGCCGAAACGCCGTGCAGCACCCCAATCACAGCCATCGCGCGTTGCTGCGCGCGCCCAGCCAGGGGCAACGCCGCGGCTCCGCCGATCAGTGGAAGAAAGTCTCGCCGTCTCACTCGATCACCTCGTCGGCGCGGGTGAGGAGGTCGGACGGGATCGTGAGACCCAGGGCTTTGGCGGTCTTGAGATTGATGACAAGGTGGAGTTTCGTCATTTGAAATATGGGTAAGGTTTCCGGTCTTGCGCCCCGCAGAATGGCATCAATCTGGACTGCCATCGGGCGCTGGACCTCGTTCGCATCCACTCCGTAACTCACCAAGGCACCACCATAGGCAAACTGTGGATGCTCAGCGAGCACGCGGATGCCGTACTTCAGCGCAAGGTCACTGATGAGTTTGGGATGAGCCAACGTGAACGGGCTGGCGACGAGATAGAGGCAGTCATATCGGTCCTCCTGCATGGCCCGAAAAAGTGGCTCCAAATCTTCGGGGCGGTTGTCGTGGTTATACACGCGCCACTGAATGCCGAAGCGTTCCACGGCGCGGCTTAGTTGGTCCTCAAGGCGCTTGAAGAAGGTCGCATCACCTCCCACCCGGTACAGGACAGCGACATTCGTCAACTCGGGAATGAACTCTCGGAGAAGCTCGATGCGTTTGGCGGCGAGTTCGAGGCTCAGGTCAGCCACCCCGGTGATATTCCCTCCCGGTCTCGCTAGGGACTGAGCATACCCCTCGCCTACCGGATCGGGTGTGGACATGACAATCGGCAACGTGGTCTTCGTCGCAATCAGCGCACGTATAGCCGGGGTGCTCTGGGTCACTATCATCTCCGGCTCGCGAGCGACGAGTTCGGCGGCAAGTTTGTCGATGTCCCCAAGTCGTCCGCCTGCGGAAACACAATCGAATACTAAGTTCTGTCCTTGTATCCACCCGCGCTCAGCCAGAACTTTGGTGAGAGTGTCGTGCGTGCGCACTCCGAAGATGTTGTTGGGTGGGCAAGGATCGACCACCAGGAGCCTGCCGACTCGGCGAGGCTGCTGCGCAACGACTTGTGTTACAGACATGTTCCAGAAAACGAGGCTGGCAACCGCTAGAACGCAGGCGCTTCTGATGCGGCGTCCCGAACGGCATCTAAGCCAGCAAGCGGCAGAGTCCGGCATTCAGCAGCTCCCTTGCACGGTCGAGGCTATTTTGAGCGGAATCCCTCCGCTGGGGAAGCTAAAGCTCGATGGCTACGATCCTCCTTGAACAGCAGCCGCTTACGCAGCACGATTGCCGGTAACGCGGGTGGCCACGGTGCAGGCTGAAAAGGAACAAAGGGTCGAGCGGCGGCTGGCGGCGATCTTCGCAGCCGACGTAGCCGGGTACTCGCGCCTGATCAGCCAGGACGAGGCCGGGACCTTGCACGCCCTCACTGCCGCGCGCGAGGTCATGGACGGGCTGATTCGGGACCATGGTGGCAGGATCGCCAACACGGCTGGGGACAGTGTGCTCGCGGAGTTCCCGAGCGCGTTAGACGCCGTGCAATGTGCGGTGGCGGTGCAGGAGAAGCTTGCGAAGGCGAGCGCCGGGATGTCGGATCGTCGCCAAAGTCGGGCTCGCTCCCATTGAGATTAAAGCGTAGCATTACGCCCAACGGCTGGTCTTCCTCAGGAGTTCTCGTCGCCAGAGATTGATGCTCCCGCCCCGAAGGGCGCCTATGTCCATCTTTGTCGTCGACGCTCTCGTCACGGGTACCGGGCCCAAGATCGGCGACATCTCGGGCTTCGCGAGGCTGAGTCACCGCCAAGGAGGGACTCCAGCATGGCAAGCATTAGTCGCCGACAAGTGGTCCGAGGCGGGGCTGCGGCTGTCGGAATGACCCTGAGCCGCCCGTCCGTTCACGCTCAAACAGGCAGACAGACCCTCCGCTTCGTGGCGCACGCCGAGTTGAAGACGCTGGATCCTGTCTGGCAGACCGCCTACATCACGCGCAACCACGGCTATCTCGTCTACGACACTCTTTTCGGCACGGACGAGCATTTTCAGGTGAAGCCGCAAATGGTTGATCAGGCGACGGTGTCTCCTGATGGAATGAAGTACGCTTTCACATTACGCGATGGCCTGAGCTGGCACGATGGCCAGCCGGTGGTGGCGGAAGACTGTGTCGAGTCGTTGAAGCGCTGGGGAAAGAAGGATCGCTTCGGCCAGCTCCTCATGGCGCATACGGCAAGGATCACACCCATTGACCAAAAGACGTTCACGCTCGAACTCGGCGAGCGCTTTGGGCCGGTGCTCGATGCGCTGGGGAAGCCGTCGGGCAATGTGCCCTTCATGATGCCAGCGCGGATCGCGTCTACGCCGCCGGAGGAGCAGATCAAGGAGGTCGTTGGCTCAGGGCCGTTCAAATTCGCCAAAGACGAGTGGCAACAGGGCCAGCAGGTCGTATATCGCTCGAATCCCGACTACATTCCGCGCGACGAGCCGCCGAGCGGATCTACCGGCGGCAAGAAGGTGTATGTCGACGAGGTAATCTGGCGCCACATCCCGGACGCTTGGGACGCGGCGGACGAGCTCGCAGCCGGTAACGTCGACTGGTGGGAGCAACCGCCACTCGACTTTGTCCTAAAGCTTCAGCAGCACCCGGACCTACAGACATTCGTAGCCGATCCGGGTGGTACACAAGGCTGGCTCAGGCCGAACTGCCTCCATCCGCCGTTCAACAACAAAAAGGCACGGGAGGCGCTGGTCCACATGATGGATCAAGTGACGTATCTTCATTGGGCCTTCGGCCAGCCCGAGTACTACCGGGCCTGCTACTCGGTATTTGCCTGCGGAAGTCCTTACGCGACGAGAAGCGGTGCCGAGCCGATGAGAGAGCACGACCTCGAAAGAGCTCGGCAGCTCGTCAAAGATTCGGGTTATGATGGCCGCCCAATCGTGCTTCTCCATGTCACCGACGTCCCTTTGGTAAACTCCGCAGCCATCGTCACCCGTCAACGCTTAGAGTCGATCGGCTTCAAGGTGATCCTGAAGGGAATGGATTGGGCGACGAACCTGATCGTGCGCGCACGCAAAGAGCCGCCCGACAAGGGCGGATGGAACCTGCTTCATACGTGGTGGGGAGCGGGTGACGTCGCTAATCCTGCGGTCCACTTCGGCTTATCTGGCGCGGGCGCACGCGCCTGGTTCGGCTGGCCGGATATCCCGCAGCTCGAGAAGCTTGTGACGGAATGGGTGCGCGCGACAGATCAAACCAAACGGAAGCAGCTCGCCGACGAGGTCCAGAAGGTCGCGCTCAGCGAAGGCACGTATGTGCCTTGGGGAGAATGGGTTCAGCCGACCGCATGCCGAAAGAACGTCCGCGATATCCTCAGGTTCGGAGCGCCGATTTTCTGGAACGTGAAAGTCACGTAACGGGACGATCGGCGGCCTAAGAGACGCGCGTTTGCGCGGTCAGGAGAATTGATGGCGCACGGCACCCGGATTCGCCGATTTCTGACCAGCGCCCCCGTCGCTCTGGTGCTTTGCCTCGCGTCGACCACGATAGCCGCCGCCGAACCGTCGTTTCCCGGACAGACGTGGGAAATGCCCGGTGCGAGCCCACCCGAGGGCTGGTCGGCCGAGCACCTTCAGATAGCCGAGAACCGAGTCGAGACGACCAGACCCACGGGCGTATTCGTGGTGCAGGATGGGCGGGTGGTCGCTGCGTGGGGCGAGGTCGCCCGGACGGTCAATGTTCGCTCGATCCGGAAGAGCGTCCTCAGCGCGCTCCTCGGGATCGGTGTTGCAGAGAGCCGCATCGATCTCAATCGCACGCTTGGCGAGCTCCGCATCGACGACAACGAGCCCCGCCTCACGCTGGCGGAGAAAGAGGCGACGATCCGTCAGCTGCTTATGTCGCGGTCAGGCATATACCACGGCGCAATCTACGACGGCTACGGATTAGCACCTCGCCCCGCTCGCGGCAGCCACGCTCCAGGTGCATTCTGGTATTACAACGAATGGGACTTCAACGCGCTCGGAACTATCTACACTCGGTTGACCGGCGACAGCATCTTCGAGGCCTTCGATCGGCGAATTGCCCGCCCGACCGGCATGGAGGATTACCAGGCGGACCGGGATGGCCGGCTGGTCTACGACTCCGTGTCGCAGCATCCGGCTTACGTGATGTTACTCAGCGCCCGCGACCTTGCCCGTCTTGGCTTGCTGTATCTCAACGACGGCGCTTGGGCCGGCACCCAGATCCTCGCATCCTCATGGGTCAAGGAGTCGACGAAGCGCTGGTCGGATACCGCCGTTGGGCTCGGCTACGGTTACATGTGGTGGGAAATCCCAAGCGGCCGGGGTCTGGCGGGCGGCGGGTTTGCGGCGCTCGGTCTTGGAGGCCAGGCGCTCGCGGTAATCCCGTCGAAACGGCTCGTCGTGGCTCAGACAGCGGATCGAAGCGATAGCCCCGCCGAAATCACGGCCTCTCACTTCTTCGAGCTCTTGCGCCTGATCGTGGCTGCGAGCCCAAAGGAATAGCGACCCCGGCTGATCGTTGACGAGCCCATCCGCAGAGGTGACGCTATGAGAGGAGAGCGGCTGAGCCACACGCGATTGGTGCGAGAGGCTGCGTGCTGAGCACGCCGATACGCCACATGCCCCCCGGACTGCTGCGCACTCGCCTTGAGCGGCCACTCGACAGCCGCGCCGCCTAGCAGGACCATAACCTCCCGCCGCCTCATTCAATCACCTCGTCGGCACGGGCGAGGAGCGTGGGTGGAATCGTGAGGTTGAGGGCTTTGGCGCTTTTCAGGTTGATGACAAGATCGAGCTTGGTTGGCTGCTCTATGGGCAGATCGCTAGCCTTAGCTCCCCTTAAAACCTTATCGACGTAGGTCGCAGCACGCCGAAGTAGATCGGCAAAGTTCGCGCCGTAGGACATCAGGCCGCCCGCATCCACAAACTCTCGATACGAATAGACTGTTGGCAGCCGGTTCTTGGCCGCGAGGTCCACGAGAGGCGCTCGCGCAACAATCAGAATGTTGCTCCCGAGGACGACCAGAGCATCCGAACCTGTCGCAGTGATCCTCGCGAAGGTGGATTCGAAATCCTGCGGCCCTCGAACCTCATAAAATCGAAGCCGCACACCCAAAGCCTGGGCCGCAAATTCGGCTCCCGCGATCATGTTGGCCTCGGTACGTTCGCCGTAGTCGCCGGGATGCCAAAGAGCGGCAATCCGCGCGACGTCCGGAACAGCCTGACTGAGGAGTTCCACACACTTCGCGACGAGGTCCGGAACAAGGAGGGAAAGACCCGTAACGTTGTCTCCAGGCCCTGCCAGCGTAGCGGCAAGGCCGCTCGAAACCGGATCGGCAGTAACAGCGACGATGGGGATCGTCGCCGTTGCTTGCTTGGCGGCCGTAGCGTGAGGGGTGCCTGTAGCAGCGATCACATCGACTCTGGCGGCCACTAGCTCGGCAGCAAGGGCGGGAAGTCGGTCGTAATTTCCCTCGGCATCTCGATACTCGATAACCACGTTGCGACCCTCGACATAACCAAGGTCGCGCAGCCCTTTGCGAAATGCCTCGGCCAAATGCGGGTTGGTCGCGAGACTGCCCGTCAGGTATCCTATTCGTGGCACGTTCTCCTGCGCGGCGACCGGGAAAGGCGAGGCGAGAACGGCGGCGAATGCCGAGATGACCTCCCGGCGCCTCATTCGATCACCTCGTCCGCTCGGGCGAGGAGCGTCGGCGGGATGGTGAGGCCAAGAGCTTTGGCGGTCTTCAGATTGATGACGAGATGGAACTTGGTGGGCTGCTCGACCGGGAGATCGGCCGGGCTCGCGCCTTTCAGTATCTTGTCGACGTAGACCGCTGCACGCCGCCAAATTTCTCGAAAATCAGGCGCGTAGGACATGAGACCGCCGGCGTCCACGAAGGGCCGGTTCGTGTAGATCACGGGCAGCCGATGTTGCCCCGCAAGCTCCGCGATGCGCGCGTTATGCATGCTGAATGCCGGGTCGCCAAAGACGAGGAGCGCCTGGACCCTTGCCTTTTCCATATCGGCGAAAGCAGGCTCGAAATCGTCAGGCAGCGTCTTGGCCTCAATCATCGAGAGCTCGAGGCCCATCACTTGCGCCGCGCTCTCGACGTTCTGGAGCATCAAGCTGCAGTTTACGCCGCGCATCGGACCGGAGAGTACCGCGACCTTTCGAACCTCCGGAACCAGCTCCCGGAGTAAGGCCAGGTCCTTTGCGAAGATCTCTGGGCCGACGCTGTAGGCCAAGCCAGTCACATTGCCACCCGGCCGGGCGAGGCTCTCGATGAGCCCATGCTCGACGGGATTGTCGAACGAAATACCGACGATCGGGACTACTCTGGACGCTGCTTTCGCGGCCAAGGCTGCGGGCGTGGGCGAGGCTGCAATGACCTGAACATCCAGACCGACTAGCTCTGCCGCGAGATCGGGTAAGCGCTCCAGGTGTCCCTCTGCAAAGCGGTATTCGATAACGAGGTTCTGCCCCTCAACCCATCCAAGATCGCGAAGGCCGTGGCGAAAAGCGTCTAAGACCATTGGGGTCGGACCACCCGTTCCCAAATACCCGATACGAGAGACCTTGCGAGGCTGCTGGGCGAGAGCTCGTATGCGCGCCGAGCACAGAGCGAATGCGGTAAGCGCGATGAGCTCGCGCCGCCTCATTCGATCACCTCATCGGCGCGGGCAAAAAGTGAGGACGGGATTTCGAGGTCGAGGGTTCTCGCGGTCTTGAGATTGATAGCGAGCTCGAACCTTGTCGCCTGCTGCACCGGAAGATCGGCCGGCTTTTCGCCCTTGAGAATACGGTCGACGTAGCCAGCCGCCCGCCGATATGGGTCGATCGAATCAGACCCGTAGGAGATCAGACCGCCTCCGCTGACGAACAATCTGTTGGGGTAGACCGCAGGCAGTTTGTGCCGGGCCGTCAGCGTAACGATCAGCGCGCGATGAACAATCGATAACCCGCTCGACGTCAGGATTACGCCGCCGTTCGCAACGCGTCCGAAGGCCGTGATGGCGCGCTCCATGTCGTTGGGATCGCGCACGTTGACTGCGCTCAACTCGACTCCAAACGACGGCGCCACAGACTGGATCGCGCCCAACTCGCCGATGCCAGCAGATACGGCCGGATCCCGAATGACGGCCACTCGCGTCACGCCGGGCGCGATCTGCTTGAGCAGTTCCAGCCGTTTCGCACCAATACCAAATTCGGCAGTCGTGAACCCAATAGCGTTGCCGCCCGGCCGCGCCAGGCTATCGACAAAGCCGGCGCCGACCGGATCGGGAGTTTGCACGAACACGATGGCCACGGTGCGGCTCGCCTGTTGCAAGGGCCCCACGACGGAACCGCCGGAGGCTACGATCACGTCCGGCGCGAGCGAGACCAACTCCGTAGCGTATTTGCGGATGTCGTCGGCATCGCCTCCGCCCCAGCGGGCGTCAATCCGCACGTCGCGGCCGTCTATCCACCCCAGTTGCTGCAGGCCCTGCCGGAAGGCGGCGATGCGGGCCAACGACTCGATATCGTCCGCAGCCAGACTGGAGAGCACGCCGATGCGCCGCATGCGCGCGCCCTGCTGCGCACGCGCCGAGCGCGGCCAGGCAACTGCCGCGCTGCAGAGGAGCGTGATGACCTCACGTCGCCTCATTCGATCACCTCGTCGGCGCGGGCGAGGAGCGTGGGCGGGATCGTGAGGCCGAGGGTCTTTGCGGTCTTCAGGTTTATTACCAGCTCATGCTTGGTCGGCGCCTGCACCGGCAAGTCCGCCGGTTTTGCACCTCTGAGAATACGATCAACATAGGTCGCACCCACACGCCAGAGTTGCGTCTCATCTGCCCCGTAGAACATGAGAAGCCCGTCACGCGCGAGGTGTCGGCCTCCGCTAATTGTTGGGAGCCGTTGCTCGATAGCAAACGCTGCGATTTCCGCGCGTCTCGCCGCGATCGCGGGCGTGGGATGAACGTGCAGCGCCTGCGGGCGCTCTCGCGCGAGCGTCGAAAGAGCGGCAGCAAGCTCATCCGACGAATCCAGCGGTACTCCAGAAATCTTTATCCCGCTCCGGGGAGCCACACTCTCCATCATCCATTTTGCCCCGATGGCCGACCCAGCGTTGCCAGGGCTCCAGAGGACCGCGATCTTCTCAAGCCCTGGCTTTAGCTCCTTCAGAAGTTCTATGTGCTTCTCAATGACCACATCCAGTAGGTTTGTGATGCCCGTGATATTGCCGCCAGGGCGGGCCATCGATTTAACAAACCCCGCTTCAACCGGATGGCTCACGCCAGCAAAAACGATGGGGATCGTAGCGGTTCTCTGCCTTAGGGCCTCCAGCACTTGTGAGTTTGAACACAAAATCACCTCAGGGTTCAGCGCAACGAGTTCGGCAGCAAATTCGATTGTCGTCGTCATGGACAATCTCGGCTCGCACAAGAGCAAGGCCGTGCGGCGCGCCATCAGGGCGGCGGTTCTCGCGGCCTGGGGCATCGGCGAGGAAGGGGGCAAGGTCCTGCTGCACCTGATGGCGGGATCGAAGGAGGATACCGAGACGGTTCGGGCCTTCTTCCAGGACATGCGCGGCCGTGGCCTCGGCGACCCGCTGCTCGTCGTCTCGGACGGGGCTCCAGGGATCATCCGGGCGATCGAGGAGTGCTTCCCGCGCTCCGCGCGGCAACGCTGTCTCGCGCATCGGATGCGCAACCTTGCCGTCAAGGTCCCGACTGACCTGTGGCCGGAGTTCAAGGCGCGTGCGAGCGCCTGTTACCAAGCCCCATCGCGAGCCATCGCTCGTGACCTCGCCAAGGGCATTCGGGCCGATTACGGCACGCTGCTGCCGAGCGCGGTCGCCTGCTTCGAGGACGACTTCGAGGCCTGCATCGCCCACCTGAGGCTTCCGGTGACGCATCGCCGCTCGACGCGGACGACGAATCTTCTGGAGCGCCTCTTCGTCGAGGAGCGGCGACGGCTCAAGATCATCCCGAACGGCTTCGGCGAGAAGCCGGTGCTCAAGCTCATGTTCGGCGCGCTCGTGCGTGCGGCGGAGCGCTGGCGCGGCTTGC
>C688J18823_10002873_pt1 | contig 10843 bp, 11 predicted proteins | sample HopSoiMetagenom1_FD_18823 | JGI IMG/M metagenome (IMG submission 18823) | reverse complement strand
GCGCATCTTCGTGCGGTGCTGTACAACCGCTAAGCGGACCGTACCGCGCCTATAGCGCTAACCCCGCCGCTACCGGTCTCCTTCTCGAGTACTTCGACGACGACGGACACCGGCTGACAGCAGCTTCGTCTTCTCTGAGCCTCGCCCGGGTGGACGTCACTGCGCGATCCGAGAGCAACCAGCGCCTGTCGATTGAAGGTCATACGTTCAAGCCAGCCGATTCGGCGACGGTGTCGATCGCGATAAGGAACCGCCTGCCGTGAAGGAGCGTCAGTCCGCAACAGCTCGACGCACGACCGATCGGAGCAAAGGATTCGCGCTGGCAGCGGCGCTGCTAGCGGTGATGCTGATTGCCGCCCTCATGGCGAGTGTATTCCTGGCGGCGAACGAAGAAACCAGAATCAGCGCCATAGCCGGCGCAAGGCAGCTCGCCTTGTCCGCGGCCGAGTCAGCTGTCGAGCGGACCATTCTGGACTGGCGGGGCGCATCCAGCGATCCGATTGGTATCTCCGGTGTGCGTTCCACCACGATCGACGGGTTCGGCGTGCCGGTCGCAGTCAGCGTCACCCGTCTCGACTCAACTCTTTACTGGATCGTTGCGGACGCCGGTCGCGTGTCGTCTGGTATATCCGCGACCCGACGCATCGGTGTTATCGCGCGTGCGCGCACTAGTTCCGACGGTTCGACAGCAGTCGACCGAATTGCAGGACGATGGTGGTCGGAGCTTTTCTGAGACCATGGTAGCCCATCGTTACTTTCCCGCCAATTGAATCGTGTCTTGTTCGAACGACTGGTGACGGACTCAGGAGGCAGCAGTGCCACTCGGTTGGTCTCCACGCAAACGCAGGCAAACAGGGTCCTTGGGTCGTCACGCCTCTGGTTAGCAGGATGGCGCGGCCCGAGTAACACCCGCTTCTTTTTCAAGAAAGGGCCGCGATGGGGTTATTTGGCCGGAAGAAGACTACCGTAGGGCTCGACATCGGATCAGGCCTGGTCAAGGTCGCCGTGGTCGATCACTCGAAGTCAACGCCAGAACTGGTCAAGGTTGCGATCACTCCGCTTCCCGATGATGCCATCGTGGAAGGCGAAGTCATGGATCCGCACCTCGTCTCGGACGTAATTCGCACCACGATCGAGTCGGTAGACGCCAACACCAAGGCGGTAGTCGCCGCCGTTGGCGGTCGCGACGTGATCATCAAGCGCATCAAGACCGAACGCGTGAAGGAGCAGCAGGCGCGTGAGCTTATGCGCTGGGAAGCCGAGCAGCACGTGCCTGACGTCGATTCGGTGGAGCTCGATTTCCAGATCCTCGAGGATGATGGTGGCAGCAGGGACGAGATGAGCGTTCTGCTCGTCGCAGCCAAGCGCGACCTCGTGGAAGCCAAGCTCCGCATTCTGGCTGAAGCCGGGATAACGCCGAGCTCGATGGACGTGGACGCCTTTGCGCTTCACAACGCATTCGAAGTCAACTATCCGGCCGCGATGAGCGGCGCGGTCGGCCTGGTCAACATCGGCCATGAAGTAACCAACATCAACATTCTCGACGACGGTGTCCCGATTCTCACGCGCGATCTGCCGGTGGGAACCCGTCGTCTTCGTGAAGATCTTCAGCGCGAGCACGGCCTTTCCGCTGCCGACGCCGAAGCTCTCATTAGAGGATATGACCGGTCGCCGCAGCTGGACTCGGTGATCGCAGCGCGCACCGAGGAAATTGCAACCGGCCTCGAGCGCGCAATCGCTTTCCTCTCGACCTCGCTCAAGGGCGATGGGCAGATGAAGGCGGTCTATACCTGCGGCGGCGGATCACGCACGCCGGGTCTTACCGAATCACTTGGGCAAAGACTCAAGAAGCCTGTGGAGCTCGCGAATCCTCTCGCCACGATGTCGGTGCGCGAAGGAGCGCTGGAGTCGCTGGTGACCGACGAGGTCGCCCCGCTCCTCATGCTTTCCATCGGTCTTGCCCTGCGCAAGAACTAACCCCGGAGCACAGACACAATGATCGAGATCAATCTCCTCCCCGGGGACGCGAAGAAGAGGAAGAAGGGCGCCAAGACATCGTCAAGCGCGCGCATCAACTTCAATCCCAGACAATGGTTCGCGGGGATCACAGAGAAAATCACCGACAAGTACATGCTCGGTGCGGTCGCCGCCGTTGGAGTTTCGGGCGCACTCATCGTGCTGCTTTTCATCAGCCAGACGGCGAGAGCGGCGATGCTGGAATCGCGCGAGACAAAGGCAGTGAAGGATTCCGCGCAGTACAGCGCCGTCCTCACAGCCAAGGCACGCGCCGAGGCGACCCGCGACTCGCTGTATCAGCAGATCGCGGTGATCAAGTCCATCGACGACTCGCGTTACCTGTGGTCGCACCTGATGTACGAGATCAGCAACGCGCTGCCCCAGTACACCTGGCTGACCGAGGTTTCACAGACCAGCAATCCGAAGAGCGTCGCCGCCGCTGATACCACGAAGAAGGCAGCGACACCAGCTGATACGAGCACCAAAGAGTCACCCCGCGAGAGGGCGCTTGCACGCGATCGCGCCAAGAAGGCGAGAGCCGATTCACTGCTCGCCGATGCGAAAACGGTTGAGTTCAAGATCATAGGCCACACCGTCGACATTCAGGCACTCACGCGCTTCATGAAGTCGCTCGAGGCGTCGCCGTTCATTCAGAACGTGCAGCTCAAGCAGTCTGACCTGGTGCAGGCCGAAGGGAAAGAAGTCACGGAGTTCACACTGCAGGCGGAGACCCAACCTCCGCCTCCATTTGCAGTCAAGACCGTTCCACTCATAGTCTCGGCGGTGCGCTAATGGCTTTTGCCGCGAACATGACGAAGCGTGAGCAGACCATGGCCGCGATTGGCGTGGGTGCAGTGCTGCTGCTCGGCGCATACTGGTATTTCCTGTACAAACCGAAATCGGCAGAGATGACGGTTATCCAGGCGCACGTCGACTCGCTGGATAAGAAGAACCAGCAGGCGAAGGCGGACATCGCTCAGGGCAGCTTGCAGAAACTGAAGGCGCAGGCGACCGAGTACGACCAGAGTCTCAAGATCATGAGGCAGCTCGTGCCGAGGAGCAACGAAGTGCCCGCGCTACTCGAGGATATCTCGACGGCGGCGCGCCGCGTCGGACTCGATCTCGCCAGCGTGGAGCCGATGCCGGTTCTGCCCGGTGAGCAGTTCGACACCTATCGCTACAAGCTCGGTGTTATCGGCGGCTACCACCCGGTCGGGCAGTTCCTCAGCAATGTGGGCTCGCTGAACCGGATCATCGCGCCGGTGACGATGCAGATCAAGCTGCATCCGGTTAGCGCTCAGACCAAGGCACGAGTGAAGAAGGGTGAATCGCTCGTCGACACCGAGTTCCAGGTGCAGACCTACGTAGCCCGCACAACGCCATACGCTCCGCCATCGGCGGTGAAATAAGATGAAGCGACCATTCTCTTTCGCTCTGATTTTCGTGGCCGCGGTCGCCAACGGTGCCTCGGCCCAGGCGCGCGCGCAGGCGACATCGCATCCGTCGCCGAACACCGCCGCTAACACATCAGCGTCCAAGACTTCAACGCCGGCACCAAAGGCTTCCGCCCCAAAGACGCCTGCCCCGGCGGGCGCGAAGGGCTCGCTGCCGCTTCCGGCTCCTGCCCCGGCGGCTGATACATCGCCAAAAGTGTTGATCAACCGTGAGGTTTTTCAGTACGAAGGCGACGGTCGTCGCGATCCGTTTGTGTCGCTGCTGACCACTTCCGACCTGAAGCCTCTCCTGACCGATCTGAAACTGGTCGGCGTCGCTTACGATCCGCGCGGACAAAACTCTGTTGCGGTTTTGCGCGATGTCACGTCTAAGGACCAGTACAAGGTAAGAGTTGGCCAGATACTCGGCAGAATGCGNGTCGCGGCCATCCAACCGAAAGCAGTGATTTTCACGATCGAAGAGTTCGGTTACAGTCGTCAGGAGCTTCTGCCGATAGCGCCGCCCGATTCGACTAAAATGAGGCCTCGTCAATGAGCATGTTGAAGGCGCTGCCGGCAGCGGCGCTCCTGTTCCTGCCCACGGCTGCGACCGTTCACTCAGTCAGTGTAGTCCCGTCATCCGGGAAGACTGAAGTGGTGATCGGTGTGAACGCCGCCGTCGAAGTGCAGGACTTCACGCTCGACGCACCCGCCCGGGTTGTCGTCGACATGAAGGGAGCGACCCTCGACATGCGGTACCGGACCTACGACAAGGTCTCCCGCGGCGGCATAACGAACGTTCGCTACTCGCAGTATCGCCCCAATATCGTCCGCGTCGTCATCGAGATGGACGCGAAGCATCCGTACGAAGTGAAGCGCAGCAACGGTGAGGTTCGGGTATCGGTGACCGGCGGAAAGACTGCCGATTACAGCTCGTGGTCCTCGTCGTCGGCGCGCTCTACATATGCAGCTGCTCCCGCGCCGACACCGGTCCGCCCGGTCTCGACCACGGCAGATGTGACTAGTACCGCGACCCCCGCTGCGCGTACCGCGTGGAAGCCCCCAGCAACGAAACCGGCTTATACGGCGCCGGCGACCGAGTCCAACGTAGTCGCGCAGGTCGAGACCTCGCCCGCGCCGGCAACGACCCAGGATGATTATTCGGCGCCCGTTGCAGAGCCGACGCGCACGACCCGCTCGACGTCCGATTACGTCAAGACGTCAAGCCTGTTTGTCGCGACGCAGCAATCTCAGCAGCCACCAATCACGGTAACCTTCCAGGACACCGATATTCGCGATGTGATCGCGTCGTTCGCGGCGTTCTCGGGACGCACTATCGTCGTCGGTAAGGATGTCACCGGAACGATTACCGCCGAAGTCAAGAACCAGCCGTGGGACGTCGCACTGCGCGCGATCCTGCAGGGTCAGGGTCTCGCCGCGTCGGAAGATCCGATCTCGGGCATCATCACGGTCGACAGCTACAGCAACATTCTGAACCGTCAGGCGTCGGAGCCGCTGCAGACGCAGCTGGTCTCGATCAACTACGCCCGCGCGACCAACCTAGTGCCGACGGTGCAGCAGCTTCTACAGAAAGACTGCCTCGCCAACGCTCAGATCCCGTCGAGCGGCAACGTCTCGCAGAACAATCAGCGCCCGAACTGCGTCGCACGCGGTCTGGTGGCGGCTGACAGTACCACCAACACACTGATCATTACGGAGACGGCTTCACGCCTCGCCGACGTTCTGCAGTACGTGCGCAACCTCGACGTTCGCACCCCGCAGGTCGGCATCAAGGCGAAGATCATCTTCGTCAACAGAACCAACATTGAAGACATCGGCCTCTCGTACGATCTCGGCACGGGCACCGACCAGTTCTTCAGCCAGCTTATCAAGCGTCCGGATCCTTCGACGCTCAAACCGATCGACACCAACGGCGACGGAGTTCCTGACGCACTCGGCGGCGGCACGCCGTTCCAGGGCGACAGAATTCTGCTCGGCGGCAACGCGCTGTCGGCGATCGCCAACGCCAATGCACGAGTCGTGAACCCGGCGCTCAGCGTCGTCTTCTCGACCGCGCTCGGCAAGTTCCAGCTCACCAGCTTCCTCGACGCGTTGCAGGAAGTTCGTCTGGCAGATCTGCAGGCCGAGCCGAGCATCGTGACGCTCGACAACAGGCAGGCATCGATCCAGGTCGGTCAGGAAATTCCGATCCGAGTGCTGGACGCGAATACGGCGAACATCTCCGGCGGCGGCAATCCGAATCAGCAGCCCCGCGCGACGGTCCAGATGAAGCAGGTTGGTATCATCCTGACAGTCACGCCGCATATCACCAATAACCGCCAGATCCTGTTGCTGCTTCACGCTGAGAACTCGGACGCGCAGCTCGCTTCATCGGACGTCGGGTTCATCTTCGGCAAGCAGGCCGGCGATACCCAGCTCCTCGTAGGCGATGGCGAGACCGCGGTAATCGGCGGACTCACCGTCACCCAGACCACGCAATCGAAATCGGGCATTCCGATCCTCGTCGACCTGCCGCTCATCGGCAGACTCTTCGGCGAAACGCGTACCGACGACGAAAAGCGTGATCTCCTCATACTTGTTACGCCACACATCATCGATGACGGCGCGCCGATCCCGGGCGCTTCGTCGAACCCGATGCCACCAGCCACCCGTTAAAGGTGACTCGAATGCATAAAGTTCCTTTCGGCCCTATCCGCCGCGGTTTCGCAGCAGCACTGCTCGCGGCGTCAGTCTCACTTGGAGTCGCGGCGTGCAATGAATCGACGTCGATCGATCCACAGCGGGACCGCGTTCCGCCCACGCTGACGCTCACTGCGGTTGGCGGACGGGCAGATACCGTTATCGCATTTTCGACCCAGGCCAAGGATAACCTCGGCCTGAAGCTGATCCACGTTCAGGCGATCGGCGCCGTCGGCTTCGCTTTTGACACCGTGTTCACCAGCGCGGTGACTGACATAGCGCTGCCGTTCACGCTGTTTGCCAATCGCACTGTTCCACCGGGAACACCGGTGACTATCACGGCGACGGCAATCGACGGCGCGGGGAATACCTCGGGCGTCGACACCCTCATCATGGCGACCGGCAATCTTCCGCCGCCGCAGGTCCAGGTGCTGAGCCCGTTCTCCGGAAGCTCGGCGGTGGTAGGCAAGTCGATTCTCGTAACAGTTATGGGTAAGGCAGCGACGAAGGTCATGTCGCTCGGCCTCACTTCTACCGGCCCCGTTGTCCGGAACGACTCAGTGCTGTTCTCGAGCCCGATGCTCGATTCGACGACGATGCAGGATACGATCGCCATTCCGGCCAATGCAACGCCTGGAACCCTGACCATCACGCCGTTCCTGCGTGATTCGCTGGGGCAGCGCGCTGTGGGTCCGAGCATCACCATCAATGTCCAGACTGCGGCGCAGATCAACTCCGTGCCTGTGGTCAACCAGTTCTGCGTCGGCAACTCAGCGTACGATAACGCCTGCGGTCACGTCAGACGCATAGAAGTAAGCGATACAGTGCACGTCGAAGCCGACGATCCGAGCGGCATCAGCCAGCTTGGATACGAAGTCCGGAGCACACCTGGTGGCACGATCGACGACTCCGCGACCTTCGTCTCCAGTGGTCAGCTCACCTTCGATGCCCACACCTTCAAGCTGAGACTGCCGTACACGACTTTCCCGACGACGGCTTACATACAGGTCTTCGGCCGCAACTCGAACGGCGTGAGAGCTTACGCCAAACTTGCGAGCGGTCTCGATAGAGTCGATACGGTCACCGTCGTGGCTGGCGTCACCAAGGTCCTGCCGTTCGGCGGACAGGTTGCCGACGCGCTGTACCACGCCGGCAAGGATCGCCTGTACCTCACGAACATCTCCAGAAATCAGGTCGAAGTCTTCAACCTGGCGGATTCATCCTTCAAGGCGCCGGTGATCGTGGGATCACGTCCGTGGGGTATCACGGCGTGGCCGCGCGACCGCAACGGCACCAAGGGCGACACATTGCTCGTCGCGAACTCGGGCGGCACTCAGATCAGCTATGTCAATCTGAATGCAGGAACGAGCGGACAGGAAGTATTCCGCTACCTGCTGCCGAACATCATCGTCTTCTCGATCACGACGACAACGTCGGCGACGAGCGGTCCTACCGATCCGCGTCCGCACCAAGTACGACTTCAGTGATCGTCCGCAATTCATCGGGGCGACCTGTCGCCAGGCTGGCGGGGTCTGCACCGAGACCATACTCACATATTCGACGACGCCGACACCAGGCCAATCTTCGCCCTTCAGCGACCTGCGCGGCAGCTTGCGCTGGGAGAACCTGACAAAGGGCGTGACGCCTGCCGGTCACTCAGATTCAACGACGTCTCACTTCTTCTTCGAGCAGGCGATTGGCCAGTCCGGCGCTCGCGGTGACACGCTCGAGATCATCCGTTACGATGCCGACGGTGTCGGCGTTGCCACGCTCGTTCCGTTCATAGATCCCGCGACACTTCAGTCGACCGTCATAGCCATCGACAGACTGGCGTTCCGCGACACGACGTTCGTGCGCAGCTCGGGGAACTTCCGCCGCGCCGTATTCGGAGAAGGTGGAAGCGTCGTCAACAGCCGCGCGATGATGTTTGATGCAGACAGAGGATACAATCCGGCCTTCTGGTGGATCGATGCTGGAGTGTCGCCGCCGGCTGATGTCACAGACTTCATCGCCAACACCTCGGCGAGGATGTTCGGTGTGGCAATCAACTTCGACGGTGGACTGTCGGCGATCCGAGCGGACTCGACCTACGTGCTGAACCCGGCTCTGCGCCTGATGGGTATCTTCAACACGACGAACACCAATGCGGGCCTGGACTTCCACCCGCAGAACACGGGCAACTTCTCCTTCCCGCTCAACACGCGACTCGCATTCGCCGCGTCGTCTGAGCCGCTGATCGAGATCTACGATACGAACTGCTACCTCAGGGTGGGCACCATCCCGATCAAGGACCCGATCATCGGTCCAATAACGGCGGCGCTGAGGCCGAGTGGCCAGCTGGTGCTGGTGGGTGCGACGGCGCGAGGCGTAGTAATCGCGCAGCTGCCGAACACGTTCACCACGACCTGCCCATAGTTCGCTGAAGTAATCATTGAAAAAGCCCGGCCAATCGGCCGGGCTTTTTCTTTTTCGCGTCATGCGCCAGGCGGGCTTCGCGCTACGAGGGGTTGTAATCGAAGCACGCGCTGGTTCTTTTTTGTCCTCATGCTTCGCTTCACGACTGCCGGTGAGTCCCACGGTCCTGCTCTGATCTCCATTCTCGAGGGGATGGTGGCGGGACTGCCCCTCGTCGCCGCTGACGTTGACGTTGATCTGGCGCGTCGCCAGCAGGGCTACGGGCGCGGCAGACGCATGAAGATCGAGTCGGACCACGTCGAGTTCCTTTCAGGCGTGCGCGCAGGCGAAACGCTCGGCTCACCGATCGCGATGATCATCCACAATCGCGACTGGAAGAACTGGCAGGAGATAATGGACCCTGCCCCGCGCGCGCCGGACGCAGAACAAAAGCGCGTCGTGACGCGACCGCGGCCCGGCCACGTCGATCTGTCGGGGATGCTCAAGTACGACCGCGACGATGCCCGGGACGTCCTGGAGCGCGCCTCCGCCCGCGAGACCACCGCCAGAGTGGCCGCAGGAGCCATTTGCAGGCGTTTTCTCCGCGAATTCGACATTACCCTCGGTAGTCACATAATCCACCTCGGAGGCGTCGATGCGAAGAGGCCCGCAAGGATGCCGAACGATATCAATGCGGCGTCGGATGCGTCCGAGCTGCGCACGCTCGATCCCGATGCGGACGCTGAAATGCGCGCGCGGATCGACGCCGCCAAATCAGACGGCAACACGCTCGGCGGGGTCGCCGAGGTGATTTGCGACGGCGTTCCGGTCGGACTTGGGTCGCACGTTTCGTGGGACAGGAAGCTCGATGGACGGCTCGCCGCTGCGATCATGTCGATCCCCGCCGTCAAAGCGGTAGAGATCGGGCTCGGCGTCGAGGCAGCGCGACGACTGGGATCCGACGTTCACGACGAGATCGACGCCGACGAGAACAACGTTCGCGCTGGGCGGGTGCGCCGGCGAACCAATCGCGCCGGAGGCCTGGAGGGTGGCGTCACCAACGGAGAGCAAATCGTCGTGCGTGCGTCAATGAAACCGATCAGCACGCTGATGCGGCCGCTGGGCACGATCGAGATGAAGACGCGCGAACCCGCGCAGGCGGTGGCGGAAAGAAGTGATGTCACGGCCGTTCCAGCGATGGGTGTGATCGCCGAGGCAATGACAGCATTCGTGGTAGCGCAGGCGCTGCTGGAAAAATTCGGTGGCGACTCGCTCGCAGAGACGCGTCGTAATTACGACGGCTACATATCGTCTCTGAGTACCAGAAAGGGACGGTAAGACGTCCGCGCCGCATCTGATCCTCGTCGGACTTCCCGGAGTTGGCAAGACAACGATCGGCAGGGCAGCAGCCCGTCAGCTCGGCAGGCAGTTTCTGGATTTCGATCGTGAGATCGAAAAGCGCGAGGGTCTGGAGGTGCGCGAAATCTTTCGTCTGAAGGGTGAAGACTACTTTCGGTCGATGGAATTCGCGTTGACGGAGGAGCTGAGCGGGACGAACGGGATGGTGCTTTCTCCCGGCGGCGGATGGATCACTCAAAAAAAATCCGTCGAACTTTTGCGTTCGGCGGGACGTATCATATACCTTAGAGCGTCACCGGAGGCAGTTGCTCGTAGATTGCGCCGGGTGGAGACCCGGCCACTGCTGGCGGGGCGGGACCCAGNGGTAGCGCTACGGGAGCTGTATCAGAAAAGGCACGCTCTGTACGAGACAGCTGACGCCGTTCTCGATACGGAACACCTTGCAAGACAACAACTTATAGCAAAGGTCGTCGAGTTCGGCTCGACCATTAAATAACTACTGAACGCACGATGAACGAACGAGTGCCCGCACAACCAACTTTTCGCGTCATGGGACCGCACGAGCGCGGGCGTTTTGCGCCCGAGGCGTGGGGTCACTTGCTGTCGCTGAACGGGTCGGGCGCCATCAACGGGCTCGAGCTCGAGCACATAATCGAAAGGGCGCTGATGCAATTCGATGGACGCATCGCACTCGATGATTTGCGCGGACTCCTGGAAGGAACGGGCCTGGAAGATTCGTCGGGAAGCGGCGACAACACCACGGTACACTAAGAAAATGGCGAAGGCTAAAGTAGCCAAGAAAACGACGCGAGCTACGAAGACGGCCCCCAAGGCCAAGTCGACGGCGCGAGCCACAAAGTCCCGAAAGCAAGTCGCCGAGGATCTCGATGGAGATCATCAGCATGAGCCAGGGTCGACCTCGCTCGTAATTGTCGAGTCGC
>C688J18823_10002872_pt1 | contig 10846 bp, 12 predicted proteins | sample HopSoiMetagenom1_FD_18823 | JGI IMG/M metagenome (IMG submission 18823) | reverse complement strand
AACGTGGGGAAGCAAACCTGATGCAACTGCTAGAAGGAATTTATTCGCTGACCGCCCCCACAAAAACCCGAGATCTGTCGGCGAGTTACCTTCCTCAGATCAACGACGAGTTAGGTTGTGTCGCTCGCCTGATTTCGCAAACTGACAAGCTGCGGTCGTGGACTAGCCATTACGCCGAGTGATCGTCCTCCACACTCTGGCGAGCAGACTGGGCCGATCATCGAGGAGAGCAAAATGTGGCGGCTGCGGGTCGATCCGTTCGACTACGGTCGGCGACTGCATCGGATAGTCGCAGTATGTGGACAACACCCGGTTGAGAATTGCAGGGTCGGATCCTGCATATCGGTGGCAATCCAATTCTTGGGCTTCTAGAACCGCAATCGCCCGTTCGAGTTCCGACGGAGTTTCAGGTTGTTTCTTCCAAAAGCAGTGTGACAGCTCCTCGTCTGTCCAGCCAACTAGGTCAGGCGCTACGACGTGAGGAACTCCGCAAGCCATACATTCCCCTTTCACCACATAGAAATCTCCAGGCGCAGATTTCGGGTGAGGAGTGAATTTAGGAGCGCACGCCATGTCCCATTTTATGCAAATTACACCATCGCTCGGATTCGGGACCCGTCAGGATTCACCACGCCGTCTCCATTTTTCTCGATGAAACCACTCACTTGCTTGCCGTGAGCGCAGCAAAACGCATACAGCCGAATCCGCATCGAAGAGCTCAGGTAGACAAGAGACTCGATGAACGTACCTCGGCTGCTGCAAGTAGTTGTCATCGTTGGAACTCTCGGAACCGCCGCCCGTGCGAGCGATCCCGTGTTTCCTCCTGCGCAATCGATCGGCAGTGCAGGTCTATTCGAAGGAACCGATACTGTCCGACACAACGCTGGAAGCGATGACTCGGGAAGCCAGCCACCGCGAGTGTCAGACCGCCGTGACCGCATCTTCTATCCCGGTGACACGGAGCGGCCAAAGCCGCTCTTGCAAAAGTTATTCCTCAACATCGTGCTCGATCAGAAAGACATCTTCACCAGCCCGTTCCATGTAAATCGGCACAATGCATTGGAATGGTTGTTGCCAATGGCCGCAACGGGAGCACTGATTGCCAGTGATACCCACATCGCGAATGCTTTTGAAAACAGCCGTGGACAAGTCCGTTGGGGCGGCCGGATTTCCCAAATCGGGGCGTCGTACACGCTGATTCCTATCGTCGCCGGCTCTTATGTCTATGGAGCGTGGCGGGACAGTGCGAAGGCCAGAGAAATCGGTGTTCTTGGAACGGAGTCTCTGCTCGACAGCCTGATTGTGTCCGGAACGATGAAAGAGGTGTTTCGGCGTAATCGTCCTGACGAGAAAAACCCCGGCGATTTTTGGGGCGGAGGAACTTCGTTCCCGTCGGGGCATTCGATTCAGGTCTGGACAATCGCTTCTCTACTGGACCATGAATACAAGCACCAGAGAATCGTCGGCATAACCGCTTACAGCCTGGCCGGAATAGTAAGCGCAGCGCGAGTTGCTGCGCAGAGACATTTTGCCTCGGATGTTGTTGCGGGCGGCACGATGGGCTGGTTCATCGGGCGCTATGTCTATGACACGCACATGAGCCATCTCGCGCACAAGCACGCGTCGCTGATACCCATGATCGTCCCTAAGGTAGATCCGTTACAGAGGAGCTACGCTTTCGCCCTGGTTTTTCGCCCGAGCGACGGAAGATAAGGAATAAGACTGGTCACCGTCTTCTCCCCATTTCTTGGTCCTTACAGATTCCCAGACCGGGAAGGATTGCTCCAGCGAGTACGATTTTATATTTAAGCACTCCTTCCGATTTCGGGAAGTTCATACGTCGCAGCAGATCCTACCAGACGGGTGTCGCCCCCTTTCATCCTCATTTCTTTGATTCGATTCCATTCTGGGACGACAGGACGCCGGAATCGAAGTGAAGCCCTGAAAAAACGTCCGGCCACCCGAAGGTGGCCGGAAAAGAGGCTTTCTCGCTTTTAATTAACCGTGAGACTGACTGTTGTCGAGTGGCTCATGCTGCTGGCTGCACCGGTTACCGTAACCTGATACGTCCCCGGGGCCAGGCCGCTGTTTGAACCGCCTCCGCAGTTAACGGAAAACAAGACTGTTCCAAACAAGACCAGCATCAGCACAAGCATTGTTCGCCGCTTTCTTCCTGCCAGGACAATGCCCAACATGCCGAATGGAAGGATCGAAGCGAAGATTGGTCGTACTCCGTGCCTTAGCTCCGTTGATCTAGACCCTGTTGGACCGCCGGCCGCCGAGACGCTCACGGTAACCATGGCGGAAGGAGTCGTTGTGCCGTCCATGGTCAACGAAGTTGGAGCTACCGAGCAGCTTGCTCCAGAAGGAGCGTTGCAGGTGAAATTCAGAGTCTGATTGAAACCATTGAGCGGAGCTGCACTAATCTGGAACGAAGCTGATCCACCTGACGAGGACTCGCTGATCGCTTGTTTGTCGCTGGTCAGAGCAAAGTCGGCAACGCCCGGAGCACCCGATCCAATACCGGTGCCGGTGAGGTTGATCGATTGCGGCGAGTTTGCGGCTACGCCTGTGACAGTCAGGCTGGAGCTTGCAGCGGCCCCGGCCGTAGGCGCAAAGGTCACCTGAACCGTACAGCTAGCATTGGCGGCCAAAGTTGCCGGACTGACCGGGCAATTGTTGGTCTGCTTGAACGCGACGTTGCCGGTTGTGATGCTGGAGATCGTCAACGTAAAGTTCGAAGAACTGTTCGTCAGAGTGACGGCCTTCGCTGTGCTGGTTGTGCCGACCGCTACACTGCCGAAGTCCAGAGTCGAGGGAGAAAGTTGTATCGTGCCCTGGACGGCGGCACCGGTGCCGGAGACTGCAATCGTTTGAGGACTGTTCGCGGAATCGTCGACGATTTGGATGAGGTCAGGACGCGACCCGCCGGCCGCGGGGGAAAATGTGACCGTGATCGCGCAATTGTCTTTCGCGCCTCCCTGCGGCGTGAGTTGCGCACCGCAGTTGTTGGTTTGGGCATAGTCAGCGCCACCGCCCGCGCCGGCAAACGAAATCGATCTGATGTTCAATATGCCGCTGCCTGTATTCCGCAGTGTCACGGTCTTACCCGTTGCCGTCGTGCCGACATTCTGCGTGCCAAAACTCAGAGTTGCCGGACTCACGGAAGCGATGGGGAAGGTTGATCCATCAATCAGAGTCACAAAAGCATCGCTCGTGCCCCCACCATAGATAGTCTTTCCTGGTGCAGCGGCACCGGTCGGCGCGATTGGGAAGTCCACCGACTGCGTGGTTCCCGCAACGAAAATATTCCCTGCTTGATCCACAGCGATTCCATGTCCCTGATCGGAAGAAGCTCCGCCCAAATAGGCCATCACCGACGTTGCTGAACCGCTGGGGTTCACTCTTGCNATAAAGGCGTCCTGCGGACCAAGGAGCGCTGTTTCGGCATTACCGCCCGAATCTANCAGGGGGTTGATGACCTGTAGATCGGATGAAGTAGTGCTGCCTGTAACGTACGCCGCACCACCCCCATCGATCGCGATTGCAAGTCCCTGATCGTCTCCCTTGCCTCCCAGGTACGTGCCGTACAGAAAATGAGAAGCGGGAATGTCGAGTTTGATTACAAACGCGTCCTTTCCGCCAATTACGCCGGAGTTGGCTGATCCCGGAGTCGTAAGCAAACTCCCGGCCGATATACCGGTAATGTAAGCCTGTCCGGAATTATCAACGGCAATCGCTCTGGCGGAATCCGGAGCAGCATCGGTGTCTGGACTGGTGGAAAGGGCGGTAGCGTAAATCTGATGACCGTCAAGTCCACTCAACTTGAGCACCCAAGCGCCAGTCTTTCCGTAATTGATACCCTTGTAACCGGCGTAGAAAAAGTATGGCGTCAAATCGGCTGTATTGCTTCCGCCAACGGCAAAAACGTCACCGACCGGATCGAGTGCCACACCATAGGCTTCCGTAGTTGCGAAGATCACAGACGGAGGAGCCGGACCAAGGTCTAGCCAAACGAATCCACCGGTATCCGGGATTCCAGCGTTGATCCCGATCGACGAGCAAGGCCACTGTAAGCTTCCAGAAGTTCCGGAGGCCTCCGCCATGAGAACTTGCGGTGTCGTCGTACCTGTGCAGTCGGGAGTCGCAATGGTGAGGGCCCCTAGTGGAACGGGTCTATTTTGCACATAACTGGGAGCATTCAAGCTCGGCCAGGTCGCCTCCGGAGGTTTCGGCTGTCCTCCAAACAATGTGGAGAAGAAATAGTACGTTTGCGTGGCATCCGGCGTGGGGGGACATAGTCCGCCGAAACCGCAGTTTGCATCGGTAAGGGACGACTGCCTGGGCGAAAGAGGTGAAGCGCCCGCGAGAACAGGTCCTGCGATATGCAGTCCCAAGTCAAGCTTGGTGATAAACGCCACGCAATGCTCGACTTTTGCTTGTATCGAGTTATATGCCGGAAAATCTGAGGAACATGTCTGTCCTACCGCGGAGACATTCTGCTGCTGATCGACAGTGATCGCGAAGCCCTGATCGATATTACTGCCGCCGAGATAGGTCTCGCGAATCAAGGCGCCACTAGAGTTGAAAATAGAGATAAAGGCATCGCTGTCACCACCGTTGTATGTCGACCTGTGATCGCTCGGACCGGGCGTCGTAAGCAGCGGCAAATCGAAGAAGTTGGTGGTGCCCACCACATAAACGTTTCCGGCAGCGTCGAGTGCCACACCGTTTGCCGCAGCTATCGCTGGGTTCGGAACCGGTGTCTGGCCCGCGATGAAGGTCGTCCACAACACGGTTTGTCCGGTTGGGTCGAGTTTCGACACATATGCATCGCAAGAGTTCGTGGTGCCCTTGAAGCTAGTACCACCAACAAAGTCACTCGAGCAGGACTCTCCAGCGATATAAGCATTGCCGGTACTATCAATGGCGATACCGTTTCCGGTATCAGCCTGGCTGCCGCCCATGAATGTGGAGTATGTGAGCTTTGGATCGATTACTAATGTCCTGCTCTCATCGTAGTTACCTAGATGCAGACTCGCCTTATTTGCTGCGTTAAGTGAGTACTCCACAGGGACAGGATGCTGTTTACCATGGATTAGCTGATAAGCATACGGCTTGTGAAAACTGAACTCATTCCCATTCACGGCTGCCACAAGATTGCCTTCTTGGGAAAGTGAGAGTTGATCGGCTCCATCCACTTTCAAAGTAATCGTGCTCGGATCTGCGCCGGCGGACACGAAGAAGTCGAATTCAAGGCGACGATGATCTCCGTAATAGAGAACATCGATGCCGGGATAGATAGATTTCGCCTGAACTTTGGCGTAGGGCTTGACGCCCAGGCGCCAATTTCGGGAATCCTGGCCGTGGTAATAGTTGACTACTCCTGGAAGCGGCTCAAGACCTTGTAACCGAGCTGCAGGATTCGCGTTCTCGAACGCGAAGTGCAAGGTGGGCTTCGTCCCGGAAACACCGTGGCTGATCCCAACATAAGAATCATTAGCGCCGATCGACACCCTATAACTGCCGCTATTTGCGACAAAACGACCAGGCGCTTGCGCAGGCTCGAAGCTCATTGGCAGTTTCGCCAATGCTGTCTTGGACACGGGTCCGCGGTTAGCTGTGTGAGTTTTCGCAGCAATCATGAACTGCGGAATTACAAAGAGGATGGTCAGCAGCGAAATCCTAGTCTTGAGCTTCATACGTGCGTTCCTCAACAGGTACGGGATACTCGGCGTGGATGCCGAGCTAGTTGCAGATCCAAGCCCAAACTAGAACAAGGGAGTGGAGTCGTGAGCCGCTACTATCGGCGATCCTTATTTAAGTGCACAAGGTTACCGGCGTAACAGCATCTTCGCTGTCACTGTTGAACGGCGCGGCCGTTTCCCATATCGGGACTACTAGGAAGTATTGCTTAGCAGATTAGGTTAAGTTGTGTGAAACAAGTAGATCTGTCCTATATCCGACAACGGCGATGGAAGTACGAGTGCGTCAAATATTAGTCTTGAACTAAGAGACTAGGTGCCTTTACCGATTACGAGAGGACTACTTAACTTTGCGACACGCAAGGATTTGCACACGCCCTCTCGTGTGGTGGATTAGTCTCATGCTTCCGACTTAGCGCTGCGATACCGGGAGCGTTGCAACGACTGTCCAAAAATTGGACAACGATGTTCTGGTTCGCTGATCAATAGCAGCCCGTGGTGATGAGGTGAGACGTATCGTCCCACGTACACGCGATATTGGGATGGTCAGGCAAAAGTGCCGTGGCTGTACAACCAAAGGACTAAGATCGCGATCAGCTACGAAGACGCGGAGTCAATCGCTGCAAAGGGAAACTATGTACTCCAGAAAAAGCTTGGCGGAATCATGTTCTGGGACCTTGGTCAGGACGATCGCGAATCAACTCTTCTTGAGGCTGTCAATAAGGCGATGGCGCAGGACTAAATCAGCAAACCCAATTTGGTTTTTCATTGCGGGCTGATAATTACTTGATGATAAATCGCCACTACACTCGTTGAGTGATAAGGTCTATTAGCCCCAACAATCGTAGACGGCGCTGAGAGTCGGCGTAAACTCCTTCTCATGTTGAGGGGCAGAGTTCCCGCAATCGGGCTGATTTGGGTGGACTTCCTGCTCCTTGGCAATATTGTGTTCGCGGTCATCATTCACGACACGATTCGATTTGAACGGCCAATCCGAGCGATTCACGGGAAGGTGTCCAATCACGGTAACGCTGTTCCCTCCGTCTGGGTTGACGTCTATGACAACGCACAAGTCTGCATAGACAATTCAGTGACCCCGGCTGACAGAAGAAAGAGGCAGACCAAGATCGCCTCTGTGAAACCAAATGCATACGGCGAGTTCAGTATTAAGCACCTGCCGAAGGGGTTCTATGAAGTCGAGTTCGGAAATCATGGCATGGGTGGCTACAACGTTCTATCCGTGCTTGTAAACGTTGACCCCAAAGGAATACCCGGGGCGCTCTGTGTGAACTTGGGTCTCGAAGGCGACGGACAAAGCAGCGTTTTTAATTGTTTTGCGAAGTAGCTGTTGAAACATCGCCATTGAACTCATTGGACGGGGTCAATGAGCGAGAAGGCCTGCATTTACCTCGTCAATTTCGGTAAATCTGTTAGTGTGACCGCGTGAAACGTGTTCGTAAGCGCATCTTGATGGGGCTATTGCTAGCCGTTCCAATCGGTGTACGACCTCAAGGCACAATTACAAATCGCCCCGCTCTGACGGATCGGGGCCACGTGGAGGGCCTCACCTACTCGAACGCCACACTCGGATTCAGCTATCAGCTTCCTCAAGGCTTTTTCGTGAATCCACTACCTGATAACCTCGCGTCCGGGTCTTTGCTTTTGATGATTGCCGACACACACAATGGAACGCCGTGGCGCGACCGCATAGTGTTGATCGCCGATGACGCGGGAAAATATTCGTGGACCACTTCGGAATACGTCGCTCACTTTGTCCGTTCCATGCCAGCCAAGCTACAGACTGTCGTGCTGCGCGACACGTACCCTCTTAGGGTCGGTGGTCAGGATTTCTTCGGGGTCGATTACCAGAAAACGGACGAAGGCAAAACTATGTATCAGACCTTTCTCTGCACCCGTTTGAAAGGCTCTTATCTGAGTTGGACGTTCACTAGCCTCAATAAGAAACAGGTTGGAGAGCTGGCCGCGTCGGTCAAAACGATTGCGTTGGCCCCACCATTCTCAAAGGCGCGATAGGTCTCGCGTCACTTTTGGTGAAAAATGGCCACAGCGCTCATAACTAGATCGTTCTGAGTCAAATCGCCTGATTCCGCCAACATGCTGCGGATGCGATTGACTTTGAAGCATAATCTAGACCGTGAAACCAGATGTCGGAGCGGTTGTCGCGCTGGCTGCCCTAGTTCTCGTTGCTACGGGGCTTGTCGGCGCTGGCCTGTATGCACTGTTCGGCAAACCCACTAAACATGAAGGGAAACAACGTCAGCAGCATGTTATTCATGGGTTTCAACTCGGCGGCGGTATTGTTCTTGGAATAATCCTGATGGGGAGTTTGGTCGCCTGTTCGCAGATTGCATTTGGGATTGTCGAATCAGGAAGGTTTTCCAGAACTGCGGCGTTTTTCATTGCGGTTGCTTCGCTGCTGCTGATTTTCTCGATGATTAGATACTGGGCCAAACATTTCGGCGGGTGGGTTGGCTACAGTGTACTGAACGGGCTTCTCATGGTGAGTACCGGACATCTTGTAAACAACCCCTCCATTCTCGTTCCTCGGTGGTGGTCCATCTCAACTACGCTATTGATGCTTACCAGTGCTCTCGTGTCCCTCCGTTTCGTCAAAAACGACACACTAAACGCAGTTGATAAGACTGCACTGATGACTTGGCTTTTAGCTTTTACTCTCGCTGTCGATGTCGAGAGCACGCACGGCTATTACCACGAATGGCTTGGATTAGGCGCGATGTTTGTCGGGACTCTCGCTCTCGTCACGGCATTGCTGTATCACCGCGCCGCGCACCATCATCCTGTTTCCAAGACACCGCTACGACGCTCAGTTCAACGGAGTCATTCGTAATTGGCGAAATATCGCCATTGCACTCACGGTGCGTTCTGAGCGCTATCGCCTGGTTACATCTGTTACTGCTGAGCGTGAAAGTAGGGTGCACCAAGTTCACTTGTTTTCCTGCATCAGCCGGTATTCAGTAATTATGGTCTGGGCGGAATCGCCTAGTTTGTAAAAGGGGCTTCGATGGCTGCGCAAGCCGTCTTCCGATGCGGTCGCTGTCAGCACGCCAGCATCCGTACGTACGTAGAAGGTAACTTGTCCGCGCTGCGGCAATGGATAACTCGTTGTGGGTTGCATCAACGATTTCAATTCGCTGGCGATTTCTACGGTCTTCATTGCGGCATTGCGAATAGATTCGTGCGATTGACCGCCGCCTAGATACCCGCCGCCGCTACTCAAGTAAACGCTGGCAGTTCCGTCGGTATACGCTGCCACAGTCGCCGTCCCTGCCGGAATACCCCAATCCATAAGTACCGCGAATGGCTCGCCTGACTTAGCAGTACTGGCAGCTTGAATCTTCGTAGGCGGATTTTGCAATGCCAGATTGCGCAACCCCAGATACACGGATTCCCCCGAACGTTCGCTGCCTGAAGACTGGGATGCCTTGGACGAATTGCGGTTTCGCAAGGAAAACCACAAAACGATAACCAGTAGAACGAGAACCACCCATCCGATTGGTTTCATTGTGGCACACATGTTAACACCCACTATGCTTGGCGTAATATCGCCATTACACTCAGTGGACGCCGTCAATGAGCGACGACGCGTGTTCACGCCAAGTGTTCTGGAATCACGTCAAGGTGGGCATACACTCGTGAGCAGGAGGACGTTCTTGTTCGCAGTCGGTGTGCTTGGTATCTGCCTTCTGGCCGGTCCGTTTGCGCCTGCGACCGCAAACCACAAGCAGCGAACCATTGTTGTAAACGGCAAGACCATCATCGCGTTCTTTCCTGCAGTCACAAAGGCCGAACTACACAAAGACCCAGACACAAATGAGGCGCTCTCAGATTTTCAGTACTACGCGGGAGCCGTGCGCGAACGGCTGAAAAAAGAGAGAATCCTGTTTCATGAACTGTACACGTACTCATTTCGCCTGCGCGTCGGGAAAACCCTAAGCACGTTCCGACCCGCGAAAATACAGGTCGGCTACTACTTCGTTGCTCCCGGCAAGAAGCCACGCATCGAGTATGGGGTAATGACCGACGTGGATCTGTTGAATGTTGCGCATGAATACTTTGGCACACCATTCAAATGAAGGTTGTTGGTGGTGATAAATCGCCATTTCACTCATCCTCTTTCATAGGATGAGCGAGAACGCCTGTTTTCGACAGCTATACTGCTCCACGGATGACAAAGGAAATCAAGGAGTTCAAATGCAATCTAAAATTGATGTAGGGCAACGTTTCACGTTCAACATATTGTCCGACAACCCTTCGCAAGAGCGGCAGGCGGTAGTAACTCGCGTACTTTCTAATGGCGAGGAAGGGCTCGGGCCGGAGGTGGACTACTATCTTGCATATTGGGTGGAGGCTTACGAACTTCCAGAAACAGAGGCTCCGACAACGTTGGTGTTTGAGCGCGGAATTGACGGAAGCGTATATTTCGACGGACGTCAGGTTACCATCACTTTGCTGAAGTGACCTTCCGCTTAGGAATATCGACCTTCTGCCCGCGCTCCCTCTGCATCCCATTGAGTCCGTTCTTCCAGCATTTTGTAGTCGCGCATCTACGAGCCGACTTGTAACAAGATGATGCCAGAAGTCCGAGGATCGTCGGTCCTCGGAAGTTGGACAGAACTTGTAGTTGTCGAAAAATCGCGATTGCACTCAAAACATCAAATGAGCGCTATCGCCTGTTAACGACAGTCTGGGTTAGGTTGATTTGTTCTTGAATATTTCTGGCGGGCCTTCCGGGTCCGGGCGTGTTAGAAAGACGTCCTCCTGCTGCGCCCACTTCATGAGTACGATGCCGCCGACGCCAGAAATCACAGCGCCGAGCGTGATGGCAATTCGAACGTAGCTGGGAAGCGGAATCTTTGCATCGAGGAGTCCCAGTACGAAAGCCAGTCCGAGCAGGCTGGAAGCAACTCTGAATTTTCGCCGATTAGAGTGGACGAGATCTGCGTCGGCCCCTTGCGCCAGCTCACGTTGTCGCTTTTGCCATCTTTCTACCCAGCCCGGCATGCGCACCTCAAAAACTCTACTGTTGAAGCCAACACATTTTAGCTCTGGAAGGAAATCTGTTGTCTGAGTTGGCGTTACATCGCCATTACACTACTTGA
>C688J18823_10002871_pt1 | contig 10848 bp, 8 predicted proteins | sample HopSoiMetagenom1_FD_18823 | JGI IMG/M metagenome (IMG submission 18823) | reverse complement strand
TATGCGCCGTGAAGATTATGTGCCACAATCAATCGCAGCTGGTTGCGATATGTTCTTATTCTTCAACAATATCGAAGAAGATTACGGATTTATGATGAACGGCTATAAAAATGGTGTCATTACAGAGGAACGTCTTCAAGATGCATTAGAAAGAATCTTAGGTTTGAAAGCTACAATTGGTCTACACAAAGCACAAAAAGAAGGCACTTTATTACGTACGAAGGAAGATCTAAAAGTAGTTGGCTGTGAAGATCATATCGAACGTGCGAAACAAGCTGCTGATAAAGGGATTACATTAGTTAAAAATACGTTTGATCAACTTCCGATTCGTCCAGAAACACATAAACGTATTCGTCTTTATTTCTTAGAAGGAGAAGTAGGCGGTATATACGAGGCAAACGATTCAACGGTAAAATTCATCATTTCAGAACTGGAACGTCGTGGCTTTGAAGTGACGCTTAATGATGGAAGCACTCGTGTGAAAGGTCCTACATTAAAATACCGTGAAGAAGTAGATGCAGCCCTTATATTTGCAGATGTTGTTGGCTATGGTGCTGAAAACAACTACCGTATTAAATGGAAAACAGCGATGAGTAACGAAGTACCTTGGTATGTACAAGAAGTACCAACAGTATTCATCTCATTAAACTTCACAACCCATCTAACGGACGTACCAATGGTAAAAGCATATATTAACGCATACAAAGATGATGAAATCACGATCACGTCAGTAATTGACAAACTCATGGGTGAATCAGAATTCAAAGGGACACCGAACGAAAATGTTTGGTGTAATAAATGGCAAACTAGACTATAAAATCAAGAAAAATGAAGAGGCTGTTATTGCAACAGCCTTTTTCAATTCAAAAATGAAACGTATCCTTTTTTAATTAATAACCACTAAATCTGTGCAAATGTATATGTAAAGTCGTAGATAGCATAATAATTGAACAATTTGTTGCCGTTTTCAATTTTACTAGATAATGTTTAATAAAATACTTTAGAATACTAGTATACTCACAAATGTAAAACACCGCTTATATGAATAGGATACACTTTTTCATTTTTAGAGAATAGATTAGACTTCATGAAATGGATAAATGAAAGCGGTTCATTTTTAGAAAATACTAATTTGGAAACGGTAAAGAATAATAATTAATAGTATAGGAGGTTTATTTAATGGTAAAGGTAGACTTAAAAGCAAAACCTTATAATTTAAGTGATGATGAAATTGTATGGGTGAAGGATACAATTTCAGGTATGAGCATTGAAGAAAAAATTGGTCAATTATTCATTAATTTATTCTTCTTCGGTACGGATGAATATAGCGGAAATAACTTAACAAACCAACAACTCCTTGAAAAATACCATATTGGTGGTGCCCGTTACAAAGGTGGATCAGCAGAAAAAGTACAGAATTTGCTTAATGAATTACAATCTTCTTCAAAAATCCCATTATTAATAGCAGCGAACTGTGATGCAGGCGGTAATGGCGCGTGTAACGATGGTACATATGTGGCATCTGCTGCCATGTGTGAAGCTTCAGGAGACGAACAAGTATCATTTGATGCCGGTTATGTAAGTGGCCGTGAAGAGCAGGCTCTAGGGGTTAATTGGAACTTTGACCCATGTGTGGATATCCTTAAAAACTGGAGAAATACCATTGTTAACACTCGTGCATACGGTACAACCGCAGAACCTGTTATTAAACATACAAATGCCTATTTAAGAGGTTTAGCAGAAAGCAATGTGGCTTCATGTATTAAACACTGGCCTGGTGACGGTACAGAAGAACGCGATCAACACTTAGTATTAGGTGTAAATGAATTATCTGTTGAAGAGTGGGAAGAATCATTTGGTAAAGTATACCGCAATCACATTGAAAACGGTGTTATGTCCATTATGGCCGGTCACATTGCATTACCTGCATACCAAAAAGCGCTAGTTCCAGGATTAGAAGATAAAGATATCTTACCAGCAACGTTAGCCCCAGAATTAATCAACGGTTTATTAAAAGATAAATTAGGCTTTAATGGCTTAGTTTTAACAGATGCAACTCATATGTTAGGTATGACTTCAGCGATGCGTCGTGAAGATTATGTTCCACAATCAATCGCAGCTGGCTGTGATATGTTCTTGTTCTTTAACAATATCGATGAAGATTATGGCTTCATGATGAATGGATACAAAAACGGTGTCATCACAGAAGAACGTCTTCAAGATGCTTTAGAAAGAATTTTAGGTGTGAAAGCTGCGATTGGCCTACACAGGTCACAAAAAGAAGGTACATTAGTGCGTACACAAGAAGACCTGAAAGTAGTCGGCTGTGAAGATCACATCGAACGCGCTAAGCAAGCTGCTGACAAAGGAATTACTTTAGTTAAAAACACTTTTGACCAGCTCCCTATTCGTCCGGAAACACATAAACGTATTCGTCTTTACTTTTTAGAAGGAGAAAAAGGCGGCATTCAAGCAGCAAACTCAGATGTTCAACAAATTATCATTGAGGAATTAGAAAAACGCGGATTTGAAGTGACGGTTAACGACGGTACAACACGTGTGAAAGGTCCTACGTTAAAATATCGTGAGGAAGTAGATGCTGCTCTAGTCTTTGCTGATGTTATTGGCTATGGTGCTGAAAACAACTACCGTATTAAATGGAAAACGGCCATGAGCAACGAAGTACCATGGTATGTACAAGAGGTACCAACTGTATTCGTTTCGTTAAACTTTACAACGCATTTAACAGATGTACCAATGGTGAAGGCATATATTAATGCTTACCATAATGATCGCATTACAATCAGCCAAACGATTGATAAAATGATGGGTGAATCAGAATTCAAAGGAACACCGAACGAAAATGTTTGGTGTAATAAATGGCAAACTAGACTTTAATAAGAAGACAGAAGAGGCTGTTTGATTTAAAACAGCCTCTTGCAGATAATATGAAATTTTTCCGTTTATTCATTGTCACTAGCAACTGGATGGGCAAATTTTAACTTTTCCAACATAATTATAGTTGGTTCCAAATAAATAGAAAAAAGTGAATTTACCAACTTTGGTACCGTTATCATTTTTTTCTTGGCATACGAAATAATATATGCTAGTATACTAGTATAGATAAAGAAAGCGAATACAATTTTCATAGAAAGAGGCGCATAAACAAAGGATATTATTTTGATGACTATAGTTTCTAAGAGTTAAAAGTTATCATTTATCCAAAATTTAAGTGCTAAATTGTAAGCGTTATTTTGTTCGATAGGTATTATTTTTTATTATAAAAATTTTAATTTTGGAGGTAAAATAAATGAGTATGGTACAACCTCAACAAACTCAATTTGAACCAAAAAATAAGGGTCAAAAGGTTCGTCCTTTTGGTTTGCGAGATAAATTTGGTTACTTATTCGGTGATTTAGGAAATGATTTCTTCTTTATGCTAGTTAGTTCTTACTTAATGGTTTTTTATACTGATATCTTTGGAATCAGTGCAGCAGTTGTAGGGGTACTCTTTATGGTTGCCAGGTTATGGGATGCTGTTGCAGACGTGACATGGGGACGTTTCATTGATACACGTAAAACGACACCAAATGGTAAATTTAAACCTTGGATTTTTAGAATGTCGTTTCCACTTGTTATTACTGGAGTATTAATGTTCGTGAAAATTCCTGGTATGTCTGATAGTTTTTATTTATGGTGGGCTTTTGTTACTTATATTATCTGGGGAACTCTTTATAGTACAGTTAACATTCCTTACGGGTCAATGGCTTCTGTTGTTACAAGTGATCCAGTTGAACGTTCAACGTTATCCACTTGGAGAACAGTAGGATCCATGATTGCAAAATTAATTATTAGTGCTGGTGCACCTTTACTATTGTTTGTAAATAATGAACCAGATTCAAATCGCTTCTTCATGGGAGCTATCGCTTTTGGTATTCTTGCTCTTGCTTGTTATATGGCGTGTGTGAAATTATCAACTGAACGTGTTGTGATGCCTGCAAGTAATCAAGAACAAATGAGTTTAGGGAAAACTGTAAAAGGTCTTGGAAAAAATAAACCATTAATTGCTATTCTTATTGCATCATTATTAATTATGATGACAACAATGTTAATTGGTGCGGTTAACGTATACTTGTTTAAAGATTATTTTGCAAATACAGGGGCATTGGCTTTGTTCGGAATTATTCAATCATGTGCCGTATTTGTATTAGCTCCATTTATTAAAACACTTACAGCTAAGTTTGGCAAAAAAGAAATTGCAGCAGTAGGAACATTGCTTGCCGCTGCGGTATACATGACTTTATACTTAATGCCAGATTTAAGTGCTACAGCCTTTATTGTTATTGTCTCTCTTGCTTTATTAGGATACGGTGTTTTCAATATTGTCGTATGGGCGTTTGTAACAGATGTTATTGATTATCAAGAATATCTAACAGGTTTACGTGAAGATGGTACTGTTTACTCAATCTATTCATTTGCTCGTAAAATTGGACAAGCCCTTGCTGGTGGTATCGGTGGTTTTGCCATTGCAGCAGTTGGATACAATGCAGTAAACAAAGTTCAAGGAGAAAGTGTACTTGATGGAATTCATACAATAGCTACTCTAGTTCCAGCCATTTCATTCTTTGTCATTTTCTTAATCGTTGCTTTCGTTTATCCATTAGGAAAGAATCGTGTCAACCAACTTGCTATTGATTTAGCTGCAAAAAGACAAGGTAAATAATGAAGTCTAGCTAGTAGGTCATAAAATAAATAGTAAAAAAAGTAGAGGCTGTTAGGATCCTAACAACCTCTACTTTTTTTGTTTTAAACGAATCTAGTAAAAAAACTGAAAACGTTTACTACTTTTAGCCTTTTTAGTGAAAAAGCATTGACAGGTTTTAAATACATGATAGAATTTTATTTATAGGGTAATTGATAATGAATATCAATATGGTGATATTGATATTATTTTTTTTACATATGATTGATAATTAATCTCAATTGTAACGAATTTTTTTTATTTGTTTATATGTGATAATGATTCTCAACAAGATGATTAGCGGAAACAAATGAAGCCAAAATAAGAGAGTAAGGACAAGACATGAAGAAAAGATACTTATTAATCGCACTCATTATACTTTCAATTATATCGCTTTTTATTGGTGTAACAGATCTTACTCCACTTGAGATCTTTCAAATGAGTGATGAACAAGCAAAGATTTTCTGGAGCAGCAGAATACCACGACTTGCAAGTATTATTATTGCAGGTGTTGCGATGAGTATTAGTGGGCTGATCATGCAACAACTGAGCCATAATAAATTTGTGTCACCGACAACAGCAGGTACGATGGACTCAGCAAGATTTGGAATCTTAATTTCCATGATGTTTTTTACAGCCGCAAGTCCTTTGTTAAAAATGGGATTAGCCTTTGTCTTCGCATTACTAGGAACATTCATTTTTATGAAAATACTAGATAAAGTAAAGTTTAAGGATGCAATCTTTATTCCACTTGTAGGATTAATGTTTGGAAATATCGTCAGTTCCATTACAACCTTTTTTGCCTATAAGAATGATCTTATTCAAAATATGGCATCTTGGCTCCAGGGGAATTTTTCCTTGATTGTAAAGGGACAATATGAACTTATTTATATTAGTATTCCACTTGTTATGATTTCCTATCTTTTTGCCAACAAATTCACGGTTGCTGGGATGGGTGAAGAATTTGCGGTCAATCTTGGTCTCAATTATAAGACAGTCGTAAACATTGGTTTAAGTCTTGTTGCCATGATGGCATCAGTAGTGATTTTAACCGCGGGGATGATTCCTTTTCTAGGACTAGTTATTCCGAATATTGTTTCGATTTATAATGGGGATCATTTGCAAAAAAATCTTTCTCATACAGCATTACTTGGTGCCGTGTTCATTTTGGTCTGTGACATATTTGGCCGTCTTATTATCTACCCATATGAGATTCCAATCGGTTTGACAGTCGGCGTTATTGGAAGTGGACTTTTCATCTACTTATTATTGAGGAGAAAGGCATATGCGTAATACAACAAAACTAGGAATACTCACCATTGTAACCGTCATTCTTATAGCAGTCTTTCTGTTTACAGATGTAAAGGGATCTTGGGACTATGTGCTATCGAAAAGAACGGAAAAAATATTCGCGATGATCTTAACGGGTGCAGCCATCGCCTTTTCAACGATTGTATTTCAAACGATTACGAATAATAAAATACTTACGCCAAGCATCATTGGACTTGATTCACTTTATATGCTGATTCAAACCTTTCTAGTCTTTACATTGGGGTCCACATCTTCCTTAATGAATCAAAACATTAATTTTTTTATATCAATTGGACTTATGGTCTTGTTTGTGGGGATTCTGTATAAAGTCATTTTTAAAAGAGAAGGCAGTAATCTTTATTTTCTATTGCTTATAGGAATCATCTTTGGAACACTATTTGAAAGTATTTCTTCCTTCATGCAAGTGTTGATTGATCCAAATGAGTTTATGCGGATTCAAGATAAAATGTTTGCCAGCTTTAATAATATTAATACCGATTTACTCATGATTTCATTAATTTTAATCATCTTGGTTACATTGTATTTCCTGAAATTTATCAAGTACTTAGATGTTTTATCACTAGGGAAGGAACATGCTATCAATTTAGGTGTTGATTATGATCGAATCGTGAAAAGGCTGCTTGTAGTGGTTGCGATTCTAATTTCCATTGCAACAGCTCTTGTGGGTCCAATAACGTTTCTTGGATTATTAGTTGTGAATGTCACATACCAGTTGTTTAAAACGTATCAACATAAATTTTTGATAATAGGATCCATCCTAGTTAGTATTATTTCACTTGTCGGTGGTCAACTTATTGTTGAGCGAGTGTTCACTTTTTCAACAACATTAAGTGTGATCGTAAACTTTATTGGTGGCGTCTATTTTATCTATCTTTTATTAAAGCAAAGCAAAGCCTAAAGGGGAGGAAAAAAGAACATGTTAAGTGTGAGAAATCTTACAAAACGATTTGGAAATAAAAAAGTGGTTGATGGAGTGACCATGAAAATTCAAAAGCAGAAGATTACTTCTTTTATTGGTCCAAATGGGGCTGGAAAAAGTACGGTCTTATCGATGATTAGTCGCTTAATTATGGCCGATGAAGGGCTCATTCATATTGATGATAAAGAATTATCGACTTGTAAAAGCAATGAATTAGCAAAAAAAATCTCGATTTTAAAACAGTCCAATCATATTAATGTTCGATTAACCGTTAGGGAACTTGTTTCATTTGGCCGTTTCCCATACTCTCAAGGCCGCTTAACGAAAGATGATTGGAAGTTTGTGGATGAAGCAATTCATTATATGGAGCTTGAACAAATGCAAGAAAAGTACCTGGATGAGTTAAGTGGTGGGCAAAAACAAAGAGCCTATATTGCGATGGTGATTGCTCAAAACACAGAATATATTTTACTTGATGAACCACTGAACAATCTTGATATGAAGCATTCTGTACAAATAATGAAAGTATTACGCAGACTTGTTGATGAACTTGGCAAAACAGTTGTCATTGTTATTCATGATATCAATTTTGCTTCCTGTTACTCTGATTACATTGTGGCATTAAAGAATGGCAAAATTGTTAAAGAAGGCCCTACAGATGAAATTATTCGTCCATCTGTTTTAAAAGATATTTACGATATGGACATCAATATACAACATATTGATAATAACAAGATATGCGTGTTTTACGCATAATAAATTCTGTAAATTATTTTTAATTGCCTTCGAGTGAGAATAATAATCATTATTAGGTAGTGAGCGCGCACCCATTCATTGGGTCACTATCTTAAGAATGCGGGATCGAATTCGAAAGTAACTAATAATTTAAATAAAAAATATATTACTTAGAGGTGTAAAGATGAAAAAGAAGTTATCGCTATTTTTACTTATTACAATCATGGCTGTTTTTATGGCTGCTTGCGGTTCAAATAGTTCTACTGAAGAGAAATCAAATGAATCAGCAGAACCGAAAGAAACAAAAGAAACGACAGAATTAACGATCAAACATTTCTTAGGGGAAACAACTGTAAAGAAAAATCCTGAGAAAGTAGTGGTTTTTGACTTTGGTACATTAGATACATTAGATGCTTTAGGTGTTGAAGTAGTCGGTCTACCAAGAGAAGGTACTGTTCCTAGCTATCTTGATAAATACAATACGGATAAATATGAAAGTGTAGGTTCATTAAAAGAACCTGATTTTGAAAAGATTAATGAGCTTCAACCAGATCTAATTATTATCTCAGCTAGACAAGTAGATTTATATGAAGAATTCCAAGAGATTGCTCCAACGATTTATCTAGGCGTTGATACAACAAAATATATGGAATCCTTTAAAGAAAATGCAACAACGATTGGTCAAATTTTTGATAAAGAAGCAGAAGTAGAAGCAAAGTTAGCTGAAATTGATGAAAGCATTGCAGCATTAAATGAAAAAGCAACAGGTATGGATGAAAATGCTCTAGTTACATTAGTCGAGGATGGAAGTGTAAGTGCATACGGACCGGCCTCTCGTTTCGGTATTATCCATGACGTATTCGGTGTAAAACCTGTCGATGAAAATATTGAAGTGTCTACACATGGCCAAAGTGTTTCGTTTGAATATATTGTTGAGAAAGATCCTAATTATTTATTCGTAGTTGACCGTGGTGCTGTTGTAACTACAGGTGAGGGTGGATCTTCTGCAAAGCAAATGTTAGAAAATGATCTTATTAAAGGGACAAAGTCTTATAAAGAAGATCATATCGTTTATCTTGATCCTAATTATTGGTACTTATCAGGTGGCGGACTTGTTTCTGTAGCAGAAATGGTAAAAGAAGTTGAAGCAGGTTTGGAGTAAACAAAAAGAAGAGCACATCCTCTTTTGATCGGATGAACTCTTCTTGCAGAGAAAATGTTTAGCCTAATTGGATAGGCAGCATGAGAGACTGAGTGTTCGCAGCACTCAGTCTATTTTATTATAAAATTTTGTGCGTGAGCGTTCAAGTGAAACGGAAGCTAGGGCAAACTTTAAGTCTTAGTCATGAATAAGGGGCTGCCATAAGCTAATCAATCAGCTTATTGAATTGCACCCGTTTATTTACGACATACATAATCGGTGCACCAACTGCCATCACAACTAATTCTCCTGCTGCAGTTGTCAACCAAGTTAGAAGGAATGGAAGTCCAAAAGCTAGATTTAGCTCGAAAGCAATGATAAACATGGTAAAGGTAAACACAATTGTGTTAAAAAACATTCGTGCCCAAATGCCTTTAATAAAACGCATCGAGAAGATCGAAATCAATAGGGCAACAATGGATTGACCAACACCGAAAACAAGATCATAGGCAACCATTGGAGAAAAGAAAAGGTTTGTTAAGAAGACGCCCAGAATAATCCCGTAAATATACTTTTTGTTGAAAACAATGAGATGATTGAACATCTCTGAAACGCGAAATTGGATAGCCGTAAATCCAAAAGGCTGAATGGCAAATGAAACGGCAATGTATAAGGCTGCCACAATTCCATTAATCGCCAAAGTTTTAATATTCATTTTTTTCTCTCCTTAGTTTTTTTTCGTGGGAGGGTCTCGAACCACGTTTTAATGAAAACTCTACTAGTATACTATTGATTTTATAGAATAACACCTTTTTTAATCATTTTATTCTTAACTTTTTTTGGAAACACGAATGAGACGCGATATTTCAGGGTGACAGGATAGACTACTTATCCCTATTAATAAGTTTATTGTTGACTTTTTCTGAAATCTATATATTATTAACTTATTATTATAAGAGTTTCCCTAAAGGGGAGTAGCTTTTACAGCAAGGTCGTCATTACGGAGGCAATCTCCCGGCTTTGTTGGCAACCACCTGGTTGTTAGCCAGACCTTTACCAATAGGTAAGGTCTATTATTATGTCAAAATTAGACCTTTACTAAATCGGTAAGGGTCTTTATTTTTGTCCTAATAGAGAGGGGTGGTTGATAAATGAAAAAGGAGAAGATCTCTTTAAAAGAATTGATTGAGAGAAATAAAGAAGAATTACTTAACGACTCGGAAGCTGTTGAAAAAATTGAACATAAAGTCGAAAAAAAGATACAAGAAAGGCACTAATTCCCCATAAAAGCACTAATTATCTTATTTAGCAAAAATACATGATTAGCAAATCATTTCGATAGAAGAAATAGAGTATAAAAATTTGGGAGGTATTATATGGATTTTTCAATTTTAATGGAGTATAGCTGGGTATTACTAGTATTGATTGTTTTAGAAGGTTTACTGGCTACAGATAATGCTCTAGTATTAGCAATTATGGTTAAGCATTTACCGGAAGAGGAAAGAAGAAAAGCTTTATTTTATGGATTAGCAGGAGCCTTTATCTTCCGTTTTGGTTCACTTTTTGTCATCTCGTTTCTTATTGATGTATGGCAGGTTCAAGCAATTGGAGCGGCATATCTTATCTTCATGTGTCTCAACCACTTATTCAAGCACTTTATAAAACATAAATCGAGTGAGGAAGAGAAAGAAGAAAAACCAAAAAAACAAAGTGGTTTTTGGATGACTGTGTTTAAGGTTGAAGTGGCGGATATCGCATTTGCGGTTGACTCTATCCTAGCGGCTGTTGCCTTAGGTGTTACACTACCAGAACTGCCTATTCCGGATATCGGTGGCATGAATGGTGGACATTTCATCGTGATCTTTGCCGGTGGTTTAATCGGATTAATCATTATGCGTTTTGCTGCTAATATGTTTGTTAAGCTACTGGCCAAAAAGCCTGGTTTAGAAGTGGCTGCGTTCGTTATTGTTGGATGGGTTG
>C688J18823_10002870_pt1 | contig 10849 bp, 10 predicted proteins | sample HopSoiMetagenom1_FD_18823 | JGI IMG/M metagenome (IMG submission 18823) | reverse complement strand
ACCAGCGCATTGAGGCGATCAATTTCGCCATGGCGCACGATGACGGCGCCTCGCACCGCGAGCTCGCGCAAGCGGACGTGATCCTGATCGGTGTCTCGCGCAGCGGCAAGACCCCGACCAGCCTATATCTCGCGCTGCAATTCGGCGTGAAGGCGGCCAACTACCCGCTCATCCCCGAGGACTTCCAGCGCGAGAAGCTACCGGAAGCCTTGCGGCTGCATAAGCCGAAGCTCTTCGGCCTGACCATCGCACCCGAGCGCCTGCACGAAATCCGCAAGGAGCGGCGGCCCGACAGCCGCTATGCGGCGCTCGACAACTGCCGCTACGAAGTGGAAGAGGCCGAGACCCTGATGCGCCGCGAGGGGATCCACAGCATCAACTCGACCACCAAGTCGATCGAGGAGATCGCCACTACCATCCTGCGCGCGCTTAGGATCCACCGCCAGATCTATTAGCGGCCTCGTACAGGCAGATGGCCGCGGTCACCGCCACGTTCAGTGAGTCGGCGCCGCGCACCATCGGGATGGTCACCTTTTCCGCCCCGAGCGCGAGCAGGGCGGGACTGAGCCCGCCGCCCTCGGCGCCGAACGCCCAGCCGAACCGTCCGCGAAGCGCGACCTCCGCCAGACTCCGCCCACCGCGCGCCACGGTGCAGAGGATGCGGCCGCCGAAGGCGTGGATGGCGGCCGGGAGATCATCGACCTGCCGTACGCCGAGCGTGAAGTGGCCGCCCTGCCCGGCCCGCAGCACCTTCGGCGACCACGGATCGGCGCACTGACGGTCGAGTACCACCTCTCCTACGCCGAACGCCGCCGCCGTGCGGACGATCGTGCCGACGTTGCCGGCGTCCTGCACCCCTTCGAGGAACACGCTGGCTCCGTGCCGCCGGATGTCCGGGAGGGCGATTTCTGCGGCAATGCCCTGCGGCGTGCGGGCATCGGCGATAGCCGCGAACGCCGTCGCCGAAAGCACGGTCGGCGCGACGCGCGAGCGGCGGGCGAGCGCGCTGATCTCGGCGGTGGCGAGGGCGGCGTCGATCGCGATAAGCGCGATGGGGGCGATGCCGGCATCGAGCGCGGCGGCGACGAGGTGCGGGCCTTCAATGAGAAGCCGGCGCTCGGAGCGCCGCAAGCGGCTGTCGCGCGCGAGCTTCGCCCAGCGCTTCACCTGGACGTTGTCGCGGGAGCGCAGGATCAATTAGGACGCTTGGCGCGCAACTCGTGCCGCGCCTTGCGCAGCATCTGGTCGACGAGGTCAACGTGTGCCGCGGCGTCGGCGGTCTTTCGCACGTCGGCGTAGCTGCGCTGCAGGCGCTTGCGCTCGCGGTCGAACTTGTCGAGCTTGGCGCGCTGGCCGATGAGCGCGGTGCCCATGGCGAGCTTCGTGGCGTCGCAACACATGCGGTAGCTGCGGATGCGAAGCTCCTCGGTCATCGAGTTCCAGACCGGGGCGAAGAGATCGCCCTGAAAGAAGATGCGCACGGCGTAGAAGCTCCGCCGGTGGATCTCGCAGGGGCCGTGGCGGCCGAGCGCCTGCAGGTGCTCGGGGGTGGCGTAGCCCTTGTGGCCGGCGAAGCCGTACTGGGGATAACGCTCGTGCAGCGCCGTCATCACGGCGTCGCGCGCGGTCTTTGCGAGGATAGAGGCGGCGGAAATGGGTTTGTGGCGCGCGTCGCCGTCGACGAACGCCCGGGCGGCGCAGCCGAGCTCGCGCGGGCAGACGTTGCCGTCGATCCACGCCTCCTCCGGCCGCACGCCGAGGCCCTGGACGGCCCGGCGCATGGCGAGCATCGAGGCGTGGAAGATGTTCAGCCGGTCAATCTCCTCCACCGTCGCGTGGGCGACCGACCAGGCGGTGGCGCGCTCCTTGATACGGCTCGCGAGCACCTCGCGCCGCTCGGGCTCGAGCACCTTGGAATCGGCGAGGCCGTTAATCCGCCGCGCCGGGTCGAGAATCACGGCGGCGGCGTAGACCGGACCGGCGAGCGGGCCGCGACCCGCCTCATCGACGCCGCAAACCAGCGCGCTAGGGACNGGCATGAGCGAGCACTTCGAGCACCGCGTCGGCCGCGCGCTGGGCGGCGTTGCANCGAAGGAGTTCATGGAATTCTCGGAAGCGCTCGACCTGGCGGCGTTGCGCGGCGGTGTCGCGCACCAGGGTGAGCAGCGCGCCGGCAAGGTTCGCNGGCGTCGCCTGGTCCTGCAGGAGTTCCGGCACCAGCCGCTCGCCGGCGAGGATGTTCGGCATGCCGACGTAGGGCAGGTAGAGCATCTGGCGCATCAGCGCCCATGTTATCGGAGACTGCCGGTAGGCGATCACCATGGGTCGCTTGAAAAGCGCCGCTTCGAGGGTGGCGGTGCCGCTCGCCACCAGCACGAGGTCGGCGGCGGCGAGCGCCTCGTGCGAATGGCCGAAGAGCAGCGTCAGCGGCAGATCGGTGCGCTGGTGCTCGTGGATCGCGCGCTCGAAAAGCTCGCGCGTCTCGCGCGTCACCATCGGGCAGACGAAGTGCACGTCGGGGATCTCCTGCCGGAAGCGATGTGCCGCGAGCACGAAAGCGCCCGCCATGTACTCGAGCTCCGAGCGGCGGCTGCCCGGAAGGAGCGCGATGATCATCTTCCCGGAAGGAAGACGAAGCGCGGCGCGCGCCTCGTCCTTCGGCGGGTCGAGGGGGATGATGTCGGCGAGCGGGTGGCCGACGTAGGTGACCGGCACGCCCGCCGCCTGGTAGATCGGCTCCTCGAACGGGAACATGACGAGGATGCGGTTCACCGAGCGCGCGATGCGGCGCACGCGCCAGCGCCGCCAAGCCCACACCGCCGGGCTGACGTAGTGGATCGCCGGGATGCCCGCCTTCTTGAGCTTGCGCTCCAGGTTCAGGTTGAAGTCGGAGGAGTCGACGCCTATGAAAAGGTCGGGCCGCTCGCGTAGCAAGCTGCGCGCCAGGCTCGAGCGGATGCCCATGATCTCGCGGTAGTGGCGCAGCGCCTCGGCGTAGCCGCGTACCGAGAGCTTGTCCATCGGGAAGTGGGACTCGAAGCCCTCCGCCGCCATGCGCGGCCCGCCGATGCCGGCGAACGCGATATCCGGGCGCTTGCGCTTGAGCGCCGCGATCAGGTGCGAGGCGAGGAGATCCCCCGACGCCTCGCCGGCCACCATGCCGACGCGCAGCTGTCTCGGCATGCGCTTTAGCGGATGATGCCGCGCTTGGAGCGGTCGAGAAACTCCACCAGCTCGCCCACGTGCGCGCAGTCGGCGACCTGCGCTTCGAGCTGCCGCCGCGCCTCGGCGAGCGCAAGCCCGCTGCGATAGAGCGTGCGGTAGGCGCGCTTGAGCGCCGCGATGTCCTCGGGCTTGTAGCCGCGCCTCTTGAGGCCTTCGCTGTTGACGCCGTAGGGCTTCGCCATGTTGCCGGCGGCGGTGACGAACGGCGGCAGGTCCTGCGGCAGGTAGGTGCCCATGCCGGTGAAGGCGTGCGCGCCGATGTGCACGAACTGGTGCACGAGCGTGGTGGCGCCGAAGATCGCCCAGTCGCCGACCGTCACATGGCCGGCCAGCTGGCAAGCGTTGGCGAAGATCGTGTGGCTGCCGATCTGCACGTCGTGCGCAAAGTGCACGTAGGCCATGACCCAGTTGTCGTTGCCCACGCGGGTCACGCCGACGTCCTGCGCCGTGCCGCGATTGATCGTGACGTACTCGCGCAGGGTGTTGTTGTCGCCGATCTCTACGGCGGTGTCTTCGCCCTTATATTTCTTGTCCTGCGGCGGCGCGCCGAGCGAGGCGAAGTGAAAGATCTTATTGGCCTGCCCAATGCGCATGCGCCCGTCGAGCACCACATGCGCGCCGATCCAGGTGCCCTCGCCCACTTCCACCTGCGGTCCAATGACGCTGAAGGCGCCGACCGTGACGCCGTCGGCGAGCTGGGCGCCGCGGGCGACCTGCGCGGTGGGGTGCACCTCCCGACTCATTTCGGCTCGATGGTCTGCTGGGCGCAGAGGATGGTGGCCTCGGCCACGAGCTGGTTGTCGACCCGCGCCCAGCAGCTGAATTTGCCGATGGCGCGCAGCTGGCGCTCGAAATGCACCTCGATCTCGAGCTGGTCGCCGGGCAGCACCGGCTTCTTGAAGCGCGCGTGATCGATGCCGACGTAGTAATACACGGTGCGCTCGTCGGGCATGGTGTTGTTGGTGCGATGGATCAGCACGCCGGCGGTCTGCGCCATTGCCTCGAGGATCAGCACGCCCGGCATGATCGGCCGGTGCGGGAAATGGCCGGGGAAGAACGGCTCGTTCGCCGAGACGTTCTTCACGGCGACGATGCGCTTGCCCGGCTCGCACTCCTTGACGCGGTCGACCATGATGAACGGATAGCGCTGCGGCAGGTGGCGGAGCACCTCGTTCACGTCCATTTCAGCCATTTTTCTTTCCTTTGCGGCGCAGGTCTGCCGCGGCGCGGGTCCAGGAGGAATGCTCGTCGAACGGATAGATACCGGTGTAGGTCCCGGGCTTCAGGATCGAGCGCGAGATCAGCGTACCGGCCGAGATATTGACATGGTCGACGATGCGCAGGTGGCCGAGGATCATGGCAGCGCCGCCGATGGTGCAATGCCGGCCGATGTCGGCGCTGCCGGCGATGCCGACGCAGCCGGCGATTGCCGTGTGCGCGCCGATGCGCGTGTTGTGCCCGACCTGGATCTGGTTGTCGAGCTTCACGTCGTCCTCGATCACGGTGTCGTCGATGGCGCCGCGGTCGATGGTGGTGTTGGCGCCGATCTCGACATCGTCGCCGATGCGCACGCCGCCGATCTGCGGAATCTTGATCCAGCGCCCCTCGTCCTCGGCGATGCCGAAGCCGTCGGCGCCGATCACCGCGCCGGCGTGCACGATGGCGCGCGCGCCGATGATGCAGCGCGGGTACAGCACGACCCGGGGATAGAGCGTACTGTCGTCGCCGATCACCGCGCCTTCGCCCACGACGCAGCCGGGGCCGATCGAGACACGGGCGCCGAGCTTCGCCGACTTTGCGATCACCGCGGCAGGATGGATGCCCGGCTCCTGCTCCACCAGCCCGTTGAAGAGCTGCGACACGCGCGCGAAGTAGGCGTACGGATTCTCGGCAACGATGCGCGGCAACGTCGTCTCGCTCTCCGCCTGCGCATCGAGCACTACGGCGCCGGCGCGCGTCGCGGCGAGCTTCGAACGGTAGCGGCTGCCGGTGAAGAAGCTGATGTGCCGCGCATCGGCCCGCTCGAGCGAGGCGACCTGATGCACGAGGGTGTCGGCGTTGCCGGCCACCCGGCCGCCCAGCCGCTGCACGATCTCGCCGAGGGTCAGCGGCCCGGCCACCGGATTTACTGCCGACTCACTTCGCGGCGGGCGGCTTGCCCCCGTCGAGGGCCTTGATCACCCTGTCGGTGATGTCGATGCGCGGGCTCGCGAAGACGGCGTCCTGGAAGATGATGTCGTACTTTTCCTGCTCGGCGATCTGGCGGATGACCCGGTTCGCCTGCTCTACGACCTGGGCCAGCTCCTCGTTGCGACGCTGGTTCAGGTCCTCGCGGAATTCGCGCTGCTTCCTCTGGAAGTCGCGGTTCAGCTCGTTGAACTCGCGCTCCTTGGTGCGCCGCTGGTTCTCGGTCATGGTGACGCCGTTCTTCTCCAGGTCGTCCTGCATGCGCTTGAGCTGGTCGGCGAGCCGCGCGAGCTCCTGGTCGCGTTTCTGGAACTCCGCTTCGATCTTCTTCTGCGCGCGCTGCGCCGGTATGGCATCGCGCAGGATGCGCTCGGTATTGACAAAGCCGAACTTGCCCGTAAGCGCAGGCGAGGCCGCGGTCGCGGCGGGCTTGTCCTGGGCGCCCGCGCTCACGCTGGCGGCTGCCAGCGCCGCCGCCGCGAGCAATCGTAAGAGGTTCATTCGCTTCTTAGAATCCGGTACCGAAGGTGAATTGTAGCCTCTGGATATGGTCCGTGCTCTTGGCGTTGAGCGGCTGCGCGAAGGAAAGGCGCAGCGGGCCGAACGGCGAGGTCCAGAAGAACGAGAGACCGGTCGAGTAGCGCATGTCGTTGAAGGCAAAGTTCTGCAGGAAGACGTTGCCGCCGTCGACGAACCAGGCGAGGCGCAGCGACGGATCGTTGGCCGCGCCGGGCATCGGAAACAGCAGCTCGAGCGAGGCGTTCGCCTTACGGTTGCCGCCGATCGCGTTGCCGTTGAAGTCCTGCGGTCCCAGGGAGAACGAGCGGTAGCCGCGCACCGAGCCGGGACCACCGGCAAAGAAGTTCTTGAAGAAGGGCAGCGGTTTGCCGCCCAGGCCGCCGGCGATGCCGAGCTCGCCGCCCGCGAGCAGCGTGAAGTCCCGCGAGAGCGGAAAGTACACCTGGTGCTGATAACCGAGGCGCGCGTACTGCAGGTCGCCGCCCGCCAGCTCGGTGCTGGCGCGGATGAAGCTGCCCGAGCGTGTGGTGATCAGGCTGTCGCGCGTGTCGCGCGACCAGCCGGCGGTGCCCGCGCCATAGCGGTAGTGATTGCCAAACTGCGAGACGAATAGCAGATAGCTGAGCGGGCTCGTGTCGAAGACGGTCAGGTTCACGTCCTCGAAGTTGACGCCGAGGTCGATGCGGCTCACCTCCGACACCGGATAGCCGAACTTAATGCCGCCGCCGAGCGCGTCGGTCGCGTACGGGCCGACCGCGAGCGTCGTCGCGTTGGTCTTGCGCTTGTAGATGTCGAAGCCCTGACTCACGCCGTTCACCGTGTAGTACGGGTCCAGGTAAGAGAGCGAGTAGACGCGGTTGACCGTGCCGCTGTTGATGTTGAAGGATAAAAACTTGCCGGTGCCGAAGACGTTCGATTGCGTGAGCGAGGTCGAGATGGCGAACTTCTCCACGCTCGAGAAGCCGATGCCGAAGAGCAGGGCCCCGGTGGGCCGCTCCTTCACGGTGTAGACCACGTCCACCTGGTCGGGGCTGCCCTCGACCGGCACCGTCTCGACGTTCACCTCGCTGAAGTACTGCGTGCGGTCGATGCGCCGGCGCGACAGCTGGATCTTCGAGGCGTCGTAGTAGGCACCCTCGAGCTGGCGCATCTCGCGCCGGATCACCTCGTCGCGCGTCTTGGCGTTGCCGGCGACGTCGATCCGCCGCACGTATACGCGCCGGCCGGGATCGACCGCGATGTTGAAGGCGACGGTGCGCTTTTCCTTGTCGACCTCCGGGATGGCGTTCGCGTTGGCGAAGGCGTAGCCCTCGTTACCCAGGCGATCGGCGATCGCCTTGGTCGACGCGGTGAGCTTCTCCCGCGAGAACACGTCGCCCGCCTTGAGCTGCACCAGCCTCTCGAGCTCGGGCTGCGGCGCGATCAGGTTGCCCGAGAGATCCACCTTCGACACGGTGTACTTCTCGCCTTCGGTGAAATTGACCGTGATGTAGATGTCGCGCCGGTCCGGGCTGATCGACACCTGGGTCGATTCGACCGAGAAGTCGAGATAGCCGCGGTTCTGATAGAAGTTGCGCAGGTTCTCGAGGTCGGCGGAGAGCTTCTCGCGCGAATAGCGGTCGTGCTTGGTGTACCAGGTGAGCCAGCCGGGCGTGCGCAGCACGAACTCCTTCAGGAGCTGGCTTTCGGCGAACGACTTGGCGCCCACCAGGTTGATGCCGCGGATCTTGGCGACGTCGCCTTCGGTGACGGCGATGTTGATGCCGACGCGGTTTCGCTCGAGCGGTGTCACGGTCGTCTGGATCTCCGCCGCGTACAGACCACGCGACAGGTACTGGCGCTTCATCTCGAGCTCGGTCGATTCCAGGAGCGCGCGATCGAAGATGCGGCCCTCGGCCATGCCGACTTCGCGCAGCACCTTGCGCACGGTGTCGGGCTCGAACTCCTTCATGCCGGAGAAGTCGATCGAGGCGATCGCCGGCCGCTCCTCGACGTAGACGACCAGCACGTCGTTGTCCATCTCGAGCCGCACGTCCTTGAAGAAGCCGGTGGCGTACAGCGCGCGCAGCGCCGCCTGCGCCTTTTCCTCGGTCATCGTCTCGCCGACCTTCACCGGAAGGTAGCTGAACACGGTGCCGGGCTCGGTGCGCTGCAGGCCCTCGACGCGGATGTCCTTGACGGTGAACGGGGCGAACGACTGAGCGTGCACCGCGCTGGCTGCCGCCACTGCAAGCGCGGCAAGCACCGCGGCCAAGCCTCTGCGAATCATTAACCGGTCAGCAGGCGATTCAGGTCGTTATAGAAGGCGAAGGCCATCATCACCAGCAACAGCGCAAGACCGACGCGCTGTCCGAGCTCCATGAACCGCTCGGAGACCGGCCTGCCTTTGATTATTTCGATCGCATAGTACATCAGGTGTCCGCCGTCCAGCAGCGGGATCGGCAGCAGGTTCAGGACACCCAAGCTGATACTGATTAGCGCGAGGAACGTGAGATACGAAACCCAGCCGAGGCTCGCCGACTGCCCGGCGAAATCGGCGATCGTCACCGGCCCGGAGAGATGGCGCCAGGAGACTTCGCCGACCAGCATCTTGCCGAGCATCTTGAGGCTGAAGAGCGCGATGTCGGTGGTCTTCGCGCTCGCCTTCACGAGGCTGGCCATCGGCCCATGCTGCACGCGTATCAACAGTTTTTCCGGAATAGCCCTCGGGCTGGCGGGGCCCGGCGCCGATGCGGCCAAAGCGCGCGCCGCCGGCGTTCACCGACTCGGGCACCACCTCGAGCGCTTGCATGCGACCGGCACGCTCGACGGTGAGCGCGAGCGCCGTGCCGGGATGCGAGCGCACCGCGTTCACGAAGGCTTCCCAGTTGTCGATCGGCGCGCCGTCGAGCGCGACGATGCGATCGCCGCTCACGAGCCCGGACTTCTCCGCGGCGCCACCGGCGATCACCTGCCCGAGCACCGGCGGCAGCGGCGGCCGATAAAGCCGCAGGCCGACGCGCTCGAGCACATCGGTCTCGACCTCGTTCGACGGGAACCCGCGCAGGTCGAGCGTCACCGTGGCGAGATGGCCGCGCTCGTCCTCGGTGTCGAGCTTGACCGGCTCGCGCTGCAGCGCCGCCTGCAGCACGCGCCAGCGGAGCTCCTGCCAGGTGCCGATCGCCTCGCCGTCGATACCGCGCACGGTGTCGCCCGCGTGGATGCCAGCGGCCGCGGCGACGGTTCCGGCGGGCGGCGCGCCGAGGATAGGGCGCGCTTCCGGCAGCCCGTACATGAAGAGCCCGGCGTACACCAGCACTGCGAAGGCGAAGTTGAAGAGTGGCCCCGCGACGACGATGGCGAAGCGCTTCCAAACGCTCTGGCGATTGAATGCGCGCGCGAGCTCCGCGGGCGGCACCGGCCCTTCGCGCTCGTCGAGCATCTTCACGTAGCCGCCAAAGGGAATGGCAGCGATGACCCACTCGGTGCGGTCGGCGCCGAGGCGCCAGAGGGCGAGCGCGCGGCCAAAACCGACCGAGAAGCGCAGCACCTTCACGCCGCACCAGCGCGCGACGATGAAGTGGCCGAACTCGTGCACCACGATCAGCACGCCGAGCGCGACGATGAAGGCGAGGACCGTCTGCACGAAGCTCATGCGGCCCTCGCCAGCACACACGCGGCGGCGATGCGCCGCCCCTGCTCGTCCGCCGCCATCACTGCGGAAAGATCGGCCGCCGGCGCTCCCGGCAGCGCTTCCAGCGTCTCGCAGATCACGCGCGCGATGCTGGTGAACGGCAGCCGCCCGGCGAGGAAGGCGTCCACCGCGACTTCGTTGGCGGCATTGAGCACCGCCGGCGCCGTGCCGCCGCGCTCGAGTGCGCTATAGGCGAGGCGCAGGCACGGGAAGCGCCGTTCGTCCGGGCGCTCGAAGGAAAGAGCCTTCATCGCCGTGAGGTCGAGCGGCCGCGCGCCGGAGGCGATGCGCTCCGGGTAGCCCAGGGCATGCGCGATCGGCACGCGCATGTCGGGGTTCGAGAGCTGGGCAATGAGCGAGCCGTCGATGTACTCCACGAGCGAGTGCACGATGCTCTGCGGATGGATCACGACCTCGATCGTCGCGGGCGGGAGATCGAACAGCCAGCGCGCTTCGATCACCTCGAGACCCTTGTTCATCATGGTTGCCGAGTCGACCGAGATCTTCGGCCCCATCACCCAATTCGGATGCGCGCACGCCTGGGCCGGTGTCACCGCGTCGAGCGCTTCAAGCGGCGCGGCGCGAAACGGTCCGCCGGAGGCGGTCAGGATGATGCGGCGCACGGCGCTTGCGTTGGAGAGGCACTGGAACACGGCGTTGTGCTCACTATCGACCGGCAGCAGGGTCGCGCCCGCCTGGTGCGCCGCATGCGTGAGGAGCGGTCCGGCCATGACCAGCGCTTCCTTGTTCGCGAGCAGCACGCGCTTGCCGGCGCGCGCGGCGGCCAGTGTCGAGGCAAGGCCGGCGGCGCCGACAATCGCCGCCATGACCACCTCGCAGCGCGAGTCGAGCGCAACGTGCTCGAGCGCCTCGGCGCCGAAGAGAAGCTCGGTGCCAAATTCACGGAACGCCGCGCAAAGCCGGGCGCTCGGCGCGACGCCCGCGAGGACGGCGGTGTGCGGGCGGTGCGCGCGGCAGAGCTCGAGCAGGGCATCGCTCGAGCTGTGCGCGGCGAGCGCCGCCACACGGTAGCGATCGGGGTGCCGCGCGACGACATCGAGCGTGCTCTTACCGATCGAACCGGTGGCGCCCAGAATTGTGAGATTCACCCGTTAACCCTCATCCACGGCAGCAACAACGCCGCGAGCGGCAGCGTCGCGGTCGCGCTGTCGATGCGGTCGAGGATGCCGCCGTGACCCGGCAGCAGCGCCCCGCTGTCCTTCACACCTGCCTGGCGCTTGGCCG
>C688J18823_10002869_pt1 | contig 10849 bp, 10 predicted proteins | sample HopSoiMetagenom1_FD_18823 | JGI IMG/M metagenome (IMG submission 18823) | reverse complement strand
ATCTCGTCCATGAGCTGATCGTCGATGTGCAGGCGGCCGGCGGTGTCGACGATGAGCACGTCGCAACCGTTGTTGATGGCTTCGCGGCGCGCTTCCTTCGCCAGCCGCTCGACGGTCGCGGTGTTCGGCTCGGCGTCGGGCTGGCCCTCGTAGATGTGCGCCTTGATCGCGTCGGCTACCACTTTCAGCTGCTGGCGCGCGGCGGGGCGGTAGACGTCCACCGACACCAGCATGGGCCGGTGTCCACCTTTTTTGAACCAGCCCGCGAGCTTGCCGGAGGTGGTCGTCTTACCGGAACCCTGCAGGCCGGCCATGAGCACGACGCTCGGCGGCTGCGAGGCGAATTTGATCTTCGCGGTGTCTTGCCCGAGGATCGCGACCAGTTCGTCGCGCACGACCTTGACCATCTGCTCGCCGGGCGAGAGCGCGGTCATCACGTCGCTGCCGAGCGCCTTTTCTTTTACGGTGTCGAGCAGCTGCTTGACGACTTTTACGTTGACGTCGGCTTCGAGCAGCGCAAGGCGGATCTCGCGGAGGGCCTCGTTGACGTTCTCTTCCGTCAGCTTGCCTTCGCCGCGAAGGTTCTTGAATGTGCGCTGAAGCTTCTCTGAAAGGTTCTCAAACATAAGTCGAAACTTAGATTTTACCAGCCCCGGTTGGCGCGAAGGTCTCTTGCGCAGCGATGACGGTGTTGCAGTGGATGGTCACCGTGTCCTCGACGTTGCGGGCATAACCGCCGGCGTAGGTGACCATCACCGGAATGCCGCGCGCCTTCGCCACGCGGAAGACCAACTGGTCGCGCTGCTTCAATCCTTCGATGCTCAACGAGAGCCCGCCGAGCTGGTCTTCTTTATACGGGTCGGCGCCCGCGATGTAGCACAGCAGGTCTGGCTGGAACTGCCGCAGCCCCGAGCTGAGCGCGTTGTCGAGCCACTTTAGATAGTCGGCGTCGCCGGTGCGGTCGGGCAGGTTCACATCAATGGACGACGGGGGCTTCCACGCGGGATAGTTGTTAGCCTGGTGCAGCGAGATGGTGAAGACGTCGGTTTCCTCTGTTTTTCTCTGTGTCCCTCTGTGGTCCGGTTTTGTTTCTGAAGGCAGTGGATGCCCGCTTGCTTTTCCGTTCCCGAAGATGGCCGCCGTCCCGTTGCCGTGGTGGACGTCGCAATCGACGGTCATCGCGCGCTTGATCTTCCCGTCTTTCTGCATGCGACGGATCGCCACCGCGACGTCGTGGATCACGCAGAAGCCCTCGCCGTGGTCGGGAAAAGCGTGATGGAATCCTCCGCCGATGTTGAAGGCGACGGCATCCGCGAGCGCGAGTTCCGCCGCTTTGATCGAGCCCCCAGCAGCCAGCCAGAACGCCCGCACCAGTTCGGGCGAGTAGGGAACCTCCATTTGCGCTTGTTCGAGCGGGGAAAGCGTTCCATTCTTCAGCTTCGAGACATACTCGGGTGTGTGGACCAGCAGGATGTCTTCATCGCTCGCCGGCTTTGGCGTGACGAAATCGGAAGCCGCGACGATCTTGTCTTTCAGCAGCCGAGCGTGAACGAGACGGTACTTTTCCGCCGGGAACACGTGCGCTCCGATCGGCAGATAGTAATCGTCGCTGTAGACGAGTTTCATCGCTGAAATTGTAATTGCTCTGGCCGGCTCTCACTTTTCCCAAACCAGCAGCTCTCACTGTGCGTTTCAGCGCATCCTACTGAGTAAGAACGAGTGTGCATGGAGGGCCGAACCCATGGGACTGATCGAAAGATTGAAGAGAGCCGAGCTTAAGGGACGCGACGCCGCCACTCGCGCCTTTGATCGCGTCGTACATACCAGCGAAGATATCGAGCGCAAACTTCGTCGCAAGATGCGCGTTTATCCCACCGCAACCGTTGCGCGCAACCAGGGCGGTTCCACTCCTTCGGAAGTGAGCCAGGCGGTACCCGCGGGCGAGAGCGCTCCGGTGGAATATCAGGAGCAGCGCAAGGGGATGGAGATTGCGGAAGAGCCCGCCGAGCAAATGCCTATCGTGTCCATCCATGGAAAAGACGTAAGGAAGGGTCCGGGATCTTTGCCCAAAGCGCCCGATGTGAAGGAAGATCCCGAAGCGGCCTGATTTGCTTACCGAAGGTCACTTTTTTCGTCCCTTCGGCGGTTCCGGCTCCGCGACCGCGCGCCGTATGGGAACGATCGCACCGCGTTCAGAATGAGCGCCCTGGGCGCGCGAGATCACTTCCTGCTGGATGTACTGCACGAAATCGTGCATCTGGCGCTGCATCTCTTCCATCCGCTCGCGCATTTGCAGGATGATGGCCATCCCGCTGATGTTCACTCCCAGGTCGCGCGCCAGCGAAAGAATAAATTCCAGCCGCTGCAGGTCCTCTTCCGTGTACAACCGGGTATTGCCCTCGGTGCGCGACGGCTTCAGCAGGCCTTCGCGCTCGTAAAGGCGCAGCGTCTGCGGATGAATGTCGTACATCTCGGCCACCGCCGAGATCATGTAGGCGCCTTTGGACCGTCGCTTCGCCATCCCTTTGCATACTCTACATCAGGCTTCCGCAAAACAATATTGTCGTCCTGCGCGCAGAGTTTTGGATACAATCCTCGGCATGACGCGGAAGCTCTCCATTCTGGCTGCGGTTTTGGCGCTGGCCGGCTTCCTTTTCGTCTTCATTGCGCCCGAGATACCGACGCCGAACGTTGTCGTGAAGTCTCCGCAGCTGCAGATCGCTCATGCCGCGCTGGTGGTGAGTTCAGTCACGCGTGGTCTGGTTCACGCACGGTTCACGCTCGTGTTGGCGCACTCCAAGCCACTGCCTCGTACCGATTCGCTCATCGACCTAACGTGCGTTCGTCTTTGCTAGCCGAAGAGTCCTCCCGTGTAGCAAAAATCCAAACGGAGGTCTCTGCTATGAGCTCTGCTCATCAAGCGGCGGCGATTGCTTCAGCTAAAAAGCTGCTGGAGCGAACCTGCCCGCAATGCCATCACGTCCAGGAAGTCGCTGGTAGCAAGAAAAGGGACGAAGTGCCGTGCCACAGCTGCGGTGCCGCGATTCCACCCAAGCACAAGGAGTCCTGACATGGGCCATCCCGACATCCTCTTTCAGATCGCATCCGCGATCGTGGTCGCCACTTGCTTCGCACTATTGGCGCGCGTCGCGCGGCAACCGCTGATCCTCGCCTATATCGCGGCAGGGATCCTGGTCGGTCCGACGGAGGGGTTGGGATGGCTCGATATCCAAACGGTTGAGCCCATCTCAGAACTTGGGTTGATCCTGCTGTTGTTCATGATCGGGCTCGAGATCGATCTGAAGAAGATCAAGCAATCGGGAGCGGCGCTCATCGCCGTTGGCTTCGGGCAATTCTTGATCTGCGTGCTGCTCGGCATTCCGTTCATGCGACTGCTCGGATATCACACGGGCGGCGGCGACTTTTCCGGTCTCTATCTTGCGATTGGCGCAGCGCTCTCGAGCACGATGATCGTGGTCAAGCTGCTCTACGACAAGTTCGAGCTTGATACTCTGCCCGGGCGCATGACGCTTGGGATTCTCGTCTTCCAGGACATCTGGGCCATCCTCTTCCTCGCGCTGCAACACGATTTAAAGAATCCTGCGCCAAGTATTCTTTTGCTCTCGCTGGTGAAGGGGATTGCTGTCGTTGTTGTTGCATTGTTGGCGAGCCGCTTTGTGCTGCCCGATCTTTTCCGCTCGATAGCGAAGCGTCCTGAACTGGTGGTCCTCGCGGCACTTGCGTGGTGCTTCATCATCGCGCTGCTCGCTTCTATGGTGGGGCTCTCGCGCGAGATGGGCGCGCTCATCGCCGGTATTTCGCTCTCGACGGGCCCCTACAACCTCGACGTTATCGCCAAGATCATCAGCCTGCGCGATTTCTTTATCGTGCTTTTCTTCGTGACGCTGGGCGCCAAGATCCCGCGGCCCACAACTCACCTCGCCTTGATGGCTCTTGCGGTCTCGGCTTTCGTGGTGCTTTCGCGCTTCCTATCCGTCACCCCAATCTTGCACAGGTTCAAATCGGGGACGCGCATCAGCTTTATCCCGGCGCTGAACCTTGCGCAGATCAGTGAATTTTCGCTGGTGATCTGCGCGCTCGGAGTGGCCCTCGGTCACATCAGCCAGGAGGTGATGTCCGTACTGGTCTTCACCCTGTTGATCACATCGGTGCTTTCGACGTACGGCATCCAGTACAACCACCAGATCTACCTCTGGGCCAAGCCGGCGCTGAAGAAGATCGGATTGACAGACTGGGAAGATAAGGAGATGGATGACGACCATGAGCACGAGTCGAAGCCCATCGTATTTCTTGGCTTCTCTCGCTTCGCCAGCTCGCTGTTTCAAGAACTGCTCGACGGCGACGCGGAGTTGATCGAGCAAATAGGAGTTGTTGACTTTAATCCCCAGGTGAAGACGGAACTCGATCGGCGCGGCGTCCAATCAGTCTACGGTGACATCGCGCACGCGGACACGCTCGACCACGCCAAGATCGAAGGTGCGAAAGTCGTGATCTGCACCATCCCGGACGCCATCTTGAAGGGGACCACCAATGCGAAGATGCTGCGGCAGTTGCAGACGCTCGCACCCGAAGCGAACGTGATCGTTACTTCCGAGGTGTATTCAGAAGCGCGCGAGCTTTATCAGCAGGGCGCGGCGTATGTATTCATCCCACGGCTTGGGAGCATCAAGGAGCTGGCTGCGGTAGTGCTGAAAGCTCGTAAGGACAATTTCAAGCTCTCACGCGAGGAAGCTGCAGAGCAGATCGATATCCGGGAGCAGCAGGAAGTGATTCCGTAAAAATCAGACCTTGGCCCAAAGCTCTTTGCGCGGATCTTCGGGGCTGACCTTCGCCAGCTCCTGCCATAGCTCGCGCGCTTTCAGGTCACGTGCTTCCGGAACCACGATCTTGATTTCGACGATCTGGTCGCCGCGGTGGCCGTCCTTGGTTGCAGAAGGAACACCCTTCTCGCGCAAACGCAGCTTCTGGCCGCTTTGCGTTCCCGGCGGGACTTTGAGCTGGGCGCGTCCATCGATAGTCGGCACTTCGATCTTTGCCCCGAGCGCCGCTTCAGGAGCGCTCACAGGAACCGTCACTTCGATGTTGTCGCCGTCACGCCGAAACACCGGGTGCTCTCCCGCGCGGATGATGATGTAGAGATCGCCCGCCGCTCCGCCGTGCGCTCCGGCGTTTCCTTTGCCGGCGAGACGGATGCGCTGGCCATCGCGCGTCCCCGCTTTGATTCGTACCTCGATAGGATCGGTGCGGTGCACCACGCCTTCGCCGTGGCAAACGTTGCACTCGGTTCGATCTTTCCCAGACCCGCCGCAGCGCGGACACGTAGTGTTGAACTTCATCCGGTTCGCCGACTGCGAGACCTGGCCGGTGCCTTTGCATTGGGGACAAGTGTTGTTCGACTGCATGAATCCGTTGCCGTGGCAGTGGGCGCAAACGTCGTTGCGCGTGATGTTCAGCTTGAGCACGGCACCCTGGATCGCCTGCCAGAAGCCAACGTTCACCTGGTATTCGAGATCCGTACCGGGCTCGGGGCCGCCGGCGGGTGCACGGCCGCGTCCCCCGCCGAACATGGAGCCGAAGATGTCTTTGAANCCGCCGGCACCGCCTGCGCCAGGGCCTTGCGATGCACGACCAGCACCGCCGCCAAAGAGGTCGGAAAAGTCGAAGCCCTCGAAGTCGATTGGAACTTCCTGCCCACCGCGTGAAGTTCGATATTGCGCACTGCCGCCCGGAAATCCGCCAAAGCCGCCAGCTCCATAACCCGCCCCCCCGCCGCGCGCGTAAGCTTCTGCCGTCGCGGGATCGATGTTGTCGGAATAAAATCCGACCTGGTCGTAGATCTTGCGCTTCTTGGGGTCGCTGAGGACGTCGTTGGCTTCGGAGATCTCTTTGAACTTCTCTTCCGCTTTTTTGTCCCCGGGATTTACGTCAGGATGGTACTTGCGCGCCATCTTGCGGAAGGCTTTGCGGATCTCGTCCGCAGTGGCGGTCTTCTTCACGCCGAGCGCGCCGTAATAATCTTTGGTCTGGGTCGCCATTCGAGTTCAGTTTCGAGTCTTGTCCTAATACTTGCAAGCAAAAAACAAAAAAGCGCCACGGATTTCACAGATTTGCACGGATTCTTGATCCGCGTTCATCCGTGTGAATCCGTGGCGAAATGCCTTTGCTTTACTTCTTGTCCTCGACGTCGACATACTCCGCATCGATGACGCCTTCGTCCTTCTTCTGGCCAGCGCCATCGCCTGCGCTCGCTCCGTTCGAACCAGGAGCCGCGCCAGCCGAAGCACCACCATCGCCCGAAGGCGCAGCAGACTTATACATCTGCTCCGCCAGCTTATGCGAGGCCTGCGTAAGCCGTTCGCGAGCCGAGTTCATTGCGGCAGCGTCGGTGCCTTCGAGTGCCTTCTTCGCATCGGCAACGGCGGTCTCGACATCGGTTTTCTCCGTGCCCGAGATCTTGTCGCCGTGCTCCTTGAGCATCTTCTCGACCTGGTACACCAGCGAGTCGAGCTGGTTCTTGGCCTCGATCTGCTCGCGCAGCTCTTTGTCTTCAGCGGCGTGCGACTCAGCGTCTTTCGCCATGCGGTCGACTTCATCCTTGCTCAAACCTGAAGACGACGTGATCGTGATCTTCTGGTCTTTGCCGGTGGCCATGTCCTTGGCGTTCACATTGAGGATTCCGTTCGCGTCGATATCGAACGTCACCTGGATCTGCGGTACACCGCGCGGCGCCGGTGGGATCCCGCTCAGCTGGAACTTGCCCAGCGTGCGGTTGTCACGCGCCAGCGGACGCTCGCCTTGAAGCACGTGCACATCCACCGACGTCTGGCTGTCTGCCGCCGTCGAGAACGTCTCGGTCTTCTTGGTCGGAATGGTCGTGTTGCGCTGGATCATGGGAGTCGAAACTCCGCCCAGCGTTTCGATGGAGAGCGTCAGCGGAGTCACGTCGAGCAGCAACAGGTCTTTCACGTCGCCCGAGAGCACGCCCGCCTGTACCGCCGCGCCGATGGCAACCACTTCGTCCGGGTTTACGCCCTTGTGGGGCTCTTTCCCGAACAGCTCTTTCACCAGGTTCTGGATGCGCGGCATGCGAGTCTGTCCGCCGACCAGCACGACTTCATCGATCTTGCTGGCGTCCACGCCCGCGTCTTTCATGGCCTGCTTGCACGGTCCCACCGAGCGCTGGATGATGTCTTCCACCAGCTTCTCCAGTTGCGGACGCGTAAGCGTCTTCACCAGGTGCTTCGGCCCGGAGGCGTCCGCCGTGATGAAGGGAAGATTGATCTCGGTCTGCTGCGCCGTCGAAAGCTCGATCTTGGCTTTTTCAGCGGCGTCACGCAGACGCTGCAGCGCCATCTCGTTGCCCTTGGAGCGCAGGTCGAGTCCTTCGTCTTTTTTGAATTCGTCAGCCAGCCATTCCAAGATGCGCTGGTCGATGTTGTCGCCACCAAGGTGGGTGTCACCGTTGGTGGACTTCACTTCGATCACGCCTTCGCCGACCTCCAGCACCGAAATGTCAAAGGTACCGCCGCCGAAGTCGTACACAGCGATGGTTTCGTCCTTCTTCTTGTCGAGTCCATAGGCAAGTGCCGCCGCGGTCGGCTCGTTGACGATGCGCTTGACGTCGAGTCCGGCAATGCGACCGGCGTCTTTCGTGGCTTGGCGCTGCGCGTCGTTGAAGTACGCGGGAACGGTGATCACGGCTTCGGTCACGCCCGAGCCCAGGTAGTTCTCCGCGGCCTTTTTGAGTTTTTGCAGGATCATCGCCGAGACCTCAGGCGGGGTGTACTTCTTGCCCTGCGCCATCACGGCGACGTGGTCCCCGTCTTTCTGGACTTTGTACGGGACCATCTTCATCTCTTCGTTCACTTCGTCGTAGCGACGTCCCATGAAGCGCTTGATCGAATAAATGGTGTTTTCCGGATTGGTGATGGCCTGGCGTTTCGCCACTTGCCCCACCAGCCGCTCGCCCGTCTTGGTAAACGCGACGACGGAAGGCGTAGTCCGGCCGCCTTCTTCGTTCTCGATGACCTTGGGCTCGCCGCCCTCCATCACCGCCACCACCGAGTTGGTGGTGCCTAAATCGATTCCAATGATCTTTGCCATCTCTCTACCCCTGTTTGTAAGTTGCTGGTTTTAAATGAGTTCGATTCAGCTCTGGCCTATGTTGCCGTCCAGCATAAATCTTGAGTGAGTTACTGTCAAGGTATTGGATGGGGTGGAGAGGGCTTGGGATGCAGGGATTTAGGGGTTGTTTAGCCGATTGGACTGATTAGTCGTAACGCTCGAAGATGATCTGCTTCTTGTCCCACCCGAACTCGTTTTTGAGCATGTCGCGGTTGGCGGTGACCATATCATTCAGTCCGCAGATGTACGCATCCAGGTTTGCGCGCTGATCGGCAGGACGCTTGAGCAGCAGATCCCGCACTTTGTCCTGCACGTAACCCTTTTCGCCCTTCCAACCTTCCGGCGGACGGCTCAGAGTCATGACGTAGTGGAAATTAGGGAACTCGGCCGCGGTGCGCTCGAACTCCTCCTGGTAATACATGTCCTCGACGTACCGGGTTCCGTACACCAGATAGATCTCGCGGCCTTCGTGCCGGAGATTCGCTTTGTCCCAGAAGAGCCACTCAACGAACGAACGCATGGGCGCAACGCCGGTTCCGGTGGCGATGAAGATGCAATCGCGCAGCGGCTTGCGCAGCACGAACAACCCGTGTGGGCCGTGGAACTTCACCTCAGCGCCGTCTTGCAGGTCGCAGAGGAAGTTCGAGAAGAATCCGCCTTCCACCCGGTTCAGGCAAAGGTCAAACAGGGGATTGCCGCGCGGCCCCGAAGCGACGGAGTATGCGCGTGTGATCTGTTTGTTCTCGGAGTTGGGCGCTACCATGGAGATGAACTGCCCGGCAGCGAAATCGAAGCGTTCCATCTCCGGTACCGTGAATTCGAAGTGTTTCGTCTTCTCGGAGAGGTGCGAGGTCCGCAGTAGCTTCGACGTATAGAGCTTCCGTTCAACCATGGTGGAGTGGGCGAAAAGTCATTGTACGCGCTCTACCGCGAAATGTTTGTGAGTTCTTCAGGCGGCTTTCTGCAGGTTCTTCCGCAAGAAGTTCACGATCCGCCGCATCGCGTCCATCTGCGCCAGTCCGGTAAACCCGTGTCCCTGGCCGCGATAGATCTTGATGTCGTACGGAATATTGTGGCGCTTGCAGATGATCTCCAGCCGATGCGCCTCGCTCACCGGCACCACGGTATCGGCTTCGCCATGCAGGATCAGCACCGGCGGCAAGGTCGCGGCGTTCGCTTCGATCTCCTTCGGGAAGCCACCGAATAGCTCCGCTACCGCGACCACGCGCTTGTCATATGCCGCGAGTGCGAGTGATAGATATGCGCCAAGCGAAAATCCCAGCAGTGCGATGCGCGATGCATCCACATTCGGCTGCCCGGAGACGAAAGTCACAGCGTCGCTGAGCGTCTCCCACCATGCGATGAAGTTGGGCTCGATCTCGCGCGGCGCTACCCAGTTGTGTCCAGTGCGCTCGAAGTAATGCACCACGAAAACGTGCACGCCGAATTGCGCGGCCTGGTTCGCGAACGGATCGATGCCGCCTAACGGTCCGCCCGACCCGTGCACCAGCAAAACCGCAGGATGCCTGCCCGGCTTGGAAGGGAAGTAATGATCAATGCGTATCGCTTTTCCGGCAGATTCGAACGTCGGCATGGTCTAGTTGGATGCTGAGGAGATTTCTATCACCGTGATCTCCGGTCGCGCAAAGAAGCGCGCTTTCGGCGGATGCCCCTCCAGCCCAATCCCGCGATTCACATAAAGCCACGACGTCGGCGTGAGCTGATGGAGGCCTCTCTCATATTCCTTGTCATACCTTGAGTAGGTGATCAGTGCTCCATAAAACGGCAGGGCGATCTGTCCACCGTGAGTGTGACCGGCACAGTACAAATCCACCCCAAACCGGCGGGCGCTATCTACTTCGTCCGGGGTGTGATGCAGAAGGATGGAAAACTCGTTCACCGGCACATGCTCTAGAAGCGAAGGAATACGCGCGGCCCGGCCAAAGTCGACGCCTGCGATCCACAATCGTGTGCCGCTGACGTCGGTCAGCAGCAAATCGTCATAGAGGTAATGTACCCCTGTGCCTTTGAAATAGTCTGGCGAGCGGATGTCGCCGTGCCAGTACCCAACAACAGCGTCGTCCCAATTGCCAGCGACAACATATACCGGAGCGATGGTCGCGAGTTCGGTAAAGACTTTGCGAGCAAGCGGAACGCCGGCGCGATTCACCACCGTATCTCCGGTGAAGAAGATCAGATCTGGATGCTCGGCTCGNACNANCTCCGGCAACCGACTCTCNAAACGGTCCTTNCCNTCCGAGTGCAGNTCCGANAAATGNACGATGCGGATCGGTTTCGACCCTGGCGCTAACTTAATGCTCTTAATCTGCACGTGCGTGATCTCGGGCCAGTACGGCTCGACGGAGTATGAGTACCAGAAGCAGATCAGGCCCAACACCGCAAGAAGGTGTACTGTCTTCTCAGCTTTCCTTGCGGCGCCATTGTGACCGTGGTTCTTGAGTCTGCGGAGCAGTAAACAGGCAGAGACAAAGTAGACAGCAAGCACCGCGAATACGAAGATCGCAACGCGGAGGTATTGGGGCCACCAATGCGAAGTATGGATCGGCTTACTCCACCGTTACGGATTTCGCCAGATTGCGCGGTTGGTCAACGTCGCATCCGCGACGCACGCCGATGTGGTACGCCAGCAGCTGCAACGGCACGATCTCGAGGATCGGAAGCAGGAGCTCGGGCGCGGGCGGAA
>C688J18823_10002868_pt1 | contig 10851 bp, 10 predicted proteins | sample HopSoiMetagenom1_FD_18823 | JGI IMG/M metagenome (IMG submission 18823) | reverse complement strand
GGCGAGGATCCGCCTGCCGTTCAGGCCGATGCGCCCGCACCGCTCCTCGCGGAGCGGCGGCTCCTGCTGGAAGATCGCGTCGAGCTGCCGCGGTTGTACATGGCCTGGCACTCGCCGTCGCTCTTCGCCGAGGACGATGCGGAGCTGGACCTGGTCGCCGAAGTGCTGGCCAGCGGCAAAACGTCGCGACTGTTTCGGTCGATGGTCTACGAGGACCGGATGGCTACCGAGATTGCGGCGTCGCAAAATTCGCGTGAGCTCGGCGGCTACTTTCAAATCGTCGCGACCGCCGCGCCTGGGCGGACGCTGGCGGAACTGGAGCGCGCGATCCGACAGGCCATCGACGCGCTGATCGAGGAAGGCCCGGTAGCTCGCGAAATGGAACGCTGCCAGGCGCAGGCCGAAGCGAATTTCGTCTATCGATTGCAGACCGTGGGCGGGTTCGGCGGCAAGTCCGATCAGTTGAACGCCTACAATATTTTTCTTGGCGATCCAGGATTTTTTCACCGCGATCTCGATCGCTACCGGCGCGTCACTCCGGCATCGATGCAGCGTGTGGCCCGCGAATGGCTCGATCGGTCGCGGCGTGTGCTTCTGAGCGTGGTCCCGAGAGGACGGACAGAGCTGGCGCTGGCCGGTTCTGAACCCGTCGCCGTGTCGTGATGCGCGTCGATCGTGATCGCCGTCCACCGCTCGGTGCCGATCCCTCTCTCCGATTTCCGGAAATCCGCCGCCGGACGCTGGGCAACGGCCTCCGCGTGTGGACCGTTGAGCACAACGCGGTTCCGCTGGTCAGCTTTCTCGCGCTGCTCCCGATCGGTGCGTCAGCCGATCCCGCCGACCGGCCGGGACTGGCGGCCATGACCAGCGACATGCTCGATGAAGGATGCGGCGAGCTCGATGCTCTGGAACTACACGACGCGCTCGCCAGAATTGGCGGACATCTCGACTCGGAGATCGGCTCGGACGCCACGATCCTGACGTTGACCAGCCTCGCACGTCATGCCAATCGCGCGAGCGCACTGGTCGCTGACATGATCATGCGGCCTCGCCTCGATGCCGTCGATTTTCAACGGGTCCGCGAGCTGCGGTTGAACCGCTTGATTCAGCTGCGCGACCTCGCACCGGCCCTGGCGGATCGTGCGTTTGCGCGTTTGCTCTACCGGAATCATCCCTACGGGCACATGCCGCTTGGCACCGAGCCGTCGCTCCAGTCGGTGACGCTCGACGAGATNGGCGGTTTTCACCGCAGCATGTTTACGCCGTCACGAATGACGGTCATCGCCGCGGGGGACGCGTCCCACGATGCACTNGCGGCGTCGGTTGAGGCCGCGTTCGGCGACTGGCGCGCATCGAACGAAGCCCCNGCCATCGATCCTGCCCTCTGGCCACTGCCCGGCGTACCGGACGACCGGCTGGCGCTTCTGCATCGCCCTGGCGCAGCACAATCGGAGCTGCGGATCGGACACGTCGGACTCTCGCGAAAAACTCCCGACTATCACGCGCTGCTCGTCCTCAACACGATTCTCGGCGGCCAGTTTGTCAGCCGTATCAACATGAATCTCAGGGAGGACAAGGGATACACCTACGGCGCACGCACGTCGTTCGATTTTCGTCGAGCGCCTGGCCCGTTCGTCCTCACTGCAAGCGTGCAGTCGGACGCCACCGTCGATGCGATCGTGGAGTCGCTCGGTGAGCTCGACGCGATTCGAGGCGCCCGTCCCGTGACGGCCTCGGAGCTCTACGCCGGGCGCGCCGCACTCACCCGCGGCTACCCGCGAAATTTTGAAACGGCGGAACAGATTAGCCGCGGGGCCGCGCAACTCGCGCTGTTCGACCTCCCAGACGACTACTTCGCGACCTTCGTGCCCAAAGTGCTGGCGGTCGATGAAGCCGCGGTGACACGAGTGGCGCAACAGCATATCGACCCCTCGCGGTTGCTGACGGTGATCGTGGGGGACCGCGACAAGGTGGCGCCAGCGATCCATCGGCTCAACCTCGGCGTCGCATCGGAGCTAGTCCCCATGTGACGGTGAGTGAACCGTATCGCCATCGGCTCCGTCCAACTGACAGTTATGCGGGGTCGATGTACACTGTATCGTTCCGTATGGACATAGCCCAACGCAGCCTCAGCCTTGCGGGGATCATCGGGATCCTCACGGCCGCGTTCGCCGCGGTTTGATTTACCTTCTGGTTACACAGCCGGTCAGCACCGCCCAGAACATCGCAAATGGCGAAGTATCGCCGATCGTCCGGGCGGTCGCCGGTGTGCTCTACGACGCGCTTCGCGGAATCCTCAAGTTTCTCTGAAAGCTGAAGGCTGGACTTTCAGAATCTTCAGAGATTTCTGTTCAAGAATCTGCAAAGAATAATCCCGTCCATCCACTTGAACGGTGTGACGCCCGTGCTGTAGTGGCCGCATGGAAGCACCGCGACCTGGTGATCCAGCCCGCGCCGGCGGAACTCGTCGACCAGCATCTTCGATAACGCGACGGGAAACGTCAGATCGTACCGGGCGTACACCAGCAGGACCTCTTTTCCTTGCAGGCGTTCCAGGTAGGGAAACGGAGAGATCGGCATCCAGATGCGACGCAGGGTGTCGAGCTGAATCTGCCCGTCGAGACTCGCCCGTACGTGTTCGGTCGAAAGCCCCTCCCAAATCACGTCGGCAAAGTACGGCGAAATGTGATTGAGGGCGGCGGTGCGTACCAGCGGCTCGTGCGCCGCTGTCAGCATGGCCAGGCACGATCCGAGACTTGTGCCGAGGATCCCGATCGACTCATAGCCTTCGCGGGCGAGCCAGGCGATCGCGCGTCGTGCGTCGAGCACCGCCTGCCGGCAGACCTGCGCCGTCCTGCCGACGTTCGAGCTCACGATGTAGTCCGCGCGGCTCAGCTCCGGCGGCATGCGCGCGTCGTGGTAGGGCAGGCTCAATCGCAGCGCGCTGATGCCAAACCTGTTCAGCAGACGGCAGAGACCGACATGTCCCTCGGCATCGGCGTTCCATTGTGGCAGGACGAGGACCGCGCGCCGGCTGCCTCGTTCGGACCGATCGGGAAAATACCGCGCATGCACCACGTTGTTCTCGGGGTGCGGCGTCGTGACTGCACTGGGAAATCGCAGCCGATCGTCGGTCAGCGTGTAGTCATCACACGACGGCAAGGCAAAAAAGGCCGCGCTGTTTGCCACGGTCTGCGAGGCCCACCCGGCAAGGCGTTCGGCGACATCCGATGGAACCTCGTCGACTCCCTCGATCCACTCGAGACCCCATTCGAACGGCCGAACGACGCGGTTTTCTGCCGCGGCGGCGAGTTTACGTTCCCAGTTATGGAAGACCCGCGAGATCACCTGATAACCCTTTGATCGGCAGCCATGTTGCATTTGCTGAGCACATGATCGAACAACCCCCCAAACCAGACACCCCGCAGCCACCGGACGTGATCAATCACTTGCCGCCACCGAAGTTTCCTGTGCCTCCGGGCGATCCGGCGGCTGAAGATATGCCTGATATTCATCCCGTGCCACCGCCCACCGATCCGTCGCCGCCGGTGCTGTAGCGTTCGACGGTGGCAGCCATGCGCAGCAGCTGACTGGTCTCACCGCGAGGTCCGACCAGTTGGAGCCCAACAGGCCAGCCGTCACCCGTGGTCCCGGCTGGCAGCGCGATGGCGGGGTGGCCGGTGATATTGAAGAGTTGCGTCAAGCGAAGCATGGCCGCCCGTACCGGTTCCCGCGTTCCGTCAATATCGATCGTCGTCGCGCCAAGTTCCGGTGCCGGCGCGGGCTGCGCCGGGAGAAGCAACGCATCGCAGGATTGCAGCGCACGATCGACCGACCCCGCGAGCATGCCGCGAAGGTGCATGGCGCGGACGTAATCTTCCGCGAGCACATAACGCCCCATCTCGAGCCGCAGTCGAACGCCCGGCGAATACCGATCGGCGTGCGCGGCGAGGATCGGCGCGTGGTACCAGGACGCCTCCGGCAGCACGATGTGCAGGTACACGTCGGCGGTACGAGCGGCGTGCTCGACGTCGACGACTCGCACGTCGTGACCGTCCGCTGCGAGCGCGCGGCGTGTCTCCTCTAATGCCGCTCGCACGTCGGGGTGCAATCGATCGCAAAAGTACGCTTCCGGGACGCCGAACACGTACGTGGGACTGCGCTCGGCCGCATGGAGCGGTTGTGCGTGCCCGCGCATCGCGTCGAACAACACGGCAACGTCGGCAACGCTTCTCCCCATCGGTCCAACGTGATCGCACGTCGTGCTCAACGGCACGACGCCGTCGCAGGGCAGCTCGCCGTAGGTGGGCTTGAGACCCACCGTCCCGCACAGCGTGGACGGGATGCGGACCGATCCTCCGGTGTCGGTGCCGACCGAGCCGAAACACATGCCTTCGACGAGCGCCACCGCCGCGCCTCCGCTGGAACCGCCCGCGGATCTGGACGGGTCCTTGGGGTGATGCACCGGCCCGAACGCAGACTCCTCGCTTGTCGTCCCAAATGCAAACTCGTGTAGATTCGTTTTGCCGATGACGATGGCGCCGGCCTCATGAAGTCGCGCGACGACGGGCGCATCGTACGCGGGTAATCGCGGCGGTACGGCAGACCCTGACGTCGTCGGCGTTCCGGCCACATCAATCAGATCCTTGACCGACACGGGAACGCCGTGCAGCGGTCCGCGATAGCGGCCGGCCCCGATCTCGCGTTCAGCCCTCTCGGCCGCGTCGAGAGCCGCGTCGGCCATGACCGTAATGAATGCGTTGAGCTCGAGCCTCGACTCGATGCGCTCCAGGCATCCGCGCACGAGGTCTACGGGAGAAATAGCCCGGGACCGAAGTCGTTCGGCCACCTGTTCGATCGAAGGCAGCGCGACGGTCATCGATCCCCGCCTCGATCGATCAACCGATCAGCGTCGCGCAGTGCCGCCGTCGATCGGGCAAGACTCTCGAGGAGCGGCTTCAACTCCGGAATTCCACGGCGCTCCGCATCCGCACACGCTGTTCTCAACCACTCTTCAATGGACATGTTTCTCGATCGATGCCGGCGTGACCAATTCCAGAAGTCACCAATTCACCAATTGAAGAGGTTCTTCCGACACGATGGTAAGCTAGCGATTGTTCGCAGGTCCGCCCGCTGGCGGCGAAGGCCTGCTCGTTAAAGCGTAGCGTACGACGTGACCGATCGCATTCTCGCAGCCGTGATGCCTGGTCCGAAGCGGCCGATCGAGATTCGCGAGTATGCTCGCCCCGACCTGCCGGACGGCGCGGCGGTTCTGCGTACAGCTCGATCCGAGGTCTGCGGAACCGACGTTCACTTATGGCACGGCCGTTTGGCCGGCGTGCCGTATCCAATCATCCCCGGACACGTCTCAACCGGTACTCTGGAAACCATACGCGGCAACCTTCGGGGGATCGATGGGGCCACACTTCGTGAAGGGGATCGGGCAGTATTTTTTGACGTGCATCGAACGTGCGGGAGGTGCCGCGCCTGTGCGGTTCATCGAACCCCGACGCGCTGCTGCGAGCGGCGGGTCTACGGGATTACCGATCCCGCAGACGAAGGATTGTTCGGTGGCTGGTCCCAGGCGATCTATCTCGAACCAGGCGTCCACATCGCACGGCTTCCCGATGCGGTGTCGTTCGATCAGTACATCGGCGGCGGTTGTGGGCTGCTGACTGCCGTGCACATCATTGAACGGGCGGGCCTGCGCGCGGGTGAGACGGTTCTCGTGCAAGGCACCGGTGCGGTTGGTTTGAGCACCATCGCACTAGCGCGCCTCAGCGGCGCCTCTTTGATTCTTGCCATCGGTGCGCCGTTGAACCGCCTCGAACTCGCGCACCGAATGGGGGCCGATCGCGTGTTTGACTGGACGGCAACTTCGGTCGAGGAGCGGCGCGAACACGTGCGAGCGCTCACGCACGGCGAAGGCGTCGATGTGGTGGTGGAAGCGGCCGGCTCTGCGCGCGCCTTCGAAGAAGGTCCCTATCTGGCTCGCGACGGAGGCCGCTACGTCATCGCTGGCCACTACACGGATGGCGGCGACAGCGCCGTGAACGTGCACGCCGCAATCAATCGCAAGCACCTGGAGATTCGTGGCTGCTGGGGAAGTGAGCCGGCACACTTTCTCCGCGCGTTGACCTTCCTGCAGGAGCTCGGACCGGAAATTCCATTCGACGCCATCGGCGAGCGAACGTATCGGTTGGATCAACTCGACGCCGCGTTGTCCGCCGCCGAGTCGATGCAGATCACCAAAGCGCTCGTTGATCCCTCGGTGTCCTTCTGAAGGCTGGCATGCGGCATACCAAAGTGATCGCGACGGTCGGTCCGGCATCGAACAGTCCGCAGATGCTCGAAGCGCTGCTGCTGGCCGGCGTCGATCTGTTTCGCCTCAACTTCTCGCACGGCACCCACGACTCGCACGCGGCGGTGTACCAATCGATCCGCGAGGTCTCGAGCCGGACCGGACGCAGAGTTGCCGTCATGCAGGATCTCAGCGGGCCGAAAATTCGAACCGGCACGCTCGCCGGCGGTCAGCCGATCACTCTTCGTGAAGGTGAGCAGCTCAGGATCGTGCCGGGCGACGAGCCCGGCGGACCGGGCCGGATCTCCACCACATTTGTCGAGTTGATTCAGTCCGCGCGTCCCGGTGATCGCCTGCTGCTCGACGATGGAAAAATCGAACTGCATGTGACGGGTGCAGCCGATGCCGAGTTGACCACCGTCGTGGTGACCGGCGGACCGCTGGGCGAGCACAAGGGGATCAACGCGCCAGGCGTCCGTTTGCCCGCCTCATGTATCACCGAGAAGGACGAAGCGGATCTGCGGTTTGGTCTGACGCTGGGTGTCGATTTCGTCGCGATCAGCTTCGTGCAGACGGCGGCGGATGTGGCCAGGGCGAAGCAGTTGATGGCGAACGCCGGCCGCAGCGTCCCCATCATCGCGAAGATCGAGAGGCCGACGGCGCTCGAGAACCTGAACGCGATTCTGCGCGAGGTGCATGGTGTGATGGTCGCGCGCGGAGATCTTGGTCTCGAGATGCCGCTCGAGCAGATTCCGCGCGTCCAGAAACAGATCATCGAGAGCGCGCGTGCCGTCGGACGTCCAGTGATCGTGGCGACGCAGGTGCTCGAATCGATGCGGGAATCGCCGCGCCCGACACGCGCTGAGGTGAGCGACGCGGCCAATGCCGTCGAGGAGGGCGCCGACGCCATCATGCTCGCCGGCGAGACAGCCGCCGGGCGCTATCCGCTCCAGGCCGTCGAAACACTCACGCGCGTCATTGAAGACGCCGAGCGCGTACCCGCGAACAAGGTGGCATTGTTGACCGGTTCGATCGAGAGCCGCCACGGCCTGGCCTTGTGCGAGGCGGCCGTCACGCTCGCGACGACCGGTCAGGCGGATGCGATCGTGGCGGTCACACGCGAAGGCAAGACCGCATGCCTGCTGTCGGCCCTGCGCCCGGGCGCCGTCATTTACGCCGCCACCGACACTGAGGAGGTTGCGCGAATGCTGCTGTTGATGCAGGGCGTGGTGCCGTTGGTGACCGACGAACGAGATACCGGCTCCCTCGCGCAGTTGCTGGTCAGCGAGCGTATCCTGCCAGCCGGCTCAGTCGTCGTGTTCATCAACGTGAGTCCGGAGCTGGCGCGACTCGAGTCGAACTTCCTCAACGTTCAGAAACTGATCTGATTGTATGTGGTTGGCTCTAGCCGGAAACCTTATCGGGATCCGGGATCCGGGATGCGAAGTGTCAGGCGGAGGCTTCGACGTACTGTTTGAGCGCGACCAACGACTTCAACCAGCCCACCTCGATGACCCCGTAATACCGTCGCCACCGCGGTGTGTCTTCGAAGCCGCTTTGCCGGACGTGGAGGCGGCAGGCGGGGCCGTCCATCGCACATTGCACCTGCAACGACATCGGTCCGATCGGTCCGCTGTCTGGCGGCAGCCACCAGGCGTCGGCAATCACCAGTTCGCGACCGGGCTGATACTCCATGACGTTGCCGTAGAACACGCCGCCCAGCCGGCCGAGTACATCGTCTATTTCGCTCGTCGGTTCCCATTCCACCGCGTAGATGCCGAGCGGGCGCGCGGTGGTCACCGATCGTGCAGTTTGCCACCACGTGTGCAAAGCCACCGGATCGAAGAAGGCCGCGAGCACGCGCGTGGGCGCCGCGGTGATCAGGACCGAATGATCGAAGGAGAGATCGTGCGTCTCGCGCGGCACGGCGGCATCCTATCGGCTACCGCCGGGTGAGTAAAGCGGCTATGCTGATTTGATGGACGCCAGCGCGCCGCCTCATCCGGCGACCTCGACTCCCGTTCCGCCGCAACCCGACGCGTCATGGGACGAGCACTACCGCGACGAGCGCGATGCCGCCTACCTGTATCGCGCGCTCGCGGCGGTCGAATCCGATGGCGATCGCAAGCACCTGTTCGAGAAGCTGGCGGTCGTCGAAGATCACCACGCGGAACGCTGGGAGGAGCTCTTCGCGCAGAGCGGGCGTCCGTTGCCGGAGTACTCGACGGCAGGACGCACGCGGCTCCTGGCCTGGGTGGCGAAACACTTCGGCACATCCCTGATCCTTCCGCTGATGCTGGCGGAAGAAGGGCGCGAAGTGCAGGCCTACCTCGGCATGGCGCGCCAATCGACCCATCGTCAAACACATAAGGCTGCTGTCGATATCGCGTCCGATTCGGCGGTCCACGCGCGCGAACTGGCCCACATGATGGGACGCGACGGGGAACCGTGGCACGTCGGCGGGTCCGGCGGCTACCTTCGCAGCATCGTGTACGGGTTCAACGACGGGCTCACCGCAAACTTCGGGCTCGTCGCCGGCGTCCTCGGTGCGGACGTCGCGCCACATATCGTGATCATCAGCGGCGTCGCCGGCGCGATCGCTGACGCGCTCTCAATGGGCGCGAGCGGATACCTGGCCGCCAAGAGCGAGGCCGAAGTGCAGGCGCATCAGATCGATCTCGAACGCCAGGAGATGCGTCTGATGCCGGATCTTGAAGAGGAAGAGCTGGCAATCATCTACGAGTCGAAGGGGCTGCCCGCCGAGCGGGCGCGAGAAACTGCCCGGGCGATGATGCAGGATCCCTCGCTCGCGCTCGACGCGATGGTCCGCGAAGAACTGAACATTCATCCAGCGGAGCTCGCCCCGATCAAGGACGGCACCATCACCGGGACGGCGACCGCGGTCGGTGCCTTCATCCCGATCGTTCCGTTTTTCATGCTTGACCACGGCGCCGCGATCTGGACGTCACTGGCCATCAGCATGCTCGCGCACTTCGCGATTGGCGCGGCCCGGAGCGTATTTACCGGCCGCAGCGTGTGGGCCAGCGGCCGCGACATGTTCGTCGTCGGCTTCGGCGTCGCGGCAATCGGCTATGCGATTGGGGAGTGGATCACGCGAGTGCTGTGACCCGCTCGCGCGAGGCCGGCGGCTACGGCGTCGCCGGTTTGCGAAGCGTCTGCACGTACGCAACCACCGACCAAATCTGCTCCTTGGTCAAATCGTCTTTTTGTGCGGGCATCTTCGGCTTCTTGCGGCCGTTGAACACCTTGTAGAACACCACGCCATCGGGGTTTTTCGCGGCGCGGTTCGCACGGGTGAGATCCATGTCTTCCTGCGCGTCGGGATCGGCATCGGGACCGTCCCCTTTACCCGTCGCGCCGTGGCACTTCTGGCACTTCTCTTTGAAGATCGATTTCCCCGTCGCCAATAGCTTGGCATCGACCGGGAGCGGGTTCTTCGTCGTGTCCGCCTCGGGAGGTAGTGTCCATCCGCCGGCGGACTTCGCCTGCGGCTGAGCAGACTGTTTCGCCGCGATGGCCGAAACCGTCATCAGTGAAAACAGAATCACCACTGCAATCCACCGCTGACCCATGAATGTCCTCTCCTGTCCTACCCCTCAGTGCACGAGATCCGTTTGAAGATGATACAGTTTTTTGTGATGAACGATCATCCGCTGGCCTATGAAGACGACGAATTCATGGAGAGTACGGAGGCGCGCCCGATTCGGCTTCTGGCCGAGTATCTGGATCCGCTGCGCCGATTCAAGGCCCACAACATCCAGGACACCGTCGTGTTCTTCGGATCGGCTCGGGTGCTCAGCCGGACTCTGGCGCAGCGGAATTTATCGCGCCTCGAAAAAGCGACCATCCGCGACAAGGCTGATTACAAGGCGGCGCTGAAGCGAAGCCGCAAGGCGCTCGAGTGGTCGCGGTACTACGAGGACGCGCGTCAGCTGGCCAAGCGCCTGACGAAGTGGAGCATGTCGCTCGAGGCGCAACGGCACCGCTTCGTGGTGTGTTCAGGCGGCGGTCCCGGCATCATGGAGGCGGCCAACCGAGGGGCCAAGGAAGCGGGCGGCAAGTCGGTCGGCTTGAACATCGCGCTGCCGTTCGAACAGGCGCCAAATCGATATATCACGAAGGACCTGGTGTTCAACTTCCACTACTTTTTCATGCGGAAGTTCTGGTTCGCCTATCTGGCCAAGGCGCTGGTGATCTTTCCCGGCGGGTTCGGCACCATCGACGAGATGTTCGAGATCCTGACGCTGGCACAGACGCGCAAGCTCTCGAAAAAGCTGCTGGTGATTCTCTACGGCAGCGACTACTGGAACGACGTGTTCCGTCTCGAGCCACTCGCAGAATGGGGCGCGATCAACGAAGAAGATCTCAAGCTGCTCTGCCATGTCGATACCGTCGACGAAGCGTTTGAAGAATTGCAGGGCCATCTCATGAAGCACCACATGATCCCGAAGACGGCCCAGGAGACGAAAGCGCCGGGAATCGCAAAGACGCGCGCCTAGGCCAGAGATCGTTTCAAACCGGCTGTCGGT
>C688J18823_10002867_pt1 | contig 10853 bp, 10 predicted proteins | sample HopSoiMetagenom1_FD_18823 | JGI IMG/M metagenome (IMG submission 18823) | reverse complement strand
GTGCTCCCAAAGCACGCGCGCTAGCCAGGCTGCGCTACGCCCCGTGTGACCAGCCTACCTGCATAGGTTCGGCGTCCGAGGGTACGCTCCGCGCGGATGGAGGATCGCAGCGACCAACGACCGGCTATCAGATCGCCGTGGTCGTCTTGGTGGCGCTCATCCTGACCGCGATGGCGTTGATCGCTTCGATGGCGGTTCGACCGGCGCAGCCCGCTGCGATCGCCGAGGTATCCACCAACCAGCAACCGAGCCACTGCCACCCTGCCGCGCCGGGAAGCGTGTGCTTCGACAACCTCGTCAGGAACGCCGGGGCGACCGCAGCGACGTTCCTGTGCGACGTCTCGTCGACGGACGTGGGTCAGGCATCGTTCCCGCCCGGAACGTCGTCTAGCACGATGGTGTACCTCCAGGCCGGCAACCAGGTGACCGTGCAGAGCGTCGTCACACCGCTCGACGGCGCCACGGGGATCGGTCCGCCGTTCGTTGCATGTTCGGAGACCGACGTCTAGATCTCGAAGGCTCCGTCGCCCATCGGTTGCACTCCCCCGGCGACATCGAGCATCCAGCGGTCACCTTCGCGCCGGACCGCCACGTGCAGGAAGGACGGTCGCCCGACCTGCTCTCCTTGTGCGACGACGATCGATGTAGGCGGTTCGATCAGACCGTGGATCGCGAGATAGGCACCGAGTGGTCCCGCGGCTGAGCCCGTGGCGGGGTCTTCGCCGATCGTGACTCCCTTGTCGAACATGCGCGCGCGTACATCACCGTCACCCCGGATCACGAAGAGATACAGAGATTCAGCGTCGGCGTTCGCGCACACGTCGGCGCATCTCCGCTCGTCCCGGAGAGCGCGCCTGAGCGCATCGTCGTCGCGAACGGGGACCATCATGTGCGCGATCCCCGCCGAAACGGGAACGATCGGCAGCTCAGCGACGAGGCTCGACCGCTCGAGGCCAGCGGCCGCCGCTACTGCGTCTCGATCCTTGACCTCACGTCCGACCTCGGGCGCGAGTTGACGCATGCTCGCGCGACCCGCGGCCAGATCCACCCGCACCGGGATGTCACCCGCGCCGCATCGTTGGGTCGCTTCGGGCCCGATGGCGCCCTCGCGGGCGAGCGTGAACGCGGTGCCGAGCGTGGGGTGGCCCGCGAACGGCAACTCGTCTTCAGGCGTGAAGATCCGGACGTCGTAGCCGTCGGCGCGCACGGCGGTCACGAACGTCGTCTCCGAGAATCCGATCTCGAGGGCGAGGGCCTGCATCGTCTCGGTCTCGAGGTCGGGAGGAGCCTCGGGAACCACGCAGAGCTGGTTGCCGCCGAAGGGCGCCTCCGCGAACACGTCCACGAGCCTGAACGGGATCCGCATCGGCCAGAGCCTAGCTGCGGGCTATGCTGGGAGCGCTCCGCGGGTGTAGCTCAATGGCAGAGTTCCAGCCTTCCAAGCTGGCTATGCGGGTTCGATTCCCGTCACCCGCTCTTCCAGAATGACGGCGCTTCAGCAGTAGGCTCTGCTCCGGCCCCGGTAGCTCAGCCAGGACAGAGTAAGGGACTTCTAATCCCGAGGCCGCAGGTTCGAATCCTGCCCGGGGCGCCACGCAGATCGACGGCGCGGTGATCGTTGAAGTCGTTCTAGCGGCGACTGGCTATCGATACCGGAAGTACTGCCAGGCGCCCGTCGCGCCGAGGTGGTCGGCGTCCCCGCTCCAGTGACCGCGCACGCGATACCGATATCCCTTGACTGCGTTCAGATAGATCGCGGCATCGCCGTCGCGCTCGAACCGATACGTCGCGTGCCCGAGCGAACGCCATGACCGCTTGCCGAGGTATTCGACCGTCGCGACCCACTTCGAGGCCGGATGCGGCGGTTTGAGCTTCACGTAGAAGTAGGCGGTGCAGCATGCGTAGACGGTGTAGCGGCCGTCGGTCGTGCCCTTCCCGATCATCCGGCTCTCGAGGACGCCGCGGACCTGGACGGTGACTGCGCCGCTGACACTCCCCTTCCGGTTGGTCGTCGGATCGAAGACCGCGCGGTACGTGGACAGGGCGGACGGTTGGATGTCGAGCGTCGCGACATGGTCACCGCCGATCTGGTCGGTCGCTATCTGCTTCCACCCATCGGCGGTGTGCCGCTCGAACGCCACGCTGGAGGTCGCCGCGCCACCCTCCAGCGTCGCTCTGAGCGTGGTTGACGATCCGTACGTCACGCCGCGAGATGCGGCGAGCGACAGGGACGTCGAAATCTTCGTGACGTCGACGTGCATCGTGACGCTCGAGGACGTCGCGTGTGTCGCGTCACCGGCGAAGACCACCTGATAGTCGTACGCGCCCGCACTGGGTGGCACGTCCTCGAAGCCGAACGTGCCGTCGCCGGCGACCTCCGTCGGCCCGAGGTCGAACGTGCCGTTCGGCCCACTGCGGTGCAACGACACGGTGTCGTCTCGCAAGCACCCGCCGCCCGGGCTGTGGAAGGTCCCCGTGATGTCGATCGCGCCGTTGTACGCGACCGTTGAGGCCGACGCTGCGGCGTCGACCGACGTCGCGAGTCGGGCCGAGCCCGTCAGCTGCCGGAACACCCACGCGCCGCCGGACGTGCCGCCGACATCGGCGTCGGCGATGTCGGCGGCGCCGTCAGCCGTGAGGTCGCCCGAGGCGGTCGCGGCGTCGCCTCCGGGCGACGACGTGCCGGGGAAGATGCACGGCGCTTCGAGACCGCCGCCGTTGTTCTGCAGGTAGACCCGAAGCGATCCATCGTCGTCGAAGGTCGCGAGGTCCGCGAGGCCATCGCCGTTCAGGTCCGCTGCTTCCTTCGCGACAACGGCCGACGCCGGCACCGGCGTCGAGAACGCGTCGAAGCCGCCGGCGGCGTCGGCCAGCGCCCACGCGAGCTCATCGCCGCTCGTGATCACGAGCAGGTCGTCCCGACCGTCGTCGCTGACATCGGTCAGCAGCACGCCGGTCACGCTCGCGATGTCGAGGGGCACCGTCACGTCGATCTCTGTGAAGGTGTGATCGGGGTTCTGGACCGATACCGGGATCGAGCCGCTCAGCGTTCCGTCCAACGCGAAGTCGTTGCGACCGTCACCGTTGACATCCCCAACGGTCAGCCCGCTCGCCGGTACGTTGGACATCACGGCCGACGCGGCCGCGAAGCCACCACCGAACTGCTGGGTCCGCAGCCGGACCTCGATGGGGTTCGTGGTGGGCCGCGTGAACAGCAGATCGTCGCGGCCATCGCCGTTCATATCGGCGACCGCAAGATCGATCACGGGGATCACGCTCATGAAGTTCGACGCCGTGGCGGGGATGTCGCCGCCCCCGCTCGGCTCGAGGAACACATCGATCCCGGCCATGGGGCCGAGCGCGTTCACGCCATCCACGTCCGCGACGGCGAGGTCGCCGAACCCATCGTGGTTCAGGTCGCCGACGACCACGCGATATGCGTCGCTTTCCGCCGTCGGTGTCACGACGAACGAGGGATCGATCGGCAGTGGATCGGTCAACGGCCCGTCGAACACGGCGACGGTGTAAGCATCCGGACCCGCATCGGCGCCGCGCGCCACGATCAGGTCGGCGACGCCGTCGCCGGTCACATCGCCGATCGCCGTAGCGACAGCGCCCGGGCCGGCGCCGCCGACGAGGTCACGGTTGACGGCGGGGTCAGCCACGCTCGCGGAAGCCGCGATGGGCAAGAGCAGGATAAGCATCGCCAGACCGACGATGGGGAGGCGTCGCATCGTTGGCCCAGGGTAACGGGCATATGACCGCGCCGGAACCGGCGGAGGACGGGGTCCGTTCGGCCCCGGCCGACAGACCTTCGCACGGGCGTTCGTCAGAGCTTCGGGTACACGTGCCCGTAGCCCTGCACGCCGAGCGCCTTGGTCGAGGTGGAGTACATCCGCGTGCGCGGAAGTTCACACCGCGTCCCGCACTTCCCGCATGTGTAGGCGATCTGCCAGCGCGAAGGGATCGACTGCTTGAACCCACACTCCGAACACGTCTCGAAGATGATCTCGGTGAAGCAGGACATGCAGGCGTACTTGATGGCGTCGTCGCCGACGGGGCTCGGCATCATGCAATCCGGACACGTCAGGTAGGCCATTGGAGTCAGGCATCGGTCAGATGACCGGACACCTGAAGGACGCGCGCGCGCAACGTGTCCGCGTCATGGGCCACCAGCGTGATGTGACCGAGCTTCCGGCCCGGACGCGGCTGTTTGCCATAGCTGTGGAGATGGGCATCGGGGATCGACAGGATCACGGCGGCGTCGGGTTCCTGCCCGATCACGTTGACCATCGCGACATGGCCGCGAACGTCGACGTCGCCGAGTGGCAGTCCGCAGACCGCGCGCACATGGTTCTCGAACTGGCTCGTTGCCGCGCCCTCGATCGTCCAGTGGCCCGAGTTGTGGACGCGCGGCGCCATCTCATTGCCGAGCAGCGTGTCGCCCGTCTGGAAGAGCTCGATCGTGAACACGCCGACGTACCCGAGCCGTTCACCGATCGAGCGGGCGTGCGTCTCGGCGGTGGCCTGCAACCGCTCGGTCATTTCTGGCGCCGGCGCGTACGACACCCGGAGGATGCCCTCGCGATGGTGGTTCTCGAACGAGCGGATAGCAGCGCAGCTCCCCGTCGGCGGCACGCACCGCGACGATCGACAGCTCTCGGTCGAACGGCACGAATGCTTCGAGGATCGACGGCACTTCGCCGACCGCGCGCCACGCGTCCTCGAGCAGCTCGGCACTGCGGATCACGGCCTGACCCTTGCCGTCGTAGCCGAACCGCCGCTTCTTCAGGACCGCGGGCAGACCGACGGCCTCGACCGCCGACGCGAGTGACGGCAGATCGTCGACTGCCGCGAACGTCGGCACAGGCAGCCCGACAGCGGTGAACAACATCTTCTCGGCGATCCGGTCCTGTGCCGTCTCGAGTGCGGCGGGGGGCGGCAAGACCGGCAGATCCAGGGCTCGCACCGCGTCGACCGGCACGTTCTCGAACTCGTACGTGACGACGTCTGCCCCGTCCACGAGGCGAGCGATCGCCAGGGGGTCGTCGTAGGCGCCGGTGATGGCCGGACCGACCTGCGCGGCGGGTGAATCCGCCGCCGGATCGAGGGTGACACAGGTGACGCCGAGCCGCTCCCCCGCCTGCACCAGCATGCGGCCGAGCTGGCCGCCGCCGACGATCGCCACCCGCACCGCGTTACCCGGCAGGATCAGGGTTGTCGAGCACCGTCTGGGTCTGCGACGTCCGGAACGCGCGCAGCCTGTCGCGCACGGCGTCGTCGCCAAGGGCGACGATCGATGTGGCAAGCAGCGCTGCGTTGACCGCACCGGCTCGTCCGATAGCGAGCGTGCCGACGGGCACGCCGGCCGGCATCTGTGCGATCGATAGCAGGGAGTCCATCCCCTTGAGCGCGTGCGACTCGACCGGCACACCGAGCACGGGCAGATGGGTATGCGCGGCGGTCATCCCGGGGAGATGGGCGGCGCCGCCGGCGCCCGCGATCAGCACACGGAGGCCGCGATCCGCCGCCCCTGCGGCGTACTCCGCCATGAGGTCCGGCGTCCGGTGCGCCGACACGACCCGCGTCTCGTACGCCACGCCCAGCTCGTCGAGGGTGGCGCACGCATGCTGCATCGTCTCCCAGTCCGACCGGGAACCCATGATCACACCGACGACGGGCTGCGCCATGCGCGGAGTCTACGGTTCGGCCTGGGCGTGGCGGTCGTCGCCGTCATGGTCGCCGCCGCCACGGTCGCCGCCGGCTTCGCCCTGCGCGCCCTCTTCGATCACCTGTGCGGCGACCTCGAGTCCCTCCTTCGGCTCGGCGACCACCTCGTACGGCTTCGAGTACTCGAGGATCGCCGCCTGCAACACGCCTGCAACCGGCAGCGCAAGGAACGCCGCCAGCAGGCCGCCGATGGCGCCGCCGATCAGTGCCGCCGCGAACGCGATCGCGGGGTGCAACGACATCGTCCTCGCGGTCAGGCGCGGGCTGAGGATGTAGTTCTCGAGCTGTTGGTACACGACGATGTAGCCGGCAGCCCACAGACCGGGCCCGATCCCGGTGAGGAACGCGACGAGCACGGGCAGCGCGCCGCCGATGTACGTGCCGATGATCGGGATGAACTCGGCGACGATCCCCTCGAAGATCGCGAGCGGCGCAGCGAACGGCACGCCGTTCAGGCGCAGCACGATGTACATCCCGGTTCCGTTGATCACCGCGAGGAGCAGCCGCGAGTAGAAATAGCCCCCGGTCTGGGTGATCGCCTGTTCCCAGACGAAGAGCAACCGCTCCTGCCGCTCCGGAGGCGTCATCGACAAGATCGCGCGCCGCAGCCGCGGGCCTTCGGCGACGAAGTAGAACGTGAACAAGCCGACCGTCGCGACCTTGAACAGCGCGCCGAGGATGCTCGTGGCCACCCCGAGGATCAGGCCGCCGGCGATGCCCTGCGCCGCGGCGACCACCTTGTCGGCGTTGGCCTGCAGCTCGGAGATCAGGTTGTCGGTCGACACGTTCTTGATGCCGATCACGTGCAGCCAGCCCACCAACCGGTCCACGAGTTGCGGTGCGCTGTCGATCAGCTGCTTGAAGCCGGTGACGACGGCCGGGAGGATGAGCGCCAGCAGCAGCACGGCGGCGAGCAAGACGGCCCCGAGCATCGCGCCGGTGGCGGCACCGCGCTTCCACCCTCGCTTCACCAACCACGTGACGGCGGGCTCGAGCGCGAACGACAGGAACGCCGCCATGAAGATGATCGTGAGGAAGCTCGACAGCTCGTGGGCGAGCCAACGGATCGCGAGCACCGCGAGCGCTGCAGCCACGAGCACCATGAACAGCCGTCGGCCACCGAGCTTGAGGGTCTCTGGGAGCCAAGGCAGCTGCGGCGGATCGGGATCCGACGGGGCATCGCTCACGGCCCGAGGCTACCCCGGCTCCCGAGGCGACACACGCATCTCGAGCTCTGGCTAGCGGGTGATGGCCTCGGCCATCTCCTCGAAGTTCTCGACGTAGCGTTCGGCGTCGGCGTCGCTCATCACGATCGACGTGGTCCAGCTCTCCCACTTCGAGCCGGGACTCTTGAACACGCCGCGGTTCAGCTGCCACAGCCATGCGAGCTGCGGGATGCGGTCGTCGATCTTCCATAGATCGCGGTACTCGTGGATCGGCGTGTCGCTCCAGTCGATCGAGCCCTTTGCGCCGAGCGTCTTCATCGATGCAGGCAGGTGGTATCGCGCCATCACGTCCGCACATCGGCGCAGGATCACGTTGATCTCGTCTAGGCGCGCGTACGCGTCCTTCGTCAGGACCTCCTCGAGGTTGACCTTCGCCGCCGCCATCGTGAGCGGGTTCCCGTTGAACGTGCCGACCTGATGCAGCTCGTCGGCGATCACCAGGCGCATCGCGTCCTCGGTGCCCCCGATGGCGCCGCACGGCAAGCCTGCCCCGAGCGCCTTGGCGAACGCGACGAGATCGGGCTGCACGCCGAACGCCTCGATCGCACCTCCCCACGCGACCGCGAAACCTGTCTTGACCTCGTCGAAGGCAAACATCGCGCCGTGCGTGTGACAGACCTCTTTCAGCCCCTCGAGATATCCCGGGTCCGGCATCACGACGCCGCAGTTGGTCATGATCGGCTCGACGATCATCCCGGCGATCTCATCGCTGCGCTCAGCGAACAGCTTCTGCGCGGCCTCGAGATCGTTGAACGGCACGTTGACGGTCCAGTCGGTGGTGCCGGGGATCATCCCGGCGGTCTGCGGCACGGAGTGCGGCCGGGTTCGCGGCCCCGCGTCCTTCTCGTCCGGGAATACGCTCACCATCAACGCGTCGTGGTGCCCGTGGTAGGTGCCCTCGATCTTGACGATCAGATCGCGGCCGGTCGTCGCCCGCATGATGCGCACCACGTCGAGCGTCGCCTCGGTGCCCGAGTTGCCGAACCGCCAGAACGGAAGGCCGGTTCGCTCCGCGAGCTGCTCCGCGACGGGCAGCGCGTCCTCGGTCGGCTGCGCGAAATGCGTGCCGAGGGCGACCCGCCGTCGAACCGCCTCGACGATCTTGGCGTGGGCATGGCCCATCACCATCACCCCGTAGCCGTTGTGGTAGTCGACGTACTCGTTGCCGTCGATGTCCCACACGTGTGAGCCCTCGCCGTGGTCGACGTAGATCGGGTGCGGCGGCCAGCTCTGCCACGACGACGAGACGCCGCCGGGCAGGTGGACCTTCGCTTCCTCCCGGTAGCTCAGGCTGCGCGCATGTTTCTCGTCGAGCGCCGCGACCTCGCGCTTGGTCAACTCTTCGACGACTCCAGGGTCGATCTCGACGGTGTCGGTCATGCGCGCTCCTTCTCCGTATCGAGCATGTCGTCGAGCACACGATCGAACGACGAGACGGCGATCGAAAGGTGGCCGTGGTCATCGAGCAGGTGCGGGCGCGCACCGGCCGTGTGCGCCGCGAGCCACTCGCCGTGCGCGAACGGAACCATCTTGTCGTGACGACCCTGCCATAACGCGATAGGAGGCTCGATGTTGTCGAGCGGGAAACCCCAGTCCTTGAGGAACGCCATGTCGTCGTCGAACCAACCCCAGATACCGCTGTGGATGGAACGATGCATCGACTCGATGGTCGCGTCGGCATACTCGCCGCTCAGGGCGTCCCGATCGACCGGCGGCAGGAGCCCCGCCATCGTGTCGACCAGTTCTTCCGCCGAGGTCGCCTCCCGCAAGCCGGGCGCCTCACCCTCGAGATAGCGCTCGAGCGCGTCGGGGCCTGCCTCGGCCGCGCCGAACTCTTCGATGTTCTCGGGCCCCATGTCGCCGGTCCAATCGAGGCCTGATGCGTGGCGCGGCGCGACCGCGGCGATGGCGGCGCACGCAAGCACGCGATCGGGCAGCAGGGCCGCGCAGGCGAGGGTATGGGGCCCGCCGCCCGAGCCGCCGGTGGTGTAGAAGCGGTCTTCGCGGAGGTGGTCGAGGATCGCGACGACGTCTCCGACGCAATCGGCAACCGACCGCCCTTCGTGACGCGTCGATGAGCCGTAGCCCGGTCGCGAGTACGAAACCCATCGCATGCCGCGTTCGGCCGCCGCGCGGACGAACGGGCCGAACGGCAGACCCGCACCCGGCGTGCCGTGATGGGAGACCAGTGGCACACCGTCGGAGGGTCCGTCGACGTACACGTCGAGCGAACGCCCATCGGGCAGCTCGATCGGATCGGGTTCGGGCATCATGCGCGAAGTCTCCCTGTCCGCCCGGCCGGCGGCAACGCGGTCAAGAGGTGACGGCGGACGCGAACTCCTCGAAGTTCGCGATGTACCGCTGCGCGTCGTCCTCGGTGTGCGCGACCGACAACGTCCACGTCTCTTGCTTGGTCCAGGGTGACTTGAAAACGCCGCGGTTCTGCTGGAAGAGCCACGCGAGGTAGCTGATGCGCTCGTCGATCCCGACCGCATCGCGGTACTCGGTTACGGGCTGGCTCGAGTAGATCACCGAGCCCTTCGCGCCCAGACCGGTGACGTAACACGGCAGTTCGTACTTGTCGACGATGGCGTTCAGGCCGTCCTTCATCACCTTGTCGATCCGGTTGAAGTGCTCGTACGCCTCTGGCACCAACACCTCGGTCAACGTGGCGCGCGACGCGGCCATCGTGAGCGGGTTGCCGTTGAACGTCCCGGCCATGTCGTACTCGCCGCGGATCACCGGGCCGTAGAGGTCTTCGGTCGAGCCGATCGCGCCACACGGTGTGCCGCCGCCGATCGCCTTCGCCAGGCAGATCACGTCGGGCACGACGCCGAAGGCTTCGACGGCGCCCCCGTAGGTGAGCGTGGCGCCGGTCTTCACCTCGTCGAACGCGAGGTAGGCACCGTTGTCGTGGCACAGATCCTTGAGGCCTTGGAGGTAGCCGGCCTCCGGCAGGATCACGCCGCAGTTCATCATCGCCGGCTCGACGATCATGCCGGCGATCTTGCCGGGGTTCTCGTCGAAGGCGCGCTTGGCCTCCGTCAGGTCGTTGAACGGCACGACGCGCACGAGATCGGCGAAGGCCTGTGGGATGCCCATCGCCTGCGGCACGGTCACCGGATGCTCGCGGGGTCCGATCTCCGAGCGATCGGGCGCAACGCTGAACATGATCGAGTCGTGGTGGCCGTGATAGGACCCCTCGATCTTGATGAGCATGTCGCGACCGGTGTTCGCCCGCATCAGCCGCAGCGCCTCGAGGGTCGCCTCGGTGCCCGAGTTGGCGAACCGCCACAGCGGCAGCTTGAACCGGTCGGTCAGGTTCTGCCCGATGACGTCGAGGTCCTTGGTCGGCTGCGCGAAGTGCGTGCCGCGGTCAGCCGCAGCCTTGATCGCCTCGATGATCGTCGGGTTCGCGTGCCCCACCACCATCGCGCCGTAGCCCAGGTGGAAGTCGATGTACTCGTTGCCGTCGATGTCCCAGAGTCGGGACCCCTTGCCGCGGTCGATGAAGATGGCGTGCGGCGGGGAGTCCTGCCAGCTCGAGGCGACGCCTCCCGCCACGTGGCGATCGGCGATCTGGCGGTACGCGATGCTCTCCTTGTGCCTGGGCTCGAGGACCGCCTCTTCCTTGGCGATGAGCTCGTCGATCTTGCCGAGGTCGAACTCGGTCGTTGCCATGGATGGTTGTCGCCTCCTGCGGCCGCTCCGGGTCGATAAGTTTGAACGGCCGTTCAAGATTGTCGCCGATGAAGCCGGGGGAAGGCAAGTCCCGCCGCCTGAAGGCTGGTCAGTCGCGCCGCCGTTGGTATCGTGAGCAGGCACGATGCGTTCGTGCGCGTGGCGGCCGTAGCTCAGCTGGTTAGAGCGTCTGGTTGTGGTCCAGAAGGTCGCGGG
>C688J18823_10002866_pt1 | contig 10858 bp, 11 predicted proteins | sample HopSoiMetagenom1_FD_18823 | JGI IMG/M metagenome (IMG submission 18823) | reverse complement strand
AATCCATGATGACGCGCGACGCGCAGAACCGTACGACTTGCGGCGTTGAAAGGCCTCATGGATGCCCGGGTCAAGCCCGGGCATGACGTCGAGAGGATGTCATGCCAACGCGAACGTCATCGCCGCTGTCAACGCCAGCTCCAGCTCAAGCGAAGCCGCTCGACCCGCATGCGGTCAAAGCCATGCTCTCCGACGGCCGCGAGCTGGCGCTGGTGGATCTGCGCGAGGAGCTGATCTTCTCGCGCAATCATCTGCTGTGGGCGCGTTCGATTCCGCTGAGCCGGCTGGAGCTGCGCTTCGCGCGGCTGGTGCCGCGCCGGGACACCCGCATCGTGCTGTGCGATGACGGGGACGGCCTGGTCGAGCGCGCCGCCGTCATCCTGGCCGCCGCGGGCTACACCGACATCTCCTATCTCCACGGCGGCGTCGCCGCATGGGAGAAGGCCGGCCTCGAACTGTTCTCCGGCGTCAACGTGCCGAGCAAGGCGTTCGGCGAGCACATCGAGCACGCCTGCGGCACACCGAGCGTCTCCGCCGAAGAGCTCGACGGCCTGATGCGGAGCGGCACCGACATGGTCGTGGTCGACAGCCGGCCGTTCGACGAATTCCAGCGCGTCTCGATCCCGAGCGCCACCAACGTGCCAGGCGCCGAACTGGTGCTCCGCATCCACGACATCGCGCCCTCGCCGGATACGCTGGTCGTCGTCAATTGCGCCGGCCGCACCCGCAGCATCATCGGCGCGCAATCGCTGATCAACGCCGGCCTGCCGAACAAGGTGGTGGCGCTGCGCAACGGCACCATGGGCTGGAGCCTCGCCGGACTGGCGCCCGATAACGGCAAGGCCAAGCGATTCACCGAACCCTCCGCCGACGGCCTCGCCCGGGCCAAGGCCGCGGCCGAGCGCGTCGCCAAGCGGTTCGGCGTCATGCGTATCGACCTCCAGGCGCTGGAGAGCTTCCGCGCCGACAAGACGCGGACGCTCTATGTGTTCGACGTGCGCGATCCGACCGACTACGCCGCCGGGCATTTTCCCGGCGCGATCAACGCGCCCGGCGGGCAGCTCGTGCAGGCCACCGACCAATACGCCGCCACGCTCGGCGCTCGCCTCGTGCTGATCGACGATCGCGAGGTCCGCGCGGTGATGACGGCGTCCTGGCTGAAGCAGATGGGCTGGCAAGACGTGTTCGTGCTGGCCGCGAGCGGAAGCGAAAAGGACCATCCGCAGGCGCCGGTGCTCGGCCCGGCACCACCGCCCGAACGCGCCATCGAGCCCGCGGCGTTGTCCGAACTGGTGGCGAAGGACCGCGTCACCGTGATCGATCTTTCGCTCAGCCCGGCCTACCGCAAGGGCCACATTCCCGGCGCGTGGTTCGCGATCCGCACGCGGCTGTCGCACGCGCTGGCCAAAATTCCGGTCAACGGCGAACTGGTGTTGACCTCGGAGGACGGCGTGCTCGCGGGCCTCGCGGCGACGGAAACCCGCAGCCCCGCGCGTTATCTTCGCGGCGGCAACGGCGCCTGGCAGGCGGCAGGCTTTCCGCTCTCCACCGATGCCCGCATGGCCGACGAGCCGCTGGATTATTGGCCGAAGCCCTATGAGCGGACCGGCGACGCGACGAGCGCGATGGCGGAATACCTGTCATGGGAGGTCGATCTGCTGCCGCGCATCGAGCGCGACGGCACCACGCGGTTCACCACGCCGGTCTAAGCTCAAGCGCCAGCGCGCAGTCCGGTTTCGAACTTTTCGTGGAAGTCGCGCAGTTCGTCAGTGCCCATGTCGCTGATCGCAATGAATCGAAAGCCCCGATCGTTCCAGCGCTGCGTGTTGAAACCTTGCACAGTCTCACCGAGCGCGGCTGTGTGATCGGCGTTCCCAGCAACGCCCACGAACAAATTGATGATGTGATCGTCCCGCCGATAGACAATCGCGGCCACCGGCTGGCCGTCAACAGTATCGAGCCGCCCACCGACCAATGTGAAGCCCTGTCCCGCGAGGTCGATCACCGGAGGCACGGCCGCAAGCTTGCCGCTGAACCATGGCCTCACAACTTTCAGATCGGTCGAGCGCACGTCGGCCAGATGCTCGGCTTGCAACGAGCGCCGATGCGCGGATACGACATCTCCGAGCAATCTCTCGTCCTCGCCTGAACGGGTAACGAAGAACACGACGCTTGCAGCAGCCGCAGCCGAAAATGCCGTACCAAACGCAAAGCCCTGCAGCAGGAAGCGCCGCGATGGCTGCGGCGCCCGGCTAACCGGCGCCGGTATCGCCGCCTCGATGCGTGAACGAAGCGCCGCCGGCGCAGCCAACCGAAGGTTCGCGCCAGCCATCGCCTGACGCATCTTGCGAAACTGCCGAAGCTCTGCCGCACAGCGCTGACAGCCGGCGACATGCGCCTCGACGTCGCTGGCGCGCGTCGCGTCAAGCTCCCCGTCGATCAGTGCATGCATAAGCACATTTGCTTCGTCGCACGTCATTGTGCCCTCTCCTCGATCGCCAGCCACGCGGTCCGTAACATCGACCGGGCGCGCGCCAGCCGCGACATCACCGTGCCGATCGGCACACCGACGATCTCGGCGATTTCGCTATACGACAGGTCGTTGATCTCGCGCAGCACGATCGCCTCCCGGAACTGGCCGGGTAACGCGCTCACCATGTCCCGAATGGATTGCTCGTCGCAGCGGCGCAGAACACCCGCCTCTGGCGTCTCCTGCGGGTCGCTCCATAGCGGCACCGCATCTTCGGCAAGCTCCTGACCGGCAAAGCGGCGTTGCCCGTAAGCGGATTTGCATGTGTTGCGCAGAATGGCGAACAGCCACGGTCGTATCGGTCCACCGCGGAACGTATGGAAGTGCTTTAACGCCCGCAGATAGCATTCCTGCACGGCGTCGTCGGCGTCGGCGGCGTTCCGCAGCAGATAGCGGGCGAGCGTATAGACCTCATCGAGATGCGGCAGCGCCGCCTCGCGAAAGCGCCGCGCCCGCTCCGGATCGTGCACGTCACCGGCCATTGCGCTGCGCGCCCCGCTCGAACGGCGACGCCCTGCCAGCATCATTGCGAAGCGCCGCTCGCCGCCGTCCCCTCCACCACGATGGTTCCCACCATGTGCGGATGCAAGGAGCAAAAGTAGCTGTACTCGCCCGGTGTCGAGAACGTGAACGAATACGACTCGTCGGTGTCCATCACCTTCGATTTGAAGGCGCGGTCTTTCGCGGCCACCGTATGCGGAATGTCGTCGTGATTGATCCAGGTGACGATGGTCCCGACCTTGACCGTGACGCGCGCCGGTTCGAACACGAAATTGTCGATCACGACCGCGACCCCGTTGTTCTGCGCCGCAAGCGGGGACAGCAGACAAGCCACGGCCGCTCCCGCTGCGAAGGCCATCAGCGCCATTCTTCGCATCGGCTCAGCCCTGCAACGGCGTGTCGATGACGGCGAGGCGCTGGTCGCCGCGCTTGAATGTCACGGTGCTGATGCCGAGCAGCGAGCGAAGCTTGTCGTCGGCAACCTTCATCGGACCGGGCGACGGGGCGCTGCCCGGCGCCGGCTGCGGGAACGCTGTCGAACGGGCAGTGTGAAACGCCACGTTGCCCTCGATCTTCTGCATCACCTGATGAATGTGGCCGTTCAGCACGGTGACGGAGCCGAAGCCCTTCAGCATCTCCAACGCGCGGGCGCCGTCTTCGGTGCCCCAGCCCCAGGTCTCGTACACCACCCAAAGCGGAATGTGAGCGAACAGCACGACGGGCGTGGACGCAGTCTTGCCGTTGAGATCGTCGGCGAGCCAGTTGAGCTGGTCCTCGCCGAGGCTGCCCATCCCGCCCGCCTTGAGGTTCTTGACGTTGACGAGGCCAACGAAATGCACGCCGCCGGCGTCGAAGCTGTACCAGCCGTCCCCTTTCGAGCCGCGGCCATAGCGCTCCTTATAGAGCTTCACCTCTTCGTCGATGATGTCGTGCTCGCCGGGGACGTAATGCACGTCGAGCTTGGCCTGCGAGATGATCTTCTCGGCGTCGTCGAACTCGGCGACCTTCGACAAGTGCGTAATGTCGCCGGTGTGGATCATGAACGACGGCTGCGCCGGCAGCGCTTTGATGCGGCCGATCGCCTCCTCCAGCGTGCCCTTGATGTTGGGATTGGCCGGCTTGTCGAAGCCCATGTGGCTGTCGCTGATCTGCAGGAAGGTCAGACCCGGCGCTTCCGCGGCCATCGCCTGATCGACCAGGCCGAGCGAGCGCGGCACGCCGCCCGAGACAGTCCAGAGCAGGCCGGTGCCGGCCCAGGTCATGCATTCGAGAACTTTGCGCCGGTTGGGGCCGCTGCCGTGGCTATCATCGCTGGAAGTCATGATCCGTCTCCTGTGCAGCATGAGCGCTACGCAGACAGGATCGAACCATCGCCCGATTTATTCCCGGCAGGCTTAAATCGCCAAAATCGTTGCTGAATCAGCAGTTTACTGCGAAAGAACGGCGGCCGACCAGCCAAGATGCAGATGACGCATCGGCCGCGCGCGCCTATGTACAGCCCATGAAATTCCTCGACGAAGCCAAGGTCTATATTCGCTCCGGCGACGGCGGCAACGGCTGCGTCGCATTCCGGCGCGAGAAGTTCATCGAGCACGGCGGTCCAAGCGGCGGCAACGGCGGCCGCGGCGGCGATGTCGTGGTCGAGGCGGTGGACGGGCTGAACACTCTGATCGATTATCGCTATGCGCAGCACTTCAAGGCGCGCCCCGGTGTCGGCGGCATGGGCAAGGACCGCCACGGCGCCGCCGGCGAGGATGTCGTCCTCAAGGTGCCGGTCGGCACCCAGATTTTCGACGAGGACAAGGAGACCATGATTGCCGACCTCACCAAGATCGGCGACCGCGTCGTGCTGGCCGAGGGCGGCAACGGCGGCTTCGGCAACGCACATTTCAAGTCGGCGACCAATCGCGCGCCGCGCAACGCCAATCCCGGACAGCCGGGCGAAGAACGCTGGATCTGGCTCCGCCTCAAGCTGATCGCCGACGCCGGCCTCGTCGGATTGCCGAACGCCGGCAAATCGACGTTCCTTGCCGCGGTCAGCGCAGCCAAGCCAAAAATTGCCGACTACCCGTTCACCACGCTCAATCCGCAGCTCGGCGTGGTCGAGAGCGACGGCCGCGAGTTCGTGCTGGCGGACATTCCAGGTCTGATCGAAGGGGCGCACGAAGGCTCCGGCCTCGGCGACCGTTTCCTTGGCCACATCGAGCGCTGCCGCGTGCTGCTGCATCTCGTCGATGGCACCGGCGAGCATGCCGGCGAAGACTACAAAACCGTGCGTGCCGAGCTCGAAGCCTATGGGCAAGGCCTCGAGGACAAGCACGAGATCGTGGCGCTGACGAAGATCGACGCGCTCACCCCCGAGGCGATCAAGCAGCAGGCGGCGCGGCTGAAGCGCGCCTGCAAAAAGACGCCGCTGCTGTTGTCGGCGCAGTCCGGCAAGGGCGTGATCGAGGCGAAGCGGGCGCTGCTCGAAATCATCGACAGCTCCGGCGGCACCACCGCGGCCCGGCGCCGCGCCGAGGCCCCGGCCTGGCAGCCGTAAGTCTGCTATAGAGAGCAGCCTTCGCCCTGATTTTGCCGTCGAAAATTTTTCCGAGCCATGTCCGCCAAAACCCCCGCCCTCGCCGATTTCCGCCGCATCGTGGTCAAGGTCGGCTCGTCGCTCTTGGTCGACGCTAAGGCGGGCCGTCCCAGGGAGGCGTGGCTCGCCTCGCTCGCTGCCGACATCGCGCGACTCTACGAAGACAAACGCGACATCATCGTCGTTTCGTCCGGCGCGATCGCGCTCGGCCGCTCGGTGCTCAAGCTGCCGAAGGGACCGCTCAAGCTCGAGGACAGCCAGGCGGCAGCGGCGGTCGGCCAGATCGCACTCTCCCGCACCTGGGCGGAGGTGCTGGGCAAACACGGTATCACCGCGAGCCAGATCCTGGTCACGCTGGACGACACCGAAGAGCGGCGGCGCTATCTCAACGCACGCTCGACCATCGCCAAACTGCTGGAGTGGCGCTCGGTCCCGGTGATCAACGAGAACGACACCGTGGCGACCACCGAGATTCGCTATGGCGACAACGACCGTCTCGCCGCCCGCGTCGCCACCATGGCGAGCGCGGACCTGCTGGTGCTGCTGTCCGACGTCGACGGCCTCTACAACGCGCCGCCGCATCTCAATCCCAAGGCCAAGCACATTGCGCTGGTGCCGCGCATCGGCGCCGAGATCGAAGCGATGGCAGGCGACGCCGCGTCCGATCACGCCCGCGGCGGCATGCGCACCAAAATCGAGGCCGGGAAAATCGCCACGACCGCGGGCACCCACATGGTGATCGCCTCCGGCCACGTCGACAATCCGCTCAGGGCGATCGAAGACGGCGCCCGCGCAACCTGGTTCCTGGCGCCCGGCAATCCGGTCACCTCGCGCAAGAAATGGATCGCGGGGTCGCTGGAACCGAAGGGCACCTTGACCATCGATGCCGGCGCCGCCGCGGCGCTCCGCCGCGGCAAGAGCCTGCTACCGGCCGGCGTCATCCGCGTCGACGGCGGTTTCGGCCGCGGCGACGCGGTGCTGATCCGCGGCCCGGACGGCGCCGAGATCGGGCGCGGACTCGTCGCCTATGATGCCGAGGACGCCGCCAAGATCATGCGCAAATCGTCCGGCGATATCCTGCTTATTCTCGGCATCGAAGGCCGCGCCGAAATGGTGCACCGCGACGACATGGTGCTGGGCGGCGCGTAACTGCGCCTGCTGGTCGGTGGCGCGCATTGGCGCACGAAGATCACTCACCGGCTTTCCGCCGTACGACAAAGGTATGCGGTCGATTGACGCTGCGGCAATCGCTCACGTTGCAGGACGACGCACCCTCTTTTCCAATCGTGAGGCTGAGGCAAAACTTAACAATATCCAACATCATGGGGAGCGAATATGAAAAAGACCATCGTCGCTATCACAGCAGCAGCATTCCTGGGCGGCACTGCGGTCACGCTGACGCCGGCTCCGGCCGCCGCGATGTTTCCGATCTTCCTGGCTTTCGTGAAGCCGGATCCGAACTTCAAATCGGTCAATCCGTACGACAAGAAGGTTTCCAAGCGGGCCAAGCACAGGAAGCACTAAGCCGCGCTTGACGACAGGCTTCGCTGGGTGAAACAGCCGCCGAAAGTAAAGCGGCAACGAACAATTCTCAGAGCTTGCGGTCGAGACGTGTGCGACCTCGCGAGGCGTCTAAGACGACGCTAATCCCCAGCAGTCTTTGGGGGGCAGCAATGCCCCCCACTTTTTTTCGGGATTGCCGGAACTCGTCGCGGTCGCGCGAATTGGTGATGCGCGACGTGACACCAATGACTCGAGAAGGCGACCAACGGTCGCCCGGACAAGCCCGGCCTTGAGGCCGGGCTTTCCGTTTGAGGGATCACGGTCTATCGCACCGGAAAATCGAAGTAGGCGTACGGATAGGGTTCGTGGCGTAATGTGAAATGCCACCATTCCTTGTCATAGGGCCGAAATCCGCGCCTTCGCATCGCCTGCGTCAGCAGGGCGCGGTTGCTCTGGGCCTCCGAACCGACGGTCCGGTCGGACGGCCATGAGCGCGGGCTGAAGAAATCGAAGGGCGTGCCCATGTCGAGCGCCTTGCCATCCGCTCGGCCGGCCAATGTCAGGTCGACCGTGGAGCCGCGGGAGTGGCCGGAGCGCGCGGCGATATAGCCATCCCGGAACAGCGTGCTCTTGTCGACCTGCGGATAGAACTCGGCCTTCATCTTCACGTCGCCGAGGTTGCGCGCCCAGCGCACGAAGTGCGCGACCGCCCGCTCCGGCCGGTAGCAATCGTACGCTTTGAGGGTCAGCCCGCGCGCTTCGAGGTCCTGGACGACCTGCGCGAGCGCCGCCGCCGCGGGCCTGGTCAGATAGCACAGCGGCTTCTCATAGCCTTCGATTGGCACGCCGACGAAATTGTGCGCCGTGGCGTAGCGCGCCTCGACGACCAGACCGGGCGCGACGCTCGCGGCGTCGACGAAGCTGTCGGGGCGAGACTCGTTGTGCGGCTGCGCCAAGGTTGCCGGCGCGAGGCTCAGCATGAACGCGGCAATGATAGCGGTTCGAATCATAATTCTCCGCACCGGTTTCCTCGCGGGAGCCTTCACGCGTCCAGCCACGCCACGGCGCGGATCGGCGCGCCGGTGCCGCCCTTGATCTTGATCGGAAAGCCGATGAAGCGGAAGCGGCCCTTGCCGACGAGCTTGTCGAGATTGACCAGCCCCTCCATGTGGGTGAAGCCGAGATCGCGGCAGACGTGATGGACCTCGAAGTTGTTGCGGCCCGGCCGACCGGGGCTCACCGCTTCGACGCCGAACATGCCGATGCCCTTATTGCCGAGCCACGTCGCCGATTCCTTGGTCAATCCGGGAAAGTCGGTGATGAAGCCCGGCGTGCCGTGCGTGCGGCGAAAGAAATCCATATGCAGCAGCACGGTGTCCTTCGGCTTGATGGTGACGCCGGCGGCCTGTTCGGCCTTCTCCAGGTCCTCGATCGAGATGTCGGATTTCAACGCCTTGTGCGACAGGTCGAGACAGACCGCCTCGGTGAAGAAATTCTCCAGCGGCACCTCGTCGATCGACTTGGCGTTCGGGTCGGCGTTGAAATGCTTGGGCGCATCGACATGGGTGCCGGCGTGATCGCCCATCACCAGCGCCATGGTGGCCGACGAGAAGCCGTAGCCGTCCGCCACCCGAACCTCATCGTGGGTGGCGAACGCCGTGACGATGACCTGCGGATGGTTCGGCAGCACCGCCATCTTGTGTTCGATGTCGCGGCTGAGGTCGATCAGGATCATGGCATGCCCCTCTTCTTTGCGTGATTCCAGCGTTAACCCTGCGACTCTAGACACCGGTTCGGGATCGGTCAGCCCTTGCGGAGGCAGGTGAGAAGCCGGAGCGGGCATGGTAGAAAGTCGTATATCTTCGGATCGAGCATAAGTACCGGCAAAGTAATCGACCATGACCGCGCCGCTGAAAACCATCGAGGAGTCGGGCGATATCGCCGCGACCATGAGCGACATCGGGCGCCGCGCCAAGGCCGCCGCCCGGGTGCTGGCGCTCGCCGGGACGGCACAGAAGGACCGCGCGCTCGCCGGCATGGCGTCGGCCATTCGCGCCGGCAAATCGGAAATCCTCGCCGCCAATGCCGAAGATTTGGCCGCCGGCAAAACTGCAAACCTGACCCCCGCCATGATCGAGCGGCTGACCTTGAACGACCAGCGCGTTGAGGCGATGGCCGAGGGCCTCGATGTCGTGCGCGGCCTTGCCGATCCGGTCGGCCGGGTCACTGAATCCTGGACGCGGCCAAACGGCATGACTATCGAGCGGGTCAAGGTGCCGCTCGGCGTCGTCGGCGTGATCTACGAGAGTCGGCCGAACGTCACCGCCGATGCCGGCGGGCTCACGCTCAAAGCAGGCAACGCCGTGATCCTGCGCGGCGGCTCCGACAGCCTGCGCTCGTCGCGCGTCATCCATGCCGCGCTCACCAAAGGGCTCCGCGAAGCCAACCTGCCGGAGGCCGCGATCTCGCTGGTGCCGACCCGGGACCGTTCAGCCGTCGGCATGATGCTGCAAGGTCTCGACGGCAACATCGACGTCCTCGTGCCGCGCGGCGGCAAAAGTCTCGTGGCACGCGTGCAGAGCGAGGCGCGGGTGCCGGTGTTCGCCCATCTCGAGGGCGTCTGCCACGTCTACGTCGACAAGGCGGCGGCGCTCGACATGGCCAAGACCATCGTGATGAACGCCAAGCTGCGCCGCACCGGCGTCTGCGGCGCGGCCGAGACCCTGCTGGTGGACCGCGCCGGAGCTGGCACGCATTTGCAGCCGCTCATCGCCATGCTGCTCGACGCCGGCTGCGAGGTGCGCGGCGATGCCGCCGTGCAGCAGGCCGATGCGCGCGTGAAGCCTGCCAGCGAGCAGGACTGGTCAACCGAATATCTCGACAAGATCATCACGGCCGGCGTGGTCGACGGCGTCGACGCGGCGATCGAGCACATCGAGCGCTACGGCACCCATCACACCGACGCCATCATCACCGCCGACCAGGCGGCGGCAGAGAGATTCCTCAGCGAGGTCGATTCCGCGATCGTGCTGCACAACGCCTCGACGCAGTTCGCCGACGGCGGCGAGTTCGGCTTCGGCGCCGAGATCGGCATCGCCACCGGCAAGCTGCACGCCCGCGGCCCGGTCGGCGTCGAGCAGCTCACCAGCTTCAAGTATCGCGTGCGCGGCGCCGGACAGATCAGGCCGTGAGCATCGCTCGATCGTCCTTTTGGCGCATGTAAATGCAGCCTCCGCGCCTTGTCCTTCCGCCGCATGCGCCCGGAATGCGGATCGGCCTGTTCGGCGGAACCTTCGACCCGCCGCATGCCGCGCATCTGGCTGCGAGCCTGCTGGCCATGAAGCGACTGAAGCTCGACCGCATGTGGTGGCTGGTGACACCGGGAAATCCGCTGAAGGACACCCGCGGTCTGCGGCCGCTCGAACAACGCATGGCGGAGGCGCAAAAGCTCGCCAGCCATCCCCGCATCGACGTGACCGGTGTCGAAGCCGTCATCAACACGCGCTACACCTACGACACCTTGGATTATCTGGTGCGCCGCTGCGTCGGCGTGCGCTTCGTCTGGGTCATGGGCGCGGACAATCTGCGGAGCTTCTACCGTTGGCAAAGCTGGCGCCGCATCGCGAATCTGATGCCCATGGCGGTGGTGGACCGCATGGGATCGAGCCTTTACGCCACCGGCGGACGGGCCGCCCAGGCGCTGGCGCGCTACCGGCTCCCGGAGCGGCTGGCGCCGGAGCTTG
>C688J18823_10002865_pt1 | contig 10858 bp, 7 predicted proteins | sample HopSoiMetagenom1_FD_18823 | JGI IMG/M metagenome (IMG submission 18823) | reverse complement strand
GGCGCCCAGTCGAAGTACTTGATGGCGGGCCCAGCGCCGAGCCGGATCGGCACACGCCCGAACTCGACTCCTGGCGTGTCGCCGCAGAGCGTCACGTCGATGGCCAGGGCGACGTCGGGCTTGACCTGAAATCCCGCCGGCCCGGCGCCGCGGATGCCGAGCTCCTCCTGCACGGCGAAGGTGGCGCACACCGTGGCCTCGACGCTCCGGCCCGCCAGGCACCGCATGACCTCCACGCCGACGGCGCAGCCGGCGCGGTCGTCGACCGCCTTGCCGGTGAACACGCGCGTGCCGTTCAACACCGCGCCCTCGCGGGCGAAGGTGGCCAGATGGCCGACCTGCACGCCGAGCGCCTCGGTCTGCGCGCGGCTGGAGGTTCCCACGTCGACGGCGAGCTCGGTCATGGGGATGCGCAGCTTCTGCTCCTCGGGCTCCAGCAGGTGGGCCGGCTTGGCGCCGGTGACGCCCAGCACCGGCCCGCTGCCGCCGTGGATGGTGACGTGCTGGTCGACCACCATCCGATCGTCGTGGAACCCGACCGGCGCGATTCGCACGAACCCCTCGTCCTCGATGTGCTGGACAACGAAGCCGAGCTCGTCCATGTGCGCGCACAGCATCACCGTCGGAGCGCCCTCGCCGCCGTTCCGGAAGAAGAAGTGGTTGCCCAGCGCGTCGCTTCGATGCTCGTCGTGGTGACCCTCGAGCTCGCCTGCGATCAGGTGGGCGACCAGCCGCTCGTCGCCTGACACGCCGGGGACGGCGTCGAGGCGGGCGAGGAGGTCGGCCATCTGGCTGGGCATGCCGTGGCGGATTGTGGCACGATCGCCCATCGTGATGCAGGAGGTGCTCGCAACCGCCGACGAGGCCGGCGTCAAGCTCGTTCGCTTTCTGTACTGCGACTACGCCGGGATCATCCGCACGAAGGTGGTGCACCGGTCGATCCTGGAGCGGAAGCTGAGCGAGGGCGTGGGCGTCACCTTTGCGCAGATGGCGCTGAACGTCCGCGACGAGCTGGTCGACATACCCGAGATGCCGCCCGTGGACGAGGTGCGTCTCGTACCCGACCCGGCGACGTTCACGGTGCTGCCCTGGGCGGAGCACTCGGCATCCGTTGTCAGCAGCCTGATCGACCGCGAGCGGCGGCCGTGGTTCGCATGCACGAGGTCACTGCTCGCCCGCCAGGTCGACGCCGCGAAGGCGACCGGGATCACGGTCGAGGCGACGTTCGAGAACGAGTTCTACCTCTACCGGCGCTCCGAGGACGGGGCCGACCTCGAGCCCGAGCGGTTCCCGGTGTACAGCTCGATCGGCTTCGACGAGTACCACGATGTGCTGCTCGACATGGCCGGCGCGCTGACCGCCCAGGGAATCGAGGTGGAGCTCCTGATGAACGAGTACGGCGCGGGCCAGCAGGAGATCTCGATCCGGCACCGCGGCGCACTGGAGGCGGCCGACACGCAACTGACGGTACGCGACACGGTGCGGGGCATCGCCCGTCGCCACGGCTACCGGGCGAGCTTCGCGCCCAAGCCCTTCCTCTCCCAGATCGGCAGCGGCACGCACATCCACATGTCGCTCTGGCAGAACGGGAGCAACCTGCTTCGCGACGCGTCGGCCGCAGGCGGGCTGAGCGACCTCGGGCGGTGGTGGATCGGCGGCCTGCTCGAGCACCTGCCCGCGCTGCTGGCGCTCACCTGCCCCAGCATGAACTCCTACCAGCGCCTCCAGCCGTCGGCCTGGGCCGGCTCGTTCCTAACCTGGGGCTTTGACAACCGCGAGGCGCCGGTGCGGGTCGCGTCCCCGTACTGGAACCGGGAGGAGGGCAGCTATAACGTCGAGCTGAAGGCCTGTGACTCGAGCTCGAACCCGCACCTGGCGCTGGCCGGCACCATCGCGGCCGGCCTTGACGGCATCGCCCGCAGGGTCGAACCCGGGGAGCCGGCGACGATCGACCCTGCGAAGCTCCCCGAGGGATCGGTGGAGCGACTGCCGGCGTCCCTGGAGGCCGTCCTGGCGCTGCTCGAGTCGGACGAGGCGTTGACGCGGGCGATGGGCGCGGAGATGACGAGCACGTATCTGCGGTTCAAGCGCTCCGAGATCGACGCCTACGCGGGCGCTGATCCCGAGCAGGTGGCCGCCGAGCACCGGTACAAGTTCTGATGCTCGACCTGACGGACATCCCGCTGGTCGACAACCACTGCCACGGCCTGCTCGCCGACGGCACCCCCATGGACGCGGGGGAGCTGCGGCTGCGATTCAGCGAGACCGCCTTCGGCCCGTTTCCCGCCGAGCATACGACGACCAGCGTCCACTACCTCTGGGCCATCCGGCAGATGGCGGCGAAGCTGGGCTGCGACCCCGACGAGAGCTCCGTCCTTGCCTCGCGGGCCCGGCTCTCGCAGTCGGAGCTCGACCGGCTGTACCTGGATGACGCCAACATCTCCTGGCTGCTGGTGGACGACGGCTATCCCGAGCCCGAGCGCACCGTCGATCGCGCGACCCAGGCTGCGCGGACAGGCTGCCGCGTGGGGTGGGTCGAGCGGGTCGAAACCGTCGCCGCGCGGCTGGTGGGGGAGAGCGCCGGCTTTGCCGAGTTCGACGAGGCACTACGGGCGCACCTCGCCGGCGCGAGGCAGCGCGGGGTCTGCGGCCTGAAGAGCGTGGCGGCCTATCGCAGCGGCCTGGCGGTGGCGGACCCGCGGCCGGGAGAGGCGGAGCGCGTGTTTGCCGCCATGCGGCGCGGCGGCGAGACGCGGATCGCCGAGAAGCCCCTCGTCGACCACGTCGTCCTGCTGACGATGGATGCCGCCCGCGACCAGGAGCTGCCGGTCCAGTTCCACACCGGCTACGGCGATGCCGATGCCGACCTGCTGCTCGCCGATCCCCTGCATCTGAGGGGCGTGCTTCATCGCTATCCCACCGTGCCGGTGGTGATGCTTCACGGCGCCTACCCGTACACCCGAAAGCTCGGCATCCTGGCGGCGACGTATCCCAACGCGTGGGTCGACGTCTCCTACGCCATCCCCTTTCTCACCGGCCGCGAGCTCGCTGCGATCACGCGGGAGGCGCTGGCGGCTGCGCCGGGTGCGCGGATCCTCTACAGCTCCGACGGCGTCGGAATGCCTGAGCACTACTGGCTCGGGGCGGTGCGGGGCCGGGCGGCGCTGGGCGAGGCGCTGGGCGACCTCGTCGAGTCGGGTGAGCTCGCCGCCGCGCAAGCGCTCCACATCGCCTCGCGGGTGATGCACCGAAACGCCGAGTCGATCTACCGGCTGTGACCCCTCACGTCACCGCAGCTCGCCGAGGCCGCGCGTCAGCGCCACCACGGTGACGAACCGCCTGTAGACGTCCAGTGGGTCGTCGCCCCCGATCAGGACCGAGCGCGGCGCCGTACGCTGGACGCCGCCGATCCACGTCGCCATCTCCGCCATGTCCGCCGTCAGGAGGTCCATCTCGAGGCGCGCCGGGAGGTCGATCGCCGGCGGGCCGAGCGCGGCGGCGCGCCCCACCGCCCTGCCCGCGCCCTCCCGGATCAGCTCGCGGGCAGTCTCAGGGTGAAGGCTGTGGGCGGCATGGCGCGTGATCGACCGCTTCACCACCACCCCCTCGATGCCGGGCATGAACGGCTCAGCCTCCTCGACGGTGGCCTCGTCGCCGGTGATCAGCACGACCGGCACGCCGTGGTGCAGCGCCACGAGCGCGTTCAGCGCGCTCTCGCCGGCCACGTGCCCGTTCAGCTGCACGTGGTACACCGCGGAGGGGTTGTAGGTATGAGACAGCACCGCCCGCTCGGCGGAGATCGAGCCGTGGTAGGCGACGAAGAACGCCGCGTCGAACGTGGCGTCGAGACCCTCCATCATGTAGAGCGGCTTGTGGCGCCCCGAGATGTACGACGCCCGGCCGTGGAGCTCCGCCGGCAGCAGGTTGTGCATCGCCCCGTGCGAGTCGTTGACGACCACCTCCGTGGCGCCCGCCGCCATCGCGCCGTCGATCGCGGCGTTGACCTCGGACTGGAGCAGTCGCCGGCCCATCTCGTAGTCGCCCGGCCCACCCACCTGGCTCCAGTCGACGATGCCGGCGGTTCCCTCGATGTCTGAGGAGAGAAAGATCTTCACGACTGGGCGATTATGCCGCTTTCGAAGATCCCCCTTTCGGGGGAGGTTCGACGGTGCCAGGATGGGCAACCTCCAAGCACGGACGAACGCGCGTTTTCCCTGCATCTCTCGCGTTCGGGGTCTGAGCTCTCGGAAGGTGGACGCATGGCGATCACGACCTCCGCAAGCATCCCGGCCGGTGAGCGGCCGGTGTTCACCTTCGCGCCCCTGCCGCACCTGGACCAGGCTCGCGAGCTGGTCGCCGCGATCCAGCAGCTGTCGCTTGCGCGGTCGATCTCGGACATCCAGGGGATCGTGCGCACAGCGGCCCGGCGGCTGACCGGCGCCGACGGCGCCACGTTCGTGCTGCGCGATGGCGAGAGCTGCTACTACGTCGACGAGTCCGCCATCGCTCCGCTCTGGAAGGGCCAGCGTTTCCCCATGCAAAGCTGCATCAGCGGGTGGACGATGCTGAACCGCCGGCCGGCGGCGATCGAGGACATCTACGCCGACGATCGCATCCCGCACGGCGCATACCGGCCGACGTTCGTCAAGAGCCTGGCGATGGTGCCGATCCGCACGGCGGAACCGGTGGGCGCGATCGGCACCTACTGGGCCAGCCGGCACCGGCCGACGGAGGAGGAGGTGGAGCTGCTGCAGGCGCTCGCCGACTCCACGGCGGTCGCGATGGAGAACGTCCTGGTCTACCGGCAGCTCGAGGAGGCGCGCCAGGAGACCCTGCAGCGCCTGGCACTGGCGGGCGAGTACCGCGACGATGCCACTCACGAGCACACCGAGCGGGTCGGCCGCACGGCGGAGCTGGTCGCCCGGCGGCTCGGTCTCGCGCCCGCCGCGACGGCGCTGATCCGCCAGGCGGCACCGCTGCACGACATCGGCAAGCTCGCGGTGTCGGACGCCGTGCTCCGAAAGCCGGGGCCGCTGACGGCGCACGAGTTCGAGCAGGTCAAGCTGCATGCCGTCGCCGGCGCCACGATCCTCTCCGCCAGCTCGACCGAAGTGCTGCGGCTCGCGCAGGAGATCGCGCTCAGCCACCACGAGTGGTGGGACGGCAGCGGCTACCCGGCTGGGGTGCAGGGCATCGCCATCCCCCTCTCCGGCCGGATCGTGGCCCTCGCCGACGTCTTCGACGCGCTCACGCATACCCGCCCCTACAAAGCTCCCTGGTCGGTCGAGCGGGCGGTGGCGGAGGTGAAGCGGCTGCGCGGGTCGCAGTTCGATCCCGACGTCGTGGACGCCTTCCTCACCCTCGACCCCGGCCGGCTGGTCGCCCCGATCGCTTCCCGAGTGCCGTAGAGACGTCCGGCGATAGCATCCCCGCACCCAGTTCCCCGACCGGTGCGGAGCAGATGACCCAGACAGCCGACTCGAAGGATTCGCCACCCGCGACACGCCGCGACGTGCTCGACAAGCACCGCTCGCTGTGGTTGCACGAGGCGCTCGGTGCCGAGCCTGACATGCCGGCGCTTGCGGGGCGCACGACGGCCGATGTGTGCATCGTCGGTGGCGGCTTCGTCGGCCTGTGGACGGCGTACTGGCTGAAGCAGTGGGATCCCGGCTGCGATGTCGTCGTCCTCGAGTCCGACGTCTGCGGCGGCGGCGCCTCCGGGCGCAACGGCGGCTTCGTGTTGTCGTGGTGGGCGAAGTTCCCCTCGCTCGAGAAGCTGCTCGGCTCTGCCGACGCTCTCACCGTGTGCCGGCAGTCGGTCGAGGCGATCGACGAGATCGGAGCCATCTGCGACGCGAACGGGATCGACGCGCATTTCACGAAGGGCGGTTGGCTCTGGACCGCACGCACCCCTTCGCAGCTCGGCGCCTGGGACGACACGGTCGAGGCCTCGGAGGGCCGTGCGCCCGGTACCTTCGTCCGGCTGTCCGCGGACGAGGTGGCCCGGCGCTCCGGGTCGCCGCAGCACCTGGCCGGCGTGCTCGAGCCCAGCGCGGCCACGGTGCACCCAGGGCGGCTGGTTCGCGGTCTTCGCCGGATGTGCCTCGACCTCGGCGTGCGGATCCACGAGCACACCCGCGTCAAGGGATTCGGTCGCGACGAGTCGCCTGTGCCGGTGCGAACGGCCGGTGGCGAGGTGTCGGCGCAGCGGCTGGTGATCGCGACCAATGCCTGGGCTGCCGGCATCCGGGAGCTGCACCGGCGCCTGGTCGTTGTCTCCAGCGACATCGTCGCCACGGCGCCCATTCCCGACCGGCTGTCGCAGATGGGCTGGACCGGCGGGGAGTGCATCACCGATTCCCAGCTGATGGTGAACTACTACCGCACGACGCGTGATGGGCGGATCGTGTTCGGCAAGGGCGGCTGGGGCATCGCGCTGGGCGGCTGGATCCCACGCAGCTTCGACGAGAGCCGCCGCCGGGCGCGCGGTGTGACCGCCGACCTGCACCACGCCTACCCCTGGGCCAGCGACGTGCCGGTCGAGTACGACTGGTGCGGCCCGATCGACCGCACGAGCGACGGCCTGCCCGTCCTCGGCAACCTCGGGGGGCGCGAGCGCATTCTCTACGGCGTTGGCTGGAGCGGCAACGGAGTCGGCCCCTCGATCCTCGGCGGCAAGCTGCTGGCGGCCAAGGCGCTCGGGCGTGACGGCGGCGGCGGTCCCGAGCCGCTGTGGAACCGCACCTCGATGACGTTCCCGCCCGACCCGATCCGCTACGTCGGCGCGCACGTCGTCCGCGAGGCGGTGCGGCGCAAGGAGCTCGCAGAGCAGGAGGGGCGGACGCCCAACCGCCTGTTCGTCAAGCTGGCCACGCTCGTGCCGGCCGGCCTCGAAGACCACTGACGGCCGGCCGGAACCGGGTTCGGTACCCGGTTCGATTACGGCGATCGTCACGCTTTCGGTCGTCTTCCGTATCGCCTGCCGACGGGGGAATGCGGTTTTCCGCCGCTTTTCGTCGCCTGCCGAGGCGACGGAACCTGCTACCGAACCGGGTACGGAACCGGGTTGGGTACCCGGTTCCCTCCGACCGGCGGGGGTCAGCGCGCCGCGAACATCGGCGACTCGTACTCGGCGTCGCCGGGCGGGACGCGGCGGATGCCGAGCATGCGGTCGATGACCATGTTCTGGTAGCGGTGCAGCGGCTCCTCGAAGCGGTAGCACATGCGGCCGCCGGTGTAGGCGAGGTTGCCGAGACCGTCCTGCACACGCTCGACGATGCCGATGTCCTCCCGGTTGACGGCGTCCCAGAACGAGGCCAGGCCGTCGATCGCCTCCTCGGCGTCGGGCAGGGACGCCGACTCCGGATGGGCGAGCAGGAAGGTCTCCTCCGAGGTGTGGCCGGCTGAGGTGGGGCGGGCGATCATCACGAAGAGGTGGTTGGGCAGCACGTTCAGCGCCGTGTTGGGGAAGATCCAGGCGAAGCGGGCGCTCGTCGCATCGGTGTCCGAGAGGCCCGACACCGGCGGGAGGCCCTTCCACCCGCCCTGCTCGCTGTTGTCGGCGATGGGCGACGTGCACATGCCGGTGTACATGCCCGCGCCCTGCCAACGGTGATGGGCCTTCATCGGCGACACCTTGACCAGGCCGGGGTGGACCCACGGCAGGTGGTAGTACTCCATGAAGTTCTCGCCGATCAGCTTGTAGTTGGCCGCGATCTCGTACTCCTTCGTGCGGACGACCGACCACTCGTCGAGCCGGTAGCCCGCCAGCCGCTCGGGCAGGTCACCGAGCTGGTCGGCGAGCGGCTCCGGCTCAGGGTCGAGGTTCGCGAACAGGAGGCAGCCCCACGCCTCCACCGAGGCGCGGTGGAGCCCGTGGTCGGCCTTGTCGAACCGGCGGACCTCGTCCATGTCGAAGATGCCACGCTGGTCGGCCGGCACCTCCGAGTCGGCGTCGAACAGCGGCGTGCCCAGGCAGGCGCCGTTCAGGTCGTAGGCCCAGCTGTGGTACGGGCACTTGATGTGCCGGTCGAGATGGCAGCGGCCGGCGTCGAGCAGCCTCGCGCCGCGGTGGCGGCAGACGTTGTGGAACGCCCGCAGCTGCCCTGCGCGGTTTCGCGTGACGATCAGCGACTGCCCTGCGACGTCTGTCACGAGGGTGTCGCCCGGCTCTGCGACCTGCGAGGTGCAGCCCACGACCACCCAGCTCGATCCGAAGACCCGCTGCCGCTCGAGCGCGAAGAAGTCCTCCGACGTGTAGGCGTCCGGGATCAGTGTCGAGGCGAGCGACACCGGGAGCCGCGTGGCCGCGTAGGTCTCCTCTTGCAGGAATGCCTCGACAGGCAACGGCCGCGACACGTCAGGCCGCTCCGCAGTCGAGCAGGCGGCGAACGCGATGCGCCGCAGACGTGCCCGTCTCGATCGCCGTCTCGATGTAGGTGATGCCGAGGTAGTCGCCGGCCAGGTGGATCGGGCCGATGTCGCGTGTCAGCGCAGGCTGGAGCAGGTGCCGGCCGGGACGCGGATGCGGCACGCCGGTGGGCCAGCGCCGGATCACCGCCTCCTTCACCGTGCCGCGCATCTGCGGGAACCGCTCGTGGAGATCGTCGAGGAAGCGCGTCTCGACCGCTTCGTCGGACATGCCGTCGAGCTCGCGCGCGAGGTCCGCGGCGGCGTAGACCATGAGGCTGCCGCCCGGCTTCCGAGGCCCTCCGCGTCGCAGCGAGCTCGCCATGTTGAACAGCATATTGAACGATGCCTTCGGCGTCGCCGCCGCGTAGAGCCCGTCGTACGGCATCGGCGAGGTCTCGCCGGTCAGGAATGACCCGACGACGTATGGGCCGTAGGTCACACCCTCGAGCGCCCTGGCGACGTCGTCGGGCAGCCCGGCCACGATGCTTCGGGCTGCGGGCGCCGGGGCGGCCACCACAGCGGCGCGGGCGTGGATCGTGCTCCGAGTGCCTTGTGCCTCATAGGTCACCGCCACGCCGCCGTCGCTCTCGACGACCTCCGTCACGGGGCTGCTCGTGCGCACCTTGCCGCCCAGCGCGCGGGTGATGGCCGCGGGCAGCATCCCCGATCCGCCGAGCACGTTTCGCGTCAGGCCCTTGCTGCGGTCCCAGACCAGCTGGAAATAGCCGATGCCGTAGCCCGCGGACACCTCCTCGGGCTCGCCCGACGACCGCCTGATGGTTGCCCGGAACACCTCATCGACGTCCGGGGGCACGTCACCGAGGAAGTCGGCGAAGGTCTCGTCGTCGCGGTAGGCGAGCACCCGTGCCCGGCGGTCGGCCTCCGACTCGCCAGCTCGGAGCCGGGACACCCGCCCGTACTGGATCACGGCCAGCCGTACGCGGGCTCCCGCGCGGATCAGCGCCGCCCGGTCGGAACGCCGCAGCGGCGCCCGCAGCGGGTAGGTCTCGACGCGGCCGCCGGCGAGCAGCTTGCCGTTCAGCGACAGCGCGCTCAGGATGCCGGGCAGCTCGACGCCGTCGACGCCGGCTGCCTCCATCAGCCGGCCCGTGAACGAGTCGGGCCCGCTGATGACGTGCCCGCCGTAGTTGAGCCAGTACGGGTCGCGGGACTCCGACCACATGCGCCCGCCGGTGCGGTCGGTCGACTCCAGCACCACCACGTCGCGGTCGCGCAGCTCCCATGCGGCCGCAAGCCCGGCGATGCCGCCTCCCACGACCACCACCTCGGCCCGCTCGGGTGTGCTCATACGCGCCTCACAGGGTGTAGACGTTACGCGGTTTTCCGGCGGCGAACGCCAGCAGGTTGTCGAGCGTCGCGCGCACCAGCTCGGCGGTCGCCTCGCCCGTGTTGAACGCCACGTGGGGAGTGACCAGCAGGCGCGGCGCGTTCAGGAGCGGGTCGTCGAGCGGGAGCGGTTCCTGCTCGAAGGCGTCGATCGCCGCCCCTCCGATCCTGCCGGCCCGCAGCGCGTCGGCGAGCGCGGCGCTGTCCACGAGCTGCGCCCGGGCCGTGTTGACGAGGAGCGCATGAGGCTGCATCAGCCCGATCAGCCGGGCGTCGACCAGGCCCTCGGTGTCGGGGACGTGCGCGAGATGGAGCGAGACGACGTCCGCCTTGGCGAACAGCACGTCGAGCGGCACGAGCTCGGTGCCGAGCTCGGCGGCCCGCTCCGCTGAGGCCGACCGCGTCCACGCCATCGTCCGCATCCCCAACGCGCGGCCGAGCTCGAGCATCCGCCGCCCGATCGGCCCGGCGCCGACCACGCCAAGGCGCCGCCCGCGCAGCTCGAACCCCGCCAGCGCCCCCGGGCCCCAGGTGCCCTCACGCACGAGCGCGTCTCCCTCCGGAAGCCGGCGGGCAAGTGCGAAGGCGAGTGCAAGCGCATGCTCCGCGATGGCGTTCGCCCCGTAGCTGGGCACGTTGCAGACCGTGACGCCGCACCGGGCGGCCTCCTCCATCGGCACGTAGCTGGCGGCTCCGGAGCCCGCGAAGCTGACCACTCGAAGCGACGGCGCAGCCTCGAGCACGCCCTCCGGCATGTCCCACATCAGCATCGCTCCGTCGGCGCCGGCCAGGCGCCGGTGCCACTCGTCGAGCGTTGCGGGACGGCCGTCGTACCACACGAGCTCGTGACCACCCGCGTGCACGGGCCCCTCGTCGAGCACCGTGCGGAACTGCTCCTCGCCGTCGACGCAGACGAACCTCATCGCACCTCTTGGCACCGTGCCGGCACGGGTGCGAGCGTACTGCACCGCGAACACCGGCTTGTCCGGTACCGGCGACGGCAGCGGAGCCGTTGGCGGCCGCCCCGGTGGAATACTCCACGCCACGTGAGCGCCAACCCGTATCCACAGCTGTTCGAGCCGCTCGCGCTGCGTGGCCA
>C688J18823_10002864_pt1 | contig 10861 bp, 11 predicted proteins | sample HopSoiMetagenom1_FD_18823 | JGI IMG/M metagenome (IMG submission 18823) | reverse complement strand
TCTACCGCACCTTCACCACCGACAACCGCCGCGAGCTCATCCGCATCACCGAGGAGGTCCAGCGCGCGGTCGACGACGCCGGCATCGCCGAAGGCATGGTGCTCGTCAGCGCCATGCACATCACCGCCGGCGTGTGGGTCAACGACGACGAGCCCGGGCTGCACGAGGACACCCTCGAATGGCTCGACAAGGTCGCTCCCCCGAGCTGGAAGGAGCCCGCCAACGACGTCGCCCGCGAGCTCCTGCCCGATCCCGGCGACTACCGCCACCACCGCGGCGGCGAGGACAACGGCGACGCCCATTTAAAGAACCTGTTGGTGCACCACCAGGTGGTGCTTCCGGTCACCGACGGGCGCCTCGACCTCGGTCCCTGGCAGCAGGTCTTCTACTGCGAGTTCGACGGGCGTCGACCCAAGCGCATGGTGATCAAGGTCATCGGAGAGTGAACGCCCACTCCGTCGGGTAGGTCACCCGAGGGGGTTCCACCGAGTCCACCGACCCAGAGGAGGAGGAGAGGATGGAAGGTACCCCGTCCGGCAGGCAGGCCCCCGTCGGCGACGTAGGGACCGAAGAGGATCCGACCGCACCGCGGGTCCTCCACTTTCCCAAGGTCGCCGATCCGGGCCCACTCGGCCTCGCCGCGTTCGCGCTCACGACATTCGTCCTGAGCTTCTTCAACGCCGAGCTGGCGCCCAAGAGCGGAGAGCTCATCGTCTTTCCCCTCGCGCTCGCCTATGGCGGGATCGCGCAGTTTGCCGCCGGCATGTGGGAGTTCCGGACCGGCAACACGTTCGGTGCCGTCGCGTTTACCTCATACGGCGCGTTCTGGGTCTCGTTGTGGTTCTTCAACCAGTTCTTAGCTGAGGGGATCAAGGACCCCGGCGTCGTGGGGCATGCGGTCGGCCTCTACCTGATCGCCTGGGGCATCTTCACGACCTACATGTTCGTCGCCTCGCTGCGCACGACCGCCGCGGTCAGTCTGGTGTTCTTACTGCTGGCGGTCACGTTCTTCCTGCTCGGCTTCGGGAACCGCGGTGCGAACGCAGACGTCATCAAGCTCGGCGGCTACGTCGGCCTCGCGACTGCGATCGTCGCCTGGTACGCCTCGTTCGCAGTGGTGACGAACTCGACGTTCGGGCGGACGGTGCTGCCCGTGGGTCCGTTGAAGAGGGAGTAGTGACCAGAAGTCGTCATCATGCGGAGGCGGTGGCGGGGTCGCATCTCGCGCCGCCTCCGCTGCGTCTTTGAGATCGATACGGAGAGAGAGGAACCGTCATGGCTGACACAGCCACCACCGACCTCGGGCGCGAGATCGAGGAGCTTCACGAGGTAGAGAAGTTCGACCCGCCGGAGGAGTTCAAGCGCAACGCGCTGTGGAACGACCCGTCGGTCTACGAGGAGGCACGCAAGGACCCCGAAGGATGGTGGGCCAAGCAGGCCGAGGCCTTGCATTGGTTCGAGAAGTGGGACCAGGTGCTCGACTGGTCCAACCCACCGTTCGCGAAGTGGTTCGTGGGCGGCAAGCTCAACGTGGCCTACAACTGCCTCGACCGCCACGTGGAGAACGGGCTCGGCGACCGCGTCGCCTTCCACTGGCGCGGCGAGGAGGGCGAGGAGGAGGAGGTCACCTACGCCGACCTGCTGCGCGACAGCCAGAAGCTCGCCAACGCCCTGAAGGACCACGGGATCGAAAAGGGCGACGTCGTCGGGATCTATCTGCCGATGGTTCCCGAAGTCGTGGTGGCGATGCTGGCCTGCGCGCGCATCGGGGCCCCGCACAACGTCGTGTTCGGCGGGTTCTCGGCCGAGTCCGTACGCGAGCGCATGGAGTTCAGCGAGGCCAAGGCCCTGATCACGGTCGACGGCGCGCGCCGCAAGGGCAAGACGGCGCCGATCAAGGAGCAGGTCGACGAGGTCATGGGCGAACTCGACACCTTGCAGAGGATCTTCGTCGTCAAGCGCACCGACGCCGACTGCAACATGCAGGAGGGCCGCGACGTGTGGGTGCACGAGGCGATGGAGGCAGCCGACGACGAGTGCCCGGCCGAGCCGCTGGATTCCGAGCACCCGCTCTACATCCTGTACTCGTCGGGTTCGACGGCCAAGCCCAAGGGGATCCTGCACACCACCGGCGGCTACCTGACCGGGGTGGCCTACACGCACAAGTACGTGTTCGACCTCAAGCCCGAGGACGACGTCTACTGGTGCGGCGCCGACGTCGGGTGGGTCACCGGCCACAGCTACATCGTCTACGGGCCGCTGGCCAACGGTGCGACGTCGGTGATGTACGAGGGGGCGCCTGACTACCCCGACAAGGACATCTGGTGGGACATCATCGAGCGCTACAAGGTCTCGATCTTCTACACCGCGCCGACGGCGATCCGCGCCTGCATCAAGTGGGGCGCCGAGTACCCGGGCAAGCACGACCTGTCGTCGCTGCGCCTGCTCGGGACGGTCGGCGAGCCGATCAACCCGAAGGCGTGGCTCTGGTACCACGCGGTGATCGGCGGCAAGCGGTGCCCGATCGTCGACACGTGGTGGCAGACCGAGACCGGGCACATCATGATCTCGCCGCTGCCCGGCATCACCTCGACCAAGCCGGGCTCGGCGACGCAGCCGCTGCCGGGCATCGAAGCCGAGGTGCTCGACGAGTCCACCGGGGAGCCGGTGCAGAACAAGCAGGGCCTGCTCGTGCTGCAGAAGCCGTGGCCGGGGATGCTGCGGACGCTCTACAAGGACGAGGACCGGTTCGTCGAGACCTACTTCGACCGGTTCGGCCGCGACACCTACCTCGTCGGCGACGCTGCCCGCGTCGACGACGACGGCTACTACCACATCATCGGGCGCATCGACGACGTGATCAACGTCTCGGGCCACCGCATGTCCACGGCCGAGATCGAGCACGCCATCGTCCACCACCCGCGGGTGGCCGAGGCCGCGGTGATCGGACAGTCAGACGAGGACAGCGGGCAGGCGGTCTGCGCCTTCGTGACTCTCGAGGGCAAGGAGCACGAGGGCGACGACGACCTCGTCCAGGACATCCGCGAGACCGTAGCCAAGCGGATCGGCAAGTTCGCCCGGCCCAAGCGGGTGATCTGGTCGGCCGACCTGCCCAAGACGCGGTCGGGCAAGATCATGCGCCGCCTGCTGCGCGACATCGCCGAGGGCCGGGAGCTCGGTGACGTCACTACGCTGCGCGACCCCGGGGTGATGAAGCACCTCGAGGAGAAGTTCGGGTCCGAGAACGGCGACGGCGAGCAGTAGACCAGGCATCAGGCATCAGGAAGGGGGCGACGCGCGTCGCCCCCTTTTCTGTCTGAGCCCTCGGCCTGATGCCTGAGAACTGATGCCTGACGCCTACGCCCCCGCCATCTCCATCCCGCCGTTGACGCCCCACACCTGTCCGGTGATGTAGCCGGACGCGTCGGCGCACAGGAAGTGCACGACGCGGGCCACTTCTTCGGGCTGGCCCAGCCGGCCGAGCGGGATCTGCGCCCTGATCGAGTCGAGCACCTTCTCGGGCACCGACTGCAGCATGTCGGTCTCGATGAATCCGGGCGCGACCGCGTTGACGGTGATGTTCGAGCACTGCTTGGCCGCCTCGCGCGCCATCGTCATGGTCAAGCCGAACAGCCCGCTCTTCGACGCGGCGTAGTTGGCCTGGCCGATGTTGCCCCGCTGGCCGATGATCGACGAGATGTTCACGATCCGGCCGTAGTCACGCTCGACCATGTTCGGCAGCGCCGCCTTGGACATGAAGAAGGCGCCCGAGAGGTTGACCGCGAGGACCTTGTTCCAGTCCTCGTCGTCCATCTTGAGCACCGGCTTGTCGATTGTGATGCCGGCGTTGTTGACGAGCACGTCGAGCCGGCCGTGACGGTCGATGACCTCGTCTACCACGCGCCGGCAATCGTCGGCTGACCCGACATTGCCCTGGTGGATCGAACCCTCGACGCCCGCCTTGAGCAGGTCTTCGAGGAACGTCTCGGCACCTTCCTTGTTCGAGCTGTAGCCCGCGGCGACCGACGCGCCCTGGTTCGCGAGGCTGCGGCAGATCGCGGCGCCGATGCCGCGGTTGCCGCCGGTGACGAGCGCGACGCGCCCGGCCAGCTTGCCCTCGGTCGTCGGAGTGGTCTTGGTTTCGGTGGTGGTCATGCGTTCGATCTCTCCTCCAGCCAGGTGGCCAGGTCGGGCCAGATCTCCTCGCGCGCCCGCGACCCGGCCATCAGGCCGATGTGGCCGCCAGGCCGGTCGAAGTGGGTCACGTCCTCGCTGGAAACGAGGTCGAAGATCGGCGCGGTGTTCGAGGGCGGGGCGATGTGGTCGGCCCCGGCGGTCACGACGAGCAGATTCTGCTCGACGCTCCGCAGGTCGATGCGCCGTCCGCGCAGTCGCATCCGGCCGCGGACCAGGCGGTTTTCCTTGTACATCCATTCGATCCACTCGCGGTAGGCACGCGACGGGAACGGCGGGTTGTCGCCCACCCAGCGCGCCATGGCCTGGTAGGCGTCGACGCGGGCGGTGCCCTTCTGCGTCGCGTCCCACAGGTCGGAGTACGTCGTCCAGAAGTTCTGAACCGGCTTGAGCAGCTTGTTGGCGAAGTCGACCATGCGACCGGGCACCGCCGGGTAGGCGTCGGCGACCAGGTCGTGGTCGAAGCTGTCGCGCGCCACCCAGTTCGAGTACCGCGACCCGGTGGTGTCGATGGGGGTGGTGAGCAGGACGAGGTTGCGCACCGCGCCGTCGTCGGCGCGCGCGCAGTGCATCGCACTCAGCGTACCGCCGATGCACCAGCCGAGCAGGCTGACCTCGTCGGCCCCGGCGGCCCGCAGGGTCTCGCGGATGCCCCACGGCAGCTCGTCGCACACGTAGGCCTCGAGGCCCATGTCGGCGTCCTCGTCGTCGGGCACGCCCCAGTCGAGCAGGAACACGTCGAACCCCTGCTCGAGCAGGAAGGCGACGAACGAGTTACCCGGCCGCAGGTCGAAGATCGCCGGGCGGTTGATGAGCGCGAACACGAGCAGCACGGGCACGGCGTGTGTGCGCTGGTGGGAGCGGTAGCGGTACAGCGTGACCTTGCGATGAGTCCAGACGACGTCGCGCGGCGTGGTGCCGATCGGCGCGTCCTCGGTCGTGAGGATCGTGTTCGTGAACTCGACCGCTGCTCGGGCGGGATTCACGTCGACTCGGTGCGCGAGCGGCGCGCGCCGTTGGTGCGGGCCGACCGCTCGCGCTCGGTGCGCAAGTCGTCCTGGAGGCGTTCGACCTCCTGCAGGACGGACTCGAGCTTGTCCTCCGTCCGGGCGAGTTGCTGGCCGAGCCGGGCGATGTCCCGCCGGCCCGCNAGGCGCAAATTGCGCACCATCAGATCGCCGGTGTCGGCACCGATCTTGGCCAGCGCGACCACGTTCTCGGTCGCCATCGCCAGCAGCTCGCCGAACGCGTTGCGCTGCACAAGCCTCTCGTCCCTCTCCTCGCCCATGTCTACCGCCTTTCCCCGCTGCCATCATTCAAAACGATGGCCTCGAAGCACGAGAATCCNGCCCTTTCGCTAGGGGAGATCATTCGCCGCCAGCGCGAGCTCTCCGAGCTCTCGATGCGCCAGTTCGCCGCCATGGCGGGGATCTCCAACCCGTATCTGTCGCAGATCGAGCGTGGGCTGCGCGAGCCGTCGGACAAGGTGATGGAGTCGATCGCGCAGGCGCTGCAGACCTCGGCCGACGCCCTGTATCACCAGGCGGGGCTGGACGAGGACGAGGCGGCCGCGGGCCCAAGCGTCGTCGACGCGGTCCAGGCCGATCCGCGCCTGACCGCCGCCCAGCGGCGCGCGCTGCTGACGACCTACGAGGGCTTTTTGGCCGCCAACGGCGAGCCGCGCCGGCGGCGGCGGCGGGAGCGCGCGTAGACCTCGGCCATCAGCGGCGGCCAGTGGTCGCGCAGCGCCTCGCTGCCCATGAACAGGCCGAGGTGCCCGCCACCGGTCGTGCGCCTCACGACTCGGTCGGCCGATGTCGCGGCGTGCTCGGCCAGCGCGAAGACCTGGGGCGGCGGCGTGATGTGGTCGGCCGCTCCCCCGAGGAGGTAGAGGGGCGCGTCGATCTGCGCGAGATCGACCCGCCGGCCGCCGATCTCCAGTGCACCGGCCACGAGTGCGTTGCGCCGGAACAGGTGCTCGACGATCCACAGGTAGAACGCGCCGGGCAGGTCCTGGGTGTGCTTGAACCAGTCCTCGAACTCGCCGTAGCGGGCGACGTGCGCCGGCTCGTCGAGGGCGGCGAGCAGGGCGAGCTGGCGCGCGACCTCACTGCCGGGGTTGATCACGATGAAGCCGCCGAGCAGCAAGTCCCCGCGCAGCACACCGCCGCCGAGCGCGACGAGGCCCTCGTAGAAGGCCGGCGGCAGCGCCTGGACGTAGTCGCCGATGACCGCGCCGCCGGCGTGGAAGTCGATCGGGGCGCCGGCGATCGTCAGCGTGTTGACGCGGTCGGGGCGCAGCGCGGCCCACAGCGTCGCCAGCCAGCCGCCCTGGCAGTCGCCGACGAGGTTGACCGGGCCACCGCCGGCCAGGTCGACCGCCGCGTCGACGACCGCGAGATAGTCCTCGACGCCGGCGTTCCGGGTCGCGCCGGTGGCGCCGATCCAGTCGAGCGCGTAGAGGTTCTCGAGCCCGGCGTCGCGCAGCACCGTGATCTGGCTCTGGCGCGCCGAGAAGTCGACGATGCAGGAGTCGTGCCCGGCCTGGGGCGGCAGGACCAGCGTGGGGAACACGGCGCCCGCATTGGGCTCGCTGAAGTCGCGCAACCGGGCGATCGGCGTCTCGAGCACGACCTCGTGGGGGTGGGCCCAACGCGGGGCGCGGCGGTCGGCGACCAGCTGGGTCCAGCGCAGGAGGTCGAACCCGGGCGCGGGGCGGGTCCAGGCATCGGCCCACCAGCGAAGCGTTCCGTCCAGCGCGGCGGCAGCTGCGGCCGTCGTGGCGTCCGTGAACCGCGGGACGAGGTCGGGTAGGGGGTCAGCCATGAGCAATGACCTTCATGGGCGGGCCGCGATCGTAACGGGCGCGGCCTCCGGAATCGGCCGCGCGGTCGCCGAGCGGCTTGTCGAGGGCGGAGCGGACGTGCTCGCCGTCGATCTCGAGCCAGATCCCGAGGGCCCGGGAGAGCCCTACGCGGCCGACCTGACTCAGGACGGCGCCAACGGGGATGTCGTGAGCGTCGCCGTTGATCGGTTCGGCCATCTCGACACCGTCGTCCCCAACGCCGGTTTCCAGCACGTCTCGCCGATCGCCGACTTCCCCGCCGACCGCTGGGACGGGTTGATCGCGCTCCTGCTGACGAGCCCATTCCTGCTTGCCAAGCACGCCTGGAACGAGCTCGGACGCAGCGGGCGCGGGCGGTTCGTGTGCATCGCCTCCGTGCACGGGCTCGTGGCTTCGCCGTTCAAGGCGGGCTACGTGGCCGCCAAACACGGCGTGCTCGGGCTGGTCAAGGTGCTGGCACTCGAGGGCGCCGACGAGGGCATCACCGCCACCGCGGTCTGCCCGGGCTACGTGCGCACGCCCCTCGTCGAGCGGCAGATCGGCGACCAGGCGCGGGCGCACGGAATGACCGAGGACCGCGTGCTCGAGGACGTGATCCTCGCGCCGCACGCGGTCAAGGAGCTGATCGAGCCGGCCGAGGTGGCCGAGGTGGTGGCGTTCCTGCTCGGCCCGGCAGGCCGAGCGTTCACGGGCGCGCCGGTCACGCTGGATCAGGGCTGGACGGCGCGTTAGGCGCGACGCGGCTCAGCCGGGGCTCAGGAACTCCAGCACCTCCCGATCCGCCGCCGGCTCGTCGGTCGGGTAGATGTGGGCGGCGTCAGGCCACATGCGCAGCGTGGCGCCGGGAATGATCTCGGCGAGCAGGCGGCCGTTCTCCGGCGGCACGAGGACGTCCTCGTCGCCGTGGACGACGAGCGTGGGCGTGGCGATGGCGCTTGCGCCGTCGCCGAGGCTGAAGCCCATCGCGGCCGGGAGCTGGGCCCCGTAGCCGCGCCCGGTGATCGGATACTCGAGCCGGCGGGCGACGTCCTCGGCGATGCGCTGGCCGTGCTGCTCGCGCGTGCGGTGCGAGTAGTTGATCGGCACCGAGGCCCACGCGGCCTGCTCGGCCGTCAGCGTGCCGCGGGCGCCGACGAGCCGCAGGACGTCGTCCGACGCTTTGGCGTGGCGCGAGCCGCCCGGTGTGGTGGCGCCGAGCACGAGGCGGTCGACGCGGTCGGGATGCCGCAGCGCGACCTGCTGGGCGATCATCCCGCCCAGCGAGATGCCGTACACGTGGGTGCGATCGATGCCGCACGCGTCGAGGACCGACACGGCGTCGTCGGCCAGCTGCTCCATCGTGTACGGCCCGTCGGTGACGTCGCTGCGCCCCGAGCCGCGGTTGTCGAACGCGATGACCGCGAGCCGCTCGGCCAGGACCGGGATCGTCCGCCACCAGCCGGTGGCGTTCATCCCCAGCCCCATAACGAGGAGCACCGGGGCTCCCGCCCCGGTGCGCTCGTAGTACAGGTTGGCGCCGTCGCCGGCGCTGGCGAAGCTACTTGAGGACGTTGCGGGCGGCACCCGTGTAAGCCTCGGCCCAGTTGCGGGTGAAGTCCGCCTGGGCCTGGGCCAGCGTCGAGATCCACTCCACCTGGCTGGCCTTGCCGATCCGGTCCTGGAAGTCGGCAACGCTGTTCAGCGTCTTCTCGTACGCATCCACGTAGCTCTGGCCCGCCTTGCGGCTGGACTCGATGATGCGCTCGTTGAGCTCGCGAAGCCGCTCGGCAGTCGCCTCGAACTCCTGCGTCGGCCCGCCGTTGGTCTTGGTCTGGGTATCCATGATCTTGCCTCCCTGGGTCATCGTTTGTGCTAGCAGGTTAGCAACGACGTTTGCTAACAGCAAGCGCTTTGAACGGCCCTCCTTGACGCATCGGCCCGAGCAAGAAAGACTCGTAACATGACTTACGAGGAGGCCGTCGCCAACCACCGCTGGAACGTCCCCGCTCGGTACAACATCGCGTACGACGTGTGCGACAAGCACCCGCCGGACAAGCTCGCGATGATCTGGGAGGACTACCGCGGCAACGAGCGCGAGGTCCGTTGGGGCGAGCTGCAGGAGCTCTCCAACCGCTTCGCCAACGTCCTGCGCGCGCGCGGCATCGAGCGCGGCGACCGGGTCGCCGTCGTGCTGCCTCCGACGCCGGAGACCGCCGCCGTCTTCTTCGGCACGTGGAAGGTCGGCGGGATTCTGCTCTCGATGTCGGTCCTCTACGGCGACGAGGGCATCGCGCACCGGCTGCGCGACTCCCAGGCCAAGCTCCTGGTCACCGACGCCGCCGACCGCGACCGCTTCGAGGACGCCCCGGTTGGCGACGTCATGGTCCTCGACGCCGACACCTTCAAGGACGGCTCCGACCGCTTCGAGATCGTTGACACCGCGGCCGACGACCCGGGGCAGCTCTATTACTCGAGCGGCACCACCGGGCTGGCGAAGGGCATCCTGCACGCCCACCGGTACCTGCTCGGGCACGAGGAGTTCGTCTACTGCCACGACGTGCGCGACGGCGAGCTCTTCCACGGCATGGGGGAGTGGGCGTGGGCGGCGGGCATCGCGCCGCTGCTGGGCCCGTGGCGCCTTGGCGCGACGCAGTTCGTCTTCCAGCGCGAGGGCGGCTTCGACCCAGAGCAGCAGCTCTCGGTGCTCTCCAAGCGCGGCGTCACGAACGTGTTCACGACGCCGACGGCGATGCGCGCGATGATGGCCATCGAGAACGCCGGCCGCCGCTTCCCGCAGAAGTTCCGGATCGTGTGCTCGGCCGGCGAGCCACTCAACCCGGAGGCGATCCGCTGGTTCCGCGAGCAGTACGGAATCACCGTGCTCGACTACTACGGGCTGACCGAGTCGTATCCGCTGTGCGCCAACTACCCGTTCATGGAGGTGCGCGAGGGTTCGATGGGCAAGCCGATGCCCGGCTGGGACGTGGCGATCCTCGACGAGGACGAACAGCCTGTCGCGCCGGGCGAGCGCGGCGAGATCTGCCTGCGCGCCCGCTCCAACCCGCACTATCCGCTCGGCTACTGGAACAACCCCGAGGCGAGCGAGGAGACCTTCGGCGGCGAGTGGTTTCACAGCCAGGACGCCGCCCAGGCCGACGAGGACGGCTACTACTGGTACGCGGGGCGCGCCGACGACGTGATCATCTCGGCCGGCTATCGGATCGGGCCGTTCGAGGTCGAGTCGGCGTGCATCGAGCACCCAGCCGTGCATGAGGCGGCGGCGGTGGCATCACCGGACGAGAAGCGCGGCTATGTGGTCAAGGCGTTCGTCGTGCTCGCGCAGGGAAACGAGCCGACCGACGAGCTCGCGCAGGAGATCCAGGGCTTCGTCCGCCAGCACCTCTCCGCCTATGCATACCCGCGCCGCATCGAGTTCGTCGACGACCTGCCCAAGACGCTGACCGGCAAGATTCGGCGCATTGAGCTTCGGGAGGCCGAGGCGTCGCGCGTCGTCAGTCGTTAGTCGTCGGTCGCTAGTAGCCTCGCGCGCTTCATGCGCGCGCGTCCTGGGCTGCTCGCCGTCCCTGCCCTGGCGCTCGGGCTCTGGCTCGTCTACGGCAGCGGCTACGTCGACTACGACGCGCTCTACGCGCTGGTGTGGGGGCAGGACCTCGCCGGCGGCCACCTGCCCACCGACCTGTCGGCGCTGCACTCGCCGACGTCGCACCCGCTCGACACGGTCCTGGCGCTCGCCGTCGCGCCGCTCCACCGCGCGGCGGCACTCGGCGTCTTCCAGGCGGTCTCGATCGTCTCGTTCGCCGGCCTCGGGTGGGCGGCGTACCG
>C688J18823_10002863_pt1 | contig 10861 bp, 10 predicted proteins | sample HopSoiMetagenom1_FD_18823 | JGI IMG/M metagenome (IMG submission 18823) | reverse complement strand
CAACAGCGCCACCGACGCCCCCGCGTCCGCGGCGGCCAACGCCGCGCGCTGCCCCGCGAGACCCGCGCCGATGATGAGGACGTCGTGTGCTGGCATGCTCCTTGGAGTCTATTTGTCGCGGTTGCGCGACGACCCGCTGACCGTCGCCGACCGCGCGGAGGCGATGCTCAGGCCACGCGGCCCGGCGTCGCTGCGGCGAGCGCGCGGCGGACCTGCTCGAGCGTGACCACGCCGCGCAGGCGCTCGTCGCTGTCGACGACCATCAGCGCGCCGAGGGAGCGCAGCCCCTCCGAGCCGAGGAGGTGCTCGATCGGGGTGTCGTCGTGGACGCGGAAGGCCTCGTCGCCGTTCGCGTCGAGCACGTCGGCGACGTGCAGCGCCGGCTGGCCCTCCCGCACGGCGCCGTCGACGCGGGCCTCGTGCAGCAGCCCGAGGAAGCGGCCCGAGATCGGGTCGGCGACCGGGAACCACGGCCAGCGGTAGCGCAGGAAGAACTCGTCCTGGGCCTGCAGGACGGTGGTGTCGCCCGGGACCCAGACGGGCTGGGTGTCCATGACGTCGGCCACCGTCACGCCCTCCAGGCGCTCGGAGAAGCGGCTCGAGACGACCGCGCCGGTCGCCGACTGGCCCAGGAACCAGCCCATGAGGATCCACCAGATCCCGCTGCCCGCGTCGCCGCGGACGAGCAGGAAGATGCCCAGCCCCATGAGGACGTAGGAGAAGGCCTGCCCCAGGCGCGCCGAGAAGCGCGTGCCGCGGTTGCGGTCGCCCGTGACCTTCCACGCGATCGCGCGGGCGATGCGCCCGCCGTCGAGCGGGAAGGCGGGCACGAGGTTGAAGACGAAGAGCCCGGCGTTGACCAGGGCGAGCCAGCCCAGCACGGCCAGCGCCGGGCCCGGATGGTCGCGCAGGACCAGCGCGTCGCCGAAGTCGGAGCTCCCGCCGACGAGCAGGCCGACCACGCAGGAGGCGATCACGATCAGCAGCGTCACCGCCGGCCCGGCCGCGCTGACGCGGAACTCCTCGCCCGGCGACTCGCTGTCGCGGTTGAGCTTGGCGATGCCGCCGAAGAACCACAGGTCGATCCCGGCGATCTCGATCCCGTTGCGCCGCGCGATCCACGCGTGCCCCAGCTCGTGCAGCGTGAGCGACAGGAAGAACAGGGCCACGGAGCTCACGGCCATGATGTAGCCCGTCGTCTGGCCGTACTGACCGTCGTAGGCGGTCGAGAGCCAGACGATGAAGATCAGGGCGACGACGAACCAGCTCGGGCTCGCGCCGATGCGGATCCCGAAGACCCGCGCGAGCTGGATCGACCCTGTTCGCATTCACGCACATGGTGGCAGGCGACCTCAAGCTGGGGCGCTGGGCGCCGACTCATGGGTCATGCGTCTTCCCTCCCCCCGCAGCATGCCCCGCCTCGGGAACGTGCGCCTGTCGGTCAAGCTCGGCCTCTGCTTCGGCGCGATCCTCACGCTCACGGCCGCGATCATCGCGGTCACCCTGGTCAACATCGCCGCGCTGGAGAGCGCGCACGACCGCGTGACGACCGGCGTCGTGCCGCGGATCATGGCCGCCCAGCACGCGGACACCGCGTTCGCCGACACCCACTTCGCGCAGACGCAGATGGTGCTCGCCAACGGCGCCCTGCGCGACGACGAGGAGGGCGATCTCAAGGTCTTCAAGGCGCGCCTGGACGCCCTGCGCGCCACGGCCGACGACCCGCGCTCGATCACCGCGATCGACGCCGCCGTCAAGCGCTTCGAGGACGAGGACGCCAAGCTCTTCGCGAGGGTCAAGCGCGGCGACCGCGCCGGCGCCACCGAGCTCGTCTCGGGCACGGTCGACAGCGCCGCCGACGGCGTGACCACGGCCATCGGCGCCTACATCGAGCGCGCCGACCGAGAGCGCGCTGCCGCGGACGAGCGCTTTGCCAGCGCCAAGGCCGGCGCCAAGCGCGACACGCTGATCATCGGCGCGCTGGCACTGCTGGTCGCGCTGGCCCTGGCCTTCGTGCTCGCCCGCCACCTCACGCGCCGCCTGGCGGCGCTCTCACGTGCCGCCGAGGCGCTGGCCGAGGGCGACGTCGACCACGAGCTCGCCGTCAAGGGCGGCGACGAGGTCGGTCGCACCGCCGCCGCCCTGGCCTCCATGGTCGATCACCTCCGCGACCTGGCCGGCGCCGCCGACCGCGTCGCCACGGGCGACCTGACCGTCGATGTGACTCCGCGCTCCGAGCGCGACCGCCTCGGCGCCGCGTTCGGCGGCCTCGTGGCCGAGCTGCGCGCCGCCGTGAGCCAGATGTCGCGCTCGGCCACGAGCGTGGCCGGCGCCTCGGAGCTCGTCGCGGCGTCTTCGGCCGATGCCGGCCGCGCGGTCGACGAGATCGCCCGCGCGCTGGGCGACGTCGCCGCCGGCACCGAGCGCCAGGTGCGCTCCGTGACCTCCGCGCGCGCACGGACCGAGCAGGTCGCGGGCGCCACCACCGCCTCCGCCCACGATGCACAGGAGACCTCACGGGCCGCCGACGAGGCCCGTGCCACCGCCGGCGTCGGCACCGAGACCGTCGCGCGCGCCACCGAGGCCATGGCCGCCGTCCGCCAGGCGTCGGCCGAGGCCAGCCAGGCCATCCGCGAGCTGGGCTCCAAGAGCCAGCGGATCGGCGGGATCGTGGACACCATCACCGCCATCGCCGAGCAGACCAACCTGCTGGCGCTCAACGCGGCCATCGAGGCCGCGCGCGCCGGCGAGCAGGGCCGCGGCTTCGCCGTCGTCGCCGAGGAGGTCCGCAAGCTGGCCGAGGAGTCGCAGGCCGCCGCGAAGTCGATCGCCACGCTCGTCAACGAGATCCGCTCCGAGACCGAGCGCACCGTCACCATCGTCGAGACGGGCGCCGAGCGCGGCGAGCTGGGGGCCAACACGGTCGCCGAGGCCCGCGACGCCTTCACCCGCATCGCCGCCAGCATCGAGGTCGTCTCCGAGCGCGTGAGCGAGGTGTCCGTCGCCGTCGAGCAGATCGCCGACGGGGCCGCGCACGTCACCAACGACATCGTCGAGGTCGCGAGCGTCGCCGAGCAGTCCTCGGCCACGGTCCAGCAGGTCTCCGCCTCCGCGCAGGAGACGAGCGCCTCGACCCAGCAGATCGCGGCCTCCGCCCAGGAGCTGTCGCGCACCGCTCGCGAGCTCGACGAGCTCGTCGGGCGCTTCACGCTCTGAGTCTGAGCGGCGTGCCGGTGTCGGGCTACACCGGCGGCGTGTGGCGCGCGACGATCGCGGCGGCGTCGACGCCGGGCGGCAGCGTGCCGTAGCTCAGGCCCGCGTCGCCCGCCAGGCGCGCGGCGCAGAAGGCATCGGCCACCGCGGCCGGCGCGTGGCGCACGAGCAGCGAGCCCTGCAGGCACAGCGCCATGCGCTCGACCACGCGCCGGGCCCGCGGCTCGATCGCCTCGAGGTCCGTGAACTCGGCGCGCGTCGCGGCCGCGAAGTCGTCGAGGCGCNGATCGGCGCCGGCGGCCTCGTCGACCTCGGCGAGGAAGGCGTCGAGCGCCTCNGGGCTGCGCGAGAGCGCNCGCAGGACGTCGAGGGCCATNACGTTGCCCGAGCCCTCCCAGATCGAGGCCAGCGGGGCCTCGCGGTACANGCGCGGCATCCCGGACGCCTCGACGTAGCCGTTGCCGCCCAGGCACTCGAGCGCCTCGAAGGCATGGCCGGGGGCGCGCTTGCACACGTGGTACTTCGCCACCGCGGTGGCCAGGCGCTTGAAGGCGTCGGCGTTCGCGTCGTCGGGCGCCTCGTCGTAGGCGCGCGCCAGGCGCAGAGCGACGGCGGTCGCCGCCTCGGACTCGATCGCGAGGTCGGCGAGCACGTTGACCATGAGCGGCTGCTCGGCCAGGCGCTTGCCGAAGGCGCTGCGGTGCGCGGCGTGCCAGGTCGCGTTCGCCACCGCCGCCCGCATGCCGGCCGCCGTTCCGATGACGCAGTCCAGGCGCGTGTGGTTGACCATCTCGATGATCGTCGGCACGCCGCGGCCGGGCTCGCCCACGATCTGGGCCAGGGCGCCGCGGAGCTCGACCTCGCTCGAGGCGTTCGAGCGGTTGCCGAGCTTGTCCTTCAGCCGCTGCAACTGAAAGCCCTCGTTGCGCGCGCCGTCGGGCAGCACGCGCGGCAGCGCGAAGCAGGTGACGCCTTCGTCGGTCTGCGCGAGGACGAGGAAGAGGTCGCACATCGGGGCGCTGCAGAACCACTTGTGCCCGGTGATCTCCCACCAGCCGTCGTCGCCCGCCAGCGCCCGGGTGGTGTTGGCGCGCACGTCAGAGCCGCCCTGCTTCTCGGTCATCGCCATCCCGCACAGCGCGCTGGCCTTCTCGGCGGGCGGCCTGAGCTCGGGGTCGTAGCTGGTGGCGGTCAGCCGCGGCACCCACTCGGCGGCCACCTCGGGCTGCGTGCGCAGGGCCGGGACGGCCGCGAAGGTCATGGTGATCGGGCACCCGAAGCCCGCCTCGGCCTGGCCCGAGCAGACGTAGGTCGCCGCCCGCGCGACGTGCGCGCCCGGCTGGTCGGTGCGCCACGGCAGCGCGTGGAGCTCCTGCTCGACGCCGGCGCGCATGAGCGCATGCCATGCAGGGTGGAACTCGACCTCGTCGCGGCGATGGCCGAAGCGGTCGTGCGTGTGCAGCACGGGCGGGTGCTCGTTGGCCTCGAAGCCCCAGCGCATGGGCTCGCCGCCCCAGAAGGCGCCTGCGGCGCGGAGGCGATCGACCGCCCAGCCTCCGCCCTCGCGCTCGAGCGCCTCGCGGAGCGCCGCGTGGTCCTCGAAGAGGTTGCGGCCCTCCATCGGCGGCACCTGGTTGAGGACCTCGTGGGTCGTGGCGGGCGTGGTGAGCATCAGTGGGCCTCCTCGGTGACGGCGCGCAGGCAGAAGCTGACGAGATCGGCCACGAGCGCGTCGGCGTCGACGTCGTCCGCGATCGGGGAGAGCGGCCCGACGAGCGCCTCGCCCAACGCGCCGACCAGGGCGGCGGCGCTGAGCTCGACGTTCTGGGCCGCCAGCTCGCCGGCGGCCACGCCCTCGCGCAGGACGTGCTCGAAGCCGGCGGCGTAGGCGCGGCGGAAGGCCAGGCGCTCGACCTCGACGGCCGGGTCGACGGGCTCGGCGAGCAGCGCCCAGGCCAGGCGCCGGCCGCGCAGCGCTCGGCGCGCGAAGGTCTCGACCGCCGCCGCGAGGCGACGCGACGCTGGGCCTCCCGCCGTGTCCGCGGCCGCGCGCGTGGCGTCGACCTCGCGCTGGGAGGCGCGCCGGAAGACCTCGGCGAAGAGGTCGGCCTTGGACGGGAAGTGGCGGTAGACGGTGCCCGTCGCCACGCCCGCTCCCGCCGCCACCGCCGCGACCTGCGCCTCCCGGTAGCCGCCGCGGGCGATGAGCGCGTGCGCGGCGCGCACGATGCGCTCGCGGGCGGCGGCGCGGCGGGCCTCGGTGCGCTCCGTGGGGCGGTACGGCACGCGAAGAAGTGAACCACAGTTCAGAGCTTCGCGCCAGCGTCCGGCTCGAGCTCATCGAGGGTCTCGTGCAGCAACGAGAGCGCGACCGTCGCGGCGAGCACGGCGACGATGACCCCCAGCGACAGCCAGATCGGCGGGTGCCAGACGTCGATCAGCAGCATCTTCGCCCCGATGATGGCCAGGATCAGCGCCAGCCCGTGCGACAGGTAGACGAAGCGATCCATCATCCCGGCCAGCAGGAAGTAGAGGGCGCGCAGCCCGAGCACGGCGAAGGCGTTGGCCGCGAAGACCACGAACGGCTCGGAGGTCACGGCGAAGATGGCCGGGATCGAGTCGATGGCGAAGACGATGTCGGTCGTGGCGACCACGACGAAGACGACGACGAGCGGCCTGGCCCGCAGCCGCTTCGGCAGCAGGCGCAGCGCGCGGTTGCGCTCGGGCGCCACCTCGTGGCCTTCGCGGCGCACGAGCTTCCAGGCGGTGAAGAGCAGCACGGCGCCGAAGACGTAGAAGGTGGCGTGGAAGGTGTCGAGCAGCGCCGCGCCGGCGACGATGAGCGCCAGCCGCAGCACGAGCGCGAGCGCGATGCCCCACGAGAGCACCTTGGGCTGACGGCGGCGGGTACCGCGAAGTAGGCGAGGATCACCGCGAAGACGAAGACGTTGTCGAGCGACAGCGTGCGCTCGAGCAGGTAGCCGGCGAAGAACTGCCCGCCGGCCTCGCCGCCCTGCCACGCCCAGAAGGCAGCGCCGAAGGCCACGGCGACGACCAGCCAGACGACCGACCAGGCCGCCGCCTCGCGCATCCGCGGGGCTGTGGTCGCGCGCGAAGACCAGCAGGTCGATCGCCAGCATCGCGGCCACCAGCGCGCCGAGGGCGCCCCAGGTCGCGAGGGATGGGTCGAGGTCCAGCGAGGGGGCCGACGAGGCGGCGACGGGCACGGCGGGTGGCACGGCCTTCTCCTTGGGTCGTCAGATCCGGGGGAGAAGGTTTGGTCCGCCGCGAGGCCGATGACGCCGGACCCGGAGGCCGTGTTGACGAACGTCACCCGTCGGGACTACTTCCCTTCGACGCTCACGATAGCGGCGCAGGGCGGGCGCCGTCCGGCGTTCACTAGCCTGCGCGCCTCACCTCCAGGAGACACCAATGGCGAAGATCGCAGTCAAGAACCCGATCGTCGAGCTCGACGGCGACGAGATGACCCGGATCATCTGGCAGTTCATCAAGGACCAGCTGATCCTCCCCTACCTCGACGTCGAGCTCGAGTACTACGACCTCGGCATCGAGAGCCGCGACGCCACCGACGACCAGATCACGGTCGACGCGGCCAACGCCATCAAGCGCCACGGCGTGGGCGTGAAGTGCGCGACGATCACGCCCGACGAGGCGCGCGTCGAGGAGTTCGGCCTGAAGGAGATGTACCGCTCGCCCAACGGGACGATCCGCAACATCCTCGGCGGCGTCATCTTCCGCGAGCCGATCGTCATCTCGAACATCCCGCGCCTCGTGCCGGGCTGGACGAAGCCGATCATCATCGGCCGCCACGCCTTCGGCGACCAGTACCGCGCGACCGACCTCGTCGTCCCCGGCGAGGGCACCCTGACGCTGAGCTTCGCCCCCAAGAACGGCGGGGACCCGATCGAGCTCAACGTCTACGACTTCCCCGGCGGCGGCGTCGCGATGGCGATGTACAACCTGGACGACTCGATCCGCGACTTCGCCCGCGCCTCCATGCGCTACGGCCTCGACCGCGGCCTGCCCGTCTACCTCTCGACCAAGAACACGATCATGAAGCGCTACGACGGGCGCTTCAAAGACCTCTTCGAGGAGGTCTTCGACAGCGAGTTCAAGGCCGACTTCGAGGCCGCCGGGCTGACCTACGAGCACCGGCTCATCGACGACATGGTCGCCGCCGCGCTGAAGTGGGAGGGCGGCTACGTGTGGGCGTGCAAGAACTACGACGGCGACGTGCAGTCCGACACCGTGGCGCAGGGCTTCGGCTCGCTCGGCCTCATGACCAGCGTGCTCATGACGCCCGACGGGCAGACGGTCGAGGCCGAGGCGGCCCACGGCACGGTCACGCGCCACTTCCGCCAGCACCAGCAGGGCAAGCCGACGTCGACCAACCCGATCGCCTCGATCTTCGCCTGGACGCGGGGCCTGCACCACCGCGGGCGCATGGACGAGACGCCCGACGTCGAGCACTTCGCCGACACGCTCGAGCGTGTGTGTGTGGAGACGGTCGAGAGCGGAAAGATGACCAAGGACCTCGCCCTGCTGGTGGGCGACGACCAGGACTGGCTCACCACCCAGGAGTTCCTGGGAGCGATCGACGAGAACCTGCAGAAGGAGATGAACGCCTAGATGGCAACCCGAGTCGTAGTCACAGGAGCCGCCGGCCAGATCGGCTACGCGATCCTGTTCCGCATCGCCTCCGGACAGCTGCTCGGCCCCGACGAGAAGGTCGAGCTGCGCCTGCTGGAGATCCCCGACGCGGTCAAGGCGGCCGAGGGCACCGCGCTCGAGCTGTTCGACTGCGCCTTCCCGCTGCTCAGCGACATCGAGATCTCCGACGACGCCAACCAGGCCTTCGACGGCGTCAACGTCGCGCTGCTCATCGGTGCCCGGCCGCGCTCGAAGGGCATGGAGCGCGCGGACCTGCTCGAGGCCAACGGGGCGATCTTCAAGCCCCAGGGGGAGGCGCTGTCCAACCACGCCGCCGACGACGTGCGCGTCCTCGTGGTCGGCAACCCGGCCAACACCAATGCCCTGATCGCGATGAGCAACGCGTCGGACATCCCCGCCGAGCGCTTCGGCGCGATGACGCGCCTGGACGAGAACCGCGCGGTGGCCCAGCTGGCCCAGAAGCTCGGCGTCGGCGTCGAGGACGTCCAGGACCTGGTGGTGTGGGGCAACCACTCGCCGACCATGTTCCCCGACCTGTTCAACGCGCAGGTCAACGGTCAGAAGGCCGCCGACCAGGTCGACATGGACTGGTACGAGAACGAGTACATCCCGCGCGTGGGCAAGCGCGGGGCCGAGATCATCGACGCGCGCGGCGCGTCGTCGGCTGCGTCGGCGGCCAACGCGGCGATCGACTGCATGCGCGACTGGGTCGCGGGCGCCGACGGGCTGCGCTCGATGGCCGTCCGCTCAGGCGGGCAGTACGGCGTCGCGGAAGGGCTGATGTCGTCGTTCCCGCTGCGCTTCAGCGGGGGGAGCTTCGAGATCGTGGAAGGCCAGGAGGTCGGGGACTTCGCTCAGGCCAAGATCGACGCGACGGTGAAGGAGCTCGAGGAGGAGCGCGACGCCGTCCGGACGTTGGGCCTCGTTTAACCGATAAGCGGTTCTGAGGGTAATTCAGGCCGCGGCTCAGGCAGCCTCGCGGGGCTGCCAGCCGCGGCCGTCCTTGCGCACGAGCCCGTCCTTCTGCAGCGCCGGCAGGACGCGGTAGAGGTAGTTCTGCTGGATCCCCATGGCCTCGGCGATCTCCGGGATGGTGATGCCCGGGCGCGTGCGCACCAGCTCGAGGGCCTGCTTGGAGCGCGTCCCGCTGCCGCGCGGGCGCCCGCGCCGCCGCGGCCCGGTGGAGGGGGCGGCCGGTGCCGCCGCCCGGCGCGATCCGCGGCGGGCCGGGGCGGCCGACCCGGGCGCGCTTCCGACGCCGTCGAGCGCGGCGGCGGCGGCCTCGAGACGGTGGAACTCGTCCACCAGGGGACGCAGCTCCTTCAAACGGGCTTCGATCTCGCGCTTCTTCTCGTCCAGGAAGTCGGCCATGGTGTTAACGACACACCAAAGCCGCATTTCCGTCAAACGATGTTGGAGAAGTTGCTCAACGGCGCTCGGCGAGCTTCTTGAGCTTGCGCAGCGAAGCGTCGGCCTCGCGGCTCGGCAGGCCGCCCACCAACGCGCGGCTGGCCACGCGCCCGAGCGGGCCCAGCGGCGCGGTGAAGACGTTGCGGTAGTCGAAGCGCGTGCGCCCGCCGTCGATCGGTGTCAGGCGGTACTCGGTCTCCGCGTGCGAGCGCGCGGGCCCCCGTCCGTGCCACTCGGCGTGGCGATCTTCGTCACACGCGACGAGCTCCCAGTGCACCTTGAAGTTCACCCCGCGCAGGTGCAGCGTCTGCTCCATTGCGTAGCCCTTGCGCGCCGGGCCGTCGTCGTGGCCGTGCAGGCGACGGTGGATGGTCACCCACTCCGATAGGCAGTTGGGATCCATCGCCAGCGCCCACACCCGCTCGGGCGGCGCGTCGATGTCGATGCTGGTCACGACCTCGGTCACGATCGCCGCACGCTACCGGCCCGCCAGCTCTTCGACGGTCTCCCATTCGCGCAGGGCGCGCTCGATCGCGGCGGCGAAGCCGTGCAGGCGCACATCGAAGAGCTCGGCGGCGCGGTCGTCGCGGGGCAGCAGATCGGCGGTCAGCGAGCCCATGAGGGGGCCGACGAGGCCCGGGTCCTCGCCGGTGATGGCGGCGGCCACGCGGCTGCCGACGGCGGTCATGGTCACCGGCAGGTTCACGCGGGGGCGCCCGAGCAGCAGCGCGTCGCGGATGCGCTCGACGAGCTGGGCGAAGGTGACCGTGTCGGGACCGGCGATGTCGAGCGACAGCGGGCCGTCCACGGCGTCGCTCGTTCCCGCGCCCGCTCGAGGAAGGCCATCACGTCGCGCCCGTCGATCGGTCGCGTGCGATGCTCGCGCCACGCCGGGAGCGGCATGACGGGCACCCGCTCGACGAGGCGCACGAGGAAGCGAAACGAGCGCGAGCGGGCCGAGATGACAATCGAGGCGCGCAGCGCGACCGCCTCGGGGGCGGCGCCCAGCAGCGCCTCCTCGACCTCGAGGCGGCTGGCCAGGTGGGGCGAGGCCGGCGCCTCGGCGGGCACCAGGCCGCCCAGGTAGACGACGCGGCGCACGCCCGCCGCCCGCGCCGCGTCGGCGAAGCGCCCGGCGGCCCGGCGGTCGCGGTCGGCGAACGTCCCGGTGCCGTTGAGGGCCGTCTCCATCGAGTGGATGAGGAAGTAGGCGACGTCGATGTCGTCGAGCGCCTCGTCGAGGCCCACGCCCGTGACCGCGTCGCCGCGCACCACGCGCTCGATGCCCGTCGCGGTCACGCGCGACGGGTCGCGGGCGAAGGCGCGCACGCCGTGGCCGCCCCGCACCAGCCGGGGGACGAGCTCGGCGCCGATGGCGCCGCTGGCTCCGGTGACGAGCACCTGCACGACAGACCAGGCTACGGCCGCCGCGCCGGAGGCGACCACTACCCTGCCCGCGTGGAGCGCTACGACCTCGCCATCGTCGGGGCGGGCATCGTCGGCCTGGCCAGCGCGCGCGAGCTGCTCGCGCGCCGTCCCGGCCTGC
>C688J18823_10002862_pt1 | contig 10864 bp, 11 predicted proteins | sample HopSoiMetagenom1_FD_18823 | JGI IMG/M metagenome (IMG submission 18823) | reverse complement strand
CATCCATGGCGTGTTCTTCGGGCCGCGGCCGCAAGGCCTGCCGCGCGAGCCGCATGAACCGCCGCGCTGGATGCGCTTTCCGATGGAGCTGCTCGTCGCGGCGTGCCTGCTGGTCGGCGTGCTGCCGGCCCTTACGGTCGGCCCGATCCTCGATGCTGCCGTCAGCGCCGTGCTGGGCGCCGGCGCGCCGCAATACAGCCTCGCGGTGTGGCATGGCTTCACGACGCCGATGATGATGAGCCTCGCGGCGCTCGGCGGCGGGGCGCTGCTCTACCTTTCGCTGAAGCGCTACCTCGGCCGCGGGCGCGACACGACGCCGCTGCTGCCGCCGGTCGAAGGCCGGCGCCTGTTCGATGCGGCGATGGCGGCGCTCTCCTGGCGCTGGGCGCGGCTCATCCTGCAGGCGCTCGGCACGCGGCGCCTGCAGCCGCAGCTGCGCTGGGTCGTGGTCGCCGCTCTCGTCGCCGCGTGCTGGCCGGCCTGGCGCCGCGGCCTGGAATGGGGGCCGTTGCCGCTCACGCGTATAGACCCGGCATTTCTTCTAATGTGGATCGCGGGCGCCGCCTGTGCGCTCGGCGCCGCGTGGCAGGCGAAGTTCCATCGCCTCGCGGCGATCGTCCTCACGGGCGGCGCGGGCGTAGTGGTGTGCCTCACGTTCGTGTGGCTCGGCGCCGCCGATCTCGCGCTCACGCAGCTCCTCGTCGAGGTCGTCACCACCGTGCTGTTGCTGCTCGGCCTGCGATGGTTGCCGAAGCGCGTGCCCTTCGCCTCGACGCGCGCCGGCGCGCTGCGCGCCTTGCCGCGCCGCAGCCGGGACTTCGTGCTCGCCGCGGCGTGCGGGGCGGGACTCGCCGCGCTCGCCTACGCGGTGATGACGCGCCCGCTGCCGGAGTCGGTTTCGCGCTTCTTCCTCGAGCAGGCGCTGCCGGGCGGCGGCGGCACGAACGTGGTGAACGTGATCATCGTCGACTTTCGCGGCTTCGATACCCTGGGCGAGATCGCGGTGCTCGGCGTCGTGGCGATCACCGTGTACGCGATCCTGCGCCGCTTCCGGCCGCCGCCCGAGAGCGTGCGCGACCATCCCGTGCCGCCGCGGCCGCACGTCGAGGATCTGCTGGTGCCGAAGGTGCTCATCCGCTTCGCGTTCCCGCTGATCGCGCTCTTCTCGGCGCATCTCCTCGTGCGCGGCCACAACCTCCCCGGCGGCGGGTTCGTCGCCGGGTTGACGCTCTCGATCGCGTTCATCCTCGTCTACATGGCGGAGGGTACGCAGTGGACCGAGGATCGCCTGGCGCTGCGGCCGTTTCGCTGGATCGCGTGCGGTCTGCTCGCCGCCCTTGCGACCGGCGCGGGATCGTGGCTCTTCGCGCGCGCCTTCCTCACCTCGCATACCGCGCATGTCACGCTGCCGCTCATCGGCGAGGTGCACCTGCCAAGCGCGTTCCTCTTCGACCTCGGGGTATTCTCGCTGGTCGTCGGCGCGACGGCGCTCATCCTGCTCGCGCTCGCGCACCAGTCGACCCGCGCCCACCGATGGAGCTGACCATCGCTCTCGGCATCGGCCTGCTCGCCGGCTGCGGCGTGTGGCTGCTGCTGCGCCCGCGCACCTTCCAGGTGGTGCTCGGACTATCGCTGCTTTCGTACGCCGTTAACCTCTTCATCTTCGTCATGGGCTGGGTGCGCGGCGGGCGGCCGCCCTTCGTCGAGCGCGGCGTGCCGGTTGACGCGGCCGCATTTGCCGATCCGCTGCCGCAGGCGCTGGTGCTGACCGCGATCGTCATAGCCTTCGCCACCACCGCGCTCCTGCTCGTCGTCCTGCTAGCGGCGCGGGGACTGACCGGCACCGACCATGTGGACGGCGAGGAGCCTGCCGAGTGATCGAGCACCTGGTCGTCGCGCCGATCGTGCTGCCGCTCGCCGTAGCGGCGGCGCTTCTGCTCGTCGATGAGCGCCATCACGCCGCAAAGGCCTCGCTCAGCCTCGCCGGCGTGCTGGCCCTGCTCGGCATCGCGGCGCTGCTGGTGGCGCGTGCCGACCTCGCGACCACGCACGTCTATCGCCTGGGCAGCTGGCCCGCGCCGTTCGGGATCGTCCTGGTCGCCGACCGGCTGTCCGCCGCCATGGTGCTGCTCGCGGCGACGCTCGCCGCGGCGGCGCTCTGGTTCTCGCTTGCGCGCTGGCACCGCGCCGGCCCGCATTTCCATACGTTCGTGCACTTCCTGCTCGCCGGCCTGAACGGCGCCTTCCTCACCGGCGATGTCTTCAACCTGTTCGTGTTCTTCGAGCTGCTGCTCGCCGCCTCGTACGCCCTCGCGCTCTACGGCGGCGGGGCGCAACGCGTGCGCGCGAGCCTGCACTACATCGTCGTCAACCTCGCCGCGTCGCTGCTTTTCCTCATCGGCGTGAGCCTGGTCTACGGCGTGGCCGGAACGCTCAACATGGCCGACATCGCCGTGCGCGTCGCGGCCCTCGCGCCGGCCGACCGAGTCCTCGCGGAGATCGGCATCGGCGTGCTGGCGGTGGCGTTCTTCATCAAGGCGGGGATGTGGCCGCTCGGCTTCTGGCTGGCGCCGGCTTATGCGGCGGCGAGCGCGCCGGCGGCGGCGATTTTCTCGATCCTCACCAAGGTGGGCATCTACGCGGTGCTGCGCCTGTGGCTCCTCGTGTTCGGCGGCACCTCCGGCGCGGAGCTCCTCGCGTTCGGCGGCATGGCGACGCTCTTGTACGGCGTGATGGGCATGCTGGCCTCGCAGAGCCTCGGCGTGCTCGCCGGCTACGGGTTGCTCGTGTCCTCGGGCACGCTGCTCGCCGCGATCGGATTGGGCGCCGCCGGCTCCACCGCCGCGGGCCTCTACTACCTTGGCGTTTCGACCCTCGGCGTCGCGGCCTTCTTCCTCCTCATCGAGCTGGTGGAGCGCGCGCGCGAGGCGGGCGCCGACATGCTGGCCGTCACCGCCGAGGCCTTCGGCCTGCGCAGCGACGAAAAGGAAGAAGAGCTCGGCTACGCCATTCCGGCGGCGATGGCGTTCCTCGGCCTCGCCTTCCTCGGCTGCGGCCTGGTGATCGCCGGGCTGCCGCCGCTGGGGGGATTCGTGGCGAAATTCGCGCTGATGCACGCGCTGGTCCGCGAGGAAGCGAGCATCCCGGCCTGGAGCGTGGTCGCGTTGCTCCTCGCCTCGGGCCTCGCGGCGACCATCGCCTTCGGCCGCGCCGGCGTGCGCATCTTCTGGGCGAGCGAGCGCGTGCCGCCCACCGTCCGCCTGATGGAGATCGCGCCGATCGCGGCGCTGCTCGCGCTGTCCGTGGTGCTCACGGTGCTCGCCGGACCGGTGCTCGACTATCTCGGCGCAGGCGCCCGCGCGCTGCACGCGCCGGCCGCCTATATAGAAGAGGTGGTCGGCCGATGAAGACATTGCTCTTCGTGGCCTGGCTGCTGCTCGGCGGCACGCTTGCCCTCGCGCAGCCGCTCGCGGGCGTAGCGCTCGCCTTCGGCCTCGCCGCTCTTCATCGCCTGCTCGGCCCTGACGCCGGCCCGCGCAGAGTGCGGCCCGTCGCCGTTGCGCGGCTCTGCGCGCTCGTCGCCTGGGACATCCTGCTGTCCAATCTGGCCGTGGCGCGCATCGTGTTCTCGCCCGATCGAGGCCGCCGCGCGGGGTTCCTGGACATTCCACTCGACACGCGACACGGCGGCGCGCTCGCGGCGCTGGCCGTCATCGTGACCGCCACGCCGGGCACGAGCTGGGCCGGCTACGACAGCGAGCGCAGTGTCCTCACGCTTCACGTTCTCGACCTGCGCGACGAATCGACAGCGGTGCGCGACTTCAAGGCGCGCTACGAGCGGCCGCTGCGCGAGATCTTCGAATGATGCTCGTCGCGGCGCAGGTTCTGCTCGGCGCGGCGCTCCTCTTATGCGTCTGGCGCGCCGGGCGCGGCCCGCGCGCGGAAGACCGCGTGCTCGCGCTCGACACCCTTTATGTGAACGCCATGCTCCTCGTCCTGACTTTCGGCATGCGCCAGGGCAGCTCGCTCTACTTCGAGGCGGCGCTGGTCATCGGCCTGCTCGGCTTCGTGGCGACGGCGGCTCTCGCCAAGTTCCTGCTGCGTGGCGAGGTAATCGAATGAGCGAGCTCGCCGACCTGCTCGCGCTGGCGGGCGCGCTCTTCGCCTTCGCCGGCAGCGTGGGCCTCGTGCGCATGAAGAGCTTCTTCGAGCGAGTGCATCCGCCGACGATGGGAGGCACGCTCGGCATGGGGCTCATCGTGGTCGCGTCGATGATCCATTTCGGCTCGCTGCACGAGCTCTTGATTGGCTTCGTCATGGCGGTGACCACGCCGATCGGCTACGTGTTGCTGGTTGCCGCCGCGCGCCGGCGGCGCGGCCGATAGCTCAGCGGCTGGTGTAGGGCGCGAGGTCGCCGACCGCGGCACCGCGAAGCAGCGGCACGCAGGCCGGCGGGAAATCCTGCCGGAATACGCCGCCGTGGTCGCGGATGCGGTCGATGAAGATCTTCAGCCGTCCCATCGCCCCGGTCGGCAGGTCGTGCAGCACGAGGAGCGTCCAGTCCTGGGTCAGGCACTGCGCGATCGCCGTTTCCGCCCAGCCGCGCGGGTCTTCCCAGTCGCGCGGGATGGCGTTCCACAGGACGCAGGTCATCTTCTCTTTCTTCAGGACATCGAGCGCCGGGGCGCTGAGGAGGTGCGGCCCGATCGCGCCGCCGCCACCGAAGGGACGGAAGAGCTTGTCGGGATGCGCGAGCTCGTCGATCAGCGCCTGCGTCTCGACGATCTCCGACACCGCGCGCGAGGCGTCGGTGATTTCGCCGAGCGGCTGCTGGTGGGACCAGGTGTGGTTGCCGATCCAGTGCCCTTCGGCGTGCGCGCGCTTGGCAAGCGCGCGGTTCTTCGGGTCGGCGATCTTCGAGCCGAGGACGAAGAAGGTCGCCTTGAGGTCGGCGTCGCCGAGGACGTCGAGCACCCGCGGCGTAACGACCGCGTCCGGGCCGTTGTCGAATGTCAGCGTGACCTGCACATCACCCCTTGTAGGTGTCGAGTGCGATGCGCTCGCGCGCCATCGCCGCCGCCACCGCCGGATGCGCGATCACGCGCCCGATGTAGGCGTTATAGGAAGGCAGCGACTGGGGATCGATGCCGACGAAGCCGCCCCAGCGCAGGAACACGAACGCGTAGGCGTCATGGATGCCGATGCGGCTGCCGTGCCAGTAGGGCGACGCCTTGGCGATCCAGCCCTGGATGCGCTCGAGGCAGCGGCGGAACTCGGCGACCGCCTGCTGCTTGATGTCGGCGCGCCCGCCTTCGGTGGCGGCGAACTTCTCCGGCCGGAAAAAGTGCGTGAAGGTGGGGTGCACGGTGTTGTTCATCCAGGCGAGCTGCGACAGCGCCTGCGCGCGCGCCCAGCCGTCTTTCGGCAGCAATTCCGCCTGAGGGAAGGCGCGGTCCAGATAGTCGGCGATGGCGATGATCTGCGTTAGCGGCTTTCCGTCGACGACCAGCACCGGCACCTGGCCGTTCGGGTTCAGCGCGAGGTACTCGGGCGTGTGCTGTTCGCCCTTGTGGAGCTTGACGAGCTTCGCCTCGAACTCGGCCTTCGCGGCCTCGAGCGCGACGTGGGGGACGAAGGAGCAGGCGCCCGGGGCGAAATAGAGCTGCAGCATCAGAAGGACGGCGTTCCCATCTGGAAGGATCTCGGCTCCGACATCGGACGCTTTTCGATCACCACCACGCTGTCGTAGAAGTGGATGCTGTGCGCGCTGCGCGTGAAGTCATCCACGCGCACGCCGCGATCGACCTCGGGATCGGCGCCGTACCAGCCGTGCAGGCCGTCGACCAGCGACTTCGCCCGCTCGACGAACGTGCCGTCCTTGCGCAACCCGCCGCCGAAGCGCGGATTGTAGGAAGTGTGCAGGTCCTCGCAGAGGAAGATGCCGCGCGGCTGCACGTGCGGGAACAGCTCCTCGAAGGTGACGATCTGCTGCGTCATCTCGTGGCCGCCGTCGTCGATCAGGATGTCGACCTGCGGATAGCGGCTGCGCAGCTCGGCATGGAAGGCCCGGTCGGCCTGGTCGCCGATCACGACGTCCACCCCGGGCTCGGCAAACGCCTGGCAGCGCGTATCGATGTCCACGCCGACGATGCGCGCGCCGCGGCCGAAGTACTTCTTCCACATCTGCAGCGACCCGCCGTGCGAGACGCCGATTTCCATCACCACGGGGGAGCGACCGCGAAAGCGCGCGAAGTGGCGGTGGTAGACCTCGAAATAGTGCCGCCATTTGTGGATCAGGCGGCCGCGGTGGTGGAAGAAGTAGTACTCGAGCGGATTGCCGCCGCCCAGGCCGGCGAGAAACGCAAGCACGCTACGCGCCCTTGGCGCGTGTCATGAATACCAGGCGCTCGAAGAGGTGCACATCCTGCTCGTTCTTGAGGAGCGCGCCGTGCAGCGGCGGGATGATGGTCTTGCGGTCCTTCGAGCGCAGCGCTTCCGGCGGGATGTCCTCGGCCAGCAGCAGCTTCAGCCAGTCGAGCAGCTCGGAGGTGGAAGGCTTCTTCTTCAGCCCGGGCACCTCGCGCACTTCGAAGAACACCTCCATCGCCTCGCGCAAGAGCGACTTCTTCAGCGTGGGGTAGTGCACCGCGACGATCTTCTCCATCGTCTCCTTGTCGGGGAAACGGATGTAGTGGAAGAAGCAGCGGCGCAGGAACGCGTCGGGCAGCTCCTTCTCGTTGTTGGAGGTGATGAAGACGATCGGGCGGTGCCTCGCCTTCACCAGCTCGCGCGTCTCGTAGACGTAGAACTCCATGCGGTCGAGCTCGCGCAGGAGGTCGTTCGGGAACTCGATGTCGGCCTTGTCCACCTCGTCGATCAGCAGCACGCAGGGCTTGTCCTGCGTGAAGGCCTGCCACAGCATGCCCTTGACGATGTAGTTGTGGATGTCCTTCACGCGCTCGTCGCCGAGCTGCGAATCGCGCAGGCGGCTCACCGCGTCGTACTCGTAGAGGCCCTGCTGCGCCTTGGTGGTGGACTTGATGTGCCACTCGAGGAGCGGCACGCCGAGCGATCTCGCCACTTCGACCGCCAGCATCGTCTTGCCGGTGCCCGGCTCGCCCTTGACCAGCAGGGGGCGCTGCAGCGTGATGGCGGCATTCACGGCCAGTGTCAAGTCTTCGGTCGAAACGTAGGAGGCCGAGCCGGCGAATCGCATTGGTTCATTTTAGCAGTGGCCCCCCTCGGGACCGCCGTTATACTTTTTTCTTTCTGTCCAATGCCGCGAATGACGGGGAACAGGGGCCCCGCGCATGCGCCAGCAGGAGTCCATTCTCGAATTTCGCCGGGCGCGATATCTCAAGCTCGCGCTGCTCGCGTGCATCGGCGCGATCGCGCTGTACGCGGCGCACGACCCGGGGCCGATCTACGCCAAGCGCTACGGCGGCACGTGGGTGGGCTATACGCTCGGCGGCCTCGGCGCGTTCCTGATCCTCTGGCTGATGCTGCTCGGGGTGCGAAAGCGCCGCTACGGCACCAGCGTCGGCACGCTGCACGGCTGGACCTCCTCGCACGTGTACCTCGGCCTGAGCCTGCTCGTGGTGGTCACGCTGCACAGCGGCTTCGAGTTCGGCTGGAACATCCATACCGCGGCTTACGCGCTGATGATCGTTGTCATCGCGAGCGGCATATTCGGCGTCTACGCCTACCTGCACTACCCGACGCTGGTGACGCAAAACCTCGGCGGCGAGACGCTCGAGTCCACGCTCCTGAAGATCGCCGACCTCGACCGCCGCTGTCGGCGCCTGGCCCTGGACCTCCCCGACGAGGCGAACGCGATCGTCATGCGCAGCACGCGCTCGAGCACGCGCGAGGCGCGCATCGGCGGCTCGCTCTGGCGGCGCCTCGCCGGCGACACGGTCGTGTGTCCCACGCGTGCCGCCTGCCAGGCGCTGATGAAGATCGGCGCGGGCTACGTCGGGCACCAGGCGAGCGTCAACGGGCAGCTGCTGAGCGCCATGACGCGAAAGAGCACGCTCATCGACCGCATCCGGCGCGATCTTCGCTATCGCGCGCTCCTCGATGTGTGGCTCTACGCGCACGTGCCGCTGTCCTTCGCGCTGCTCGCGGCCCTCATCGCCCACGTCGTCTCGGTCTTTTACTTCTGGTAGCGGTTGGAACTCCTCGTCACCCGCCATGATACGGAGGACGGTGCGGCGCGCGAGCAGCGCCTGCCCGGGTCGGTGTTCCAGCTCGGCCGCGGCAGCCAGTGCGAGATCCATCTGCCGGATGCGCGCGTCGCGCTCACGCACGCGCGCCTCACCCTCGGCGCGAGCGGCGCGACGATCGAGGCTGTCGAGCAGCGCTTCGTCCACAACGACCGCGAGGTGTCCGGCGCACAGCTCGCCGCGGGCGACACGCTCGAGATCGGCCCCTATTTCCTCAAGGTAGACGTTGCGTCGTCCGGCGCGGTGCTCGCCATCGCGGTGCGCCTGAGCAGCCGCGTATCCACGCGCGCGAGCAGCAACGCGCTTTTCCGCGTGCTGACGCGCGCGCCGCGCCTTTCGAAGCGCCGCCTTTCGTACCTTGCCTTTTTCGGCACGCTGCTCGTCACGCTGCTCGCGCCGATCGCCTCGGATCTTCTCGATCGCCAGCAGCTGCCGCTTGCCGAGCCGCTCGCCGCCGGGGCGGTGCAGGCGTGGAACCCGGGCGAGCTCCTGCGCTCGCACCTGACCTTCGCCCACGAGTGCCGCGCCTGCCACAAGGTCGCCTTCCAGCGCGTGCCGGACACGGCGTGCAACGCCTGCCATTCGAGCGTGCGCGAGCACGTGGCGAGCTCGAAGATGGCGGGGTCGACCGCCTTCACCCTGTCGGAGACGCGCTGCGCGCAGTGCCACCGCGACCATAAGGGCAAGCTCGCGGAGGCGCATTCCGACCAGCTTTGCGCGCAGTGCCACGCGCGCATCGAGGAGGCCGCCTCGCGCGCGGTCGTGCAGAAGGTTTCGGACTTCGGCAAAGACCATCCGCAGTTCCGCCTGTGGCGGGTCGGGCCACGGGACCCGCAGGGGCACCTCGCCGAGCGCTCCAACCTCAAGTTCAACCACACGCTGCACCTCGATCCGGGCGGCGTGCGCGATCCGAACTCGCGGCGGCGCACCGTGCTCGCGTGCGGCGACTGCCACGAGGCGGAAGACGGCGGGGCACGCATCGCGCCGGTATCGATGGAGCGCCACTGCAGCTCGTGCCATGCGCTTACCTTCGAGCCGCAGGTCACGAAACGCCAGGTGCCCCACGCTGCGCTCGACGAGGTCGAGCGCAGCCTGCGCGAGTTCTACGCGCGCCTCGTGATCGGGGACGTGCCCGCCGGTGCCACGCCGCCGCGCGACCTGCCGCGCCTTCGGCCGGGCGTCGCGCCCTCGCCCGAGGAGCGGCGCGAGGCCATGCGCATTGCGGACGAGCGCGCACGCCGCGCCGTGCGCGAGCTGGTGCAGACGCGCGCGGTGTGCAGCACGTGCCATTACGTCGAGCGCAAGGGACAAGGCGAGCGCACCAGCTGGACCATCGCGCCAGTCGCCCTCACCAGCGCGTGGATGCCGGCGGCGAATTTCCGGCATGACAAGCACGCTGCGCAGACCTGCATCACCTGCCATGACGTGCGCGCGTCGCGCCGCGCGGAGGATGTGGCCATGCCGGACATCGCGCGCTGCCGGCAATGCCACGCCGGTGCGCAAGGCGCGCCCGGCAAGGTCGCCTCCGAGTGCGCGGCCTGCCACCGCTTCCACGGCGGCACCAACACATGGCACTGAGGCGCCTTGCCGCGGTGCTGCTCGTCGCCGCCTGCGGTGGCGGAGGCGGCGAGGGCGACCAGAGCGGCTGCCGCGGCGAATGCGTGTCGCTCGGCGTGGCGCTCACCACTATCGAGGTGGAGCAGGTGGTGCGACAGGCCGCGCAAGAAGCGCAGGCACGCGGCGCCGCCGCCACCATCCTGGTGGTCGACCGCGTGGGCAATGTGCTCGCGGCGTTCCGCATGACCGGCGCGCCGCTCTCCACCGTGGTGAGCTCCGGGCGCGGCGTCACCGGCGGCCTCGAGGGTGCGAGCGTGCCCTCGGAGCTCGCGGCGCTCAGCAAGGCGCTCACCGGCGCCTATCTGTCCTCGGAAGGCAACGCCTTCAGCACGCGCACCGCGAGCCAGATCATCCAGGAGAACTTCAACCCCGGCGAGGTGAACGCGCCGTCGGGGCCGCTCTTCGGCGTGCAGTTCTCGTCGCTCACCTGCTCGGACGTGGTGCGCGTTTCCGCCGCCGTGACGCCGGGCCCCAAGGGCTCGCCGCTCGGCCTGTCGGCGGATCCGGGGGGATTTCCGCTCTACAAGAGCGGCACCGTGGTCGGCGGCGTCGGCGTGATCGCCGACGGCGTCTATGGCCTGGACCGCGACGTGTTCGACCTCGACGACGATATCGACGAGATCGTCGCCCTCGCCGGCAGCCGCGGCTTCGATGCGCCCGCCAACCGGCGCGCGGAGCGCATCACCGCCGACGGCCGCACGCTGCGCTTTGCCGATCGCGAGACGCTGGCTTCGAATCCTGCCGCCGCGCCACCGTTCACGGCACTCGCCGGCACGCTGGTCGACATGCCGGGCTTCTACAGCCCGCCGACGACGCGCGCGGGCACCTCTTATGGCACGCCGGCATCCGGCTACCGCCCAGACGCCGGCGGGCTCTTCGTCCTCGACGACGGCAGCGGCAATCCGCGCTTTCCGCCGCGCGCGGGCACCGACGGCCTGCTCTCGCTCGCCGAGGTCCAGCGCGTGCTCGCCGAAGCTGCAGCCGTCGCGCGCCATACGCGCGCCCAGATCCGCCAGCCGCTC
>C688J18823_10002860_pt1 | contig 10870 bp, 10 predicted proteins | sample HopSoiMetagenom1_FD_18823 | JGI IMG/M metagenome (IMG submission 18823) | reverse complement strand
TCCAGCCGATGCGGTCGCGGTAGTTCCCGTCGCTGTAGGCGATGTGGCTCGAGTCGCGGAGCAGCGGACCTGCAAGGATCAATTCCAGCCGCGTCGTGCGCAGCCCGCCCGCGCCGGCCGGGTGCGCCAGCGCCCTGCGCACCGGCCTGAGTGCGGCGCGACGGCCGTCGACGGTCAAGGTCGCATTACGCGCGATCCGGCGTGCGTAGGCACGAGCGTCGATCCGGCCGGCCTGGAAGGTTGGGATCTCCGCGAGGTCGAGCACGTACCGCACGTAGAGGCGCGGCCCGGACACTTCCACGCGGCTGAAGCGATTTACCGTGAAGTTCCCGAGTGGGTGAGCGGCCGCGAGGGCCGGCAGCAGCAACGCCCCGAACGCCGCAGCGAGGAGAGCAAGGCGCCTCATCGCAGTGCCTTGCGCGCGACCGGCGCCCAGCGGATCGAAAAGTGGGGGTTGAGCGCCAGCGCCCGGCGCAGGAAGGCGTCTCCAGCGGCGCGGTCGCCGAGACACCGCTCGATCATCCCGCGGTGAAAGAGCTTGAGCGCGTCGCGCGTTCCGAGCCGCAGCGCGCGCTTGGAGTACGTGCTCGCTGCGCGGCAGAGCCCGTTCCTGGCGAGGGCCCACGCCAGGACGTCGTCGCCGTCGATGCTAGGGCGGGCAGCACGCGCCGCGCGGGCGAGCGCGAGCGCGTGGCGCAGCCCGATGCCGTGGTCGACGTCGAAGAGCGCCGTCTCCAGGTCCGTGGTGACGCCGTTGGCGGCGAGCAGTCGTTGGATTACTCCGATCAGGGCATCCTGGCGCGCCCCCGCGGCAGCGCGTCCCTGCGCGCGATACAGGTCGCCCAGCTGTGAGACGAACTGCGGCAGCGGGATCGCGTCGACCGCTTGCGACTCGAGCGCGACGGCTGCGGCGAGGCGACCGCGGGCGGCGTAGACCTGCGCGAGGCCGTCGAAGGCATAGGCGTATCCAGGGAACGCAGCCAGCGCCGCGCGGAATTCGCGGGCGGCAGAGGCGAGCTTTCCCGCCGACCAGTAGAGCTTCCCGAGCTGGACGTGCGCCCAGGCCGTCGCCTCCGGCTGGTCGGCTGCGGCGTCGAGTGCCAGGCGCATCGCCGCGACGGCGGCGGCCGGCCGCCCCAACAGTTCGCGCGCGTAGGAGACGCGTGCGTAGCTCGCAACGCTCGGCTTGAGCCCGGCCATCGAGTCGAACGTGTGAAAGGCGTCGTCGTAGCGCCCGAGCTCGAGCAGTGCGTCCCCGACGACGCCGAGACTTCTCGCGTTGGACGGGGCGAGCGCCAGCGCTTGTCGGCCGAGCGTCAGCGCCTCGCGGAAGCGGTGGCGCGAGAGCGCGAGGGAGCCGAGGCCGCCGAGCGCGACCGCATCCTGCGGTCGCAGGAGCAGCGCTTGCCGCAATGCCCGCCCCGAGCGCGGGTAGTAGGTCGGGTCGCCGGTCTCGCGGGCGCGCTGTTGGTAGGCGAGGCCGAGCAGCACGTACCCGTCGGCGTTCGCGCCGCTCGAGCGAAGGCGGGACTGCAGCGCCGCCACGAGCGCTGCCGTATCGCCGGTCGGCAGCGTCTCGCCGCCCGGCACAGGCGCGGCTGCGACCGCGTCGTCCCCGGCGGAGGGGCGCAAGGCCCCTCCGAGCATGGCGACGGTGGCGGCGATCGCCGCCACCGTCGCGAAGCCGAGCAACCGCCGCCGGGTCACGGGTTCTGGTGCACCCGGTTGCGGCCGTCCCACGGAGGTGCCTCGAACGGGAAGGTGCTCGGGAGCACCTTGTCGTTCGCGCCGACGCCGTCACCGGCGCCCGCGTAGGCCGGGCCGCCGACGACGTGGATTGCCGTGTCGGTCACGTCGTCCATCGGCTTCCGCCCGTTCGGCCACGACGCGCCGGGCGCGGAGCTCACGTCCAGCCGCAGCAGCTCCGAGTAGCCCCGGTCGGTGGGGCTGTACTTGAGCAGGGCGTTCTCGAGGTCGGTGCGGGGCGTCGGCGGCACCGGCGCTCCGAACACCAGGAAGAGCGCCAGCCCGAGGCGCGGGTTCCGGTAGTAGTCGAGGAAGAGCGACTCCTGGTCGGGATCGAGCGAGTTCCAGAAGTCCTTGTCCTTGGTACCGATGATCAGCTCGTTGACGAGCGGGTTCGCGAGCCGCTGAATCTGCACGAACTGTCCGCGGGACGTGTCGCCGCCGCGGAAGTACGAATGCCGGCCCTCGAGGCCGCGGATGGTCACGTGCGGCCGGCTCGTGCTGGCGTACGCGCCGAGCTTCGGTTGCGACGTCGCGTCGGGCGCCTTCGCGTCCTTCGTGAGCAGGCTCGCCGGCACCTCGAGCGCGATCGTGTTGACGTTGAAGCCGGAAAGCATGTCCGTTCCCGGCGACCGCAGGTTGAGCGTGTCGAACGCCGCGCCGAGGTCGATGAAGAACGGGTCATCGCGCTGTCCTGCGAAGACGCGCACGCCCCCGCCGAGGGTGTACATGCCCTGTGCGGCGAGCCCGTCGTAGTCCGGCATCGTCCGCGGTCCGACATTCGACGGCACCGCGATCTTCTCCGTCACCGGGCCGAGCTCCGTCCGCCGCCCGTTCTTGATCATCGTGACGGTGTAATGCTGGCGTAGGCCGAGGCCTTGGCCGTCGAGCGAGGTGATCGGCGGCAGGGCGACATACGACAGCGGCAGGCCGGCGTCGTTGACGACACCGCGGATCTCGTTCGTGAACCGAACCTCGAACTCCACGTCGTCCGCCGTGCCGTCCTTGTTGTTGTCGACGTGGAAGCGGTACGCGACGCTCGGGTCGAAGTTGTAGTAGTTCGGCCCGGCGCTTGGCTCCTCGCCGGGAATGACGTCCATGATCAGCTCCACCTTGTCGCCCTGGCCGGGCTCGGTGCTGCGGAACATGAAGAAGTCCGTGATGTCTGCCGCCGGATCGTTCGAGATCAGCGGCGCCTCGCGGTGGCTCGCCGCCTTGGCGGACGACGGACCCGGTCCGAGGCGGAGCATCAGCAGTGCGAGCGCCGCGCCGACGAGCGCAAGCCCGATCACCGCCACGTTCCGCCTTCCTAGGACAGCCAACATATGGCTGCCTCCTTCCTCCCTGTGGGGACACTCGTTGACGGGCCTCATTCGGCCGCCCGGGAGGATCGGTTCGACCTACGTGCGGATGACGGTGCCGGCCTCGCCCACGAGCGCGTCCCCGAGCGCCGCCGGCGAGGTGATCAGCGCCCGGTGGCCGGTAGCACGCACGAACTCGACCGAGGCCTCGACCTTCGGCCGCATCGAGCCCGCCGCGAGCTCCGGCAGGAGCGCTTCGGCCTGGTCGGCCGAGAGCTCGCGTAGCTCTCGTTGCGCGTCGGTGCCGAAGCCGGAATACACCGCCGGAACCTCGGTGAGGATCACGAGCCGGTCGGCGCCGAGATCGCGCGCGAGCAGGGCGGAGGCCCGGTCCTTGTCGATCACCGCGTCGATGCCGGCGAGGTGCTCCCCCCGGCGGGTGGCGGGGATGCCGCCGCCGCCGCAAGCCACGACGATCGAGCCCGAGGCGAGCAGCGAGCGGATCGCCGCGAGCTCGACCACCTGGAGCGGCCGCGGAGAGGGCACGACGCGTCGCCAGCCGCGGCCCGCGTCGTGGACGACCTGCCAGCCGCGGTCGCGCTCGAGGTCCCGCGCCTTCGCCTCGTCGTAGAACGGCCCCACCGGCTTCGTCGGCTCGTCGAACGCGGGGTCGTCCTCGGCGACGAGCACGTGCGTGAGCAGGCAGACGACCGGCCGGCTCGCGACGGGCTCGAGCTCGCTCTCGATCAGCGCGCCGATCTCGGCCTGGGTCTGCGCGACCGCGAGGTAGAGCGGCAGCGGCGGGGCCTCGTCGGCGGCACGCTCCTGGCGCAGGAGCTCGTTGCCGACCTGCGGCCCGTTCCCGTGCGTGACGACCAGCTCCGGCTCCTCGAGCAGCGGCCGCAGCGCGGCGCACGCTTCGCGCAGGTTCGCGCGTTGTTCCGCGGCCGTGCCGCGCTCGCCGGGCCGCATCAGCGCGTTCCCGCCGAGCGCGACGACGCTTGTCAAACGAGCGCTTTGTCGCCTATGAGGCCGTGCTCGGTCAGGACGTCGGCCAGCGTCGGCTCGCCGACCTCCTGGAGGCGGTACGTGATCCGCAGCGCGGGCACGTCGAAGTCGATCAGCTTGCGCAGGTCGATCGGCGTCCCGATCAGCACGAGCTCGGCGCCCGAGGCCTCGATCGTCGCCTTCAGGTCGTCCATCTGCTTGCGGCCGTAGCCCATCGCGGGCAATAGGGCGCCGACGTTCGGGTAGTCGACGAACGTCTGCGCGATCGAGCCGACGGCCGCCTCGCGCGGGTCGATCAGCTCGCCCGCGCCGTTCGCCTTCGCGGCGAGCACCGCAGCGCCGTAGGTCATCTCGCCGTGCGTGAGGGTCGGCCCATCCTCGATCGCGAGCACGCGCTTGCCGGCGATCTCGGCCGCGTCGCCCTCGACGTGGAACGGCGAGGCCGCGAGCACGATGCGCGCCGCCGGGTTGTTCTCGCGGATCGAGTCGAGGACAGCGTCGATTCCTTCCTGGTCGGCGCTGTCGACCTTGTTCACGACGCAGACGTCCGCCATCCGCAGGTTCGTCTCGCCGGGGTGGTAGCGCAGCTCGTGGCCGGCGCGGTGCGGGTCGACGACGACGATGTGGACGTTCGGCTTCACGAACGGCGTGTCGTTGTTGCCGCCGTCCCAGAGGATCACGTCGGCCTCCTGCTCGGCGCGGTCGAGAATCGCGGCGTAGTCGATGCCGGCGAAGACGAGGTTGCCCTCGGCGAGGTGCGGCTCGTACTCCTCGCGCTCCTCGATCGTTGCGTCGGCGGCGTCGAGGTCTTCGTAGCGCTCGAAGCGCTGGACTGCTTGCTTCGTCAGGTCGCCGTAGGGCATCGGGTGGCGCAGGACGGCGACGCGCTTGCCGGCCTCGCGCAGCAGCCCGCGACGTGACGGGTGGTCTGGCTCTTGCCCGAGCCGGTTCGCACGGCGCAGATCGCGACGGCGGGCTTGGTCGAGGTGAGCATCGTGTCCGCCGGCGAAATCAGCCGGTACGACGCACCCGCGGCCAGCGCGCGCGAGCCGATGTGCATCACGTGCTCGTGCGTCACGTCCGAGTAGGCGAAGACGACCTCGTCGACCTCGTGCCTGGCGATCAGCTCCTCGAGCTCGTCCTCGGCACAGATCGGGATCCCGTCGGGGTAGACCTCTCCCGCGAGCTCAGCCGGGTAGACGCGACCGGCGATGTCCGGGATCTGCGTCGCCGTGAAGGCGACCACCTCGTACTCCTCGCGGCCGCGGTAGACGAGGTTGAAGTTGTGGAAGTCGCGGCCGGCCGCCCCCGCGATGAGCACTCGAGTTCTGGTCATGCGGCTCCGTTCTCACGCACGATGTGTCGACTGGTCGGTTCCGACGGGCGGCCGAGCGAGGCTCGTCCGCCCTGGAAACGACATCGCAAGCGATGTCTCAGCATGCATAAAGCTTATGCAGCCACACAGGACGGCGGCCGGACGAGCTTCTAGCTCAGCGACTCCCGGATGCGGTCGTGCACGGCCGACATCTGGATCTCGGCGCCCGTGACGTCCTTCAGCAGCTCGTCGGCCGTTGGCTTCTGCCCCTCGGCCCACAGCTCGCGCAGCAGCGAGCCGGCCTCGCGCTTGGCGAACCAGTCGTTGCCGAAGCGCTCGCGAAGATTGTCGCGCAGCTGCGACTCGAACGCCCACGAGCGCAGGTACGACGAGACGTAGAAGCCGGCGTCCATGTCGGCGAGGTAGTTGTAAGGGCTCGGCTCGAACTTGACCGCATCGCCGAGCAGCTCGACGTAGCGCTTCGGCATCCCGCTCAGGTCGTCGGCCGCATGGAACTCGAGCTCGTAGACGAGCTTGGCGCAGTAGCGGCGGACGAAGAAGAGCAGCCACATCATCCCCTCGGCGGCGTACTCCTGCGGCCGCGGGAAGTCGAGCTTGCGCGTCAGCCACGCCGGCTCGTCGGTCAGGTGCTGCATCAGCATCGCCCAGCCCTCCGTGACCGCGACGTCGCCGAGGCGCTTCTCTTCCATCTCGAGGTCGCGCGAGGTGTTCGCGTAGTGCTCGGCGTGGCCGGCCTCGTGGAAGAACGCGCGCCAGTCGTCGGAGCCGCCGATCGGCTGGATCACGAGCATCACCTTGTCGGGCACCTCGATCGGCGAGCAGAACGCGCGCGGCGACTTCTGCGGGCGCTGCTCGATGTCGAGGTGGACGTTCTGCTGGCTGTCGAGATCGATGCCGAGGTCGGCGAGCGTCGCGCGCAACGCGGGGACCATCTGCTCGCCCGGGAAGCCCTCGTCCCACTGCGGCGAGCGGATCAGGCGTGGGAGGTCCCAGCGCGTCAGCTCGTCGAGCGAGAGGCCGAGCGACTCGCGCACCGCCTTGCCGAGCGAGTCCTCGTACAGCTGCTCGGTCTCGGCGAGGAAGCTCTCGCACTGCGTCGCGAGCTCCCGCAGGCGGAAGCCGAAGCGCTCGTAGAGCTCGACGTAGGTCGAGGCCTCCAGGCCGGGGAGCGCGGAGCGCACCACCTCGACGCCATCGGCGTAAATCGGATTCAGGTGCTCCTCGGTCGCCTGCCAGAGCGCCTGGTCGAGCCGCTCCCGCCGGCCGCGGTCGGGCTCGTTCGCCATCGTCGGCCGCAGCATCCGGAACGGGACCTCTTCGCCGTCGACGCTGACGTTGAGCTCGGCCTCNAGCGCGGCGAGCTTCTCGGCGTGTTCGCGCGTGAGCTTGCCGAGGTAGCCCTCGCAGCCGAAGTGCCACAGCTCGCGGATGCGGCGGTCGCCGTCCACCGCGGCGCCGATCGCCTGCACCTGCTCCAGGTCGGTCAGCTTCTCGTGGCGCCCGTAGATCTCTTCGAGCTCGAGCCGGTCCTTCAACCCGGCGTAGTGGAGGTAGTACTCCTCGTCGAGCTCGGCGATGAAGCGGTCCGCCTCGGCACGGTAGGACTCCAGCTCGGGCGCAGACGGCATAGGCCGTAGGATATCCGGGTGCGCGAGATCAGCCTTCGAACTGAGCGGCGGACGCAGCTGCTCGACATCACAGGCGAGGTGGAGGCGGCGCTGAACGGGGTCAACGGAGCGGCTGCAGCGCTCGTCTACGTGCCTCACACGACCGCAGGCGTGACGATCAACGAGGGCATCGATCCCGAGCTCACGACCGATCTCGAGAGCGCGATGGAGAAGATCGTCGAGGACGGCTGGAGCTGGCGCCACGACGACGCCGACGGCCCCAACGCCCCCTCGCACATGCGGGCATCGTTGATGAGCCCCGAGGTGCTGGTGCCGCTGCAGGAGGGCAAGCTCGCCCTTGGCCGCTACCAGGGCATCTTCTTCTGCGAGTTCGACGGCCCGCGCGACCGCAAGATCTACGTCACGGCTTTGCAGTAGGCGTCGTGGCAGCGCCCGTCGCGAAGGACCAGGAGCTCGAGCTCTCGATCGACTCGCTCGCCTACGGCGGGAACGGGGTAGCGCGACTGAACGGCTTCGTCGTCTTCGTCCGGCGCGGACTGCCCGGCGACCGCGTGCGCGCGCGCGTGACGAAGGTGAAGCGCAACCACGCCGAGGCGCTCGCGGTCGAGGTGCTCGCGCCGAGCGGCCAGCGGGTGGAGGCGCCTTGCCAGCACTACCCGGCGTGCGGCGGCTGCCGCTTCCAGGATCTCGACTACGCCGCGCAGGTCGCGGCCAAGGAGGAGCAGGTCGCCGATGCGCTGCGCCGGATCGGCGGTCTGCCAGAGCCGNCGCTCGAGCCGATCATCCCGGCCGGCGAGGTCTTCCACTATCGCAACAAGCTCGAGTACTCGTTCACGCAGACGCCCGCCGGCGCCGCGCTCGGCTTCCACAAGGCCGGCCGCTGGGACGAGGTGCTCGACATCGCCAAGTGCTGGCTGACGACCGACCTCGGCAACGCGGTGCGCGATGCCGTCCGCGACTGGGCGCGCGCCGAGAAGCTCGACGCCTACGACCAGGCCGAGCACACCGGCTACCTGCGTCACCTCGTGCTGCGCGAGGGCCGGAACACGGGCCAGGTGCTCGTGCAGCTGGTGACCGCGCCGGGCGAGCGGTTCGACCGCGACGAGCTCGTCGAAGTGCTGCGCCGCTTCCCCGAGGTGCGTTCGATCCACTGGGCGCAGAACGATTCGCCCGCCGAGGTGACGAACCTGCCGACGACGCTGCTGTGGGGTGAGGAGGCGATCGAGGAGGAGCTCTGCGGCCTGCGCTTCCGCGTCCGGCCGAACGCGTTCCTGCAGACGAACACGCATATGGCCGAGCGGCTGTACGAGCTCGCGGGCGAATACGCGGGGCTCACCGGCAGCGAGACGGTGTACGACCTCTATTGCGGGATCGGCACGATCGGCCTCACGATGGCCTCGAAGGCGCTGACGGTGTGGGGCGTCGAGGTGTCGGAGGAGTCGGTCGCGTGCGCGCTGGAGAACGCCGACTTGAACGGGATCGCGAACGCCGCCTTCTTCGCAGGCGAGGTTGGGGCGTCGCTCGAGGAGCTGGCTGACCGGGCCGGGCCGCCGAACGTCGCCGTGGTCGACCCGCCACGCGCGGGCCTCTCCGGCAAGGCGCTGCGGCGACTCGCACGGCTCGAAGCCTCGCGCCTGGTCTACGTCTCGTGCAACCCGACCACGCTCGCCGCGAACGTGAAGGAGCTGCGGAAGGAGTGGGGGTACGAGCTCGAGCGGGTGCGGCCGGTCGACATGTTCCCGCACACGCCGCACGTCGAGGCCGTCGCGCTGCTCACGCGGAGCTGAGCTCGCCCTCGATCGCCTCGCGCAGCTCGGTGAGCCCGCTGCGGAGGCCGCCGACACGCTCATCGCCCAGCCGCCGCTCCACCGCCTCGGCGAAGGCGCGGAAGCGCGGGCGCGCCTGCTTCAGCAGCGCCTGTCCATCGGCATTGAGGCTGATGAGGTACGAGCGCCGGTCGTCCGGGTTCGCAACGCGCTCGGTGTGGCCACGCTTGTCGAGGCGCCCGACGCGGAACAGCACGGTCGAGAGCGGCATCTTCATCCGCTCGGCCAGGGCGGTTGGGGTCCACGGCCCCTCGGCGCCGATCAGCACGTAGAACGGGTAGTCCTCCGGCGGGAGATCGAGTCCTCGAAGCGACGCCTCGATCAGTCGCTCTCGGAGCTGGTTCGTCCGGAAAAGGTCGAGCAGGATCGTCTCGGGGCCCGTGTCAGCCATTAGCGCAACCTTGTGGTAAAGTAGAACAAGATTGTGATAAGTGTACGCCGCGCAACGGTCGTTGTCCTCGCGGTCGCGGTCGTTTGCGGCGCCGCCTCCGGCGCCACCGAGCCGTCGAAGTTGCACGTCGGCGCGTCGGCCTCCTTCGCCCTCCCTGGAGGCGGCGCGCTCTTCGTCACCGACAGGGTCGGGAACCGTCTCGTCCGGGTCGATCCTGCCGCGGGGCGCGTCAAGTGGCGGCTGGCGATTCCGAGCAGCCCATTCGGCCTCGCGTACGGGGTCGGCAGCGTCTGGGTCGCGTCGCGCACGGCCGGGCGCGTCACCCGCGTGAACGCCGTCACCAAGCGCGTGCAGGCGAGAATCTCGGTCGGCTCGAGCCCCTACGCGCTCGTCTACGGCGGCGGCGCGGTCTGGGTCGCGAACGAGGGCGCGGGGACCGTCAGCCGCATCGCGCCGAAACGGAACAGGGTCGTCAAGACGATCCGCGTCGGCGGCGGACCCAACGGCATTGCCGTCGCCTTCCGCAAGGTGTGGGTCGCCGACTACGGCGCGAGCCACTTGATCCGCATCGACCCGGTGCGCAATCGCGTCGAGCGGCGAATCTCGATCCCGAAGGCCGACTGGATCACGGCTTCGGCGGACAAGCTGTGGGTCTCGAGCGAGAGTGGCAAGCTCTACCGCGTCGACCCGGTCTCGATGGCGATCGAGTCGACCGTCACCGTCGGCGCGAACCCGCTCGCGACCACCTGGGCTGCCGGCAACCTGTGGGTGCCGAACATCGACGACAACACGGTCTCGGTGGTCGATCCCGCGACGAGCTCCGTCGTCCGGACGCTCGCGGTCGGACAAAGCCCGCTCGCGGTCGCCTCGGCGGCCGGCTTCGCCTGGGTCACCTCGGACTTTGAGGGCGACCTCTGGCGGATCGACCCCGCCGGATAGTCGCGCGCACGTCCCGCCAGAGCAGATCGGCGTTCGGCAGCAGGAAGCCGACGCAGAGCAGCGGCAGCGCGGGCAGGCCGTCGACGTCGAGCCAGGTCGCGAGCGCCATCGTCCCACCGAGCGACGCCGTCAGGCACACCCACGTCCAGCCCGTGCGCAGTCCCCAGCGAGCGCTCGCGCCTAAAAAGAGCGCGAAGAAGAGCAGGTCGGGAAGGCCGAGCTTCGCGCCGCCGGCGACGCCGGGGACGGGAAACGTGAACGACAGTGCCGAGAACACCTCGGGCTTCTCGTTCACGATCGTGTTCGTCGGCCCGCGCCAGACCGAGTAGGAGTCGACCCACGGGACGATCACGGCGACGAGCACCACCCAGCTCAGCTCCTCGAAGAAGCGCAGGAAACACCAGCCGACGAACGTCATCGCGGCCAGCTTCGCGAAGTTCGCCACGGCCTCTGCGCCCGCCCACTCGAGCACGACGGCCGCGACGCCGCACGCGACGGCGAGCGTGACGAGGCGGACGATCGGCGTGCGCCAGAGGGGCAGCGCGAGCCAGACGAGCGCGAACACGAGCGGGATCACGAGGAAGCAGAGCCACGCGAGCGATCCCCAGAGCGACAGGTCGAACCACCGCTCGTGCGTGCCGTAGTAGACGCCGAGGACGACCGCCAGCGCGGCGATCGCGGCCGTGCGCCAGGTC
>C688J18823_10002859_pt1 | contig 10872 bp, 12 predicted proteins | sample HopSoiMetagenom1_FD_18823 | JGI IMG/M metagenome (IMG submission 18823) | reverse complement strand
AGCAAGCGGTCGGGCGCGTTCTCGTCCACATCGACGATGCCGCGGCACGGATGCCGGATCGCCTTCATCGCATCCAGCATGCAGGAGTTGTCGCGCGCGTACGCGCTCGGCTGCACGAAGACGAAACGCTCGAAGCCGTTCTTCTGTGCCCACTCCAGATAATCCTCGAGCGGCGCGTAAGGGGGCTGGTAGCGCAGCTTCGGGTCGCGCGCCGGATATTTTGCGGCGGACCCGAAGACATGGAAATGCGCGTCGCAGGCGCCCTTCATGCGAGCTTGCGTAGGGCCTGCACATCGGCGCGCGCCGCGCTGGAGAAATACGCGACGTCGTTGCCGGCGATGATGAAGCGCGCGCCGAGCGCGAGGAGCTGCGTCTGCAGCTCGATGTCGCCGCGAATGCCGCCGACGCCGAGGCTCTTGCCGTGGGCCTGACAGGCTTTCGCGACCGCTTCATAAGCCGCGCGCAGCTTCGGGTGGCGCAACTCGCCCGGGATGCCGAGCTCGGTGCAAAGGTCGTTCGAGCCGATGAGGAGCATGTCGATGCCTTCCACCGCCGCGATCTCGTCGGCGCGCTCCACGCCTTGCGGCGTCTCGATCATCACAATGACGAGCGTCTCGGCGTTCAGCGTCTGGTTAATCTCGCCGAGCGGCAGCGCCTTGTAGCCCAACGCAGGCGTAGGACCCATGACGGAGCGATGGCCAAGCGGTGGAAAGCGCGCGGCATCGACGATGGCGCGCGCCTCCTTTGCGCTCGACACGTGCGGCACCAGCAGCCCTTGCGAGCCGCCATCCAGCACGCGCGAAATCCAGTCGGCGCCGTGTCCCGGAGGACGCACGATCGGCGTGATGCCGGCGCCGAGCGCGCCGGCGCAGAGCGTCGACACCGTCTCGAGCGAGACCGGGCTGTGCTCCATGTCGACGTAGATGCTGTCGAATCCCGCCTGCGCCGCGATCATCGGGATGTCGGCGGTGCGCGCTTGGCGGAGGCCCATGCACAGCACGAGCTCCTTGCGAGCGAGTTTTTCGCGGGCGCGATTCATTCGGCTTTGACTCCGGCCTTGTCGATCACTGTCTTCCAGGTCTTCATCTCGCGCTCGATGATGGCGTGGTACTCGGCGGGCGTGCTCGCCACGGTGCGTGCGCCTTGCGCACTCAGGAGGGCGGTGACCTTGGGCCTCGCGCCGGCCTTCGCCACTTCGTCGCGCAACCGACTGATCAGCGCCGGCGGCGTTCCCGCCGGTGCGAGGAAGCCGAAGCGGTACACCATGTCATAGTCGGCATAGCCGGCTTCGGCAAATGTGGGCACGTCTGAGATAGCGGCGAGGCGCTCTTTTCCGGTGACGGCGAGCGGACGCACCTTGCCCGAGCGGATGTGGCCGAGGGCGCCGCCCACGCTCGATATCGTGACGTCGATGCGGCCGCCGGCCGTCTCCGCCAGCGCCGCGGCCACGCCTTTGAACGGCACGTGCACCATCTCGATTCCCGCCTGCATCAGGAATAGCTCGGTGGCGAGGTGCGCAGAGGAGCCCTGCCCGCCCGAGCCGAAGGTGAGCGCCTTCGGCTTCGACTTCGCGAGCGTGACGAGCTCCGGAATGGTCTTCGCCGGCAGATCGAGCCGCGCCACCATGATCGCCGGCCCCTCGACGGCGAGCGTCACCGGGACCAGGTCCTTGAGCGGCTCGTACGGCAGCTTGGGATAAAGCCCGGCCGACACCATGAACGAGTTGTCCGTGAAGAGAAGCGTATGGCCGTCGGGCGCCGCCTTCGCGACCACGTCCGCGCCGAGCGTGCCAGCCGCGCCACCGCGGTTCTCGACGATGAACTGCTGGCCCAGATCGGCGCTCATTTCCACGCCCAAGGCGCGCGCCGCGATGTCCGTCAGTGCGCCGGGCGCGAACGGCACGATCACGCGCACGGGCTTCGTCGGCCAGGACTGCGCCGATGCNGTCCCAATGCCGGACGCAACGGCGATGGCGATGAGCAGCGATTTCATAACGCTTTCAGCGGCGGCGCGGCGTTGTTGGGTAGCGGCATGCCGGCCGTGTTCAGCACCATTGCCATCAGCGTGTAGTACCCCGAGAGCGCGAGGAGCTCGAGCGCGCCGTCGAGGCCGAAGCGCTCGCGCACCGCGCTGAAGTGCGCCTCGTCCACCTTGCCGGTGGCATGCGCGTCCTTGCAGAAAGCATAGACCGCCGCCTCGTCGCCACCGCCGGTGGGCTCGCGACCGTCCCGAATGGCGGCAATGACCTGCTCGTCCAGGCCGGCTTTGCGCGCGAGCTCGACGTGGATGAACCACTCGTGCTGGCACGTCCAGCGCCGCGCAGTAATCAGCACGGCGAGCTCGACCAGCTTCGCCGGGAGCTTCCCGCCCCAGCGCAAATGCTCCCCCAGGCCTTGCAGGTGCTGGGCGAGCTTCGGGTTGTGGATCAGCGCGATGAACGGGCCGCGTACTTCGCCGCGCGGCCCCGCCGAAATCTGGGCGGCCACTGCGCGCTGCGCCTCGCTCATCTGTTCCGTTGTCAGCTTCGGAAAACGACTCATGCAGGGACCGTCCGTTTGGTGATGGAATGTTCGCCGCGCGGCATCTGCGCGGGCAGCGGCCGCCAGTGCAACGCGCGCACTTCGCCGAACTCGTGGCGCAGGCGCCGCCAGGAGTCGCCGCCGTCTTCGCTGCGAAAGAGCTGGCCGAGGTTGGTGCAGGTAAAGAGAAGCTTCGGATTGGAAGAATGCGTAGCCACGCACCACGGCGTGCTGTTCAGCGAACCCGGAAGCGCGCACGCCTTCCACGTCTTCCCGCTATCGACGCTCTGCAGGAGCCTGCCCGTGGTTCCGGGCGGGCCATCACCATTGCAGAGGAAAATGCCGGTGGGCGTCGCCACGACCGCGCGTGTGTATTGCCAAGGCGAGTCGAGCTTCTGCCAGGTCCACGTCTCACCGTTATCTTCGCTGCGATGCAGCCCGCGATTCGTGGTGGCGAGAAGTACGCCTTCGCCCAGCGCCGCGATGCCGTGAAGGTCCGCCGAGATCAGTCCCTTGTCCTTCATCTGCCAGCTCGTGCCGCGATCGCTGCTGCGGTAGATGCCGCCGATCTCCACGGTCGCCCACATCGCGTCGCCGTCGAAGAGGATTTGCGTAACGCGCGTCGGCCCGCGGTTTACGTCCGAAAATGTCGCCATGCCGAGGACGTCCACCGGCTGCCAGCTGGCGCCGGCGTCGTCCGAACGGAAAAATCCCGCGGGCCGGCAGCCCGCGAAAATGCGCCGCTCGTCTTGCGGATCGACGGCAACTGCCCACACGTCTCGCATCGGCGAAGCGAGCTGCGCCCAGCGCGCGCTGCGCTCATCCCAGCGATAAACACCTTCGTCGGTGCCAGCGTAGACGTGTTCGGGCACGGCCGGATGGCTCGCGAGCGACCACACGCGCGCCTCGAGGTACAGCCCGGAATGACTGTTCGGGTGCACCCAGCTTTCGCCGAGGTCGTCGCTGAACCATGCGGAATGGCCGGCCGTGCCGGCGTAAACGCGGAGGTGGGAGGGCATTCGGGATTAGGCTGGCAGCTATGATCGCCGACGCGATCCTCGTCGTCCACTTCGCGATCGTTCTTTTCATCGTCGGCGGGCTGGTCGCTGTCTGGGTCGGCGCCGCCGCGCATTGGCGGTGGATCCGCAACCCGTGGTTTCGCTATGCGCACCTTGGCGCCATCGCCTTCGTCGCGGGCGAGGCGCTGATCGGCATGGCGTGCCCGCTCACGGTCTGGGAAGACGCGCTGCGCGGCGGCGCACGGCCGGACTCTTTCGTCGGACGCTGGGTGCGCTGGCTGGTGTTCTACGACGCGCCGGAATGGGTCTTCACGGCGGCCTACGTCGCGTGGGCGGCGGCTACGCTGCTAACGCTTCGCGTCGTTCCGCCCAGGCGAAGAGCTGCCTGAAGACTTCCTCGCGGATGCTGCCCGGCGAGCAAATGAGGTCGTGCCATCCGCCCGGAAACGCCATCACGCTGACGTTCGGCCCGAGCAGGCGCGACCACTTGGCGATGTGCTTCCAGTTGAGGACCACGTCGGCTTCGTCCGAATGCATGGAGAGCACCGGACACTGGANNGCNAGGCCGCGGTGCACCTTCTCGAANCCATCGCTGACGGCGCCGAGCCAGCCGTAGTAGAGCGGAAAACCGTACTCGGGCTTCAGCTTGGTGTCGAACTCCCACTCCGTCAGCAGCGCGCGCGTGTACTCCGGCCTGAACGCCTTCGGATCGTTGAGGAACGGGTAATAGCGACCCGCCGCAGCCGCGAGGTGCAATTGCATCTTGCGCCACTCCGGCAGGTTCCAGTCGAAGAAGGCGCTGTTCAGCCAAAGCGCCTCCACCTGCGAGCGCCGCTCGCCTTCGTGCGCATAGAGCGCGGTAACGAGCCCGCCGGTCGAATGGCCGGCGAGCAGCACCGGCGCGCCGATGGTGTCGATCGCCGCCGTGATGTCGGGGTAGTACTCGGCGATGCTCTTGCAGAAGTTGGGATGCTGGTGGGGCCGCAGCGAGCGGCCGTGCTTGCGCAGGTCGAGCGCGTGAAAGGCATAGCCCTCGAGCGCGAAGCGCTCGGCCATGTGGCGCTGGAAAAAATAGTCGGCGAAGCCGTGAACGTAAAGGACCGCGCCGCGCGGCGCGTTCGCCACCGGCAGACGCACNAGGGTTGCGACGACGGCGCCGTCATAATCGTCCGCGAAATCGAGCTCGAGCATCTCGAACCCCGGCAGGAGACGGTCAGGCTGCCAGCGCGTCACGGCTACGATGCGAAGGCTTCATGGCGTGAGAGTGCCCACTGCACGTGTTCCCTGACTAGCGCGGATGGATGGTCCAAACGGGCGCGTAACGCGTCCGTAACCTCGCTTGACGACGGTGCATTTCCCAGTCCAACCGCCAGGTTGCGCAACCAGCGCTCGTAGCCGATGCGCCGGATCGGCGAGCCGCGCAGCCGCTCGTCGAACTCGCCTTCGGTCCATGCGAAAAGCTCCGCCATCGTCGCCGCATCGAGCCCATTGCGCACCGCGAAGTCCGGCTCGCCGGTTGGCTGTGAGAATGAGTTCCAGGGGCAGACGATCTGGCAATCGTCGCAGCCGTACACGCGATTGCCGATCAGCGGTCGCAGCTCTTCCGGGATCGCGCTCTTGTGCTCGATGGTGAGATACGAGATGCAGCGCCGCGCGTCGAGCTGGTAGGGCGCGACGATGGCCTGTGTCGGACAGATGTCGATGCAGCGCCGGCAGGTGCCGCAGTGCTCGCCGGTCGGTTGGTCCGCCGGCAGCGGCAGGTCGGTATACACCTCGCCGAGGAAGAACCAAGAGCCGGTGCGATCGAGGAGCAGCGTGTGCTTGCCGCGCCACCCGATCCCGGCGCGCACCGCGAGCTCGACCTCCATCACCGGGGCCGAGTCCGTGAACACGCGATAGCCAAACGCGCCGACTTCAGCCTCGATGCGCTCGCAGAGCTTCTGCAAGCGGTCGCGCAGCACCTTGTGATAGTCGCGCCCGCGCGCATAGCGTGCGATGTACGCGCGCTCGCTCACCTCCGGCAGGTCGTCCTCGCCGACGGCGTAATCCATGCGGCACGAGATGACGCGCAGCGTGCCGGGCTTGAGCTCGGCCGGGCGCGCGCGGAGCGCGCCGTGGCGCGCCATATACTCCATCTCGCCATGCCGTCCGTGAGAGAGCCATTCGAGCAGGCGCGGCTCCGCCGCGGAGAGATCCCCGTCGGCGATGCCCACGGCCTGGAAGCCGAGGCTGCGTCCCCATTCGCGAATACGCTCGGCGAGCGCGGCGTAGTCCATGACGGTCGATCTTAAATTGCCCGACGCCGCAGTCACCGCGCGATTGGGGGCGGCGCTGGCCCCCGGGGTGGAGCCGGGGCGAGCGCTGCACCTCTCGGGCGACCTGGGCACGGGTAAGACAACCCTGGTCCGCGGGCTGTTGCGCGCCCTTGGCGTGACGGGGCCGGTGAAGAGCCCGACGTACACCTGGGTTGAACCTTATGAGCTTTCGAGATTAGACTTGTATCACTTTGATTTCTATCGGCTCGCGGATCGAACGGAATGGTTAAGCTCGGGCCTGCGGGAGTACTTCCGGCCCGACGCCTTCTGCATCGTGGAATGGCCGGAGAAGGCGGGCTCGCTTCTTCCATCGCCGGACCTGCGGATCGAGCTCCAGTACGACGGCGAATCGCGACGCGCGCGCATCGATTCGCACTCGCCGGCGGGCGAGTCCTGGCTCTCTTCCTTGCCGCACTCGCTTTAACCGCCGAAGCCCAAGTCACCTCCACTCGCATGTGGCCGGCGCGCGATTACACGCGCCTCACCATCGAGGCAAAGGAGCCGGTGAAGTACGAGGTGCTGTCGATCAGCAACCCTGATCGCCTGGTGCTCGATCTCGAGACCGAGCTCACGCCCGCGCTTTCCGAGCTCGACGGCAAGGTCGTCGCCGAGGATCCCTATGTGAAGGGCCTTCGCGTCGGCCGCAACCGCCCCGGCATCGTGCGCGTGGTGCTCGACCTGAAGAGCGAGGTGCGCCCGGAAGTCTTCACCCTCGCGCCGGTCGGCGAATACGGCCATCGCATCGTGCTCGACATCCGTCCGCTGGTGGACGTCGATCCGCTCGCGCAGCTCATCCAGGAAAGCGGCAAGGCGCCCGCCCCTGCCGCGCGCGAGCAGCCCTCCGTGGCGCGCCTCGCCACCATCGTCATCGACGCCGGGCACGGCGGCGAGGATCCCGGCGCGCTCGGCCGCCGCGGCACGCGGGAGAAGGACGTCACGCTGATGATCGCGCGGCGGCTGAAGGCGCTTATCGACCACGAGCCGAACATGCGCGCGCTCCTTACCCGCGACGGCGACTACTTCCTGCCGCTCGACGTCCGCGTCGAGAAGGCGCGCAAGGTGAAGGCGGATCTCCTCGTCTCAATCCACGCCGATTCCTACAAGCGCGCCACCGCGCGCGGTTCTTCGGTTTTCGCGCTCTCCGACCGGCGCGCGACGTCGGAGCTGGCGAGACTGCTGGCGCAGAAGGAAAACGAGTCCGACCTCATCGGCGGCGTGAAGCTCGGCGGTCAGGACGATTACGTCAAGAAGACAATCATCGACCTTTCGCAGACCGCGACCATCGATTACAGCCTGCGCCTGGGCAACTCGGTGCTCGCGCGCCTCGGCACGGTAAACCAGCTGCACAAGGGGCGCGTCGAGCAGGCGAGCTTTGCGGTGCTGAAATCGCCCGATGTGCCGTCGATCCTCGTCGAGACTGCGTTCATCTCCAACCTGGATGAAGAGAAGCGCCTCAAGGACCGCCGCCACCAGGATCAGCTCGCCAGGGCGATCCTCGACGGCATTCGCGACTACGTCGCCAAACACCCGCCGCGCCCGGCGTCACCGCTAGCCTCGAACTAACTCCACGCTATACCGCTTTTCGTGGGCACAATCCGCCAGGAGGTGCTCATGCAAGAAATCGCTGCACTCGCAGGCATGGTGGGCGCGCTTGCGGTCGGTACCCTTAGCCCTGGTCCGAGTTTCGTCATGGTGGCCCGCCTTGCGGTCGCAACGTCTCGCGCGAACGGCCTCGGCGCCGCTGTGGGCATGGGCGTAGGCGGCATGGTCTTCGCCGTAGCAGCACTTCTAGGTCTGCACGCCGTCTTGCTTGCCGTACCTTCTGTCTACTTGGCACTCAAAGTGCTCGGCGGTCTGTACCTGGGCTACTTGGGCTTTCGCATCATTGCAGCAGCCAAGGTATCGCTAGCGCTCGAGGCTCCTGGCGAGAGCGGTGCGACCCCGGTATCTCGATCGTTCTGGCTGGGATTCACCACTCAAGTCAGCAATCCCAAGACCGCCATCGTCTATGCGAGCGTGTTCGCCGCGTTTCTTCCCGGCACGTTCTCCGCGTTTTTTTCCGCGGTGCTCGTGTCGCTGGTGTTCGTCATCGAGGCTGGTTGGTATGCAATCGTCGCCACCATGCTCTCGTCGAATCGGCCAAGGCGTGCATACCTCGACTGCAAAGCCTGGGTCGATCGCGCGGCTGGCCTTGTCATGGTCGGCTTGGGTTTGAAGCTCATCGCCTCAGCGCACAAGGCATAGGCGTCAGGAGAGATGAAGGTCGCTGCCCTGTATCGCTATCCGGTGAAAGGCTTCGGTCAGGAGCAATGCGAATCGTTATCCGTGCTCGACACCGGACGCATTGCGGGTGACAGAGTCCTCGGCGTTCGCTTTGCGAATGCAGGCGCACGTGGCGACGCCTGGGGTAGCAAGCATGAGTTCGTTGCTCTTGTTAATACCCCGGGGCTAGCGCGTCTTCAGGTCATGTTCGACCATCGAAACTTGCGGCTTCGCGTCAGTTTTCGAGAAGAAGTGTTGATTGACGAGGCATTGGAGGACAGGGGTCGCGAGCGTATCGCTGCTGCGATCCAGGAATACGTTCTTAAGCTGCACGAGAATCCGCTTTCCTCACGGCCTGACCGGCTGCCACTTCGAATCGTTGGCGACGGGCTAACACCCCGCTACCAGGACGACGAGTCAGGTTACATAACCCTGCACGGCCGAGCGAGTCTCGACGCTGTTGCCGCCACGGCTGGGGTTCCTGATCTGAGCGAGCATCGCTTCCGATCAAATATTGCCGTTGACGGACCACGAGCCGGGGAAGAGCAGGCTTGGGTGGGGCGAAAGATACGAATCGGAGGGGTGGAATTCGAAGCAGTAAAAGCAAAGACCCGCTGCCTGGCCACCCATGCGAATCCAACGACCGGGGAGCGCGACATCCCTGTCATGAAAACTTTGCTCAAGGCATTTCCGCAGGAAAGACCCACTTTCGCAATCGCCATGATCACAAGCGGTCGTGGGGGAACCATTCATGTTGGCGACAACGTTGCAGTCAGCAACTAAGACTGCTATTGCGGCGAACGGCTCCTGAGCCACGCCACGATAGCGGGCGATACGGAAAGCAGCACTATGGCGAAGATCACGATCGTGAGATTGGACTTCACCGCCGGAATGTTGCCGAAGAAGTACCCGGCGGTGCAGATCGATCCCACCCAGGCGAGCGCGCCGATCACGCAGAAGGACAGATAGCGCAGGTACGGCATCGCGCCAAGACCCGCAACGAACGGCACGTAGGTGCGGATGATCGGCATGAAGCGCGCGATGATGATGGTCTTGCCGCCGTGGCGATCGTAGAAGTCGTGCGTGCGCTGCAGGTACGCCGGATTGATCCAGCGCTTGAGCAGCCGCGTGCCGATCAGGCGGCCGACCCAGTAGTTGACGTTATCGCCGCATAAGGCTGCGGCGATCAGCACGGCGATCACCGCGAAAATGTTCATGCCGCCTGCGGCAGCGATGGCGCCGACCACGAAGAGCAGCGAGTCCCCGGGCAGGAACGGCGTGACCACCAGCCCCGTTTCGCAGAACACGATGGCGAAGAGCAGCGCGTAGACCCAGGCGCCGTGCTCGGCGACGAACGCGGCGAGATGCTGGTCGAGGTGCACCGCGAGATCCCACAGCGTCGCGACGAATTCCATGCGAGCGATTCTATATACTCGCCGTGTGACCGCCATTCGCGTGCTGCCGCAGCTTCTCGTGTCCCAGATCGCGGCCGGCGAAGTGGTGGAGCGTCCCGCTTCGGTGCTGAAGGAATTGCTCGAGAACAGCCTCGACGCCGGCGCCACCAGCATCGCAGTCACCCTGGAGGAAGGCGGTGTGCGCCGCGTGCAGGTGGAGGACGACGGCGCGGGGATTGCGCGCGAAGACCTGCCGCTCGCGCTCGCGCGCCATGCGACGAGCAAGATTTTCAATCTGCAAGACCTGGAAGGCGTGTCGACGATGGGATTTCGCGGCGAGGCGCTTGCTTCCATCGCCTCGGTGGCGCGCGTTGCGATTTCCAGCCGCGCGCGCGACGCCGCGCACGGCAGCACCATTCGCTGCGAGGGCGGCGAGCTCGCCGAGGTGGAACCGGCGGCGCGGGCCACCGGCACGACAGTGACGGTCGGAGAGCTCTACTTCAATACGCCGGCACGGCGGAAGTTCCTGAAGACCGAGGGGACTGAGTTCGGCCATTGCGACGAGGTTTTTCGCCGCATCGCGCTCGCGCGGCCGAACATCGCTTTCTCGCTGCGCCATAACGGCCGCGCCACGCGCCAGCTGCGCGCGCACGAGCTCCCTGAACGGGCGGCTGCGCTCCTCGGCCGGGAAATCGCCGAGGCGAGCGTGCCGATCGAGGTCGGCGCCGGCGGCATGACGCTGACCGGACTCGCGGGAACGCCGCAAGCGGCGCAGGCGCGAGCGGATGCGCAATACCTCTTCGTCAACGGCCGCTACGTGCGCGATCGCGTGCTCGCGCACGCGGTGCGTGAAGCGTATTCGCAGCTTCTGCACGGCGAGCGCCAGCCGGCGTACGTGCTGTTCCTGCAGGTCGATCCACGCACGGTGGACGTGAACGTGCATCCGGCGAAGATCGAAGTGCGCTTCCGCGATTCGCGCGCCGTGCACCAGTTCGTGCGCCACGCGGTCGAGCGCGCGCTCTCGCCGGGCGCGGCCACCGCGCCGGTGGCCTACGCAACGTTCTCCACCGGACCCAGAAATCCAGGCATCCAGGCTTCCTTCGCGCTCGCGCAACCCGCGGCGACGTACCAGGCGTTCATGGCGTCGGCGGTGCCGCTGCCGGCGAGCGAACAGGCGCCGCCGCTAGGCTTTGCGCTAGGACAGTTGCACGGCATCTACATCCTCGCGCAGAACGAGGCAGGCCTGGTGCTGGTCGACATGCATGCCGCGCACGAGCGCATCCTGATGGAGCGACTCAAGAAAGGCATCGACGACGGCACCGTCGCGCGCCAGCGCCTGCTCGTTCCGGCCGTGCTGAACGTC
>C688J18823_10002858_pt1 | contig 10876 bp, 8 predicted proteins | sample HopSoiMetagenom1_FD_18823 | JGI IMG/M metagenome (IMG submission 18823) | reverse complement strand
GTTTGCCGAGCCGCGTCTGGTGGATTTCGAAAAGAGGATCGGCGGGGCTGGTTATGAAGAGATTGCAGCGGCGGGCGGCGGGATTCGGTCGAGCGTTGCAGCGGTGCGAAAGGCAAGCCGAGGGAAGCTGACCAAAAAAGTTCTGACGGCGCTGAATGCCATGCTGGAGCAGGGAACCAGCGTGGTGGAAGCCAAGTCCGGCTACGGGTTGACTCTGGAAGATGAAGTCAAATCATTGGAGGCGATACGCGACGCGGCGCGGCAATGGCCGGGTGAGGTCGTCTCAACGCTGCTGGCGGCGCATGTGGTGCCGCAGGAATACGCAGGCAAAGCCGATGAATATGTGAAGAAAGTATGCGGGGAGATTATTCCCCTTGTCGCCAAAAAGAAGCTGGCGAAATATGTAGACGTGTTTTGTGATCGAGGGGCATTTACGCAGGAACAGTCGGAGAAGGTTCTGGAAGCAGCGCGAAAGCACGGTCTCGGGACGCGCGCACATGTATGCCAGTTTACCTCGGCGAAGCTTGGCCCGCTTCTGCAGTATCAGCCCGCGTCGTTCGATCACATGGATTGCGTGCAGCCGGAAGATATTTCACTGCTGGCGCAGGGGGAGACCGTGGCGGTCCTGCTGCCCGGAGCAAATTATTTCCTGGGCCACAAGGAATTTCCCGATGCGCGGCGACTGATCGATGCTGGCGTGCCGGTGGCATTAGCAACGGACTACAATCCCGGCACCTCACCCACGCCAAGCCTGCCATTTGTGATTTCACTGGCATGCACACATATGAAGATGACGCCGGCCGAGGCGATCTCCGCATCGACGATCAATGCCGCGTGCGCGCTACGGCTGCAAGACAGAAAAGGCAGTCTGGAAGCAGGTAAAGATGCGGACATAGCAGTTTTCGACGTGAAGGACTACAGGGAAATAGCTTATTGGTTTGCCTGGGATCGCTGTGTTGAAATGGTGGTGGCGGGAAAAGTTGTGCGGCAGGATACGCGATGATGACTCAGGGGTTTCGATGAACGGAAGAGCGGATAGATATTCGTGAGAACTCCCTGGAGCTTCATGGTAACGGATGCGACCTCGGGGCCTTCGGATCTCGCCTGCGGGGCTCGAACGCCCGCAATCCGGCTCAACTTCGACTTTACCTCGCGCCTTCGTCGCTCGGTGCCGCTCAGGATGACAGGGTTACGCGGTTTCGCGATGATGGTCTGCTGTTTGGTGCTCATTTATCCTGAGCAACTATGCGCGATGGTTCAGCAACCGCAGATGGGCCAGGCTGCGTCCCAATCCGCATCCCCTGCGCCGCAGGCCACACCATCGCCTGCGCCGCGGCCATCTCCTCTCAAAGAGGCCACTCCGGCGTCGCCTCCATCGTTGTCTTCGCCCACGCCATCGCTGGCGCCGGTTTCGCCGCAATCGAATACTGAAAATTCCGGGCTACCGCGAGCGGCATCGGATGAGATCATTGTCACGGCCGTGGGCGATGTAATGTTGGGAACTACTTTCCCGGACGACTCTGCGCTGCCGCCGAACGATGGAGCGGACTTGCTCACGGAGGTCACACCGTTCCTCAAGCGGGGCGATGTAGTGTATGGAAATCTTGAAGGTCCCATCATCGATGGTGGCGATTCAGCTAAGTGTCACGGGAAGAAGATAGGAACGTGCTTTGCCTTTCGCGTGCCCACGCGGTATGGCAAGTACCTGAAAGATGCGGGATTCACCGCGATGGGGCTGGCCAATAATCATGCCATGGATTTTGGCCTGGAAGGCCGGGCCAGTTCGCGGCAGGTACTGGATGCCATGCAGATTGCGCATACCGGTGAAGTTGGCGACATTGCGCGGCTCACGGTGAAGGGCAGAAGGATTGTGATCATTGCGTTTGCGACTTATCCGGGAGCGTACAACTTTCTTGATTTGGACGAGTCATTGCAGACGATCCGCACGTTGAAAGCTGAATCCGATCTGGTGATTGTCGGTTTCCATGGCGGTGCGGAAGGCGCTACGCACCAGCACGTGCTGGAAAGAGACGAGACATTTCTGGGGGAAGACCGCGGCGATTTGCGCCGGTTCACCCATGCCGCAATAGATGCCGGGGCCGATCTGGTGCTGGGTTCAGGACCGCACGTAGTCCGTGCGATGGAAATTTACAACGGTAAGCTGATCACTTATTCACTGGGAAACTTCGCCACATACGGCCCGTTCAATTTGAATGCGGAAAATGGGTTGACGCTGGTGCTTGAGGCGCATTTGGCTGCTGATGGAACATTCCTTCGTGGACATGCCTACGCGGCGAAGCAGGAGAAACCGGGCGGACCGAAACTGGATCCCGACAAAAAGATATTGCTGGTTTTGCGCGCTCTCTCAAACGCAGACTTTCCGCAGTCGGCAATCGTGGTAGGCCCGCAAGGTGAGCTATGGTTGCCGGGAACGCAAATTCCGCCGTGCGCAGATGCCCCGGACCTGCTTGAACAAAGGTTTGGCGCGGCTGCGTGTGATATCTTCCCCTAATAGCCCTATATAAGGACGCATCTCAGGCCCTATGAAATTAACTGCTTTATTCGTTTTTATCTTTATCAGTGGATTGATGGTGGTTGGGGTTGCGCAACAAGACAGCCTGTCGCCCGATTTGAAGGCCACGGCGCTCAAGGACACTGCCTGCACAACTGCTACTGATCCCAGCCCCGGCAATCCAACACTGGAGACGCTGCCGATTCGTTCCGCAGGCCGCGATGTCGGGACGATCGTTGAGGTGCAGGGCGCATGCCACTGCCAAAACACGAATTGCGACGCGCTGGTTTACCTCAGAAGCGGAGAAGGGTACAAGCTGGCGCTGCATGAAAAATATGCCTCACTTCACCCTATGAAGATCGTCAAACAAGGAATGCCTTCACTTACGGGGCAGTTTGAAATCAGCTCATTGAAGATGGAAACCACCGTTTACGACTGGGATGGCAAAGCCTATAGGCCAAGCCTATGCGCGACAGTGATTAAACGCAAGAAAGTGCCATCGATTACGCGGCACCCGTGCAAGGCGCTTTTACAATAAAGAGGCATGAAGCGGCAAGTTGTAGCCAAAGCTCTTGAGGAAAAAATGATCTTAGTGAAAAAGTCTGTCTTGATGATTCTTATTTTTTTGCCGTTGCTGGCTGGAGCGCAGCGGCTGCCTTATGGATTGAGTGCAAAGCACTATGCCCTGACCTTTACGCCGGATTTGCAGAAAGCAGTCTTTAGCGGCGACGAAACGCTCGATGTGGAAGTCAACAAAGCTGCCAATGAGTTCACGCTGAATTCTGCCGAACTGGAATTTCAGGAAGCGACGATCACTCAGGACAACAAGACGCAGGTGGCAAAATGGAATTTCGCCGGCGACAAAGAGCAGGTCACGCTTGCAGTTGCCGATCCCCTGGAACCCGGGCCAGCGATTATCCATATCAAGTACAGCGGCATTTTGAATGACAAGCTGCGTGGATTCTATCTGGCCCGCACGAAAGAGCGGAACTACGCGACTACACAATTTGAATCGACGGACGCGCGCCGCGCTTTTCCGTCTCTGGACGAACCGGCTTACAAAGCTACATTCGACATCTCGCTGATTGCAAATAAAGGCGACACCGCGATTTCCAACAGCGCCATCACTTCAGACACGCCCGGGCCGGCAGAAGGAAAACACACAATTAAGTTTGCCACTACGCCCAAGATGTCAACTTATCTGGTGGCGATGGCAGTCGGGGATTTTGAATGTGTTGAGGGCTCGGCCGATAACACTCCGATTCGCGTGTGTGGAACTCCGGACAAGAAACCGCTGAGCGCAGCCGCGTTGCGCTATGCCACTGAGATCCTGAAATTTTATAACCAGTATTACGGCATTCCGTACCCGTTTGGAAAGCTGGATATTGTAGGCGTGCCGGATTTTGAAGCCGGGGCTATGGAAAATACGGGAGCAATTTTTTATCGCGAGTCGCTGCTGTTTATCGATGACAAGAACTCTTCCGTGGATTCGCACCAGGCTGTGTTTGAAGTTCTGGCGCATGAGATGGCGCACCAATGGTTCGGTGATCTGGTGACGATGAAGTGGTGGGACAACATTTGGCTAAACGAAGGGTTTGCCACATGGATGGCGCTCAAGCCATCGCAGGCATTGCATCCGGAGTGGAACGCGAACCTTGATGCGGTGCAAGCTACGGACACAGCCCTTACGCTGGATGCGCTGGTAAACACACATCCGATCCGGGCTAAAGCAGAGACGCCGGACGAGATCAACGAGCTCTTTGATCCAATTTCCTACGAAAAGGCCAGCGCGGTACTACGCATGGTGGAAGCTTATGTGAGTCCGGATGTTTTCCGGCGCGGCGTGAATGTGTACTTGCGCAGATTTCTTTATGGCAATGCCACGGCGGAAGATTTCTGGGGCGCGTTGAGCGCGGCGTCCGGGCGACCTGTGGACAAAATCATGCCGACATTTGTGGACCAGGCGGGCGAACCGCTGTTAACGGTTAAGTCGGCGTGTCTGAATCCACAGGCGCAGAAAGCGCCGGTAGTGCATAAAGGCAGGCGATCGCGCCGCGGGCCGATCAAGCCTAATCCAACCACACAAGTCACTGTGTCACAACAGCGCTTTTGGGCCTATCCAGCGGACGCGCCTAAAAAGGAGCAGATATGGATGGCGCCGCTGTGCGTGAAGTCCGGCGCGGCAAAACCGTTCTGCCAGATACTGAGCCAAAAAGAGCAGACGCTGCCTCTGGCCGGATGCTCACCGTGGGTCTTTGTGAATGGCAGCGCCGCAGGCTATTACCGCACGCAATATGATAAGGCGGATTTGCAGAAGCTGATTGCTATCGCGGGCACGGAATTGACAACGGCGGAGCGCATTTCACTTTTGCGTGACCAAGCCGCGCTCGTGGGATCGGGACAGCAAAGCATGGCAACGTACCTGGATTTAATTGCAGCCATGAGCCAGGATGCGCAACACGAGGTGGTAGAAAGCTATTTGCCGACGCTGGATTATGTGAACAGCTACTTGCTTCCTGGGACGGATGCAACATCGTTTCGCGCCTGGGTACGCTCCACCTTTGAGCCAATGATGACGAAGATTGGCTGGACGCCTGCCGCAAATGAAAGTGCTGAAATACATACTTTGCGCAGCAACCTGATCCATATTCTTGGCATGATCGGTGAAGATACAGAGACGATCCGGCAGGCCACGAGCCTGGCCCAGCAGTACCTGAAAGACCCGAATTCCGTGGATGCCAGCATCGCCAAAGACGTGCTTGGGGTGGCAGCACGCTTCGGCAATGAAGAGCTGTTCCAGCAATATGTGAGCGCGATGGGGCGCATGCATTCGCCCGAGCAGTTTTACAATGTGGGCGGAGCGCTCTCTGAATTCCGCGATCCCAAAATCGTGGAGAAAGTGATGGAGCTTGCTGTCTCCGATGAAGTCCGCAACCAGGATGCGGCCGGCCTTATAGCTCGGGTACTGATCAACTCCGATAATCAAAAGACGGCCTGGGAATGGGTAAAGGCGCACTGGCCCGCAGTGGAAAAGAAAATCACTATGTCAAGCGGTCCGGAGATCGTGGGCGCAACGAGAAAATTCTGCAGCGCAGAAATGAATGACGATGTTCAGCAGTTCTTTACGGAGCACAAAGTCCCTTCTGCGGAGCGGGCGCTGAAGCAATCCCATGAAGATATTGAAGGCTGCGTGAAGCGTCGTCCACGGTTGCAAACTGAGCTGGCGCAATGGTTACAACAGCATTCAGGCGCAACCAGGGCGGGGGGCAGTGAAGGGAATCGGTAATTGGGTAATTTGGTGCTTAGTATGTGCACTGCTAAGGCGGAGAGTAGCTAATAGTTACGTTCCCCCAGCGTTGATCGTGTTTTCTCACCAGATTGGGGCTACAGCGCGGGCATGTGACGATCAGCGCCATAGGTGATGTCCAATGAAGTGTAACGCCTGCGCCGGCAGCGTCCTGTTCCAGCACAAAAACTTCGCCTTCCGATGCTGAGCCTGAGAAAAATCCTCTATTTAAATCTTTACCCGCAGGACGAAGATTCACGTGAGTAAAGAATGGCGCTTCCGCGCCGCAACGCCGTTCCATCACGTCGGCGGTCCATTGCCGAGCTTGGTCCGTTGATTCTGCCACCACCCGATCGGAACAGCTCGGGCGGGTGTGCAGGTAAACAACCGTCAACACAGCAAACATCACTAACAACATGCCGCCATAAACGAGCGAGCCGTAAACCATCTTGCGCGCAAAGGGATCCATGAATTAGTGGGGCCCCACGTGGTCGATTCGAGACCTGATTTCGCGCCAGAGTTCGGTGCGACCATCGCCGGTCTTGGCAGAGTAGGGAAGCAGAGTGTCAATGCTGTGATCGCGAGCCAGCCCAGCCAGAGCGCTGCGCAATTTGTTGCCGGAAAGCTTGTCGGCCTTGGTGGCGACGACCAGAAAATCGCGGTCCATACTGCGCAGGAAATCGATCAAGTGGCGGTCTGGCGGCTGCGCAGGAATATTGGAGTCAATCAATACGATAGACAGCGCCAGAGCCGCGCGCTCCTGCAAATATGGCTCAATGAATTTGGGCCACTCAGCGGAAATTTCTTTTGAAATTTTGGCATAACCATAGCCGGGCAGATCAACCAGCAGACTCTCAGGATGCGGCTGGTTTGCCTTGGCATAAAGGCCAAAAAAGTTAATTGTCCGCGTGCGCCCTGGAGTGGAACTGACATGCGCCATCTTTTGGCCCAGCAGGGAATTGATCAGGCTGGATTTGCCGACATTGGAGCGTCCAAGGAAAGCGAACTCCGGCGGACCTTCAGGAGGAAAGAATTTGGGATCGGCTGCGGAGGTAAGAAATTTGGCGATGACAGGTTTCATTCGTTAATAACCAGTTTAGCGGAAGCAGGATTTCGCCGCTGATCTGCGGGGATAGCATCGATTTGAAATATGCAAGAGCAAATTCACCACGGAAACACGAAGAACAGCTCAGTCAGATTGACCATTAAGATCGTTTAAAACGCGAAGCAGACAAACTTCATACCACCTCAATACAGGCGGGAAAAAAGACAGCGCGCAAGCGTTTAAAGGTACAATCGTTACCGATTTTTAACAGTCTAAAGAGGACCTTGTGCCTGAAAAGAATCGCTCTGCTGGGATCACGGTAATCGCAATCTTGCAGCTCATTGGCTCTGCCCTGTTGCTGTTGATGGCCGCCTTTATGGCGTTCGCCATGTTCGTAGCGCCAACTCCACCGGGAAACGAGCAACTCCCGCCCATATTCTTCAAGATGATGAGAGTGCTGCTTCCGCTTTTTTACGCTGTGCCCGCCGTCTGGGGAATCGTTACCGCCGTTGGATTGCTGCAGTTAAAAAACTGGGCACGAATTTCCACCATCGTGATCTCCGTTCTTTTAATCGTGTTTGGCGCGTTCGGAATCCTGACGTCGATGGTCTTCTTTCTCAAACCGCCTCCCGGCAACGGCGTCGATCCTAAAATGTTCGCTGTCATAGGCGTGGTCACGGCGGTGTTTGCGCTGGCTCAAATCGGCGTCGGCATCTGGTGGATGGTTTTTTGCAATCGTGCCGGTGTAAAAGCGCAGTTCATGCCGCAGCCGCTTCCGTTGCCATACTCGATTCAATGCGCAACTCCTTATGCCATCGATATGCCTTACTCCGCAACACCGCCTCCTCCTGTCATTTCGACCCCGACCGATCTCGCGTCTACGGCAGAGCAGGTGCCTCCTCCAACTCCGCCGATTGCGGTTCCACAGCGCACTGCCCGTCCGCTCAGCATCTCCATCATCGCCTGGTTCTTTTTAGTTGGCTGCTTCTTTATTCCTTTTAGCATTCTGCTCCACGCGCCTGCCATTCTGTTCACTACCGTATTAACCGGATGGCCGGCCACAATCTACCTGTTGCTGTATGCGGGATTGCATATCTACATAGGCATCGCTCTTCTGCAAATGAAACCTGCCGGCCGACTAGTCGGCATGGGTTACTACATCTTTGGTCTCCTGAATATTGCCGTCTTCTACTTGGCCCCGGGTAGAAGCGCCCGCATCGCAAGGTTTCTGGAGATTGAACAATCCATGTTTCCCTGGATGCGATCTGCCCAGGTGAATTCCCTGTTTGCCGCCGACGTGTTGCCTTTTGTAATCATCGGCCTGATTGGCGGCCTGGCCTACTGCCTGGTAGTGCTGTACTTCCTCGCCGCCGCCAAGCCTGCATTTGATCGGGTTGCGCGTGAGCGGGCGGGATGAGGTGAGTTCCCATCCCCCCTGGACCTTGGCTGTTCTCCGTGTCTCCGCGTCTCCGTGGTGGTTTTGTTCCCGGTTTCAGATCAGTATCCTCAAGTGTCATCAGTTGATAAGGCCCTTGCCTTCTCAATCCTCTTTCAGCTTCACCATGTGCGAATGGCGATTTGACCCCTACCGCAACGTCTCTTAAACTGATTGCTTGGGGTACGTGCCGGAAATCCCCACTTTTCGTGTCTTTCATCAGCAGCAACGGCGGCACTGGATAAGGAAATCACTTGGATAACGCAGCGGAACGCAACGCAGTAGACAATCCTGAGAACCCCGCCTCTGGGCATCAGCCGCAGATGGAAGAGGGCCAACGTGTTGAAGCGCAGGCACTTGAAGGCCAAGGTGAACACGCCCATGCCGAGCTCGATCATGCTCCTGGAGAGCACAACCACGGTGAGCCTGGCCACACCCACCCGTCGGGGCCTCCGCCCATGGATCCGGCCTGCAAGCGCGAGATCGAGGTAGAAATCCCCGCCGAGGTGGTAGCCGCGCACCAGGAAAAGCTGGTGCAGCAGTATTCCAAACAGGCCCGGATACCCGGATTTCGCAAGGGCAAGGTCCCGGCCAGCATGGTGCGGAACCGCTTTTCCAGCGAGATCACCAGTGACGTGGTGGAGCACCTGGTGCCGCAATATTTCCGTGAAGCTGTGCTCAAGGGCGGGTATCGGCCTGTCTCGCAACCTCATATATATGGACTGGAATTTACGCCGGGTGAGCCCATCAAGTTCAAGGCCGCGTTTGAAGTGCTGCCGGAATTTGACCTGGGCGACTACAAAGCCATCAAGGTCGAAAAGCCTGACGTGACGATTACCGACGAGCAGATTGACAACGAAATAAAGCTGTTGCAGGAAAAGCAGGCCAGCTACGATCCCGTGGACGAAGAGCGCGGCGCGGAGCAAGGCGAGTTCGTTCAGGTGTCATTCGAGGCGCGGCCCAAAAATCTTGCCGACGAAGAACCCGAAGCCCACGAAGTAAAGACCGAAGCAGAAGCTGCTGGCGCCGAAGGAAAAGACGAGGCCGCTGAAAATCCCGACCAGAAAGATGCGCAACCGGTGCAGATGGAAGAAGTCCTGGTCGAGATCGGCGGGGCCAATACCATTCCGGAATTCACCAAAAACCTGGCCGGCGCCAAGGCGGGCGAAGAGCGCAGCTTTGAAGTGTCTTATCCTGAAGATTTTTATGACAAGCGGCTGGCCGGTATGGTCTTTGATTACAAGGTAAAAGTTAACGCCATTAAGAAAAAGACTCTGCCGGAGCTGAATGACGAATTCGCCAAAGAGCTGAGCCCTGACTTCCAAAGCCTTGACGATCTGAAGCAGCGCTTTCGCGAAAATATGGAGCATGAGATCAAGCACAAAGTTGAGCATGAGACCAAAGACAAGCTGGTAGAAGAGCTTGTGGCCAGGCATGATTTTCCCGTGCCTCGGTCCATGGTTGAGCACCAGATTGATCTTCGTCTGGAGCGCGGATTGCGCGCGCTGGCGGCACAGGGCATGAAGACGGAAGATATGCGTCGCATGGATTTTGGGCGGCTGCGCGCCGGGCAAGAGGAATTCGCCACCAAAGAAGTAAAATCGAGCGTGCTGCTGGCCAAGATCGCCATCAAGGAAAATCTCCAGGTCAGCGATGAAGAGCTGAATAACGAAATTGAAGCCATGGCGGCGCAGATGCAGCAGCCGGTTGAGGAAGTAAGAAAGCGTCTCACGGAAGATAACGCCGTGGAGCGTTTACGTGACCGCATGCGCAGCGAAAAAGCGTTAAACTTGCTGTACTCGAACTCAAATTAGTTTTTGCTGGGTCAACCAGCTTTGTGACGGAAGGATAAAGCGATCTTATGGCACTTGTACCGATGGTAGTAGAGCAGACCAGCCGCGGAGAACGCGCTTATGACATCTATTCGCGGCTTCTGCGCGACAACATCATTTTTATTGGCACGCCGATTGATGACACAATCGCCAACCTGGTCATCGCGCAACTGCTGTTCCTTGAAGCTGAAGACCCGGAGAAGGACATCCAGCTTTACATCAATTCCCCTGGCGGATCGATCACGGCGGGCATGGCGATCTATGACACCATGCAGTTCGTGCGTCCGGACGTGATGACGATTTGCTGCGGCCAGGCGGCCAGCATGGCGGCCTTGTTACTTTGTGCTGGTGCCCAGGGTAAGCGTTTCGCCCTACCCACTTCTAGGATTCTTATTCATCAACCCTTGATGTCTGGCCTTAGCGGCCAGGCCACGGATATTGATATACATGCTAGAGAGATTCTGCGGATGCGGGAAATCACCAGCCAGCTCATTGCCAAGCATTCCGGGCAAAAACTGGAAAAGGTGGAAAAAGACGTTGAGCGTGACTTTATAATGAATGCACAACAGTCCAAAGAATACGGAATTATCGACGACATTATTTATAAGCATAAGTAATGTAAAAGTAGTGAGGTCAGATGGGCCGCTGGCCAGATACAAGGCCCGACTGAACCAAGGAGCAAGATTGTGAAGCCGAGGACGCCCGAAGAAACTCTTCGTTGCTCGTTCTGCCATAAATCGCAGGACGCCGTTGCCAAGCTCATCTC
>C688J18823_10002857_pt1 | contig 10882 bp, 13 predicted proteins | sample HopSoiMetagenom1_FD_18823 | JGI IMG/M metagenome (IMG submission 18823) | reverse complement strand
TCCTTATGGATCCTGTGTTACAGTCACAGGAACAGTTTATAGTGCCTATCCTGGCGGAACAGAGGACGATCCAGATGGCGATGGCGATCTACATTTCACTCTAACATTAGATAAACCCTATGAAATGTATTCAAAGAATGACCCACCGTGTACAGCTTCACATAGTTTACCAAACCCTTGTTACAACATAATAGTAGAAGTCATATGTCATACAACTCCCGCTCAAAAATATACAACTCATTGGGGAGATTATTGTAATGGCGTACATTCAGAATATCCTAAAGGTCAATTTCCTAAACAAGGGGATAGACTAACTGTTAGCGGCAAATTTGTCTTTGACACTGGCACAGAAAAGTGGAACGAAATTCATCTGCTAGCAACATTAAATAGATTCCATAAGGACACGTAAATGGGAATGCAAAATGATAAACAAAGCACATCATTTATGCTGTCAAGCATATGCCCTTTTTTTGTGTACATATATACCCAAAACACCACTTCTAGGGTCGAAAATGACTCTCGGTATGATTAGTACAAGTAGACTTCTGAGGCGCGGCGCGCCTCCTGATAGAAATGATGCATTTTCCGATAATAGCTGGACATCACGGTATACATTTGATCTTGCAATCCACAAAATTGTTTCAATGCAATATATTTCATGATGCTAATATCCACTATTTGCTAAACTACCGGGCGGGGGATCTAGAAGAATTATAGACTGTTCAGTAGTAATAGGAGAAACGGTAACATTTATCTGCTTGATTTAGTGGATTAAAATGTCACTTTGACTATGATAAAATTCAACTGCGTATACATGCTTGCACTTGGTATTGTGGCGCGCATAATCTGGACATGAACAAATCCATCCAGATTTGGCTGTAGTGACGGTGTAAGTTTTGTCGCCAGATGTCGATTTGACTATATAATTTGATTCATTGATCATCAAAATCGCGCCACTTTTTTGGGCTATCAATCTGCCTATCTCTTCACGGTTAACAAGTTGTCTAGACATCATTAGGCACCGCGCGCATCTTGATGACAGTAGGTAGTTTTTCTTCTAGTGCCTCATCAAATCTTTTATTAGGATATTCTTGTCGCTCTTTTCTGATTCTAGTTACTCCATTTAGATCTTTAGTGTATATCCAAAACAAAGCATTTTGTCCATCTTCCCAAGTGATTTCAAATTTACCGCCAGTAGTTGCAGCCAGGCGCGCATGGCGGTAGCTACGGTATGATTTGTAAATCTAGAAGGATTATAGCCTTTATAGATTAACTATAAGTATTGAATCAGGTTTCTAACAGTGTCAGGGCAATGTGTAAGGCTAAGGTAGTGAATGGTCAACTAGCAGCGTTAGCTAACGAAGCAGAAAAAGCAGGTGGATTTCAACAGGCATTTGGTCCACTTGGAGATATTTTGGATGTTGGAGACGGACAAAGAATCACTCAAGAACAGGAAAACAAAGTATCGCCGGGCATCCGTGTGGGAAGATAGATTTATTTATACTACTGATAGATAGTGGTGATTCACAACAGGACTATAGTATGTATCGTCAATATAATTAGAATACTGCACTGAACTAGAAGCTAAGTAGATTATCTTAAAAAGTGATAATAATGAACGATTTACAGCAGAGAATTACAGATATTGATTGGCAAGCAGTAACAGAGAACATGAATGAAAAGGGATACAGCTGGGTGTCACAATTTTTACCGATTCAAAATTGCAATGAACTTATTGCCGAATATGATAACTCCAATCTGTATCGAAAGACAATAACGATGGAAAAGTATCGTTTTGGATTAGGCGAATACAAATATTTCAAATATCCTTTGCCTGAAATAATTCAGATCCTCAGGCATGAGATTTACCCAAAGCTTTCACCTATTGCAAATACATGGATGAAGATGCTAAACATGAAGACAGAATTTCCAGACAGATTTGATGAGCTTAAAACTCTTTGCCATGAAAATAATCAGAAGCAGCCTACAGTGCTTATTCTAAAATATGGTAAAGGAGGACATAATACCTTGCACCAAGACCTATATGGTGCTATATTTTTTCCTTTTCAAGTGGTGTTCTTCCTAAATGAGCTCGATGTTGATTATACTGGTGGAGAATTTGTATTAACGCAGCAAATTCCAAGGGCACAATCAAAAGCAATTGTTTTAAAACCGCGTAAAGGAGATATGTTGATTATCACTACAAATTTTATGCCTATAAAGGGTAGTAAAGGATATTATCGTGCACAAATGAGACATGGCGTGAGTGAGGTACATTATGGGAAACGACATACACTCGGCATTATTTTTCATGATGCCCTAGCCTAATCTCATGATATGCGACAACTACATTAACAATTTTGAACCTGAAAATTCCAATTGGTAAAGCATCTTAGCGAATAGCTATAATTTGACAACTTTGATTCATGGCGAACGATTACGCTTTTGATAATATTGACGGCTCAATATGGTTTTAGGCCCGCGCCTCATACGTACAGGAATAAATTTGACACCATAATGGGATGTCATCTACACTTAGCACGCACTATTTTTTGATAATATCTATAACCTGGCTTGCTGCATATCTTATCATAACGCTTTTTCCGATGTAGTTATGTCATATGTTTTAAGAATCCGATGTTTCGATGTGTTACTTATCGGGTATTAACAGAACAAAGTATTTTGATTCGAATTGACTAACTGATGTTACTATCTATAGATATCATCAATTAGAAGGTGATAGAGATCAAGTTCATCACTGATCCTGATACTTTTACCTATCAATAGAATCAGCCAGTCCTGAATCTTACCATAGTCAGGCTGCCGGTTAAGATTTTATCAAGGACGGCATATCATATCTGACTTATTATGAATCCAGGCCAATGTAGCCGTAACAGGTTTGATAAGGCCTGCAGATTACAATGATATTCGATATTATAGGCCGGAAGACGAGCGATGGTGATTTGCATATTTTGCTTACCCCCGATGCTAAAGATGATAGCGATCTGATGAATACTGCTAATGGGAATAGAATGACAGTAGACGTTGATCCACATGTACATATTCCTGATCTTAGAGATGGTTACCATGTGCGTATTACTGGTAAATGGGTTCAGGATATAGGAAATCCAAAGCCAACACATGCCCAATGGAACGAAATTCATCCGGTAGAGAGTATAGAGAAGATCTCATAGGTGTCTATCTAAAGTCGTCATAATCTTTATCTAGTTAGTGTATTCTGACTTGCTACACGAGGTCTGAGCCAAAGCATACAAAGACTAAATATACTTGTCCCTTGGCTGGGACATACAAGGCCTAGGACCGATAGTGCCATACATCCCCATGTGGAAAGATCTACTACTACACCGTGCTAGTAAGTTCGGAATATGTATTAAAATACTGTGTATTAGACAGATGCGCCCTTCTGGTATGGGATGATGAATTGTAAAGTATTACAAATCCTGGACTACTAAGGGAGGGAATTTTCTTTTACCTCATCCTCTAGCCGTGGTGTCGAGAGACGTCTCTCTTTCATACCCTTCTCTCTAAGTCGTCTGCAATAAAATATGTACATTACTTTAAAAATAGTTTGGGCTACTGCAAACTATATATGCTAAGAAATTCTTCTAAGTATGATGCCAAATAGAATCTTCTTCCTTGATAATAAGGGATCACAGTTAATACTTTTTGTCTTTATGACTACACTCATTGTCCTAATGGTAATATCTGTCCCACTATCACATTACAATATAATATCTGCTCAAGCACAGATTGGAGTTACCCCTGATTCAAATAATAGTAACAATAATAAGACTAGTCTAAGCCCAGGAATCAATGTTAATAAAATAGCGAATGCTACCAACTTGGCTAATCAGGGTGCAGTGGCTTTTACAGGAAAATCAAAGATACACAATTTACCTAGATCGGCAATGACCGCTGTCCCTCCTCCAAGTACTAACCCAGCACCTCTCACTGCAAATCCAGACTTTATTAAATCTGAAAAAGTGAAAGCAAAACTAGGTATAAACAAAACTTCAAGTACCACTGCAGTAGAACGCTTTCCTAAATTAACTTTAACTCCAAACACAACGAGAACGACAGCATCTTTGCTAAATACAACAAATGCATTAACACCATCTACTACTAGCAGTGCAAATACTTCAGCCCTTAACTCAAACATGGTTGCTGCAAATACTACAAGATCTAATACCATATTTGGATTTGAGGGAATTAATAGGAATATGGGTGGAGGAGGATCACCATCAGATACTGCTTTGGCAGCATCACAGAATCGTATAATTGAGATGGTCAATCTAAGAGGAGAGATCTTTACGAAAAGCGGTAATATGATATCTTTATTTTCTCTTCGTCAGCTTTTCAATATTAACAAAAATAACTTTATATCTGATCCAAAAGTATTGTTTGACTCAAGTACCGGAAGATGGTTTGCAACACTCATGGATGAAGACTCTCAAAGTGTCCATCTGGCCGTCTCTACCACCAATGATCCAACAACAACTACTTGGAACACTTATAACTTTGCATTCCTCAATTGTCCTGATCAACCAACAATCGGTTTATCAAATGATAAAGTTGCCATAAGTGTGAATACATATACAGATAATTGCAATGGCGATTTCAGCGGCGTACAATATACTACTGTTGATAAGAATGATGTGATTGCAGGTGCTACTTCACCAAAATTCACGCAATCTCAACTTGATGCTTCTCAATTTTCATTACATCCTGTGCAGTCTTTTAGTCCAACATCAACATTATTTATGGTCAGCCTAAATCCAAATGGCGGTAATACTGTTAGACTTGTGGCTTTGGATGGCACAGCACCCGATGTTCGAGTAACTACTGATGAGCATATCCGTCTTCTAGCTATGCATGTACCGCCAGTTGCAACTCAACCTGGAACATCCGTTTCGGTAGACACAGGTGATGCAAGGGTACAAGATGCTATTTGGCGTCAAGGCAAACTCTGGCTTACTGCTAATAATGGATGTAGTCAGTCTAGATCTACAGAAACCCATTCATGTATTAGGTTGACAGAGCTTGATACAAACTCCAAAACAGTCAACCAAGACTTTGACATAACTGGTCCTAGTATTGACTACTATTATCCTTCGATACGTATCGATACGTCTGGAAACTTGGTAGTTGTAAGTATGCTGTCTTCAGATCGTATTTTTCAAAGCATGATGGCTGTTGGAAAGCCTATAGAAGATTCTGTAGGTCAACCGATAATTTTGAGGTCAGGAACAATGTCAGATCCGAACAGCAATGCAAATTGTGGTACTCCTGATACACCAATACCTTGTGTCAGAGCGGGTGATTATTCTGCAGCTGCAAATGATCCGTCCACCCCTTCAACTGTGTGGATAGCCACTATGTATTTACCATCATCATCTTGGTCCACTTATGTGGATCAAGTAAATGCATCTTCTCTCAGGTAGAGCATATAGAAGTATAGAAATTCAAATAACCTAACTGGAAATCATAGAGGATAACAAACAAGAGCTGTGAGCATGGACTACACCATCCCACACCGCCACCTATTCAGCCACTTGCAAATAATTTAATTATTTTAAGCTCCTCATATTTTGCTTTGACAATAAATTTGTCCCTGTCAAACGAAAATGATTCAGGTGCGTTATTCTATGCCTCAGTGATTCGGAGTGGATACTGCCTTCAGAAATATGGAAGTGTTGGACCATCACAATATGTTGTAAGTTCTTATCCTTATGTTCCCGCAATCTCAATTGTTGTTGAAATATCCATCTAGAAGTTGATTTAACTAGCTGATGAATCTGATCACTTGACTTTTCTAAAGGCGATAATATCTTTACCTTTTCATTTTCTAATACAACAAGCTCTATTTTCTTCCTTTTCTTACTATGCACTCTGTCATACTATATTCTTCGTTTTCCAACATGATGAATGAAGTTGTTGCCAATCTGGATGCACTCAGTAAATCTACAATTGTCCCAGCGATTTGACTTACGTCCCTATTGACATTATTTTTTGAAACCTCAAAATGGCTTACTAATTAGAAGTATTTTATAGTATTATTTTATTATGTAGTGCTGCACAGTGTGGCACAGTACTCGCTAAACTTCCCACTGCCCAAAAAATATTTTTTATTTTATNCCTAGTCTTAAAAAGACATATGATAATAATATGTCAAAGCCTTTATGNATCTGTACAGTTTGTGGAGACGATTTTACTAGAAAATCTTCTGCAAAAAGACATGCGAACAATATCAACATCCATCGTGAAAAGCCCCCCATCGTTAGATACATAGATTATGTCATAGCAAGAGTCAAAGGAGATTACCCGAAGCCAATAATCCCTCCGCGTCTACAAATGAGAAATATAAATAAGGTACACAAGTCACATAAACCAATTTTTACTCATGACTACAATAATACTTTGGATGCGAGAGCGATATCAAGCAGTGAGTTCGACGCTGTCAGCCACTTAAACGTCCCTCCGTCTACGATGAAGGATATTGATTTCAAAAACTCATCCTTTGATTCCGATACTCTTGGACAACAATTGCCCAAATCAAATTATAAACTACAAGGATGGTCTCGTGGTGGATCTCAAACTACTTTATCTTCCAAATTTGAAGAGATTAAGAAATTATTAAACTCAAGTCATTCGTCTGAAATCGTAAATACTATATTAGCCACTCTTGCTAAACAGGTCTTGTACGACGGTGGAAGCGAGAATGTTTTAGATCAATATTTGGAAAAAATTAGACCGGTAATTAATCGATTACAAGCATTCGATTATCTATTACCTCCAAAAAGCTCAATAACCGGTACAAATATTTCTGAACAAGGAGCACAGCAGGGATCATCTCACAGCCCTTTTCGAGATGTATCTTTAGATGAAGCTGCAGCGAAAAAGTTAGAGCAAATTAGACTGTTACTGACATCTCATTATCCACAGCAGTTTGTGATCAAGGTCATTACGGATTTAACAAGAAATTTCAATAACACTAGAGATTGTACTTTTCTAGATGAAGCATTCGAACGTCATTGTGCAAATATAAGATGGCGTCAAATGCGGCAATAATGTATTTACTTGTTAGCGTATTGGTGAGATCTGAATAAGTACGGCTACATATGGATTTGTTATGTGTATGTGCTTGAAGCATATAAATATGGCAGCAGTTAGCGTAACGGCAAAATGTACACTCCCATAGCGGATTGACTTGTATTGATTTTCAAAGTAGGTGCTAACCATCAGTTTTGAATGGACCTGGGCCTTGACCTTAAATCATTAACTACGACTATAAATACACTTCACAGCTTAGTGATGTTTATGTTCGTGTTAGAAATTTAATAATTTTAAATTGACTCAAGGATATCTCCAAAAAAATATGGCTGAGCATAGTGGTTTTATTAAACTGACCTCGATATCATCATCAAATCATGTGAATAAATCTGTGATATCGTTGGATGGTTTATTGTTGGAACATGTAACAAAAGAAGAGAACAATATGATGATTATATCAACTGACGATGATAATGGAAATAAGTTAATCATTCCCAGATGCAAAGTATTCTCAGAAGATAGAAAAAATGGTAATACGTGGACCCAAATTTACGGGTCAATAGTGTTTTTAAGCGATATCGGCAAAATACCGCTGACAAATGAATGCTGAGGAAGCCTTTATTGTATTCTCGGTTACTGCTGCTAATCTTTGATTTAACTTTGGAGTTAGTAGCGCGTTTGCATCTATTCCTATGAAGTTCCGGCCATTCTGCAGGACAACTACTCCGGTTGTTCCATTGCCGGCAAATGGGTCCAACACTGTTCCTTCCTTGGAACAAGTCATGCCCATTACTATTTGTATCAATACATAAGGAAAGTCTGATTTGAATTGTCCTTCTGCTGGTTCTTTGTATGGTGCTTTGATTACTGAACTGCTTAGTATCTTGCGCATTGTGTATGATTCGTTCTGATTGAAGTAATACCTAGGATTGCTTTTGACAAACCACAATAGATATTCCCAATCGCGCCTGAATCTATTCATTTTATCTGCAGAGTATAATTCTAGATTATCGTTCGGCCTCTGCCATATGAGCTTGCTTCTGAGACTTCAATCATGTTCTATAACCATCACTGTGACGAATCGCTCCGGTATTAGCGATATATTTCAATCTGTGTTGTGATAATCTCCTATTTGCAGCCAGATACTGCCAGTTGACTTTACTACTCTTGGAGTCTTTAGCATTATTGCTGTAAGTTCTTCCATCTCTTTGTAGTTGTATGGTGGTTCCAGCGATGTGAAAATGCAATCTACTGATTCGTCTTCAAGGTCTTCAAGTTTCTTTAATGCGTCACCTTTAATGATTGTAAAAGTCAGCTACTTCTCTCCTGCACATATCACACAACATCTCAGTCCTACCTTCGTTAGACCAGGTAACTATCATTACTTCCTTCTTGCATCTAGGACATACCATCAAATCATGATAGGTGTCAGACATTTGATTTAGTCGCTCTCCTTTGTTCTAACTCCTGCTGTGTCGTTGCTTCCTGTTCTCTTACTCCCTCATGCTTTGCTTCATCTGCTTTGAATATCTGTTCGTCTCGATGTAATCTCACTTCACCACTTTTGCTATCGATTACTACCTTTTGCCCAATTCGGATAGTGTTTTTTGCTACAAATTCCTGTGGTTTATCCGATTCTGTAGCGGATTTGACTACACTGATTACGCTTTGATCTGTTCCAGTTGAAGTGAATAGGGAACTGGTTGACATGGGACCATTAATAGTGTTTGCTCGGTTTAAATTTGTATGGTGAGATACCAAGTCTTCGTATGCTTTGGGATCTTTTTCTCTGTGAACTCCCATATTGATTACAGTCTTGATTGCATCTATTTTTTCCTGGCTATGTTGTCAGATGTGAATGTGTGACCGTTTATTTCCATGTGACCATCTACGCAATAGAAATCCTCAACTAATCCTAGTGGCGGGTCCTTGGTTCGTTTGTCATATCCAGGTTGCCGGATCATATTCTATCACACCTTCTAACACATGGCCTTCTTTATCTAGAAACTTTGTGCGAACTTGCACATCTAGATTATCCTGATGGTTAAATTACTATTCTCGTGTGTTTGATTTTGTAGAAATTGATTCTTCTTTTTTATAGAACGCCTAATGCATTTATGGTAAAGAACTGGTATAAAGACTCCAGACCAGAATGACCTTAATACTGAATTTTATAGAGTAACATTATATGCTTTCTTCCGGCGAGAGACAAAAACAAAATTTACCTACACAGAGATATCTGTAAATATAATAAACAGTTCTAATGTGGTAAAACCACAGATTTATTCAATAGCTCCTTTGAACGAGAATGAAAAAGTATCCGTCAAAAAGGCATTTGCACTTAATCCAAAGATTGAATTGTGTGAGGTTAAAGTGGATCCAGGGTTATCCTATACCTATACAAAAGAATATACAGAAAAACATCCTATTATAATAGCACTTTTTGCTGCAAAACAGGATGTTACGTGGCAATACATAACAAGTGCAGGAGTTAAAGAAATTGCAGGCACTCAAATTCTAGAATTGATAATAAAACAACCAGTAAATACATCCTCTAAATGGGAAGCAGGTTTCCGGAAGTTAAACTTGAGTGGAGGGGAAGAATAGTAAAACTATCATCAAAATTGAGAAATAGAAAAGTTCCTGCTCTTGAACCCAAGTTTGAAAGATTCAAGTTGCCGCCAAATCAACTTATTTTCTCATAATTTTGATCTATGTGTAGCAATGATCTTTATTTAATATCTTACAATTATCTCATAGAACGGTTTGTTTTCTTCTTAATTTATCAGTACTTATCGGATAATATCCTTTTTGCTGGCACCATTAAGACCTTCCTTTATCTTTGTCCAGGATTAAAGTTGAGCCTTATAATTTGTTACATTTATCCAGTCAGTAATTCATTATGGAAAATGATTTTCATTTGGCAACTTCCTTGCATTAAACAAGTATGGCAAAAGTATCCTCCATATGCAGTATTTCCTACGATCGGGGTATTGGAGTCGCAAAAGGGAATCTATCCATGAAATGGTATGGCTATTTCTATTGCCAATAGTGGCTGCATTTGACCTATCAAAGTGTATACTTTGTCTATTTACTTAGCCTAGGTCAAGGTACTCTATCCCTTTATGGATATCAACGTTCTGAAGAGGAGTCTGATCTACATATGAATATGATTTTACTGCAGAGACCAGGTCACTAATCCTCGTTATACTATTCTTAATATCATAAAGCAAACGATCAACCATTGTTGTTGTAGCGAGCCAACCCAAGGTATCTTTAAAATTCTGCTCTGCTCTACTGTTATCGGTACTATCTTCTGGGGACATTATGGTACTAGCGATATCCTTTATAGTATTCACAGTGATTCCTATATTGACTAATTCGGATGCCAGCTTCCAGCCATCACTAATACCGTGAGATTCACGCCATCATATATCTGCTCCTCATTTTCACATTGTTTTATTATATCTTTTGTACCACTGTCGCTGCTACCAGAAGTCTGGTAATTAGAATCAAATTTTGCAATGTCATTTCTTAATTAGAAGTGTATGACCATTTTGGAGAAGTTATTCCTCCAGGACTATTGAAATTTAGCTGTAAATACAAAATAATGCATTTTGAGTCCAGCTGCATCTACAATATCCACATCAATTTCTTCATCAGCCGCAGCCTCAGCCGCCGCGTCTTCGCTGTTGAAGTCGCATATTTCGTCAGCTGCAGCATCCGCTGCTGCATCAGCAGCATCTTTTGTAGCTAAAAAAGCTGGTGCATCAGCCGCAGCCGCAGCCGCAGCCGCTTCAGCTGCATCTAG
>C688J18823_10002856_pt1 | contig 10882 bp, 21 predicted proteins | sample HopSoiMetagenom1_FD_18823 | JGI IMG/M metagenome (IMG submission 18823) | reverse complement strand
CCTTTCGGACAGTTGTCAAAAACAAATCCTGTCTATTTGCGAAAATAGTTCTTGACATAATGTATACATTATGATATCATCTTGAATACTCGCGATCCGTCCCCCTGAACTCCCAAAGGACGGCCAAAACAGGAGAAGATAATGAGCGGCAACGAGTTTTCTGTGTATCAATGGTTCCCTGATGGGAGCTATGAGCGTGTTCGTGAGTTCGTATCTGCCGACGAGGCAGTGCGGGCTTTTATGTTTTATACAACCAACGTAGCGGCCAAGCATGGTATCACTCAGAAGGTGATGATTACCGATGGCGGTGATAGCTGTGTGAGAGAGTGGATCACGGGTAAAGGTGTTGTATATCCGAAGGAAAGCGAAGGCTCGTGTGAGACACACAAGGACTAAAAATGATGTTAGACAATTTGGATAAGGCCGAGGCCCATACCATCACTGCAATACGAAGATTGGAAATGATACTTTGGCTCATACGCCAAAAGAGGGTATCTCCCGAGAAGCACGTACCAGCATATTTTGATCTGATCACCAACGATTTAGCTGCAATACAAGACGCCATATTCACTGAGGAAGAGTACACAGAGTATGTGGCGAAGGGCATAGCCCGATTGAGTAAGCGACATTCATACGAGTATCAAGTTACCTCCGACGACAATGGCAATGTGTACTATAATGTGGATGCATTGCTATCCCGCGAAGAAATGAAGCGAAGCGTTCTGTTTGCTAGGAGGTTGCCATGACCGGCTCACGGTTCACATGGCGACCTCAACTCACACCTGAGAGGCTTAAGGACTTTGTAGCAATAGAGAACATATCAGCCCAAACCCCATTGATCGAGATATGCAAGGCTGGTGTTGTGAGACTATGGGTTGCATACGATACAACTAGAACGGAGGGAACATTCACAGAAGTACTACGTGATGGAACTGTACAGACCGTAACCATATACCCAAGTGGAAAAAGAAATGCGATCATCAACAGACCAGCACACACTAAGGATACAAGAGTACGTAAGGCAAAGAAACAAGTTGCTGCTAAAAGGAAACCCCGACGATCTAAGGCAGTGGATGCGGGAGCGAAAGATACCCGTACCAAGAAGCAAAGACGAAATGCTAGTTGTGATGCACAAATCAATCACAGCAGCATTAAGCTTACCCAAGGAGTATAGACAGAGAAGTAAAGATTGGCTATCGGTGAGGAACCTGAAATCCCTAGACGATGGAGACTTGAAGTGAAAGTAACTGTTACGTTTGACGTAGGCGAAGAAAGCGATATGGTTATAGGTTCTAACTCAGTAGAGCGTGTGATCAATACGACCACGAGGATTGTATCCGAAACAGAACGCGATGAAGACGAAGTTGACACGAACATACAGGATTGGGAGATTTGTAAGCCCATTGTTGTAAACATATGGAATGCTGTGCGTGACGGCATCTTCCGAGCAAAGAAGGACAACATGCCACAGGTCCGCGATTGGGTCGTGTGAGACACACAACTACAGGAAACTGACAGATGCCTATGAAGAAGATACATGTTGAGTTTGAGTTAGACCCTGAACTCTTTATGAAGATGCTACAGCATGGTAGCTCAAGCATGAAGATATCAGTCTTCGGTGACGAGAAGAAAGCAAAGCTACCCAAGGAAGAAGCTAAGCTATTAGGTGCTCCCAAGCAGAGTAATCGAGGGCTTGTGAAGGGTGGTGCAAAGAAGATCATTATGGATTATGCAAAAGTCCATAAGGATGGGTTTAGTCCAACAGCGGTTAGAGAACCTGTTATGGAAGCAGGGTATGCCAAGAACACTACCTCGCCACAATTGATGGCGTTGATGCAGGAGGGATTTCTCAAGAGGAAGAACGGCTCATACTTCCCAACCGATAAGGGGATGACCTATGGCCAAGAAAGTTAACGGCCATGGATCGGGGGCATTGAAGCTGTACACATCGTACAACTTTGTGGATAAAGACCCGGTGATCGACAAGATGCGAACACTGGTTAAACGTGAGGGGCTCAAGTATGGGAAGATATCTGAGCTATCTGGCGTCTCTACCACGACGATGCATAACTGGTTTGAGGGCAAGACCAAGAGGCCGCAATATGCTACAGTTATGGCAGTGGTCCACGCTCTTGGATATCGTAACACGTTTACCAAGCGAGGACAGTGATGGACATTAACTTGGAAGAGTTCACTCGTAACCTTCTCAACGAGTCAGACCGGCTCACCGAGAATGCCAAGGGTGATGACGCGAGCACGTATATCATCAAGTTGACATCGGCAACTATGCTTACTTCTCTCGCCCGTTGTCTCTTGTCAGCCGATCAGCAACCAAGGACTACGCAATGAGCAAGTCGTTTCGCGTAGATGTTACCGTTAACTACCGTGACGGAACGGAGAAGACCATCAAGTGCAACCCACGCAATGTTCGCGACCTGAAGAAAACCGTAGAGCATTTCGTGTCTATCGAACCACAAGCTTCCAGCTTTATATTCACAGTGTGTGAGACACACAAGGAGAGTTAGCATGACCGAGACTACAACCGATCTAGGTTTCCAAGCGTCTATCTACGCTGATCTGGATCAGATGCCACACCGTCTGAAATTCCCAGATCGCTCGAACAAAGGAAAGAGTTTTGCTCTCTTGGCTATGTGGAAGAAAGTCCAGCAGCTTGCAGAGAAGAAGTACGAAACTCTTCTCGCATCCATGATTAAGGAAGATATGATTGACGACCCGAAGGGGATCACCACACCGGGCAATCACGTCTTAGCTGAAAGCGGGAAGTTCTCTGTAGTAGTCAATGTGAGTGTGCCGCGGAGGGAGTTCAATCCAGACTGGTTGGCTAACAAGCTGATGAAGGAGTATAAGGTTCCGGTCGCTACCACCAAGCAACTTATTGAGGAAGCCAAACGACCGGGTACGACGCAAGTACGTCGGCTCACTGTAGCAGAGAAGGGAGCATAAATGGCATTGGTCTTGGCACCTAGTTTTGATGACAAGACCCGCGAAGAAGTGGAGGCGCATCTTGAACAGGTGCGTCTTCGCCGCATAGCGGGGGCAATGGAATACCAGCAATCCAAGATGCTGAAACTCGAACGTGAGGAAAGCACTCTCCATAGTAAGCTCGCAAGGAACTACGACCAATTGGGCAAAGCTCTCTTGCGTATCGACAAAGACATTGAGAAGGTCGAACAGTATCTCAATGCATGCCACATGATCCAAACAGAGCTAGGTCTAACTATAGACCGTATCGCTCTATCCAAGAGGAAGTAACATGGCGGAAGAGAGGATGGAAGTCGTACCCGGTTCGCCGGAGCAAGTTGAAGTATTCCTTGATCTGCAACGTATGCTGGTCAAGCTTTATAACATGTGGCCCGAGGACTCTGCCATTGCTGTGTATGCCGCAGCAGCGGGGAGTGTCATTTCTCTAATAGAGGCACAGTATAGGATACATGTCGAAGAGTGTACAGGCTGTCAAGACGAAGGTCGTCCACCTACCATCGATCTCGTGTCCACAGCTAGAAGCAACTTTGATTATTACTATAACAGGGGGACGGAACAGGCACGTAAAGATAAGGAAGGCGCAACCGAGTTCGTTAGCAAGTTCTTTAATGGAAAGCACTCATAGGGGGAACGTATGGATTGGAATGATTACAACAGGGAGTTGCAAAAGAGAGTAAGTGATCCCGGCACAAGGTATATGCTTGGCCTTGTGTACGAGCGAGTGTTGGATTGCGCGAAGCAGGTCGATCAGAATAATAGTCTTTTATTGGCGTTCGCTGAAACTATGCAAGCCATGGTTAACGTCAATGAGGAGACAGCGGCTAAAGTGCGTGGTCTGCAAAAGGCTGTAAGCGGTCAGCATGATGGCATCAGTGTCGAGAGTGAACCCATAACCAATGAGTGACAAGATGCCATACAAATATATAGTCATTAAGCCTGACGGCGCACTTTCGTGTGAGACACACGCCAAGCCACCACAATGGAGGGAAATTCAAAAGTATGTCGGGGGTCCATTTCAACTGGTTCCATATTTCTCTTCACTTGAGTTTGATGGCACGAAGTATAATCGTGGGACTGCGTATTGCAACGAAGAAGGGTGGATTAAGCGCATGGCACCTAATCCTCTCGCGACCGCGTGTTGGATCAAAGCATGTCCGAAAGGAGACCCCGAGCGAATGCAAATAGCGGGGCCGTTGTTGTTCGTCGTAAAGGAGAGGGTGGATGTCAAAGGAAGTTAAAGGTTTTCTAGCCGCAGATGGTACGTTCTTCGACCGAGAAGCTGAGTGTGATCGTTACGAGGCAATGAAAGAATTAGAGAAGCTGTGTGACACACACGAAACCAACTTTGAGAACTTCCTAGTCCTACTCAATTCTTGGCATGGGCCAATAGAAAGGTACTACGATGCGGACAACAAATGTGAAGCCCACCAAGTCGGGAGGGTCCAAGAGCCAGAGCCCGAGCCCGATCCCGTCGAACGGATGGCAACACTTTTACCAACTAAGAGAGATCGTCCCAACTCTCCCCGCAGAGAGAGGTACATTAAGAGCATTCTCGAACAGTCGATTAGAGGCGATATCTGAATGTCCAACGTTTGGAGTGGTACACTCTCAACGTCAATACCCTCAACACGCCCGAGCTATGGCGCTCGAAGCCGGGGAGGCCATGCATCAGTTCTTTGCCGCAATGCGTATATGGCAGATGCATGTCATGCAGAAGCTCCCCGACCACGCCAAGGTAACAGGCAATCGCATCTTTGGAGAACCACGTTGGAAGGAGGTTTGGACAGCATGCAGGAAGCAAGCAAATGACATGGACCAAATCAGCCAACTGGCTGTTGATATCCTCAATACATCGGGGTACTACGATGACCCCAATGATAAGAACCGAACTCTGTCTAACATGCAGACCGCCTCAGTGGTATATGCTAGAGAAACGTATCGATATTTACATGCATGGCCGATTTGGGTTGCCGATGTCAAGTCACCGCTTAAACCCACAGGCGTTGAGCAGGTCTTTGACTGTGTGCTTGAGTACACAGACGGAAAGAAGATCAGGTTCATCGGGACGTTGGATGGTATCTTGGTCAACACAGTTCGGGACAATCGAATTACCATGGCCGACAACAAGACAGCTTCCCGCATGGACAAAGCATGGGTAGAGGCACACAAGACCAAGCACCAATTCACAGGCTACATGGCTTGCGGGATGGCCATGTTCGGCATCCAGATGTGGCATGCTAGGATATACGGGAGCCGCATCAAGCCAATGTATAGGGGAGAAGACGTACACATTGAACCAATCCAGCGAACTAGAGACGATATAGACCATTGGGCTAATTGGGTCAGGAGGCAAGTCGAGATATTCGAAGAGTACAAGATCGATTGGGAGCATGCGGAGCGACGCACACACTCTTGCAATAGGTACTTCAGGCCGTGTGCCCTCATTCCCTTTTGTGCTGACACTCCAGAGGGGCGTCAACAGCAATGGGAACAGATGATAGATACGATCCCATCGCCTAGCGAGAGAGCGATAGAGGCATGACAAACGGAAATGGAAAGAGTAAGTTCGTAATCAAGAAGGGAACAGACGTGGCTTCCCGCTTGACTATGATCTTGTGGGGGCTGCCCGGTACAGGAAAGACTACATGGGCAGCCACCGCACCGGGAGATAAGCTTTGGGTGTCATATGGAGATAGCGAGCATATCAGTGTGATGAACAGGAAGGACATTGACGTGCTTGATCTATCTGCGTATTCAGTTGATGACGTGTTCAATCATGGGCTGAGTACCAATCCATATGACTTGGATCATTACTTAGCGGAGCACAGAAACATCAGGACAGTTGTGTGTGACTCACTCACAGCAGTTCAGTATCTAGGCTTGAAGAAGGCCGTAGATGATAAGATGGGCAAGGGTCAGAACTTCACTCCTACAATGCAAGACCCCGGTCGAGCTGCATACGGTGGACGTAACCAAAACTTACTCGGCATAATGAAAGCTCTTCTTACCATCACAGCTAAACATCGAAGGCATTTGATATTCACTGCCCATGAAAGTGATCCGATAACCATCATGAATAGTGGCAAAGAGGAAGTGGATCGCATTTCAATAACTCTAGGCGGACAGCTAGTTGGTCAAGTGTCTGCTGCAATCTCAGAGATATGGAACCTGAGACAAGACACAATTGGTAAGAATGACCGAATAATCACTACTAGGGTGTATGGCAAACGTAGACCTATGAAAACGAGAATGTTTAGTCAGAAGGGTCCAGCAGAGTTTGTCATAGTTTACGATCCAGACAAGCCCGATACTGCACCGGGGCAGATAACCATCGCCTCATTTTGGGAGCAGTGGCAGAAGGGTGGCATGCAAAAGATATTTGTGCCTGACAACAGACGTGGAGCTAGGAAGGAAGGAACAATTCTAGGCCCAACTTCGGCTGTGTGAGACACACGAGCTTCCGACCGGGGATGTATCGCACCTCGTGGATGGGCCGGTCCCCATCCCACATATAGTGAGAAGTATAATGGCTGAACAGGAAGAACTTGGTATTATCCAACTGGATACCAATCTTGCGGATGTGGAACGTCCCCCGGAAATTCCCGTGGGTCGCTATGTCGGCGAGATTAACTCCGTCGAGGTGAAGACATCGGGTGCAGGTAACGAATACTTCGCGCTCCGTATCCTCGTTCCCTCGGAGAACATTCCTGCGGAAGTAGCAGAGCACTACGAAGACGGTGCGCTGTTCTTCTACAACAGGCTGTTGGTCCCCAAGTCCAACGACCGTCGTTCGCTGTGGAACATCAGGCAGTTCATTGAGAAGATCGGCCTTGACTCCAACACGAACGAGATCAACCCGAACGAGTGGATGAACCAGCGGGTTGGTGTTGTGATCGGAATGGGTAAGGACCTTGAAGGCTCGTTGAGAGCGGAAGTTCGCTCTATCTTCGCTGCTGAAGAGGCTCCGGCTCAGGCCGAAGAGGAAGAAGAAGAAGTGGCTCCGGCCAAGACCGCTGCTGGTCGCGGTCGTCGCCGGTAAATAAGACCGGGGGTTGTGTGTATCACACAACCCCCATTAACCGGAGTAGAGTAAAATGCCTGATGTTAACCTGATCACGATATCGTTGAGCCCTCCCCACCCTGAGAGCGGGATGGTCCCGACGGTCGTGAGACTATCGGGTCAAGATAAATATAACTTTGATCTAGCAGCACAGAAGTTGGGCATGTCAAGGGCCGTGCTTATGCGGGTTCTGCTAGTTAAGGGCGCTGATCGAATACTCAGCGAACTAGGTGTGCGAGCCGAATACGTACAGAACGAACACATAGACCTTAGTAAAGGGGAGACCCTATTCGATGAAAAGGCAGGAGATTAGCCTATCGCTAGAACAAGAAGAGGCGGTTGAAATGTGCCTCGACAGTCTCAACCGCATCTTCTCTGTTACTGGTCGAGCAGGTACGGGCAAGACTAGCGTCTTGGGGATAGCCTACGAAGAGACAATAATACAGGTGGGTTCGGGCAAGGTTGTGTTGTGTGCCCCTACAGGACGAGCAGCGAAGCGTATCTATGAACTCACTGGCATTAAGGCAAAGACTATCCACAAGCTGCTAGAGTTCCCGGAGCCCGACGATGAAGACGAACATGGAAACCCTATACCTCCTGATCCTCGTCGTAACCGCGAACGTCCTATTTACGAGCGCGTCGTTTATGTTGATGAGAGTTCTATGCTGTCACAGCAGCTATACGAACAACTCATGGCTGCGTTGCCACCAAATGGCAGAATTAGGTTCTTTGGTGATAACGAACAACTGCCACCTGTGGACAAGGGCGCACCCTTTGAGGAACTTCTCAAGACCCGAGCTTTCAAACGGCTCAATAGGTGCTTCCGCTCCGACGATGAAATCCTCTTCAATGCAGAGCGCATCAGGGTCGGAAGACTACCCGTAAGAAATGATAGGTTTGAGATTATCTATACCGAGCAACCCATCAAGCAACTGATCTCGTTCACCACGCAGGAGATAACACAAAGTGGCGTTCAGATTATCATGCCTACAAGAAACGGCAACTTCGGGACGAATAGGGTCAACCCTTCGTTGCAGCTTAAGTTCAATCCGACGGGAGACATCTTGCGAGTGGATCGTAAGGCTAAAATCCTCAAGGATGCACCGCCACCTGTTGCGCTTAGAGGTGGTGATAAGTTCCTATGGAACCAGAATGATTACACTCTCAAGCTTTTTAATGGAGACTTGGGTTACATCGATTGGGTCAACTCAGAAGACGGTTCTCTTCAAATATCTACAGAGGAACGACAGCTTGTTGTACCACCGTTTATACAGGTCTATAGCCCGTTCCACGGATCAATCATTCACTATGATCCAAGGAAGAAGATCGAACTTGGCTATGCTATTACCACTCATAAGTCACAAGGGAGTGAGTTCGACACGGTGATCTATTGCATGACGAGGGCTGCGCCTCGTATGTTAAACAGGAGGAACTTTTACACAGCAGTTACAAGAGCAAGACACAACGTGGTTATCATCTGTGACAGGATGGGCATGACCAACTCCATGAGGAAGTACAATGGCGGTTAAAGACGACGAGATAGACCCTGAGTTCAAGGAAGGAATGCATGTCATTGCATCAGCCCTTGATGAGCTTTTCAATGAGGACAAGAAAGGGAAAGATCGCACCACAGGCTTCGTGCTACTTATATTCCCATTCTCTGAACTTGATAAGGCCGAGCCGCGATGCAACTATATTTCCAACGCGGATCGTGAGAACGTAGTTACTTTGCTCAAGGAAATGGTTGCCCGATTTGAAGGCCAACCCGAAATGAGAGGGCATGCATGACACCATCTGACAGGAAGATAGGAGCGTGGCTATCGGCTGCGTTAGAAGACCCTAAAGTCTGCAAGGAGTTCAAAGCAGACATTCTGGAATGGTTAATGGAGAAGGATGATATGTCATCTTCGCATAAGGACGTGCCTGAGTACGACGAAGCTATCGTGTGTGAGAACCCGGAGTGCAAGCATGTAGAGGCCCCTGCCATCACAGGTCTCTACGGGATAGCAGGAGGTGGCGGTGCTGGTGTGTATAGTGTGTGCGAACATTGTGGCACTGTACTTAGCAAGTCGATAGACGTGGATGCGTGTGAGACACACGAAGAAGAGGAAGAGGAAGATGGACACGAAGACGCCGAAAGTGCTGCCCATACTGAAGTTCGCGGAACCGACGAAAACAAGTGAACTTGAAGATCACTTTCGTGCTCACGCATCCGACTTGGGTCTAGTGACCCAAGTCTTTTCGGAGGGTCCAATCAATGCCAGTATTGCTATTGTTGGAGAAGGTCCGGGAGAGTCCGAGGTCTCGAAGGGTAGACCGTTTATTGGGGGCTCTGGAAAGCTCCTTTTCGAAACCCTCAAAAGCATTGGTCTACATCGTACTGACATCTATACTACAAACGTTGTTAAGAGGCAAATTTCGTTATCTCGACATGGAAATGAACGAAATGAAGTTAAACGCGAAGAGTTCGCCAAATGGGCCGATCTTTTGGAATGGGAGCTTGCGAGATTGCCCAACCTCAAGACGGTTCTTATTATGGGAAACTTCGCACTCAATGCCCTTATGGGTGAGGAGAAGGTCACGAACTGGAGAGGGAGTGTCATACAACCGGCTAAACTACCCGGTAATAGACTAGGTACATATGTCGTCACGATCAATCCAGCTTACGCTATGCGTGAGTTGAAGCTAGAACCTGTGTTCACACTAGACATCCGTAACCGGCTGGGGGCAGTTATCAATGGTACGTACAAGCCTTACTCTATCGAGACGCTCATTAACCCGTCGTATCAACAAGCTCGCAGAGCGATCCGAGATATTAAGAAAGCAGGAAAACCAACTGCGCTCGACATTGAGTGGATTGCTAAGGAAACAGCTTGTGTGGGTCTCGCTAATGATCCAAACCACGCAGTCTGCATTAACTGGAGAGACGATAGAAGTAACCGTTATACCCTTCAAGAAGAAGCTGACCTCCTTTACGACCTCCAAGACTTGTGTGACACACACAAGGCAAACGATGTCCCGCTCATTGGACAGAACGCTCAGTTCGATACTTACGCTTTGCGGCTTAAAGATTGGCTCAGTGTTTCATTCTCTGATGACACCCTTCTCATGCACCACACTCTATACCCTCAACTTCCACACAGCCTTGGATTTCTCACAAGCCAATACACAACCCATCCTTTCTATAAAGACGAACTTGAGTCTTGGAAAGAAAGTGGCAATGTCGATGATTTCTGGCGCTACAATGGCAAGGATGCATGCATTACTTTACACTGCTTCAATCGAATGCGGAGAGAACTTCAGGAGCAAGACCTTTGGGAGTTCTACCGCAATCATGTCATGCGCGCGCACCCGCATTTGGTGAGTGCCACAGTCCATGGCGTGAAGGTTGACGTTCAACGAAAAGAGCAACTGGTTAAGCTAATCTCTGAGGACGTGCAAACCCTCCTTGGCAAGTTCCACGACATATGCCATGAGCTAACGGGCAATCCTTTCTACTCGCCCAACCCCGGCTCGTGGCAGCAGATGAGAGACTTATACTTCAACAAGCTAGGTCTGAAAGGCCGAGGCACCTCTACCGACGAGGCCAATCGGGTTAACATTCTGAAAAACCCTGAGACCCCTCCACTGGCTAAGGAAATGATTGGACTGGTAAACCGATACGCAGAAGAGGCAAAGTTCTTGGGAACTTATGCAGACTCTACTGTTGGTCCTGATGGGAGATTTAGGTGTGAGTACAAGCAGAACGGAGTCCAGAGAGCACCTGGCCGCTTGTCGAGTGCTTCATTGCTTGATGGCCAAGGCGGAAACATGCAGAAC
>C688J18823_10002855_pt1 | contig 10883 bp, 9 predicted proteins | sample HopSoiMetagenom1_FD_18823 | JGI IMG/M metagenome (IMG submission 18823) | reverse complement strand
GCTTCGGATCACGGCACAGTTGATCGACGCCAGCACGGGTTATCACGTGTGGGCTCAGTATTACGATCGGGACTTGCACGACGTCTTTGCCGTGCAAGAGGAGATGCCAGGTACGAGCGCGCCGGCCTAAAATTATTGTTTTTCCTGAGGGCCTCCCGAAGGTGTGTCTCGGCCTCTTCAAAACGTTGCCTGCTGGCGTCAGGGTCCTGTGCTGAGGTCAGGACGCCCCATACGTAATAAGCCTGGCCGCGGTGGTCGCCGTCCTCAGTGAGCTTGGTCGGAAAGAGGAGGCGACGAATGAGATGAATATATCCTTGGAGAAAGGTGAGCCGTTGGTCAAAATCTTAAAGAGTGGCAACCAGCGGCTCGCTGACGAGCATATCCGCACGCTAACCCCATATACAAATCAAGAAATCAGAACCCGCCTTGCGGATGCCTGGCGGGAGGCGGCGCATTGAAAAGGCCCACACCACAGAAAGGCGAAATCGGCCGAGCTGAGGCTGGAGAGGAGGTCAAGGCCATCTGTATGCGTCGGTCAGATAGATCGACTCATCCGGTCCAATGTGCACGCCATGCGCCCGCGGGTACTGACCCTCGCCACTCTAGAATGCACTTGCTACCGCCGATGCGTGGAGAACGGCCGTTATCCGGGTCGGCCCTCGCGTGCGTGCGCGCGCCTGCGAGAACGTCGCGAAACTCGAACCCCCGGCGCAGCCTGGCGCCCTCCGGTGGCTCGTTAAGCGTAACGGACTCGTTCCCGGCGTCGCCGGTCAGTAGTCAAATGCTGCACGCAGCCTTGGCGGATTTGGCGGGGCCACATGGGGCGCGCCAGTTCACGGCGATACGCGTCTCCCTCAGATTTTGATCGAGGCGGGCCGCGGGTTTGGGAATGAGTCTGTTACCTCGGCTACCGCGGTTACAGTGCTGGCATTACAGCTTCTATCCGGTAGCCATCGCAGCGATCACCAAGTTACCGGATTACCTTTTTCGCCGCCGGATGGTAACCGTGGTAGCCGTCCGTTGGGGCCGCCGGTTACTGGGCAGACGCGCGAAAGCCGCGGAGACCTGGAGTTTGGACCCGCGCAACCGGGTAGCCCCGGTAACCCGAACTTTTACGCCGAGACGCGGGATCGATGCAAAAGCACCCCTGGCGATCGGATCGGCCGCTGAAGAGTTTTGGATGCTCGAACTTATCGCGCCGACGACGCCGTTGCACCTCAAGCGGCCATTCGGACCGAAATCGGCATATCGGTCCTTCTGGTCATCGTCTATCGAGGCGGCGCAATTTCGCTTATGAAGAGCAATCTCACGCCGCAGGCGCGAAATGCCTGCGCTTGAAGAAGCTCTTATGGGGTGACTAGCTAGAGAACACCACTTCTGAAAGCTGATCCAAAAGAGAAGAGATGGCAGACGCAGCCAAGGAGTAGAAGGACGGGGATGGCTCAAACTGCATTCAAGACCAATCCTGTTTCGATGGAGGAACTCCTCAAGGATTGTGGAGGTGGAAAAATCCAGCTGCCAGATTTTCAGCGTAGCTGGGTTTGGGACGAGGATCGCATCAAAAGCCTCATTTCCTCGATCTCAGAGGCATTTCCAGTTGGAGCGCTAATGACGCTCGAAATGAAGGCTGGCGCAGCGGACACGTTTGCGCGCCGACCAGTGCAGGGTGCGTCGCCGGCAGCGTCGAGCCGAGCCCCGGATCAACTACTCCTCGACGGTCAACAGCGGATGACCTCGCTTTACCAGACTTGTATGCGAAAGGAGATCGTTGAACGATCACGCCGCGCCAGAAATTTGTGAAGCGCTGGTTCTACATCGCCATCGAAAAGGCGTTGAGAGCGGACATAGAACGCGAGGAGGCGATTTTCGCACTGCCGGAGGACCGGAAGCTCAAGGAGGACTTTGATCGCAAAACCGTGCTCGATCTATCCACCCCAGAGACGGAATACAAGAACCTGATGTTCCCGGTGAATCAGGTGTTCGACTGGGATGCTTGGCAAGACGGGTTCGGCGATTATTGGGTCGACAAAGGTGAGGTTGCACAGCGGCAAGTCTTTCAACGGTTCAAGAATGAGGTGCTGCAGCACTTCAAGAGCTATCAAGTTCCGGTAATAGCGCTTGGGCCGGACACGTCCCATGAGGCCGTGTGCCTGGTCTTCGAGAAGGTCAATACTGGCGGGAAGCCTCTCGACGCGTTCGAGCTCGTCACCGCCATGTACTCTGCCAAGGGCTATAGGCTCCGAGACGACTGGATGGGCGCGCCGGGGAGTCCAGGTCAGCACGCACGATTACAGACGTTCGGACACATGGCAGGCCAAAACCATGGCGTGCTTGAGAAGATAGCGAGCACTGACTTTCTTCAGGCAGTCGCGCTGAGGAACGGTTCAGGCACGTTTTTGCGCCCCTCGGTGGCAATCCGGTGGCAATCGGCCGAAAAAACAGCTCGCCAATACCCTCCGGTATGGAGGGCAGTACGGTTATTCCAATGGAAACAAGAGGTTGGCGGAGGGGATGGGATTCGAACCCACGATAGGGTTTTAACCCTATAACGGTTTAGCAAACCGCCGCCTTCAGCCACTCGGCCACCCCTCCACCGATGAGTGGGTGCACGGCGTATGCGGGTACGAACCTAGTGAGCGGCCCGGAACAAGTCAATTCCGGCCGCGGGCAGACAGGACGCTTCGCAAGCGCCTGAACCGCGGTCTTCATTCACCCGAGGATAGGTGTTGTTACACTAATTCGGGTAGACGATCGTGCGCAGCATGATCCGCCGCTCGTCCGGCCGGTAGTCGCCGGCGCCGCGGTGCATCGTCGCCTGCTCGTCCCACATCAAGAGGTCGCCAGCCCGCCAGCCGTGATAGTAGACGAAGCGGTCCTGCGTTGAATGCGCTCCGAGCTCCTCGATCAGCCGCCACGCCTCGTCCCTTGCCATTCCCTCGAAGCCGTGCGTGTGCAGCGGGCTGACGAACAGGATCGGGCGGCCCGTGACGGCGTGCCGGATCACCGCCGGCCGGGCTTTTTCCGTGTATTTGCGGTCGAGGTTCTGCTCGGGATCGCCGTCGTAGAGCCTGACGCCGGCGGGGCCGTCGTGCCGGCCATGCAATCCGACCAGACCCGCCAATCGGCGCTGCATCGCATCCTCCAGCGCGTCGTAGGCGGCGCGCATGTCCGCGAACATCGTACCGCCTTTCTCGGACGGCACCTCTTTCGCGTGCAGGATCGCCAGACGCGGCGGCACCTCCTCATAGGGCGAGTCGGTATGCCAGTCGGTGGCGCGCTTGACCCCGAACCAGTCGATGTTGCCGTCCTTGTCGACATTGGTCAGCCACGACACCTCCGGGAATTCGGCATGGCGGTAGTCGACCAGCGAATGGATCTTCGGCTTGCCGAAGCGGCGGCCGAAAGCGGCGAGTTCGGCAGGGCCGAGATTCTGGTCGCGGAACACCAGCACCGGGTGTTCGGCAAAGGCCTGTTCGATCCAGGCAAAGGTCTCATCGTCGAGCGGCCTCGACAGATCGACCCCGAGCGCCTCGGTGCCGAGCGCGCGCCCGAGCGGGCGCAGTTCGCGTGCGGTCATCCGCAATTCCTCCCTCAGCGGGCCAGGCCGGACGCCCCGGCCGGCACATCGTAAAAGGCCAGCGTCATCGACACGCTGGTGTAATAGCCCATGAGCGTGATCACGTCGGTGATGCCGACATGCCCGAGCGCCTTGACCGCGCGTTCGTAGAGGCCTTTCGACACCCAGCGGGCATTCGACAGGCAGATCGCCATTTCATAGACGATCTGCTCGCGCGCGTCGGAGAAGGCGGTCGGCAGCCCGGACAGCATCGCCTCTACCGTCTCGGCCGGCAGTCCCACTTCCTTGCCGCGGCGTTCATGCGCGGCGGTCGGGTAGGCGGAATGCCACTTGCTGTTGACGATGATGACGGCGATCTCGCGCTCGCGTTCGCTCAGCGAATAGCCGCCGGGGTGGAAATGCGCGCCGAGCGGCCCGATCGCCTTCGCCAGCTTGGGGTTGTGCACCCAGATCTTGCGCGGTCCGCCCAAAGGGCCGCGCGTCTCGACGAGAGCGTGGTAGCCCTCCTGCTGCTCGGGCGTCATCTCCGCAAGCGGGATTTCGGCGTAGCGCCCAAATGTCGGCGTCTCGGGCATCGCGGCCTCCTTCAGACGGTCCGGGTGCATCTTGCCGCCGCCACGCCTGAGCTGTCGAGCTACCGCACGGCCCGGTAGTGACTCGGCCCGGTAGTGTCTCGGTTTGAATTCCGGCCGCCCATCAACCGCAGCGAACAAATTAGCATAAGTTATCCCGGACGGTGTTGAAGGGGTATGCGAGACAATGCAGACCATCTCCGGGAAGAGGCGCACCATCTCCGGGAAGAGGCGCAGCGGGCGCGGTGGTGGGCCGTATCCGTCTCCGATCCCGTGCATCGGGAGCGCATAGAGGCTGTCGCCCGCGAGTACGAGGAAAGGGTCAGGAGCACAGAGCGCGAAGAGGCCAGTCGGAACAATTAGGCTGCCTTCGGCTTCCGTGGGACTGTAGCACCGCGCCGCTTCCGGAGAAGCGGCGGCTGTCGAACGTGGTCCCTTACTCGGGCGGCCGAATATCGACCGCCGGCGGAACCGGGGAACTACCCGTTTGCTCTGCCAAGTGATGGGATGGGCGGCGAGAGATCGCGATCCCGGTAACAATATATTTGCCAAGCACCATCAGACCGATGGCGAGCACTCCAGCAATGAGTATGATCTCGACCTGGACTGCCATGATCCCGGCGCCGCTTTTCGCTAAGCATATGGGATCGGACGGGCGGGCGCGATAGCCGCGTCAAGGTCTGTTGCGATCGAGACACTCCCGCACGGCTTCTCTGCAAGCTGCGGCGCGGCGGAGAGGTCGTTCAGGGTTTCAGGAAATCGCGGATGCGCTCGATTTCGTCGATCGCGTCAAACTGGGATCCGATCAGGATTTCCTCAAAGCCCATCTGCTCCACCCGTTTGATGCGCTCGCGCGCCTCATCCGGCGGGCAGATGAAATTGACGCTGGCCAGCTTCGCCAACTCCGCCGATTCCGGACGTTCCTCGAGGTCGACCGAGCAGTTGGCGAGGACGGCATTGGTGCCGCCCGCCTCGCGGTAGACCTGCATGCCGTATCCAAGATCCTCCAGGCTGCTGTACCGGCCCGATGGCGTCCAGCCCTGCGCTTCCTTCGCCGCGTAGGTGATCCAGCGCGGGCTGCGCCAAGCCCCGATCAGGATAGGCGGCCCGCCTTTGCAGCCGGGCCAGGTCGATAAGGTGCCGCCATTGACCGGCTCGCCGTTCCAAACCCGAGCCATGATCTCGAGGTCGTTCTTGAAGGTGCGGAAGCGGTGATCGTAATCGTAGCCGAGCAGTTCGAAATCATCGCGCGTCGAGCCGCTGCCAACGCCCAGGATCAGGCGGTTGTTGGACATCGCCTGAAGCGACTGCACCCGGTGGGCGAGCTCGATCGGATTGCGCAGCGGCAGCTGCAAGACGCTGATCCCGAGCTCGATCTTGGAGGTCACGGCGGCGAGCGCGGTCAGCACCTGTAAGGAATCGAGGGTCGGCCGGCCGCGCCCCAGCGAGTCGCCGATCCAGATGCCGGGAAAACCGCGAGCCTCGACCTGCCGCCCGAAACTCGTGATGCGATCCATTATCCGGATTTCGGGACTGGCGCTAATCCGGATCATCGTGCTGACGCGCATGACCGTTCCTTCTGCTGTCTAGCGGCGGGTCGGCGCCGGTCCTGGTTTCGGTTGGCTTGGCTCGCCGAACCCAGGATAGCGCTGCCGGTGCGATGGGGGGCCGGAAAAGTCACGGCGGCAACGACGCCGGGCCACGCTCCCTCACGATGCAGCGAGACGGCGCTGGTAGACGGCCATGTGCGAATAGGCGGCGGCGAGGAGCGGCGTGGCGATACCCGCTTTCTCGCCACGCGCGAGCAGGTCGCCGATGATTTGATCGGCCTCGATCGGGCTGCCCTGCTGCAGATCGCGGAACATCGACGGGCTTTGGGTCGAGCCCGGGGTGGTCAGCGTCTTGCGCGCGTTTTCGAGGAATGCCGGTTTCGGAGCTTCGCCGACGGCGCTCACCACACTGACAACCTCGTCGAGGAAGCTCAGGATGAACGAGGCGCCGCCCGGCGCGTCGACCACTTGGCCGATATTGCCGCGCATCAAGCAGGTGATCCCGCCAATCGTGGCGAGCATCGTCCATTTTTCCCACATCTCGTACTCGATCGACCGCGACAGGCGAGCCTCGAACCCGGCGCCTTGCATGAAAGCGTCGAGCTCCTCCATCCGGCGTGAAACCGAGCCGTCGCGCTCGCCGTAAGAGAGTTCCTGAAACGCGGCCAGCTGCACGATCCGGCCGTCCGCGTCGATCGTGGTCGCGACCTTGCAGACGCCGCCGGCCATCGCCTCCTTGCCGAAGCGCGCCTCCAGTACGTCCATGTGGCGCATCCCGTTCAGCACCGGCACGATCGTCGTCCGCGGCCCAACGGCGGCGCCGAAATCGTCGATTGCCGCGGGGAGCGAATAGGCCTTAACCGACAACAGCACGGCATCGTAATGCCCAACGAGGTCCTTCGCGGTGACGAGCTTCGGCCGAACCGTGACGTCGCCATGCGGGCTGACGATCTGCAGCCCGGTTTCCTGAAGCTGGGCCGCGCGCCGCGGGCGCACCAGGAATGTGACGTCACGCCCGCCCTGGGCGAGGCGTCCGCCGAAATACCCGCCGGTCGCGCCGGCTCCAATCACCAGGAGGCGCATGTCATTTCCCTTTGTGGTCCTCGGTTCGCGCGGGTCGTCGTCGGTGACCTGCCCGGGCATGCGGTATCACGCAAACCGCGCCTTGGCCCAGCCGGTCTCGAACGCGACGTTCATCAGCGGCTCGGATCGCTTGTGGCGGAACATCCAAACTCCATCCACCCGGGCGTAAGTCTCGTGGTCGATACCGGCGCGCCACATCGCCTGGTTGCCGGCCGCCACCGTGCAGGGCATGAACAAATACCACCGCGCCCGTGCCTGATCGCCTTCCACCTCGATGTGACCGTTCAGGCTGTAATGGATCGCGAAGGAGAAGATCCCGGACGCGCCCTGGAAGAAGCTCCGGATTGCCTCGCGCCCCGCGAACCGGCCCAAGGCGGGGCTTTCCCATAGCGCGTCCTCGGTGAACAGCATCGCGATCGCGTCGGCGTCATACTGGTTGTCGCACAAGGCGGCATAGCGCGCCTTCAGGTTGCGGATCGCCTCGGCGTCCTCGAGCGCCTGCAGCCGCCGCTCCAGGCTTTCGAGCCGGAGCAGACCGGACCGATCGTCTTGCGCCATCTTCGCGTCCCCCGCTGAACAGCGGGAACGTTGCTTCGGCCCGGAGGACGCGGTCAACGGGAATATCCCGCTCCCGGGCGTCGTGGCCCGGCCTACATTGGTGGAAGGCTACGCCGAGATCCGTTGCCGGCGCCTTGTCGAACCAGATCTGTGGTTTCGTCCTCACCTCCCAGGTTGGGGTCGCGCGGCTGGCGGATCGGAAGCGAGCACAGTAACCTCGCCCTCGGTCCTTACCGCGAGGCGATTGGGTGAAACCACCGCGATTTCCAGACCCTCCGCACATGACAATCCGATGAGCGGCGGCGTCCCAGTCATCAACATCGCCGCGGCGCGGCTGGAAATCGTGCGGCAGGTTGCCAGCGCTTGCGAGGAGATCGGCTTTTTCGCCGTGACCGGGCATGGGGTCCCGGCTGCGGTCATCGCCGATGTGATCGCCCNATCCTATGCCTTCTTCGATCTGCCGCTCGCCGAGAAGCTGGCGGTGCGGCGGCCGCGGCCCGAGCAGAACCGTGGCTATATCGCGCCCGGCGAAGAACGCCTGGCTCGACTGCGCGGCGACGAGACACCGCCCGATTTGAAAGAGCTGTACACGATCGGTCCGTTCGACACGCCGCCGACGCCGTACTTCACCGGGCCCGCTGCTTATCCCAGCTTCGCGCCCAATCTATGGCCGGCGCGCCCGGCCGGGCTGCGGCCGGCCTTACAAGCCTATTGGCAAGAACTCGACCGGGTCGCCCGCATGCTGTGCCGGATCTCTGCCGAGGCACTCGAGCTGGGGCCCGAATTCTTCGATGACAAGGTCGACAAGCACATCAGCCAGCTGCGCATCATGCATTACCCGCCGCCGCAGGCCGCGCCGCTGGCCGGACAATTGCGGGCCGGGGCGCACAGCGACCTCAGCATGATGACGTTGCTGTACAGCGATAACGACATTGGCGGTCTTGAGGTTATGGACCGCGCAGGGCGTTGGGTGCCGGTGCCGGTCATCGACGGTGCGTTCATCGTGAATGTCGGCGACTTACTGATGCGCTGGACCAACGACCGCTGGCGCTCGACCCTGCATCGAGTCGTCAACCCGCCGGACGCCACTAACGATGTCAGTCGGCGTCTGTCGATCGGCATGTTCTTCATCCCGAATTACGATGCCGTCGTGGCCCCGATCCCGCGGTTCGGCGACGCGCCGAGATATGCCCCGATTACGGTCGCCGACTATCGGACCTCCCGCTTCGCCAGCACTGCCAGCACAGCCGCCGCGGAATAGCTACCTTAGTCGTCGCCGCCGATCGTTACACCGGCCATGCGCTCGAATACCTTGACGATCGCCGAGCCGTCTTCTTTGTTCAGGCCGGCGGCGCGGCCCATCTGGTAGACCTGCTGGCTCAGACTGGCCATCAGCAGCGGCATGCCGAGCGCCTTGGCGTAGCCGGTTTCCAGTTCCTGGTCCTTGTATGAAATATCGATCGTGCCGCCCGGCGCGAAGTTGCGGGCGAGCATGCGCGGCACCCGGTTCTGGAACTGCACGCTGTTGCCGGTGCTGACGCTGACCACCTCGAAGATCTTCTGGGGGTCGAGCCCGGCCTTCTTGCCGAACACCAGCGCCTCGGCGATCGCGACGGTCGCGATCTGGCCAAGCATGTTGTTGATCAGCTTCATCGCGAGGCCATGGCCGAGATCCCCGACAGGAAACACGTTCTTGCCCATCGCGCGGAACAGATCCTCGCTCGCCGCGAAGGTTTCGGCCGGCCCGCCGACGATGACCGACAGCGTACCCGCCGCCGCCCCGTGGGTGCCGCCGCTGACCGGGGCATCGAGCATCGCCACGCCTTTTTGCGCCAGCCGCTCCGAAAACCGCCGCGCCGCCAGCGGGTCGATCGTGCTCATGCAAAGCACGATGTCGCCCTGCTTCGCCGCCTGGGCGATGCCGCTCTCGCCGAGGATCACGGCTTCGGCCTGGGCGGTGGTCTCGACCATGCAGATCGTGCGGTGGCATCTGGCCGCGACCGCTTCGGGCGAGGCTTCGGCCGTCGCGCCGGCCGCGAGCAGCGGCTCCAGCCGCGCCGGGTTGATGTCGTGAACCACCAGTTCGAACCCGGCTTTCACCAGATTGAGCGCCATCGGCCCGCCCATGTTGCCGAGCCCGATAAAACCTACGCTGCCCGCCGTCGGCTTCCCTCCGCATTGACCGGCGCGATCGTAGCATCAGCCGGCGAGTGGCAAACCCCGCTCGCTCGCCGGCTCATGGCCGACCTGCGTGCGCGGGCTGTGTTCCGGCCGCAAACAAATGCCGGTTTCCACGCTGCTTCTGTAAAGTCACACTGATCAGCCGCGGGCCAGGCTGGTTCGAAACCAGAAAAAGCTTGGGAGGGAAAAGCCATGACTGAGAAGACGGTTCGGCGGCCTTCGGTGTCGCGTCGCACGATGCTGGCCGGGACGGCGGGAGTGCTGGGTGGGGCGGTACTTCGCCCGTCTCCGGCGAACTCACAAACCAATACCGCCACTTCTGCCCCCGGCGGTTCTCCGCCCGGATCGCGCTACGGCGATCCCGCTTGGTGGGCGCAGCGGAAAGAGGAGATCCTGGAGCCGGCGCTCGAGATCGTCGACCCGCATCATCATTTATGGGACCGCGACGAGCACCGCTACCTGATGGATCAGCTGCTCGCCGACACCGGCAGCGGGCACAACATTTCGCGCAGCATCTTTGTCGAATGCGGTTCGATGTACCGGGCCGAGGGTCCGGCCGAGATGAAGCCGGTCGGCGAAATCGAGTTCGTCAACGGTGCCGCGGCGATGAGCGCGAGCGGACGCTACGGCAAGAGCCGGCTGTGCGCCGGTATTGTCGGCCACGCCGATCTGCGCCTCGGGGACGGGGTCGCGCGCGTGCTGGAGGCACAAATCGCCGCCGGTGACGGCCGCTTCCGCGGCATTCGCCATTCGGTGGTCTGGGACCCCAGCGAGACGTTCTCGCGGGGCCGGACGAACTCGCCGAAGGGCCAGATGGCCGAGGCGACCTGGCGCGCCGGATTTGCGCGTCTGGCGCCGCTGAAGCTCACCTTCGAAGCGTGGCTCTACCATCCGCAGCTGATGGAGCTTGCCGAGTTGGCGCGCGCCTTCCCGCAAACCACCATCATCCTGAACCATGTCGGCGGCCCGCTCGGCATCGGACCCTATGCCGCCAAAAAGGATGAGACGTTCGCGGCATGGAAGGCCGGCATCGCCGAACTCGGCAAGTGCCAGAACGTCGTCGTCAAGCTCGGCGGCCTCGGCATGCTGTTCGGCATGTTCGACTTCCACAAGCGCGAGACCCCGCCTTCCTCGGAGGAGCTGGCGCGCGCCTACAAACCCTGGATCGAGACCTGCATGGCGGCGTTCGGCCCCGATCGCGGCATGTTCGAAAGCAATTTTCCGCCGGACGGCGTCAGTTCGAGCTATGCGGTGCTGTGGAATGCCTTCAAACGCCTGGCCGCCGGTTCTTCCGCAGACGAGAAGGCCAAGCTGTTCAGCGGCACGGCTAAGCGCGTCTACCGTCTCGCCTAGGTCTGCGTG
>C688J18823_10002854_pt1 | contig 10886 bp, 6 predicted proteins | sample HopSoiMetagenom1_FD_18823 | JGI IMG/M metagenome (IMG submission 18823) | reverse complement strand
GCTGGCCGCCGATGTCGGTCGTGTCGTCGACGCCGACGAGGACCTCCTGCGGCCCGGCGCCCTTCAGCGCGGGGGTGACGTCGGCGGTGAAGGAGTCGTAGCCGCCGGTGTGCGTCGCGACCTTGACGCCGTTGACGTAGACGGCTGCCTGGTAGTCCACGGCCTGGAAGTGCAGCAGCAGCCGGTCGCCGTGCCAGGAGCGCGGCACGGTGAACGTCCGGCGGTACCACATGTGGTCGACGTGCTTCTGGATCCCGGACAGCGAGGACTCCACCGGGTACGGCACGAGGATCCGGTTCGCCAGGTCCTTACCGGTCGGCGGCGTCTCACCGGCGGCGGCGGCCTCGGCGAACTGCCAGGTGCCGTTGAGGTTCTGCCAGCGGGAGCGGGTCAGCTGCGGGCGCGGGTAGTCCGGCAGCGCGTTCGTGGGGGAGACCTGGCTGGTCCAGGGCGTGGTCAGCTGGGTCTGGGCCTTCGGCTCGGGTGCGGCCGAGGCGGCGGCCGCCGGCACGAGGAGGCCGGCGAGCAGCACGAGGGCGAGGCCGATGGCGGCGGCCGGGCCGCGGGGCCGGGCTGTTCGGTGGGATCGCAGCGCGTACAAGGACGGGCTCCCATCTGCGCGGGGCGGAGGCTGTCGGAGACGGCCCTCAGCATGAGCGTCGCTGACCATATTTGCAATATTCAGATCGATGTTGACAGAAGACGATCGAGGATGGCTCAATACGGGTGCCTTCATCTCCTGGCACTTCCACTGGGAAGGATCCGCCCATGACCGTCCCCTCGCGCAGTGGCGTACGTGCCGCCGCGCTCGTCGCGGCGCTGACCGTCGCCGCCGCCGGTTGCGCCAAGTCCGAGAACGACAAGCAGGCCGGCGCGCAGGACACGCAGGGTCAGCAGCAGGTCGTCCAGACCCCGGCCGGGAACGCCCCGTCGTGCACGATCTCCAAGTTCGGGGCGACGAAGTTCGACCTGAAGAGCGGGACCGTCGGCTTTTCGCAGTCCGAGAAGGAGGCGAACCCGTTCCGCATCGCCGAGACCGCCTCGATCAAGTCCGAGGCGAAGAAGCTCGGCATCGGCCACCTGAAGGCGACGAACGGGCAGTCGCAGTTCAACAAGCAGATCAGCGACGTCCAGCAGCTCATCGCCCAGGGGGCGCAGGCGCTCATCATCGCCCCGCTCAACTCCGACGGCTGGGAGCCGGTGCTGCAGCAGGCCTCGGCCAAGCACATCCCGATCATCACGGTCGACCGCCAGATCAACGCCACCGCGTGCAAGGACTACGTGACGTTCATCGGCTCGAACTTCTACGAGCAGGGCAAGCGGGCGGCCGACCAGATGGTGAAGGCGCTCGGCGGCAAGGGCAAGGTCGCCATCCTGCTCGGCGCGTCGGGCAACAACGTGACCACGGACCGGACCAACGGCTTCAAGGACGAGATCAAGCAGAAGGCCCCCGGGATCCAGATCACCTTCCAGCAGACCGCCGAGTTCACTCGTGAGAAGGGTCAGCAGGTCACCGAGCAGCTGATCCAGAGCAACCCGGACGTGGGCGGCCTGTACGCCGAGAACGACGAGATGGGGCTCGGCGCGGTGACGGCGCTCAAGAGCGCGGGCAAGAAGGCCGGCCAGATCAAGATCGTGACGGTGGACGGCACGCGGAACGCGGTCTCGCAGATCCCGGGCGGCTGGATCTCCGCCGTCGTCGAGAGCAATCCCCGGTTCGGGCCGCTGGCCTTCCAGACGCTCAGCAAGTTCCTGAACGGTGAGGCCATTCCCGACAAGGTGATCATCACCGACCGCGAGTACGACTCTTCCAACGCCAAGCAGTCCGTGTCCTCGGCGTTCTGACGGTGGCGGATCCGTTGCTCCAGGTGAGCGGCATCGTCAAGCGGTTCACCGGAGTCCTCGCCCTCGACCGGGTGTCGGTCGACCTGGCACCCGGCGAGGTGCACGCCCTGGTCGGGGAGAACGGCGCCGGCAAGTCGACGCTCATCAAGGTGATCACCGGAGTGCACCGCCCGGACGAGGGCGGGCTCCGGCTCGCCGGGCGGCCCGCCGACTTCGCCGGCCCGCTCGACGCCCAGCGCGCCGGGATCCAGGCGGTCCATCAGGAGATCGGCCTGGTCCCGGCGCTGAGCGTGGCGCGCAACCTGCTGCTCGGCCGGGAGCCGCGCCGCCGTCTCGGCATCCTCGACCTCCCGCGCATGCACCGGGAGGCGAGCCGGATCCTGGGGTCGTACGGCATCGACGTCGACGTCCGACGCCCGCTGCGGTCGCTCGGTGTCGGGGTCCAGCAGATGGTGGCGCTGGCCCGCGCCGTCTCGGTCGACGCACGCGTCGTCGTGATGGACGAGCCGACCTCGTCCCTGGAACCCCGCGAGGTCGAGACGCTGTTCGGCGTCGTCCGCCGGCTCCGCGATCAGGGCATCTCGGTGATCTACGTCAGCCACCGCCTGGACGAGCTGTACCGGATCTGCGACGGTGTCACCGTGCTGCGCGACGGCCGGGTGGTCCACCAGGGTCCTCTCGCGGAGCTGGACCGGTTGCGCCTCGTCGCGCTGATGCTCGGCCGTCCCGTCTCCGACGTGCGCGCGGAGGGCGTCACCAAGTTCTCCGGCACGCACGACCCGGCGCGCGACACCCCGATCGTCGAGGCGTCCGGGCTCACCCGCAGGCACGTGCTCGACAACGTCTCGGTCGCGATCCGGCCGGGCGAGGTCGTCGGCCTCGGCGGCCTGCTCGGCGCCGGCCGTACCGAGACCGCGAAGGCGATCGCCGGCGCGCTGCCGCTCGACGGCGGCCGGGTGACCGTGGCCGGCACCACGTTGCGCCGCGGGTCGGCCGCCGCGGCGATCCGGGCCGGCGTGGCCCTGCTGCCCGAGGACCGCAAGTCCGAGGGGATCATCGCCACGCTGTCCGTACGGGAGAACATCGCGCTCGCGGCGCTGCCCCGGCTCTCGCGCGGCGGCGTCGTCTCCGAGGCGCGCATCGACCGGATCGTCGAGACGTTCATGCGGCGGCTGCGCATCAAGGCGGCCGGCCCGCACCAGCGGGTGGCCGAGCTGTCCGGCGGCAACCAGCAGAAGGTCCTGCTCGCCCGCTGGCTCGCCACCGAGCCCAAGATCCTGCTGCTGGACGAGCCGACGCGAGGCATCGACGTCGGCGCCAAGGCCGAGGTCCAGGCGCTGATCGACGAGCTCGCCGAGGACGGCCTCGGGGTGCTGCTGATCTCCGCCGACCTGGAGGAGCTGGTCGAGGGCTCCGACCGTGTCGTGGTGCTCAAGGACGGCACGGTCGTCGGCGAGCTGTCCGGCGGCGACCTCACCGAGGAGGGGGTCATGACCACGATCGCGGCCGGCACCGGAGGCGAGACCGGATGACCGACATGGCCGATCGGACCGGCACGGCCGAACCCGCCGCGCCCGCGTCGCGGCTGGACCGCGGCCGGATCCTGGCCTGGCTGCAGGACTACGGCGTGTACGCGGCGATCGCCGCGCTCATCGTCATCAACATCGCGATCACGCCGCGCTTCCTGTCGGTGGAGAACCTCCGTACGCAGCTCGTCCAGGTCGCGCCGGTCGTCATCGTCTCGCTCGGCATGGCGCTGGTGATCGGCACCGAGGGCGTCGACCTGTCGGTCGGCTCGGTGATGGCGCTCGCGACCGCGCTGATCCCGCTCTACCTGGGGTACGGCGTCGTCCCCGCGGTCCTGGCCGCGCTGCTCGGCGGCGTCGCGGTCGGGCTGGTCAACGGGTCCCTGGTCGCCTTCGTCGGCGTGCAGCCGATCGTCGCGACGCTGGCGCTGTTCGTCGGGGGCCGCGGGATCGCGCTCGTCGTCGCGGGCGGGCAGCTCAAGGACGTGTACGACCCTGACCTGCTGAACCTCGGCTCCTCCAGCCTCATCGGCATCCCCCTGCCGGTCCTGGTCGCGGCGGTGCTCACGGTCGTCGTGATGGCGGTCGTCCGGCGTACGACGTTCGGCCGCCGGCTGGTGGCGATCGGCGGCAACCGTACGGCGAGTGAGCTGTCGGGCCTGCCCGTACGCCGGATCCTGTTGCTCGTGTACGTGGTGTCGGGCCTGCTGGCCGCGACGGCCGGGGTCCTGGCCACGGCGCGGCTGCAGGCCAGCGACCCGTCCTCACTCGGCCTGCTGATGGAGCTGTCGGCCATCACCGCGGTCGTGGTCGGCGGGACGCCACTGACCGGCGGGCGGGTACGCGTGCTGGGCACCGTCGCCGGCGCGCTGCTGATCCAGCTCGTCCGCGCGACGCTCATCAAGCACGACCTGGCGGACTCGCTGGCGCAGATGGTGCAGGCAGTGATCATTCTTGCGGCCGTGTACGCCGCGCGAGGGGCGGGCCGGCGATGACCGAACAGACGATGCCGGCCGTCACGGCCGCCGACGCTCCCGCCGGGGCCTCCGGGCGGGAACGCGCCTTCGGGCTCATCCAGCGGCACGGCGCCGCGGCCGTGCTGGTCCTGCTGGTCGCGATCGGGTCGTTCGCGTTCGAGCGCTTTCCGACCGGCGACAACTTCGGCAACATCGCCATCACCTCCTCCTTCCTGGCGACGGTGGCCCTCGGCATGACCTTCGTGATCATCACCGGGGGCATCGACCTGTCGGTGGGCTCGGTGTTCGCGCTCGGCGGGGTGCTGGCCGCGTACGGCGTGCGGTGGGGGTCGCTCGCCGCGCTGCTGCTGCCGCTCGCGGTGTGCGGGGCGTTCGGCCTCGCGCAGGGCCTGCTGATCGCCCGCGTACGGCTGGCGCCGTTCATCGTCACGCTCGCGGGTCTGCTCGCCGCGCGCGGGCTGCTGCTGTCGATCTCCCATGAGGGCGCCAAGACGTATCTCATCCCGCACGGTGCTCTGCTGGCCCGGGTGGGACAGGGGAGCGTCTTCGGCCTCGGGTACCCCGTCTACCTGACCGTCGCGCTGTTCGTCGTCGGCGCCGTGGTGTTGCAGCGCACGCGGTTCGGCCAGTGCGTGTACGCGATCGGCGGCAGCGAGGACGCCGCCGAGCTGATGGGTGTGCCGGTGACGCGGACGAAGGTGCTCGTCTACGTCCTGTCCGGCCTGCTGGCGGGCCTGGCCGGCGCGCTCAACGCGGCGCGGCTGTCCTCGGGCGTGACGATCCTGGGCACCGGGATGGAACTCGACGTGATCGCCGCGGTGGTGATCGGCGGCACGCTCCTCACCGGCGGCGCGGGCTCGGTGAGCGGCACGATCGCCGGCGTGCTGCTGCTGGGCGTGATCCAGAACCTCATCAACCAGATCGGCGACCTGTCCTCCTCCTACCAGCAGGTGGTGAGCGGCGCGTTCCTGGCGGCCGTCGTGGTCGTGCAGACCTACCTCAGCCGGGTGCAGCGGCTTCGCTGAATCATTGCCGCATGACTGAATGGTTTTCAACAAGTAATGCCACTTGTTAAGCGACGGGTGCGGAAATAGGCTCGGCGGCGACCCCGACCCCGGTCATCGCGGCAACGCACGTTCCTGACAGAGGAAGGCCCCCGCCATGCTGCACCGCACTGTCGCGCGCGCCCTGATCGGCGCGAGCACGATCGCCCTGTCGGCCGCCCTGGTCCCGGCCGCCCACGCCGCCCCCGCGCCCGCCGCCGTCGTCACCCTCCACTACGACGCCAGCCAGGCCGCCGAGTTCAAGAGCGCGGTCGCCGCAGGCGTCGCGTCCTGGAACGCCAGCGTCCGGAACGTGCACATCGTCGCCGCCACCTCCGGCACCCGCGCCGAGATCCAGGTGGTTGCCTTCGACGGCTGGCCGCAGTCCAACCTCGGCCCGGTACGCCCCGGCGGGAGGGTCACCGTCTGGTTCGGCCGCGAGGCGGTCAACGAGGGCTACAACACCACCCGCATCGCCGCCCACGAGCTCGGCCACAGCCTGGGCCTGCCGGACGCCAAGCCGGGTCCGTGCTCGTCGCTGATGTCGGGCTCGACCGGCGGCGTCTCGTGCACCAACGCCACCCCGAACGCCTCGGAGAAGGCGGGCGTGGAGTCCAACTACGCGAACGGCCTGGCCGCGACGCGCGGTCCGCTGGGCGGCGTCCTCGTCGACGCGCCCTGAGCGTGCCGCCCCCAGCAGGCTTGGGAAAAGAGGTGGCGTATGCCCCTGCGCAGGGGCATACGCCGACGCTCAGTGAAGCAGGGTGGACCCGAATCCGGCGTAGAACAGATCGGTGGAGCCCAGCAGGCTGAGGTCGAAGACCTTCGCGTTCTTCGTGGTGGCGCCCTTCAATACGGTCACCGAACCGGCGTTGACGTTGTCGCCGACTCTCTCCTGGGCCGCGCCGATCGCCAGGTCGGCCTTCCCGTCGCCCGTGTTGTCATTCAGTGACACGGCACTGCCGAAGAGGTCGGCGACCTCCGCGGAGTCGGGGATGCCGGCGGTGTCCTGGGTGAACCACCTGGCGCCCTTCGTGGTGATGCCGGTGGAGGATCCGCGCAGCAGGGTCACCGCACCCGCCTTGTAGGCATCGGGGTTGGTCTCGAGAGACTCGCCCGGCGCGCCGATGGCGAGCTCCGCTCTGCCGTCATGGTCGACGTCGCCGATGGCGAGCGATTCGCCGAACCGGTCGTCACCCTCGCTGGTGTCGGGAACACCCGGGCTGTCCTGCGTGATGACCTGTGCGTCGCCCAGTGTGCCGCCCTGGCTCAACAGCACGGCCACCTCGCCGCCCGACGTCGTGGATCCGTATTGGGAGTCGCCCACGGCCAGATCCGCCTGGTGGTCCCCGTTGAGGTCACCGACGGCCACCGAGGTGTAGTTGACCGTGTAACCCGGCAGGTCCTTGGTGAACGCGCCGGCCGTGTCGAGCCCGTCGCCTCCGCCCCGATAGCCGATGACGCGGGACAGGGTTCCTGTGTAGGACACCTGGACGAGGTCGGCCACACCGTCGCCGTCGACGTCTCCGGCCGCCAGCCGCAGGCCGAACTGGTAGGCGTCGACGTCGTTGACCACATACTGCGCGTCAGCGCCGGACAGGCCCTGGGCGCCGCCGCGCAGCACCGTGACCGAACCGGCCCACCGGCGGTCGTCCTGGTCGCCGTACGATCCGATGGCCAGGTCGGCCCTGCCGTCGCCGTTGAAGTCCGCGGCGGCCAGCGAGCCGCCGAAGCCCTCGCCCTGGCTCGGATCGCTGGGGACGCCGGGGGAGGCCTGGGTGAACACCTGAGTACGTCCGGTGTCGAGTCCGGAGCGTGAGCCGTACACGATCGCCACCGCGCCGACCCCGGCTTCGTCGTACCCGTCACCGTCGACGTCCAGGCTCTCCTGCGGGACGCCCAGCGCGAGGTCGGCGAAGCCGTCCCCGTCGAAATCCCCGCTGGCCAGTGCCCGGCCGATCCCGCCGGACTGATCCGAGGCCGGAAGGCCGAGGACGTCGCGCGTGACCAACCGGCCCGGCAGCCTGTTCCCGTTGAACGCCGCCACCACCCCGACACCGGGCGCACCGGCCACCAGGTCGACCTTGCCGTCACCGTTGAAGTCACCGGGCTCGGCCGCGCCGGCGGCCAGAGCGTGTGGCGCCCAGGCACCCCAGGCCGCGCCGGCCAGCAACGTCCCCGCAAGGGCCGTCCTCACGAACCGCCGTCTCATCACTGGTCTCTTCTTCATGATCATAAGACGGTTCACGCCGCACGCCCGGGTACCGAACCGAGGCTCGTGGCGCGATGTGGCCAGTTCCCGGCGACGCCTGGGCGGGGTGACCGCACGTCCTGCCGGTGACCTTCCCGTGCACGCCGGGTGGCCCTTCTCCCAAATTGCGGGCGCCTCATCGGCCGTACGTTGGAGAGCCCGCGCCCGATCGGGTACCGTCGAAGATCAGGTCGAGAGGCGCTGCAACGGGCCGTGGAGCCCGCCACGCTCGGCCTGTCTTCAACCGCAAGGGCGCCTCCCATCACGGGAGGTGTACCAGTGGACAGGCCGATCGGGCGCGACGCCACCGATGCTCTGCGCAAGCTCCTCGACCAGCGCGTCGTGGTGCTGGACGGGGCGTGGGGGACCATGCTCCAGGGGGCCAGGCTCGCCCCCGAGGACTACCGCGGCGATCGTTTCGCCGACCACGGCCACGACGTCACCGGCGACCCCGACCTGCTGAACCTCACGCGGCCCGACGTCATCCTCGACGTCCACCGCCAGTATCTCGGCGCCGGCGCGGACATCACGACGACCAACACGTTCACCGCCACGAGCATCGGCCAGGCCGACTACGGCCTGCAGGAGTACGTGCGCGAGATGAACCTCGAAGGCGCGCGCCTCGCCCGCCAGGCCGCCGACGAGGCCGGCGGCCGTTTCGTCGCCGGGTCGATCGGCCCGCTGAACGTCACGCTGTCGCTGTCCCCCCGCGTCGAGGACCCGGCCTACCGTGCGGTCTCCTTCGAGGACGTCCGCGCCGCGTACGCCGAGCAGATCAAGGCGCTCGCCGACGGCGGTGTCGACCTGCTCCTGATCGAGACGATCTTCGACACGCTCAACGCCAAGGCCGCGATCACCGCCGCCCGCGAGGTCGCCCCGCACCTGCCGCTGTGGATCTCGGTCACGATCGTCGACCAGAGCGGGCGCACGCTGTCGGGCCAGACCGTCGAGGCGTTCTGGGCCTCGATCGAGCACGCCGAGCCGCTCGTCGTCGGCGTCAACTGCTCGCTGGGCGCCGAGGAGATGCGCCCCTACCTCGAAGAACTCTCCCGGCTGGCCGGCACCTACACCGCCTGTCACCCCAACGCCGGCCTGCCGAACGCCTTCGGCGACTACGACCAGACCCCGGAGGAGACCGGCCGCCTGGTCGGGGAGTTCGCCGAGGCGGGTCACGTCAACATCGTCGGCGGCTGCTGCGGCACCGGTCCGGAGCACATCGGGCACATCGCGCGCGCCGTGAAGGGCGTCTCGCCCCGCCCGGTGCCCGAGCAGAGCCCGCGGACGCGGTTCAGCGGCCTGGAGCCCTTCCAGATCGGCCCGGACACCGGCTTCGTCATGATCGGCGAGCGCACCAACGTGACCGGCTCGGCCCGCTTCCGTCGGCTGATCGAGGGCGATGACCACCAGGCCGCCGTCGACGTGGCCCTGGAGCAGGTACGCGGCGGCGCGAACATCCTCGACGTGAACATGGACGCCGACCTGCTCGACAGCGTGCAGGCCATGACGACGTTCCTGAACCTCATCGCCACCGAGCCCGAGGTCGCTCGCATCCCGATCATGATCGACAGTTCGCGGTGGAGCGTGCTGGAGGCCGGTCTCCGCTGCGTGCAGGGCAAGGGCGTGGTCAACTCGATCAGCCTCAAGGAGGGCGAGGAGCCCTTCCTCGAACAGGCCCGCCGCATCCGCGACTACGGCGCCGGCGTGGTCGTCATGGCCTTCGACGAGAAGGGCCAGGCCGACACCACCGAGCGCAAGGTGGCGATCTGCGGCCGCGCGTACGACCTGCTCACCCAGCAGGCCGGGTTCGCCGCCGAGGACATCGTCTTCGACCCGAACGTCCTCGCGGTGGCCACCGGGATCAGCGAGCACAACGGCTACGCCAAGGCGTTCATCGACGCGCTGCCGTTGATCAAGGAGCGCTGCCCCGGCGCCCGTACGAGCGGCGGCATCTCCAACCTGTCCTTCTCCTTCCGCGGCAACAACGTCGTACGGGAGGCGATGCACTCGGCGTTCCTGTTCCACGCGGTACGCGCCGGGCTCGACATGGGCATCGTCAACGCCGGTCAGCTCGCGGTCTACCAGGACATCCCCGAGGACCTGCTCGAACTCGTCGAGGACGTGATCTTCGATCGGCGCGAGGACGCCACCGACCGGCTGGTCTCCTTCGCCGAGACGGTCAGCGGCGAGGGCACCCGGCGTACGGTCGACCTGTCCTGGCGCGAGGCGCCGGTGGAGAAGCGGCTCGAGCACGCGCTCGTGCACGGCATCGTCGACTTCATCGTGGAGGACACCGAGGAGGCCCGGCAGCGGGCGGCGCGTCCGCTCGACGTGATCGAGGGCCCGCTCATGGACGGCATGAAGGTCGTCGGCGACCTGTTCGGCTCGGGCAAGATGTTCCTGCCGCAGGTGGTCAAGAGCGCCCGGGTGATGAAGCGCTCGGTCGCCTACCTCGAGCCGTACATGGAGGCCGAGAAGGAGCAGGCGCGCCTGGAGGGCCGCCTGGAGGTCGAGCGCGGCAACGGCAAGGTCGTGCTGGCCACCGTCAAGGGCGACGTGCACGACATCGGCAAGAACATCGTCGGCGTCGTCCTCGGCTGCAACAACTACGAGGTCATCGACCTGGGCGTCATGGTCCCGGCGGCGAAGATCCTCGACACCGCGGTGGCCGAGGGCGCCGACGCGGTCGGGCTGTCCGGGCTGATCACGCCCTCGCTGGATGAGATGGTCAGCGTCGCCGGCGAGATGCAGCGCCGCGGGCTGAAGCTGCCGCTGATGATCGGCGGCGCCACGACCTCACGGCAGCACACCGCGGTGCGCATCGCGCCCGCGTACGACGCCACGACGGTGCACGTGCTCGACGCCTCCCGCGTCGCCGGCGTGCTGTCGGACCTGCTCGACGACGACCGCGCGCTGGCGCTGGACACGAGCAACCGCGCCGAGCAGGAGCGCCTGCGCGACCAGCACGCGAACCGCCGGCGCAAGCCCCTGCTCACCCTCGCCGACGCCCGCGCCAACGCCGAGCGGGTGTCCTTCGAGAACCTGCCCGTGCCCGCCTTCACCGGCGTCCGCCCGGCACGTCCGGGGCTGAAGGAACTCCGCGAGATGATCGACTGGCAGTTCTTCTTCCTCGCCTGGGAGCTGAAGGGCAAGTACCCGGCGATCCTGGACGAGCCGGTCGCGCGCGAGCTGTACGACGACGCCAACGTCATGCTGGACGAGATCATCGCGGGCGACGAGCTGCAGG